>Ga0308161_1004965_pt1 | contig 11921 bp, 15 predicted proteins | sample PhyFR2_FD_201034 | JGI IMG/M metagenome (GOLD analysis project Ga0308161, IMG submission 201034) | Phyllosphere microbial communities from UC Gill Tract Community Farm, Albany, California, United States - DLSLF.R2 | ecosystem: Host-associated > Plants > Phyllosphere > Unclassified | place: USA...
ATCCAATTAGCGATCAATGAAAAGCACAATAAAGAATTTGCGATGTTAGACGGTGCTTTAACACCTCGCCTTGATGTAGCGAAAGACAAAGAGTATAGCGAGCAACCGGGCACATTGTATGCCAAAGCCGCAGATTTCATTACGTATACTCATGTTCGTCCAAGTACTGCTGATTATCCTGTCGTTTCTACAGCTATTCAAGAAATGGTTGAAAAAGTAGTTACCCAAGGAGCTAGCCCTCAAGACGCTATGACTCAATATGCGCAAAGTGTAGAACGTAGTGTAGGCGCAGATAAAACAGAGACCAAATAAAGTAACCTATCATTTCATCTATCCGCTGGCAGATCAGGTTGAGTAACGGCAGAGTATAGCCGATCAGCCTGATCTGCTCTTGAGGATAGAAGGCTGTGTTTAAAGGAGGAATCCAGATGGAAGCGTCACATCCGCGTGTGTCCAAACCCAAACGCAACGGAGGTGGTGAGCAGTGGCGGGCAGCTTTATTTTTATCGCCTAGCTGGTTGCTTTTGTTGCTGTTCTTTTTTGTACCGACGATTTTAACCTTTTATTTTGCATTTACGAATATGGCACTTACAGGTGCAACAGCAGCCAAAACGGAATTTATCGGGTTCGAGAACTTTAAATATATGTTTCAGGATGCTAACTTTCGAACTTCCGTGTGGAATACCCTTATTTTTCTAATCTTCTCCGCAGTGATCGGGCAACAGGTGATGGGCTTTATTATCGCTGTATTGATGAACGGTCGCAAACAGTGGTTCCGCAGTGTGATTGGTTCGATTGTTATTGCTGGTTGGGTCGCTCCCGAAGTGGTATGTGCGTTTGTATGGTTTGCTTTTTTGAACGATACAGGTACAGTCAATGCGGCAATTGAATCGCTAGGGATGAAGCCAGTGGCATGGTTGTATACATTTCCAATGGTATCAGTGATTGTCGCTAATATCTGGCATGGAACAGCCTTTTCTATGATGGTATTCCAAGCGGCATTAGGAGATGTCCCTAAAGAAGTCGAAGAATCAGCTATGATCGATGGTGCTTCGGCATGGCAACGTATGATTCGTATTACGTTACCGATGATTATCGGATCAGTGACTACCAATATGGTACTGGTTACGCTACAGACACTCGGTTCGTTTACATTAATCTATGCGTTGACCGGTGGTGGGCCCGGCATGGCGACCGAGACATTACCAATCTATATGTATCATCAAGCTTTTGTAAATTATCAATTAGGTTATGGCACAGCAATCTCGCTAATGTTGCTAGTGATCGGAATTGTAGCCAGTCTACTGTACATGAGAATGTTGAAAGTGAAGTTATAAAGGAGGAGAGACCATGAGCAGTCTAAATCTTGGCAAACGGCGTAAAATGAATCGATTTGTGATCGCGCGCACGTTGCCTTATATTATTCTCTCTCTAATTGGTTTGTTATTTCTATTACCATTGTTATGGTTATTGTTTGCATCGCTCGATCAAAATGCAACATTAGCTCTCAAAATTCCAAGTGCATTGACGTTGGATAATTACGTTTCTACTGTTACTAATACCGATAATCAGAAATCATTTGGCAATGGATTAATACTGGCAGTAGGTCAAGCTTTGTTGGTTGTGATTGTGGCTGGACTGGCTTCGTATCCATTGTCTCGCTATCAATTGAAGTACAAACGTTCATTTATGTATATTATTCTGTTCGCTACAGGTTTGCCGATTACAGCGGTAATGGTTCCTGTGTATCAATTTTTTATCTATTTTAGAATGCAGGATTCGCTCTTTTTTACCGTCTTATTTTTGACAGCATCGGCGCTTCCGTATTCGATCTGGATGATGAAGAATTTTATGGACTCTGTGCCTCTTGAACTGGAAGAAGCGGCATGGGTCGATGGAGCTTCAATCTGGACTACACTTCGGCTGGTTGTTGTACCGTTAATGTTACCCGGTATTTTTACCGTAGGTATTTTCGCTTTTGCAGGAAGCTGGGGAAATTTCCTTGTTCCGTTTATTTTATTGCAAAGTCCAGAGAAATTGCCTGCCGCAGTTACGATTTATCAATACTTCGGGCAAAATGGTCTGGTACAATATGGTACGCTTGCTTCGTTCTCAATCATTTATACGATTCCAGCCGTAGCTTTATACATTATTGGACAGCGTTACATGTCTCAAGGATTTAGCTTTGGTGGGGCGAATAAAGGTTGATTATACGCATACACGAAAAGCAGAAAAAACATCTTCTATTTCTAAATAGAAGATGTTTTTTTATTAAGCTAATGTTTCCATCATAGTATAGAAATATTTATTGTCGCCTGTAGTGAAATAGGTATACCATGCTTCTAACGTTTCCTTTTTAAATACATCTAGCAAGGCAATCACTTCACGTGCTAACAAAATTCCACCTGCAGCACTCGTAGTAATAAGATTACCATCTACAACGATTTTTTCGTCTTTATAATGGGCAGCTCCTCTATAATCAGGACAGAACATAGTCAAATACTCCAACCCGTTGCTTGTGTGTGCACGATCATCTAATAGACCTGAATCGGCAAGCGCTGTGGTCGCTCCACATATTGCAGCAACATTGCCACCTTTATCTAGCAATTGTTTTGCTTTTTCGATCATCGGTAAGTGTATGGGGTCTTTCCATGTATCTGCTCCAGGTAGAAGTAGTATGGCTGAAGTATCATGTGTGATATCTTCTACAAGTAGATCAGGAACAATAGTCATCCCTCCTTTTGTCTTGATCGAATGTTTGGAGGCTCCTACCAATTTAACAGGAATACGACTTCCTTTATCTTTAAAATATTGACCTGAGTTAAGTTCAGCTATCACATAACCAAGTTCCCAATCTGCCATCGAATCGAGTATATAAGCATAAGCGTATTTCATTTTTTCCTCCTAGTAATCTATGTTTTCTTAATTCATCATAGCTTTCTAATACTGACAACAGTATGTCAGTGATTTTTGAATGTATTCATTAGATTCTAAAAGATTGTTAGAGTGTTTACATAAAATTTACTGAAATCACTTGGTACAACAGGATCAGGTATTGTATGATGTAGGTTGTGAAATCATCCTAATACTTATGAATGGACAAGGTGAATAAATACAATGAAACCAATAGATTTGCAATATAAGATGCCTGCGGAATGGGAACAACATGAACGTACATTATTATCATGGCCGATTTTGGATTCGATGGTCTATCCTGATGATTATGCTACAGTCTGTGATGGATATGAAGAATTAGTCAGTGCTATCGCTGAATTTGAGCCTGTTACACTGGTTGTTAATCCAGATGATCTAGAAAAAGTAAGTCAACGTTTTGAAGGTCAAGCGGTAGACTTTTTGCCACTTGAACATAATGATGCTTGGTTACGTGATAATGGACCTACGATTGTAGTGAATGATAAAGGTGAACGTGCAGGGGTAAATTGGCACTTTAACGCTTGGGGTGGCAAATACGAGCCGTGGGATCTGGACGATGCAGTGGCTCCAGCGATTCTCAAACATCTTAATATTCGTCAATTCGATGCACCACTTGTGCTTGAAGGCGGTTCAATTCACGTCGATGGTGAAGGAACAATGTTAACGACAGAAGAATGTCTGCTGAATACGAACCGTAACCCTGATCTAACGCGCGCAGAAATTAAACAACATGTTAAAGATTTTACGAATGTGGAGCAAATCATCTGGCTTAATCGCGGACTTGCTGGAGATGAGACAGACGGACATGTAGATAATGTGGCTTGTTTTGCAGCTCCGGGTAAAGTGATTATTCAAGTGTGTCATGATCCTGCCGATGATAATTATGAGATTACGCAAGAAAATCTACGTATCTTAAATGATGCTGTCGATGCTCAAGGGCGCAAATTAGAAATTATCGAAATTCAGCAACCACCAATGGTTATGCATGGTGAACAGCGTTTGACATTAAGCTATTTGAATTTCTATTTCGTCAATGGTGGTATTATTCTGCCGGTATTCGGTGGCACAGCAGAAGAAGCAGATCAACATGCGATGAATGTATTACAAGCGACATTCCCGGATCGTAAGATTCGTGCGATTAATGGTATGGCTGTTATTCGTGAAGGCGGTAATGTTCACTGTACAACGCAACAAATTCCAGCTCAAGCTTAATAGCATAATCAATAACCTTACTATAGAAAGGATGACTACAATATCATGAGAAATGTAAAAGTAGCGGCTACTCAAATGAGCTGTACTTGGGATATCGATGACAACATCCGCAAAGCAGACAAATTGGTTCGTGAAGCGGCGGCACAAGGTGCACAGATTATTTTGCTACAAGAATTGTTCGAGACTCCATATTTCTGCCAGAAAGAAAAAGCAGAATATTATCAATACGCGACTGAACTTGAGCAAAACAAAGCGATCAACCATTTCCGTCTAGTGGCTAAAGAGTTAGATGTCGTTTTACCGATTAGCTTTTATGAAAAGAAAAATTATGCTCGTTATAATTCACTTGCTGTGATCGATGCAGATGGTGAGATTCTTGGTAAATATCGCAAAAGTCATATTCCAGATGGCCCAGGATATGAAGAGAAATTTTACTTCAACCCGGGAGATACTGGATTCCAAGTATGGGATACCAAATATGCCAAAATCGGCGTAGGTATTTGCTGGGATCAATGGTACCCTGAAGCGGCACGTTGTATGGCATTGATGGGTGCAGAATTATTATTTTACCCGACAGCTATCGGTTCTGAGCCACAAGATACATCGATCGATTCCAAAGATCACTGGCAAGCATGTATGCTAGGCCATGCAGGAGCGAACTTGATTCCTGTGATCGCATCGAACCGAATCGGTAAAGAAGAAGACGAAGATTCTTCAATCAACTTCTACGGTTCTTCCTTTATTGCAGGAGCACAAGGAAACAAAATTCAAGAAGCAGATCGTAACAGCGAAGGCGTATTGGTTGCTGAATTTGATCTGGATCAATTGGAAACACAACGTCTGGAATGGGGTATTTTCCGTGATCGTCGTCCTGAATTGTACGGTATTATCGGTACGTACGATGGCGAGAAAAAACTGTAATTCACTTATAGATGTAATGATGTAAAGCAATTTAAAGTATTAGCTGATACTAGCACCTTGTGATCTTTGTAGATCACAAGGTGTTTTTTTGTGCTATCCAGACTTTGATATGGGGCATAACTCTTTTTATAATAGATGCCAAGTCAATGAATTGTTCTTAATACCTCAATAACGGTTAATAATAAATTAAAGTATGAACAGACTGCTAAGGAGGATTACAGATGACCCACAAACGACAAATTACACTTAAAGATGGAACCGTTCTACCTGCAATCGGACAAGGCACATGGAATATGGGCGATGATTCTTCTCGCAGACAAGAAGAGATCGACGCGTTGAAATATGGTGTAGAGTTAGGCATGACGGTGATCGACACCGCAGAAATGTATGGTGAAGGACGTTCCGAGTTGTTAGTCGGTGAAGCGATTCAAGGGATAAGAGATCAAGTATTTCTAGTATCCAAAGTCTATCCTCACAATGCAGGGGGAGATTCTCTGATTCGTAGTTGTGAACAAAGCTTGAATCGACTGGGTACTGATGTTCTAGACTTGTATCTATTGCACTGGCGTGGACGTATTCCTCTGGAAAATACGATTCAAGGAATGGAAAAGCTAGTGCAAGATGGTAAGATTCGCCGTTGGGGTGTATCTAATCTAGATACAAAAGAAATGCAGGAACTGATCAAATTACCCAATGGAGATCACTGTGCTACCAATCAGGTATTGTATCATTTGGGATCACGAGGTATTGAAGTAGATTTGTTACCGTGGCAACAAGAGCAAGGAATGCCTGTTATGGCGTATTCTCCATTAGCTCAAGCAGGATCATTACGAAGTGAACTGACGACCGATGCTACGGTACAACAGATTGCAGAACAACATGGAGTTCACCCTTTCCAAGTGTTACTATCATGGTGTATTCGCGATGGCAATGTACTGGCGATTCCCAAAGCATCTAGTCGTAGTCATGTGGAAAGCAATGCGCAAGCAGCAGAGTTGATGTTAAGTGAAGATGAGATCAACCAGTTGAATCAAGCTTTCCCGGCTCCAGATCACAAAGTTTCTTTGGATATTATTTAAGAATATGCTCTTTAAATACGTCAGGTTTTTGATCCATCAGCTCCAATAATCTTGAAGCAGAACCATTAGGGCTATTGGTGCCTTTTTCCCAAGCTTCAATTGTTTTGACAGATACTCCAATAGTTTGAGCAAATGTTTTTTGAGTGAGTGTCATATTTAAGCGAATACGTTTGATATCTTCTTTACTATAAGATTCTAAAGGTTTAACACTAATGGTTTGTTGACGGGCTGATTTCGTATTTCCTTGTTCATATTCTATAGCTTGTTCCAAACCTAATTTAATTTCATCAAAAAATGAAAGATTTTGTTTAGTCATAATTACACCACCTTATAAATAGATTACAGATATATACTTTTTAGTTGAGCTACTAAAGATTTAAGTATGTTTTTTTCTTGTTGTGTAAGATTAGCTTGTTCATTTTTACCAAATACAGCGATTAGAATGATTTTTGACTGGGAAGGCATATCTAAATAAAGAATACGAGCATCGCCACTTTTGCCTCTTCCTTCGCGAGCGTATCTTAATTTACGGAGTCCGCCAGTCCCCTGAATCACATCGCCTTTGGAGGGAGAAGTCAATAAATCATTTTGTAAAGCTTTAAGGTCTGTATCATATAGATCAAGACTTTCAAACTTTTTATCAAACTGAGCGGTCATTATAAATATTCTTTGCATAGAGGCCTCTCTTATATAGAGCATGAATGATTAAACAAATTATAGAAAGTATAACTTTATAATACCCTATTGAATAGGGTACTTCAATGATATAAATAATATATTTCTTCTAAATATGATTGGAGATAACTTATGTACCACTATCGGTTCACCAGTAGCTGGAAGATGGAGACGCCAAGAGCAAAATTATGGGAACTTGTAGATCATTTCGAAGATATCGATTTCTGGCAAGGCGTCACTTTTGCTAAAGTAAAGCAAACCGATGATGCACAGGGAATAGGGGATGAGTACGAATGTACTTTTCGGACTAAAATGCTATTCAAGCTCAAAATTTTTCTGAAAGTCGTAGATAAAAGTAAACCAACTACGTTTAAATTAAGGGTTGAAGGCCCTCTGGCTGGAGAAGGTACCTGTTATTTGGAAGAATTAGATGATGGACGTGCGACATTGATTCGTTGTATCTGGGAAGTACGTCTGGATCATTCGATGTTACGAGTGACCAATCCTGTGATGCGCCCTGTCTATGTATGGAGTCATAATAAAGTAATGGATGAAGGAGTAGCAGGAGTAGGTCGCCATTTACAAGCCCATATATCTGAAGCTTCTCATACAACCAAAATCTATCGTTGATCATATAATCATTTTTGCACACAGGGGGCATCGCTATGGGGAAATACCAATTTACAGAAAGCTGGTTATTGGAAGCGAGTAGACACGAAGTCTGGAATTTGATTAAAGACTTCGAACAACTTCGTTGCTGGCAAGGGGTCTCCTTTCAACGTTTACAAGAAGGCACAAGCAAAAATGGAATAGGCGATAAATACAGAATGAATATGAGAACCAAGCTATGGTACACTATTTCGCTTGATTTCGTTGTGACTGAAAAGCAAGAAGAAACACTGATTTGTCTGGAAGCGTATGGCGATTTGAGCGGACAGGGCGTATTTCATTTGCAAGAAAGCGGAGAATACACTCGCTTACATTACGACTGGCAAGTGCACACCAACAAACCATGGATGCAACGTTGGGAACCGTTGTTGCGTCCTCTCTTTATCTGGAATCATAATCGTGTTATGGGGGAAGCTGTGCGCGGTATATCTAATCAATTGGGTGCGCGTCTGGTATAAATAAAGTCTGTAAATCATTATATTTAGATTTGCAGATTGTACATATCTAAAAAGAAATTCTGTTATGTCAGTTGTTGAATAACTTTTTTAAGATAAATTCAACTTTAATTATTTATTCTTTAATCCTTGCTTATATAAGGTTTAACTTAGAAACAAGCGGGTAAGTTGTAGATAAGCAATACACACAAGGAATCAAATGAAATTAACGTATATATTGAATAGAATGAAGGAGGAAATGAAAATGACTGGAAGAAAAGCGTTATGGAGTGCAATCGGAATGGGTGCAGCATATCTTATGCGTAATAAAAGTGCACGTGATAAAGTAATTTCTCAAGTGCGTCGTGTAGCAACATCAATGCGCGATAAAAAATCAGGTAATTCATCCAATACAACAAATAACAATTACTAAGATATCATTGAAATAAATAGAACTGAAACGCCGATGACGTATGCTACATACGAGGTTGGCGTTTTTTTATTGACAAATACCAAGTTATCGGATAGGATTTAAAAATAAACCGACTGACGAGTCAATCAAGGGGTTGATCGTATCGATAATACAACATTAAGTGCTCGTGAACAGGATGCTATCGAGAAGCGAGAAAAGTTAATGCAGATTGCGCTCAAGCAATTTGTAGAGTCTGGTTATCATGCTACAAAAGTTTCAGATATTGTAGCTGAAGCAGGCGTTGCGCAAGGAACGTTTTACTGGTATTTCAAAAGCAAAGAAAGTGTTGCGCTCGAAATTGTAGAGCAAGGTAGACAACAATTATTAGAAGTAATCGGTGTTGGTTATCGCACACATTCTGGTACAGCCGATGATATGGTACAAGCTTCTGAGAAATTACTATATCAATTATTTCAATTTGCCGAACAACATACTCATTTGATGCGGATGTTGTTAGATGGTACAAGGATTTGTACACAATATTCAGCGGGCGGTAGAGTTAGAGATGTTACCAGCACAGACAGAACCTTCTGTACGTGCAGCTTTTCTAATGAGTCTGATCGAAGGTGTTGTTGTCCGTTGGTTGTTTAGCGCCGCTAATGGTTCATCTTCTGGTCTGGTGAATCATAGTGCTGAACAATTGGCTAAAGAAACAGCACGTTTTGAATTTTATGGTCTGCTAGGCAGAACCGATTAAAGGAGAATAATAGAATGAAATTATTGCGTCGTACGTCTACACCGATGGCTTTGGCTATGTTGCTTATGGTTGTACTGGTATTGAGTGCTTGTGGTAATGCCACTCCACGTTCAGCAGATACGAATACAGCAAGTAATACCACTTCAGAAAGCACAGCAACAACAGCTTCAGGAAATGAACTCGAAAATATTAAATCTGCTGGTGTACTTAAAGTCGGTCTGATGGGTACTTATGCACCTTATAACTTTTTGAATGCAAACAAAGAAGTCGACGGATTCGATGCAGATATCGCCAAAGAAGTTGCCAAACGTCTAGGGGTAAAAGCTGAATTTACAACACAAGCATTCTCTGGTCTAATTCCAAGTCTACAAGCAGGCAAATTCGATGCGATTATCAGCCAGGTTACAATTACAGATGAGCGTAAGCAACAACTGGATTTCTCTGATCCTTATATTACCAATCAGGTGAAAATCATCGTCAACGAAAATAATAACGAGATTACCAAGCTAGCTGATTTTAAAGATAAAAATATTGGTGTAGGTCTTGGAACGAATGATGAAACGTATCTTCGTACAGAAGTGTTGCCACAAGTCGGTAACTTCAATATCAAAACATATAATGATGTGATTACTTCATTACAAGATTTGAATGTAGGACGTATTGATGCCACGATCAACAATATTTATGCACTCCAACCGATCGTTGAAGAAAATGGATTCAAAATCAAAGCTGTCGGTGATGCGATCAAATCCGACCAAGCGGGTATAGCTATTCGTAAAGACAATCCTGAACTATTAGAAGCATTGAATAAAGCAGTAACTGATATGAAAGCAGACGGCACGTATGAGACTATTTTTGTCAAATGGTTTGGTGAAAAGCCTGCTGCTGAATAATAGTAAAGATGAAAGCTTGATCAGGACTGCGTTCACTACGGTGCGCAGTCTTCTGTTTTACCGTGATCAAGAAGGGAGATTATACGTATGCAATTAGTATGGGATAACCTACCTTTTCTTTTAAAAGGTGCAGGTTATACATTGTTGATTACGATCATATCTATGTTTTTTGGATTGATTATCGGTGTGATTGTCGCGATTGCACGTATGCAAGGCAATCGTCCGATTCGCTGGATTGCGAGATTCTATGTCTCTATTATTCGAGGGACACCTGTTCTCGTTCAACTGGTTATCGTGTATTACGGACTGACCGATTATGGTATTACACTGGATGCTATTCCAGCGGCTTGTATCGCATTAAGTATTAATATTGGTGCATATTTATCAGAGACCTTTCGTGGAGCGATTTTGTCGATTCCCAAAGGTCAGACAGAAGCAGCCTATGCAACAGGGATGACTTCAGCGCAGACGATGTGGCGTATTGTGTTACCCCAAGCAGCACGTACCGCCATTCCACCGATGGGCAATACCTTTATCGGGATGCTTAAAGAAACATCGTTGGTATCTGTCATTACAGTAACCGATCTATTGCGATCGGCTGATTTGTTGATTGCTCAATATTATGTTTATATGCCTTTTTATATCGGAATTGCGATTATGTACTGGATCATGAGTACAATTTTTTCAACGATATTAGAACGTATCGAACGACGATTGGCTAAAGCATACTAAAACGAATGTGAGGGAAGTATTATGATCCAAACTCGTGGATTGTCCAAAACATTTGGCACACATACCGTATTACATGAGATTGATCTGAATATACAAGCAGGCGAGATTGTGGTGTTGCTAGGACCCAGCGGTTCAGGGAAAAGTACATTGTTACGTTGCTTGAACGGATTAGAAGATCTAAGTGCAGGTTCTATCGAAGTGAACAGTATCGAAGTAACAAGCACTATGAAGCTGAAAGAACGTCAACAACGTATGCTTCAAATTCGCAGGCAGACCGGTATGGTTTTTCAACAATTTAATTTGTATCCGCACAAAACGGCTTTGGGCAATGTCACGGAATCGTTGCGTATGGTCAAAAAGTTAGAACGTACACATGCTCGTCATGTTGGCGAACGAATGCTGAGCCGTGTAGGGTTATTGGAGAAGAAAGATCAGTATCCTTCCCGTTTGTCTGGTGGACAACAGCAACGTGTAGGCATAGCACGTGCACTGGCAATGGAGCCTGAAATTATTTTATTTGACGAACCGACATCTGCACTTGATCCTGAATTGGTCGGTGAAGTGTTGGATGTGATGAAATCGCTGGCGCAAGAAGGGATGACAATGATTGTGGTCACCCATGAGATGAAATTTGCCCGTCAGGTGGCGAATAAAGTTATTTTTATGGATGAAGGACGTATTATAGAACAGTCTGATCCAGAATCCTTTTTTGAGCGACCAGCGACAGAAAGAGCCCAACGTTTTCTTAGTAAAGTAATGGATTATTAATTTCAAATAAACGAATGAGAGCAGGTAGACATAATGAATGTAACAACAGTATGGAATGGTAAAAGAGCTTTTGAAGCTGTAGGGCCTTCGGGTTATCCGATCGGAATGGATGCTACGGCTGCGTATGGCGGAGATGGTAAAGGCGCAACACCAATGGAGTTACTACTTGCAGGTCTAGCAGGTTGTATCGGTATTGATATTACGATGATTTTGGATACATTTTTGCATAATATTCACAAGATTGAAATCGAGACAGAAGGAACGCGCAGAGAAGCTATGCCTAAAGGGTTCACAGCGATCGATCTTATTTTCAAAGTCGATGGTGATATTCCAGATTACCGTGTATGGAAAGCAATCCAGATGGGAAAAGAAAAATACTGTGCCGTATCCGATTCATTGAGTGCAGATATTCATTATCGACTCATTCTGAACGGC
>Ga0308161_1004966_pt1 | contig 11913 bp, 8 predicted proteins | sample PhyFR2_FD_201034 | JGI IMG/M metagenome (GOLD analysis project Ga0308161, IMG submission 201034) | Phyllosphere microbial communities from UC Gill Tract Community Farm, Albany, California, United States - DLSLF.R2 | ecosystem: Host-associated > Plants > Phyllosphere > Unclassified | place: USA...
GCCTTCCACTCTTCGACCATCGCGGCAATCACATCCGGCGGCGGATTGTCGGCGATGAAGTGGGCCACGAGTTTGCGGCAGATATGCTGCGCCGTTTCCGGTCGGCTTGCCAGATCATCCAGCATGACGAGACAGTCATCCGCCGACCGCGGGTCGCCACCGTAGTTAACGCCGAGCACCTTGATCTCACCCGGTTCTGCCATGCGGGGGCGAAACATCATCTCGTAATGATCGTCCACGGTCATGCCCGTCAGCACCAGCGCCGCAGAACGCACATCGGTCTGCGTATAGCCGCTGCCGGCGCCCATCGTGTGCAGCTCGATCAGCTCGCGACCGAGATTTTCATTCAGGCCCTTCTTCCGATTTGTCGCCGCTGCCGATTGCGGGCCTGTCGATTGCGCCTGATCGAGATAGATCAGCATGGCCGGATGCAGAACCGATGCCTGCAACAGATCGCGAAACGAACCCACAAGATGCGGGCGAATGGCTTCGACCTCATAGAGCGGCGTGATCATTCGCATCGGGAAGGATTTGTGCGCGTTGACGGAGAAATGGTCGAACCAGAAGGCGGCCAGCCGCTCGTGAAACCCATAGGGTGAGAAGGCCGCCTGAAGCACCCGGGCAAGACTATCGCGCTGAAAGCTCTGCTCCGCCTTGCGCTGCAATTGCTGGCGCGCCGCGCGATCAGTCTCGGCATCATTGTCTTTCTTGGCGATCTTCAGCGCCTCAAACCCCTTGGCGAGGTCGTCCGCCCTTTGCCGCGCATCGAAGGCACCGCCGATGGGAAAGAAGCTCTCCTTCAAAGGCGCATCCACGAGCTGCACCAGCAGATCGTCCGTGTTTCGGCTGAGTATCTGGTCCGGCGCAAGACCGTACCCATAGCGGATCGCCGCCATCGTTGGAGAAAACGGAGCCATGCCTGCTACTCCTGCCAACTATCGAGAGCAGGACAATCCCCGTCAATTCGGGCAAAAAACGTGCGGAATGGCGGCATTTTCCTGACATGGACAATTTGTAATCCGCGCTCGGGACGCTTGCCTTCACCGAGCTAGTGGCCTACCCTCGAATCAAACGTAGAAGGAGTTTTATGCGCAGAGGTTAAATCCGCACCGCCCCGGCGGTCTCATGGCTGGTTCGATCGCGAGCCGGTTCGACTTTGCGTATATCCACTACGGAACAATCATGAAAAACGATCCATTCAAAATCCGCCGCTACCGGCCTGCGGATAACACACCGCTTTCGTCAATCTGGTACGAGGCATCCGTCCAGGCACATGCCTTTCTCGGAGAAGAGCGGTTGTCACAACAACGGGCACTCGTCCAAGCCACCTACCTGCCCCAGGCAGAAACATGGGTAGCCTGTGTCGATGAGACACCTGTCGGCTTCATAGGCCTGATTGATAATTTCATCGGCGGGCTCTTCGTCTCCCCGGCCTATCAGGGCAAGGGCCTCGGCGCGGCATTGCTGACCCATGCCTTTCGCTTGAAGGGGAACCTGTCTCTAACAGTCTACGCCGATAACCAAGCCGCGCACCGCTTCTATCGTCACCACGGCTTCTGCGACGTCTCGCGCCACTCTGTCGATGACGAGGGTCTACCCTTCCCGATCATCCGCATGAGCAGTGAAGTTTAGATCGTCGATCGTGGCGCAGGTCTTCCTGCGCCGCCTTTGTCGCAGTGACATCGTGGCGAAACTGTGCCACTGGATTCGCCATGAAGCTTATTCGCAGCATCATGCAGGATCGCGGTTCGGCTGGCGCTGTCGCAGTGCTGGCCCTGCTGCTTTTTCTGCTGCAAGGCCTTGCGAATGGCGTTGCCCATGGGAGCATGGCGGCCACGGTCCTTGCGGCCGATGACATCATCTGTGCCGCTCATATGCCGGATGCCGGTACGCAGAAGCAGTCGCCAGCGGAGAAGCTCGCCAATAGCTGCTGCGGCACCCTCTGCCGCCTTGCCTCCACATCCTTTACCGCCCTGCTCGCAAGCCCGACCGAGATTGCCGGGCGCATCGTTCCGCATGTTCACGTCACCTTGTGGCGCTGGAGTGAGAACAAGATCGCTGCGCCGCCGACGCGCGAGCAGCAGCCACGCGGACCTCCCTCTTTGTCTCACGCATGATCCGGCGCGCCTTTCCCGAACAGGGGAAGGCGCGGAGCACAATCAGCCTCCTTGCTGGCCACGGGCGTATCGCGCCGAAATTGCCTCAAATGCTAGCGGCGATTTTTGCAATCCGACCTCTGTGTTGAAATCTCCAGCGGGCATGTCGCCGACAGGATAGATGCGACTGCCTGCACCGTTTGCGGAGCCAATAATGTCCATCAGCACCACCTCCCTGGGTGAACGCGTGAGCGCGTCGTCATCGCTCAATCTCTATCGCGCCGTCTGGCGCTGGCATTTTTACGCCGGTCTCTTCGTCCTGCCATTCATGATCACGCTCGCCATCACCGGCGGGCTTTACCTCTTCAAAGATGAACTGGATAACGCCATCCATGCCAACCTGAAACGGGTGGACGTGGTGGAGAACGCCAACACCGCCCTGCCCTCCACGATCATCGCCAACGCTGTGGCGGCTGTACCCGGCACCGCTATCAAACTCACCAAACCCGCCGATCCCGGCGCCTCAACGGAAGTCACCGTCAGCACGCCTCAGGGCAAGCGCGCCATCTATGTGAATCGCTATACGGGGGAAGTCCTCGGCTCCCTGCCGGATCGCGGCACCGTCATGTGGACGATCCGCACCCTCCACAGCCTCAAATATTTCGGCACCTATGCCCGCTATCTGATCGAGATCGCCGCAGGCTGGTCAATCCTGCTGGTTGCCACCGGCATCTATCTCTGGTGGCCGCGCAACCAGACCGGCGGCGTGGTGTCGGTTCGCGGCACGCCGAAGAAGCGGGTCTTCTGGCGGGATATGCACGCCGTTACCGGCATCTTCGTCGGCGCCTTCATCGTTTTCCTCGCCATCACCGGCATGCCGTGGTCCGGCGTCTGGGGCGCCAAGGTCAATGAATGGGCCAATGGCAGCAATTTCGGTTATCCGGCAGGCGTGCGTGTCGATGTGCCAATGTCGGGAAATAGGCTCGACGATGTGTTGAAAACCTCATGGTCGCTGGAGCAGGCAAAGATACCGACCTCCGAAGGGCACGATCATGGTCAGCACGTGGAGCCCTCGCCCGCCATGCCCATGGACCACGCGGCCATGAACCACGAGCCCGCCAACCAGATGCCAGCCCCCATCGGCATCGACAAGGCCGTCGCGCGCTTCGATGAACTCGGCCTCGCTGCCGGTTATGCCGTGGCGCTCCCGACGAAGCCGGAGGGCGTCTATAGCGGATCGATTTACCCCGATGACCTTTCCAAACAGCGGGTCATCCACCTGGATCAATATACCGGCAAACCACTGATCGACATGCGCTACGCCGATTACGGGCCGCTTGGCCGCGGGCTGGAATGGGGCATCAACGTGCATATGGGCCAGCAGTTCGGCTTTGCGAACCAGATCGTACTGGCGCTTGCCTGCCTCGCCATCATCCTGCTCGCCGTGTCCGGCGGCGTCATGTGGTGGAAGCGCCGCCCGAAGGGCTCGCTCGGTGTTCCACCCATGCCGCAAAGCAAAGGCACACTTTACGGGCTTGCCGCTATGCTCGCAGTGGGCGGGATCATCTTTCCGCTGGTCGGTGCGAGCCTGATCGTCATGCTTCTCCTGGATCTCGCGGTGCAGAAACTCGGGCAGCGAAGAAAAACCGCCTCAACATCCTGAACCGATTCTGGCTCGAGTGACGACAGATAAGCGTCACCCGAGCCGATAGGCCTTGCAGATACGATCTTCCGTCGTGCGATAGGTGCGAAACCCGATGGCTTCGTAATAGGCCTGCCCCATATCATTATCGGCGCCAATACTGGCGTCGATATCCTTGAGACCGAAGGCCTCAGCAGCCTGAAGCGTTGCCCTGAACAGCGCCTTACCAGCACCCTTTCGCGCCGCGAACGGGCTGACATGCGTACCGATAATGCCCCAGCCTTCTGCCACGCCGTATGGATTGCCGGCAGCGGTGGCGAGCTTCAATGACTGGAAGCCGAGAATGCGTCCGTCCTCATCCACCGCAACGGTGCAAGCAATCCGGTCGGGGTCCGAAATATAGGTGTTCGTGACAGTCTCGACATCCGTCGGCGTCTTGCGCAGCCCCGCCGCAAAAATCTCGTTCTGCACCGCCGCCATTCCCTCGGCATCATCTATCGTTGCGGGACGCGTGATCATGGCACTACCTCTTTTCTGCAAGCTTATGGACATGTGCGCGCGGGCGCGTTCCGAAGACGACCGCCAGAGCAGGCACGGATTGCTCGTGCGCAAGCCGACATATGGCATGAAGCGCTGGTAAAAGGAAAAAGGAAAAGCCAGGATCGGGAGGTGCTTGCAGTCGGATGGCGAAACGTCCCGATGCGGTTGTCTTAAGGTGTACCACCCTTCTTGCCTGGTGGCGGTCGCCTGTTCCGATTTGAGATGTCTGCTTTGTGCATCTTTGAACAAAGCGGAACACAAATGTGACGCACCTCAAAAAGGTGCTTCAAAGCCGCAGAAAACGCGGAAGCCAGCATCTGGTTCCTGCAGGGTATCGTTGCCTTTTTGTACTCATTTTTTCACGCGCACCTCTTCCTTTTGAGGTTTAAGCGCTCCATATTCTGCCCATGGCCAGATCACCGAAAAAATCCTCCGAAAGCTCCCGCTCCAATGGTTTTGAAGAGATGCCCCAGGCGTCCTTCGAAGGCGCTCCCCTCTCCGGCTCTGTTGCCGATTGGGTGAAGCAGCTGGAAGCGGAAGCCGAAGCGACCTCCGTGGAAACCCAGCGCGAAGTCGCGTCCAAGGCAGGCAAGCACCGCAAGAAGATCGAGATCGAAGCGCGCAAGGAAGCGGAAAAGGCTGCCGCCAAGGCAAGCAAGACGCCGACGGCGTCCAAGACCTCGCGCGGCGTTTCCATCGGCGGCTCATCCGATCCGAAGACGCGCGCCGCCGCTGGCCTCAACCCGGTGGCCGGCATGGATGTCTCGCTGGAAGACGCCAAGTCGCTGGCGCCCGGTGCGGTGACGGCCACGGTAGACGCGCTCTCCAAGCTGATCGAAAGCGGCAACCCGCTGTTCAAGGACGGCAAGCTGTGGACGCCGCACCGTCCTGTCCGCCCGCCGAAATCCGAAGGCGGCATCGCCATCGAAATGGTCACGGAGTACAAGCCCTCCGGTGACCAGCCCACCGCGATTGCCGATCTGGTGGAAGGAATCAATTCCGGCGACCGCTCACAGGTTCTGCTCGGCGTCACCGGCTCGGGCAAGACCTTCACCATGGCCAAGGTCATCGAGGCGACGCAGCGCCCGGCGGTCATCCTGGCGCCAAACAAGACACTGGCCGCCCAGCTCTATTCCGAATTCAAGAACTTCTTCCCCAACAACGCGGTCGAGTACTTCGTCTCCTATTACGACTACTACCAGCCGGAAGCCTATGTGCCGCGCTCCGACACCTATATCGAGAAGGAATCCTCGATCAACGAGCAGATCGACCGGATGCGCCACGCCGCTACCCGCGCGATTCTGGAGCGAGACGACTGCATCATCGTCGCCTCCGTCTCCTGCATTTATGGTATCGGCTCGGTGGAAACCTACACCGCCATGACCTTCCAGATGCAGGTGGGCGACAAGCTTGACCAGCGCCAGCTCCTGGCCGACCTCGTGGCACAGCAATACAAGCGGCGCGACATGGATTTCCAGCGCGGCTCCTTCCGCGTGCGCGGCGATACGATCGAGCTTTTCCCTGCCCACTTGGAAGATGCCGCCTGGCGCATTTCCATGTGGGGAGACGAGATCGAGAGCATCACCGAATTCGATCCACTGACCGGCCAGAAGACCGGCGATCTGCAATCGGTCAAGATCTACGCCAACTCGCACTATGTGACCCCGCGCCCGACGCTGAACGGCGCAATAAAGTCGATCAAGGAAGAGTTGAAGCATCGTCTGGCTGAGCTGGAAAAGGCGGGCCGTCTGCTGGAAGCGCAGCGCCTGGAACAGCGCACCCGCTACGATATCGAAATGCTGGAAGCCACCGGCTCCTGCAACGGCATCGAAAACTATTCGCGCTACCTGACGGGCCGCACCCCCGGCGAACCGCCGCCGACCCTGTTCGAGTATATTCCTGACAATGCGCTGATCTTCATCGACGAATCCCACGTCACCATTCCGCAGATCGGCGGCATGTATCGGGGCGACTTCCGCCGCAAGGCGACGCTGGCCGAATACGGCTTCCGCCTGCCCTCCTGCATGGACAACCGCCCGCTTCGCTTCGAGGAGTGGGACGCCATGCGCCCGCAGACGGTCTCCGTCTCCGCCACGCCCGGCGGCTGGGAGCTGGAACAATCCGGCGGCGTCTTTGCCGAACAGGTCATCCGCCCGACGGGCCTTATCGATCCGCCGGTGGAAGTGCGCTCGGCCCGCACGCAGGTGGACGACGTTCTCGGCGAAATCCGCGAGACCGCCGCCAAGGGCTATCGCACGCTCTGCACCGTGCTGACCAAGCGCATGGCGGAAGACCTGACCGAATATCTGCACGAACAGGGCGTGCGTGTGCGCTACATGCACTCGGACATCGACACTCTCGAGCGTATCGAAATCATCCGCGACCTGCGTCTCGGCGCCTTCGACGTGCTGGTGGGCATCAACCTGCTGCGCGAAGGCCTCGACATTCCCGAATGCGCCTTCGTTGCCATTCTGGATGCGGACAAGGAAGGCTTCCTGCGGTCCGAAACCTCGCTCGTCCAGACGATCGGCCGCGCCGCGCGTAACGTCGATGGCAAGGTCATCCTCTATGCAGATAACATCACCGGTTCGATGAAGCGGGCGATGGAAGAAACCAGCCGCCGCCGTGAAAAGCAGATGGCCTATAATGAAGAACACGGCATCACGCCAGAATCGGTCAAGGCGAAGATCTCCGATATTCTTGATTCAGTTTATGAACGCGACCACGTAAGGGCCGATATTTCCGGCGTTTCCGGCAAGGGCTTTGCCGATGGCGGCCACCTCGTCGGCAACAATCTCCAGGCGCATCTCAACGCCATGGAAAAACAGATGCGCGATGCCGCAGCCGATCTCGACTTCGAGAAGGCCGCTCGCCTGCGCGACGAAATCAAGCGTCTCAAGGCCGCCGAACTCGCCGCCATGGATGATCCGATCGCGAAAGACGAAGCACGATCACAAGAGGGCGGAAGCAGGTCCAGAAAAACTGGATCGAGTGCCAGCCGCGGGTCGATCTCCCCTGTTGAGGGGCAGATGTCCGGCAGCACAGAGGGGGACAAACCGAGCACCCCGGAAAAATCCCTCTTCGCCAAACCCTCGCTGGACGACATGGGCCCTGGCACAGACATGGTGAAGCCGCTGTTCCGCAAGAACACGCTGGATGAAATGACCGTCGGCCGCACGGAAAAACCCGTCCGCGGCGCGACGCCGGAAAAACCGACAACCGAATCCGGCAAACGCTTTTCGCCGCTTCTCGAAGGCCAGCCGGAACGCGCAACGGGCGACAAGGACGATCCACGCCCGCTCAAACGCGGCAAGGTCGGCGTCGGCTCCTATGAAGACCCCGGCGACCAAAAGCGCAAGGGCCGCACCAAGGGCAAGACGGGCAGACCGGGGAATTAGTCCACGCACAGACAGAACGCGGGAACTTTCAAGCGCGCGACGGCATTCCCGTTGCGCGCAATGAAACGGAAGGAGAAGCGCCATGCGGCTGCACCACCTTGCTCTTTCGGCCCTGGCTCTCGCCTGCTTCGCCTCACCCGCCCTCGCCGGGACGCTGACCGACGCCACCTTTCACAGCAACGCGCTGAACGCCGATCTCCCGGTGAACATCTATCGCCCGGATGGCGAACCGCCGGAAAATGGCTGGCCGGTTCTCTATCTGCTGCACGGCCATGATGGCGACCAGAACAGCTGGCGCGATCTCGGCAATATCGAAAAGACGCTGGACGGCATGATCGCCGCCGGCACCATCCGTCCGCTGGTCGTGGTCATGCCGAGCGTGAAGAACAGCTGGTATGTGAATTCCGCCGCCGTCGATGGCCCCGGCGATTACGAGACCGCCCTCACCGGCGATCTGCGCGTCCATGTCGAAAAGACGCTGCCGGTGCGCAAGGACAGGCAAGGCCGCGCCATTGCAGGCCTCTCCATGGGCGGCTTCGGCGCGCTGCATCTCGCCTATGCGCATGAAGATCTTTACGCCGCCGTCGCCAGCCTCTCGGGCGCCATCTGGCAAAACGTCCCCGCCTCCGACCTCGACAAGACCCCGGCAGAGTTGAAACTCATCCAGGACAGCGCCTTCTTCCACCGCATCGATCGCGCCACCATCACCAGCGGTATCGTCCTGCCCTCCACCGGCGACCACTTCTCCGGCGCCTTCGGCACGCCCTTCGACGCAAGGCTCTTTAACGAAAAAAATGTCTTCACCCTCGTCGCCCAACACATCGCCGAATCCCAGGATCTTCCCGCCACTTACCTGACCGTGGGAGACGACGACGGCTTCTACCTCTGGCGCGGCGCAGTCGCCCTGCACGAAACGCTACAGGCCGATAACCGCAAATCGGAATTGCGGATTACCGATGGCGATCATGTTTGGTCGTTGTGGAAGGTGTCGATTGTCGATGCGTTGAAGTTTGTGGATGGGGAGTGGAGATGAATCGTACTCTTTGCCCACAGCGATTTGCAGGACATAGGTGCATGGGGATCTCTGAATGTGGCGTCTAATCTTCCTGTGTTATGAAACCTAAGGCGACGTTTGCTCCAGACACATGTATTTCTCTGACCGCATAATGCAGCGCGACCTTCGCAAAAAAGGGAATGTCAAAGTCGCCGTTTTTTCGTGGCTTATCGATGATCCTAAATTCAATTGTATTAGTTCCCTTGCCCAAGTTGCTCACAGATAGAGCGTCTTTTTCACGGTTCGTCGCGTTGAGCTTAACAGAAATCGATTCAAGAAACTTTGGGTCACGTAGCATGCGAGACGCGGTAGCCCCCTGACGAAACAAATGGTGCAGCGGACCTGATGTTCTCGACCCCTTTTTTACGTGGAGTAGACGGGGAGTTTCGCCGGGTATAAGGAGATCGCATAACTCGTTTCTTTGATTGGCGATACCGGGAACTGAGCCGGTTTCCTTATCCAGATAAATAAGACCTAAATCCAGCGCCACGCGCTGATTATATTCGCCTTCGGGCTCTAAACCTTTCTTAACTTTTCCCGCTTCTTCTTGTTCAATGATTTTCGCCGCCGGAAGTTCGCCGTCGTTCACGCCAGATCGCACAGATGTAAATGTTTCTTGGATAGCGGTTCGAAACTGATCTGCAACGTTGAACCATTTACCATCGTCAAGAGTGTACAGCATCCCGTCATGCTCTACCGACCCCTGTAAGCACCTATATACTTTCCACATTTTTTTTGGGACATCAGAAGCCGCATCTATCACATTGACAGTGTGATTATTCTTTATGTTTTTTAGTATAAGTTCTCTTTGAGCATTTAAGTCATCAAATGCGGTTTTAAGTTGATCGATGTAGTCTTCAATATTGAGCTCCTCATAAGTTTTTTTACTTCTAAGCCCCTTGTAAGAGAAAACGCCAAACTGATCCCACTCAACAATATCTGGAGAACACAGCAAGAAATCTGGGCTGTCGCCAAGGATGTTATCTAACATGAGCCCATCAAGCGTCCTCACCAGCTTTGGCTTTTTAATGGGCTTCATTGACCGTATGAATTCAAGCCCTTTGGTCTTGTATGCCTCTGCCTCATATTGAAGTAAAACAGTGTCGAGGATAGGAGGTAAAAGCGATAGGTCGTCTGGGCCAGAAAATTTAAAGCCCGAAGAACCGGACAATGACTTCCCCAAATTCCCTTCTGATTTCCCGCCCAAACGCTTAATGAATGTCAATGCAGTGTCTATATCGAACATAGTCATCGCAGATAAGCGATCCGCCTGAAAGCGCGACTTCATCCCAGCCGAAGGATTGTTTGAATCAATAAACCTGAGACTTGATTCCTCGATCTCATTCACCGTGACCATGAGACCGAAATCTGCCTCAACCATTTGATCATTTATTCCGAAGGCTCCCGTCCCAAATGGCACGACGAAATGACGTCCCTTATATTTTATGTAAAGGATGACGCCGTTCAGAGTATTCTCAATGTCCTCAACTTCAGGAAAATAATTTTCAACGAATTCCGTCCATTTTGGGCTTTTTTTAATTTTTCTTAATTTCAAAAGTTGAACATCTTCAAATTCGTCGATTTCCTTTCTACTCCAAAAAACTACATGGTTCGATATTTGCTGGGTTAGTTTCTTAGATAATACGTCCGAAGGAGCCTGCACCTCATTAGTGCACAGATAAAGAGTTAAGGGCTGCCCCATGCTTTCCTCAGAATTGTAAGGCGCGATTAAACAACCCTAGATTGAAATCACGCCACAGGAAATCAAGCAAGTTCTAATAAAGGATCAGCCAAAAATAGTTTTGGCGTAAAAGAAGGTAATAAGCGACCGGGAACCAATTCTGCCCCCACCCGTTCTTCCCCCGAACAAAATGTTCAGCATACAAAAGGGAAGAAACATTCATGAAAAACAAGGTTTTCGCACTCGCTGCCGTTGCAGCTCTGACCTCCTCCGTCGCTTTCGCCCAGACTGCTGCACCTGCCGCTCCGGCTGCAACTGCACCAGCCGCTGCCGGCGCTGATGCGATGATGTCTGGTCCAGGTTTCACCATGGGTACGAAGCCAGCTGGCCCGCTGAAGTTTGTCAACGTGCAGAAGACCGACCTGACCGCTGATCAGCTCGAAGGCATGAACATCTACAATGCCCAGAACGAAGAGATCGGCGAGATCGAAGACGTTGTCATCGGCGACGGCAAGGCCGTCATCGGTATCGTCGCCAGCGTCGGCGGCTTCCTCGGCATCAATGAGAGCTATGTCGTTCTCGACCCGACCTCCGTTGCCATCAACAACGACAATGGCACGTGGAAGGCTCACGTCGATACCACCAAGGAAGCGCTGCAGAACGCGCCGAAGCTGGACTATGACAAGCTCGACGATTGATTGATCGCACGCGCCCTCGGGCGATCGATCAACGGCCCCTGCGCTCTACGCGCAGGGGCCTTTTTTATGCGCGGTTGACGCCTTGAGTTTGGAGCGATGATCGCTTCCCATGCATTGCCGCATATCGGTTGTCTCGGGGTTCCGTGGAGGGAGATCGTCTCGCGAATAGCATGAGGTTTGCGAGGGCAAATCACGTACAGCATCGGCCAGAAAATCGGACTCGATTCTCGGAAAGCACGATGAGTCGATTCAAAAGATTACGCATCCGTTGTGCCTCCAATAGGACGCACGGCACTTTAGCATCAAGCGCATCCGCAAGCAGCTTGCCCGCTCACCGTTTCTTCGCTTATCGTCCCGTGCATGATCAACAGGACTTTCCGCTTGCCCAGTTCCCGCCCCCTCGCCGCCCTTACGGGCTTTCTTCTGGCATCTATGATACCCATGGCGGCGCAAGCCCAAACCGCGAACTGGCAACCCTCCGAACAGATCAAGACCTATGCCATATCCGGCAGTTCTGGCATCGAGCTCTATCGATCCATCGGCGAGCGTGGGCCACAGGCCGGTGTTCAGGCCGTTGCCCACACCACCTTCAAGCTGACTTGGCGGCGCGATTACCGCCCGCAGCCGAATGGCGCCTGCATCCTGGCGACCGCGCGACCCAACCTGACGATCATCTACACATGGCCCAAGGCGCCGGCGAAACTGCCGGCGGATGTTGCGGCCAGCTGGCAGCGCTTCATTGCCGGCGTGGAAAAGCACGAGCGCGTGCATGGCGAGCATATTCTCGACATGGTGAAGAAGATC
>Ga0308161_1004968_pt1 | contig 11907 bp, 16 predicted proteins | sample PhyFR2_FD_201034 | JGI IMG/M metagenome (GOLD analysis project Ga0308161, IMG submission 201034) | Phyllosphere microbial communities from UC Gill Tract Community Farm, Albany, California, United States - DLSLF.R2 | ecosystem: Host-associated > Plants > Phyllosphere > Unclassified | place: USA...
TTGTGAGGCGGGTTTCACGCCGACCTACAACGGCACGGATAAATACACCGGCAATACGACATTTGGCGGCTATGCGCAGCATGTCATCGCCGACCAGCATTTTGTGGTGACGGTGCCCGACCATCTGGCGCTGAATGCGGTGGCACCGCTGCTGTGCGCTGGCGTGACCGTCTGGTCACCGTTGCAGCATTTTAAAGTCAAAGCAGGCGATCGGGTGGGTGTGGTCGGTCTGGGTGGGCTGGGTCATATGGCGGTTAAACTGGCCAGCGCCCTTGGCGCAGAAGTCACCCTGTTTACTACCTCTCCGGCAAAAGGGGCCGATGCGCGCCGTCTCGGCGCTAAACATGTGGTGGTCTCGCGAGACGCGGCACAAATGGCAGCCTGTCAGGCGTCGCTGGATATCATCCTGGACTGTGTTGCCGCGCCACACGACCTCGATCCCTATCTGAATGCGCTGAAAACCAACGGCCAGCTGGTGCTGGTGGGGATCCCCGATCAGCCACATCCGTCACCGAATGTCACCCCGATGGTATTTCGCCGCCTGAGCATCACTGGCACCTCGATTGGCAGTATTAAGGAGACACAGCAGATGCTCGACTTCTGTGGTCAGCACAACATCACGGCTGACGTGGAGATGATCACTGGTGAAGAGGTCGAAACGGCCTTTGAACGTATGCTGTCCAGCGACGTGAAATATCGTTTTGTCATCGATATGCAGAAAACCCACTGGTAAGTCACAGGCCCGCTGTAAAGGCGGGTCATTTTCCTCCTGGCCCCAGGCCGGAATCCGAAGATTGAAACGGGCGCATCATAGTTACAACATGCTGTTAGTTGATAGCGTAACTGCATGCCTGCATCAACCCCTGCACTCAATTAGCCTGCCAGCGAAACCCGGGCAAAAAAATACCCGGCTCGATGACCGGGTATCTCTATTGCTACCTGAAGCTGTCTGTTAATCCTGCTCTTTATCCGCGTTACTCTTGTCAGTTTCATCCTGCTCAACTAGATGAATAAAAGGCTTGAGCAGCTGAATATCGAGGATCACATACACCATGGTGCTGATGAACAGGGAAATCACACTGCCAAACACGCCGCTGGTTGTAAACGTCAGATAGTTATAAATCACCAGCCAGGTTACGCAGATAAACAGCGCGAGCGAAATGGACAGGTTAGGCACGGAGTAGTTACTGGTGCCGCCGCCCTGGGTGTGGGTCGCTTTAAACAGGTTGCCGATAGAGTACTTCTCCAGCACCAGAATGCTCTTTTCCCAGTTACGCTGTTTTCGCGCGCTGGCGCGCGTCAGGAATAGATAGAGAATAGAGATGAAGAAGCCGGAGAAGGCGATGAGCACCGGAATGGCTTCCAGCGCATAGGCGATACTTTTATGGGCCGTGCCGGCGCTGCTGAGATCAAGCGTCAGTGAGGCACCCAACGCCGCATACAGAAAGAGAAACAGCAGCAGAAAGGTGAGGCTACGTTTCCAGTCGCCATCGGCCTCCAATCCTTTTTGCTGAATAGCCAGCTGAAGCGATTGCTGAATTTGATGAGCCTGCGGTGAATCTGTTTCAATGGTGTGGCATGGCGCAGCAAAGAAGTTGTGCATAAACAGCTCATCTTCTTTGTGAATGGTGATTTTCATCAGGAACCTGTATTCGGGGAATTTTCTTTATTCTAATCAGCACAGCATGAATTAACAGTAACTTTGCCTTTATACCGTCAGCCCCGCATTGATTCAGCGGGAGATCAGGTTTATCAGACTCCCTAAAACTGAATCGGTTGCGAAACTCTGCGCAGCGTTATCCTCTTCGTGACGCAGTTGCTGATAGCGCAGCAGGGCGGCATCGGTGTTATCGGCATGTACCACGTCCCACACCACCTTATAGCCTTCAGCCATCAACGCGTCCTGCTGATCCTGCCGCTCGGTGTTCACGGCTCTGACTGTTTGATCTTTCTGTAACAGACGATAGTCTGGCATGGCTATTTCTCCCCAGGATGGTCCAGCGCTTTAAACTGCTTAATGGCTTCATTGATATTGTTGGTATCGACGGTTGCAATGCAGCGGTCACCATTGAAAACCTCATAGCGAGCATTATGCAACTGAAACAGCAGATCCCTGCCACGAAAGTGTATACGTTTCTGTTTAACGCCAATCCCATGCCGCCGTAATAATGCCTGTGACAGGCGATCGGTCTCTTTTATCATTCCTTCAGCTCCTCGGCAGTACGTGGTCACTGCCAGTAAACCTGATGAACATTAGTTTTATATTAAGAGATAACCCTATTTTTTACAGGGCTACGCGCAGGTTTCAGAGAAATTACCGGGTTGCAGGTGCTGACGGAATCAGAAGCCCACCGGAAAAATGCCATTCCCTGCGTTAACGGACCGCAAATGCGGTACACTTGCCGGGATAACTCGCCACAGGACACGCCGCTATGAACGATAAAAAGATGATATCCATTGATCAGTTCAACGCTGATGAACGACTGGCCGTCGAGCAAACCTATAAAGGCCTGGCTGAGAAGTACCGTCAACGAACTGGTAAAGAGCCTGATAGCAAAAAAGAGAAAGAATTCAATAGTGAAGCGCGTCAAATCGTCATGACCAGCAAACTGGAGAAGGAGAGAGCGCAGGCAGAGAAGGCGAAGAAAAAACCGCTGCGTAAGAAAAAACCCTCTTCAATGACCGCCAGCGAAGTCAGCGATTTCAACTGGTCTGCCTCAGTGGTTAAAGGCCGCCGATAAAAAGCCTCCGCGCGTATCGATGGCGCGCGGTATCTTTTCCCCTGACGGCCATCGTCCTCTATAGACAAGTGACAGGCCAGTCAAAAACCCATCAAGACCCGCAATAAGAATATTCTGTAAATAGTTAACCTTAATTCACTCATTGCCGATAAACTGCCGTAACCTGTTGCTGCTTCAGTCTGCATATGAATTACTACACTCCTGACGATATTCAATTGAAGCGCCGTTCGACGCGATTTGTGCGCCGCATGTTCATGATGCGCCAGCTCGGCACCTTTCTCTGTTTTATGCCCATTCTGTCGGTTCTGATGGCGATGGGAAAAAGCCCTGGACTCTGCGCACTGCTCTTTATTAATGCGTTTGTCTGGCCCTATGCAGCCTTCAGACTGGCGTTGCGATCGCGCGATCCCACGGGTTTTGAACGTAAGAATCTGACGCTGGATGCTGCTTTCGGCGGCTTCTGGGTGGCAACCATGGCGCTGAGTCCGCTTCCCTCGATTATTATCATGGCGGTACTGATCTCAGATCGTTACTCGGCAGGCGGTTGGGTTCAGTTGAAGTCAGCTCTGCAGGCCTTTATGTTGACCTTTTTACTGGTCTGGTTAGCCGAAAAGGCGCCTCTGCAGATGACCTTCTCTACCCGCACCGTCTGGCTGACTCTGCCGCTCGCCAGCGGCTATCTGCTGGCGCTCAGCGTGGTTTCATACAATCTGACCCTGAGTCTCCGAAAGAAGAACCAGGAGCTGGAACGTATTGCGCTGATGGATCCCGGCCTGAAGATACCTAACCGCCGTCTGTTTGAGCGGCGACTTGAAAGCGAGTTTTTACGTACACAGCGAGGTGAGGGTAAAGCCTGGCTGATGCTGCTGGATGTCGATCACTTTAAACAGGTTAATGACAGCTTCGGGCATGAAGCGGGCGACTTTCTGCTGGCAGAAATCTCAGCATTGCTGCGTGACAGCGTCGGCCTGAAAGATATACCTGCCCGCTTTGGCGGCGATGAGCTGTGTGTGATTGTGCGGGATGCGGATGAAACCAGCATCCTGTTGCTGGCAGAGCAGATCAAACAGGGAATTGCCCTGCTGCGGCTGCCGGCGTCATCTACCTTTCAGTGCTCAGTGAGTATCGGGATTGCACCGGCATGCGATGCGGGGACAATTCATGATTGGCTGAGATGCGCCGATGAGGCGTTGTATCAGGTCAAGCGCGCCGGACGTAACGATGTGCAGGTCTGGCATTCCGGCACGCTGGAAACGCTGAGCGAAGCCAGGGGACGTTAACAATACAGCCTGAGACCCTGTCTCAGGCTGAAAGATTAAATCGCCGGGTAGTCGCCGGTGCCTTCAGGCCAGGGCGTGAGCAGATCAAAACCCTCATCGGTGACGGCAACGGTATGTTCCCATTGCGCCGAAAGTGAGCGATCTTTGGTGACCACCGTCCAGCCATCCGACAGCACGCTGGTTCCGGCTTTACCGGCATTAATCATCGGTTCGATAGTGAAAATCATGCCTGCTTTGAGTGGCATCCCTTCTCCCGGCGTGCCGTAATGCAGCACCTGTGGATCGGTGTGGTAAATTTCGCCGACGCCGTGACCGCAATATTCACGAACCACCGAGAAGCCAGCTGCTTCAGCAACACGCTGGATAGCCGCACCCACATCGCCTAGCGTCGCGCCAGGACGGACGGTTTTGATACCGGCGACCATCGACTGATAGGTGATCTCGACCAGACGTTTGGCACGGACTGACGGTGTGCCGACAAAGTACATCCGGCTGGTGTCGCCATACCAGCCATCTTTGATGATCGCGACATCGATATTAACGATATCGCCATCCTTGAGTTTTTTGCTGGCCGGGATGCCGTGGCAAACCACATGATTGACCGACGTGCAGGTGGTGCGGGTATAACCGTGATAACCGATGTTTGCAGGCGTCACTTTAAGCTCATTCACAATGAAGTCGTGACAGATATCATCCAGTTCTTCAGTGGTGATGCCGGGACGGACGTGAGGTGTAATCATCGCCAGCACCTGAGCCGCAGCCTGTCCGGCTGCCCGTGCCATCTCAATCTCCGCTGCGGTATGAATTTTAACGCTGTTCATGACACGTCTCCTTGTGTGGTAAGGCTCTCTTTAGTGAGCATATTGCGTATATCAGCGCTGCCTTCCAGTTCAAGCCGGATGAGCATCTGCGCGAGTTGATGTTGGGTCTGCTGCGGATAGAGTTCAGCCAGCATACCGAGTTTTAGCCAATGTTCTGCCTGTGCATTAATTGAGCGGCTCATTGCCTGACTGGCGATGCGCAGATTCTCATGCATCAGGTCGGAGATTTTTACGATACCCATGCCAGCCTTATATGAAACGTATATGTTTTGTATAGTTTAACGCGAGCGGCGTGGTTTGAAAAGAGGGGGAAGATTGTTGCGCGTCTGAAACAGTGTACAGAACTATGACCAACGGCTACGCATTTCAGTTGGGACAGAAAAATTTATAGGTAATTGGGAGATGTGTTTGGTCAGGTAACAGTAGGGCAAGCCTCGCCGAAAAAGCACCGTCACACTGTGTATTTTCTGAAAGGCCAGTGGAGGACTGAATAGATGAAATACTGGGTTGTTCTGGTGGCTATGGATATTAAGTCTGTAGCATTGATGCTATAAAGTCCGGCAAAATATTCGGGATGTCATTATGAAAAGAATAATTGCTTTAACTGCCGCATTGGCAGTTTCAGGATGCCATATGAGCACAAATCACATCCGACAAAAGGAAATTAAGACTCCCGACGCGTCAGAGATTAAAAGTCAGTGTGAATCTCAGACACCACATCAAACTCAAGAGCGTGAAACTCAGCTTTGGCTCTGCCAGGCTGTTACTGCAATACAATATCGGTTTTTCGATGCAGAGACTTATCGCGGCAAAACATGTGATTTAAGGATCAGGCAGCCGGAAGGCCAGCCTCCGGTAAGCATCCACGTTCAGGGCGGAGATCCAGCTCTGTGCGCTGCTGCATTTGAAGCAATCAAACAAGCTGCAGATGCCCACACTTTTCCACTGAGACCCGCCTTTATGAAGGATGAAATTCCGATACATTTTGCTCCGCAATAAGATTACATAGCTAAGGAAAGTGTTAAGCGTTGCACTTAAAAGTCTAAACTCACAATCCCATAAGGCATCGTGCTGCTCTGAAGCTATGCCGTCAGATGCTGGCTGCTAAAATGTGAGGTGCAGATGTGCATCGCGATGCAGTTATCTATTGTCACCAGCAGAAAGTAAACGCGCATTCCTGAACGCTCTCCATTCAGCCCAGCAATTTTCAGGATTGATATCAAAGTAACCGCGACATTCAGCCATGGCGAGAGCAACATCACGCGGCACATCGATAGTCGTGGCATTTTTACGGATGCTGCTAACTTCTTGCTCAGTAAGTGGGCTTCCTTTCTCATTCTCACTTTTCGTCAGTAATGGGATAAGGGCAGGTATAAAAACTATGCTCATGAGTCATATCTCATATTATTAAAGGTTCATGTCGCTACGAAGTCACTAAAATAGGACCTCTGAGGGGTGCTGTAAGTGGCATTCTGTGAAGTCGTTCTTTCTGGAAAATATCAATTCATAGTCGTTTCTTCGCTGAAAACCTTGAAAATTAATTATCACTGCCCAGGCATATGGGCAGATTTTTATTGCCCGGCTGGCTTGCCATAGATAATGGTGAACATGTCGGCGCCATAGTCTGGCTAACCGGCTGGGCCTGGGACTGATTTTGATACTGACTGTCATAGGAGTTCGTTGAGGATTTTCTTGCGGCCTGACGGCCCTTCTCACGCACGTTGGATGACGAGTAGTTAGGGGCCTGGTATGCGCCGTAATCCGCTACCCACGTCTTTTCATATTCATTAATCATATTCTCGTCAAAAATCGCGATATCTTCAGCCAGATAAACAATCTTTTTAGATTTATTTAACTCCTTCAACGCTGCGCTATCCTTATGAGAGGAGGTGCCCATGTGTGGACGGTTTGCGCAGTACAGCAATAGAGACGATTTCTTTGAATCCCTGGGGCTGGAGCCCGATGAAATCACTTATGACCCGGAGCCCATAGGCCGCTTTAACGTAGCTCCAGGTACTAAAGTGCTCTTACTCAATGAGCGAGATAATGAACTGCACTTTGATCCGGTTTACTGGGGTTACGGTCCGGAATGGTGGGACAAACAACCGCTCATAAATGCGCGTGGTGAAACTGCTGCGACGGGACGCATGTTCAAACCGCTGTGGGAGCACGGTCGCGCCATTGTTCCTGCTGACGGCTGGTATGAATGGAAGCGAGAGGGCGATAAAAAACAGCCTTACTTTATCTACCATAAAAATAAAGAACCGCTGTTTTTCGCCGCTATCGGCAAAGCTCCTTATGGTAACGACCATGGGCATGAGGGGTTTGTTATCGTCACGGCAGCGAGCAATAAAGGCATGGTTGATATCCATGACCGACGCCCGCTGGTTTTAAGTGCGGATGCTGTACGCGAATGGCTCAGTGCCGAAACCACGTCGGAACGTGCTCAGGAAATTGCACATCAAGCCGCATTGCCTGAGAAGGACTTCGCCTGGCATCCTGTTACAGCTAAAGTAGGGAACATCCACAATCAGGGTGAAGCGCTTATTAAAGAGATCAAGCCTGACTAAACAGGTCGATGAGGTGAGAGATTTACATCGTTTCCCGCACCGTTTCCCGCTATAAAAACAGGATCACACGTTTCTTTAGCTGAGAGAGTTTATTGTGCAGCCAGATACTATGCGGTTGTTTCTTCGTCCAGTCACCCCATCAGATGCAGATGATCTTTTCAGGATCTACGGCGACCCTGCGACGAATACGTTTAATCCAGCGGGCCCACATCCGGATATCCATCATTCACGGGAAGTTCTGTCGCGCTCTATTAGTCACTGGGAATCGAATGGTTTCGGCAGTTGGGCTATCTCGCTTCAGGATAATCCAGGAAGAATCATCGGTTTTGGGGGATTGAGCATCAGAAGCTTTGCCGATATCACGATCAATAATCTGGGATATCGTTTCTCTCCGGAATCCTGGGGAAAAGGCCTGGCGACGGAATTTGCGCACTATGCGGTTAGTTATGGGTTCGAAGAAATAAAACTGCCTGAGATTTCTGCAATCGTAAGAGCGAATCATCTGGCTTCACAAAAAGTTCTGATTAACGCTGGGCTTTGGCATAGTCGGAACATTCAGGATGTGGAAAATGCGCCCGCAAGCATGCTTTTTACCCTGAGTCAGAATGAATGGAATCAAAAACGGGGGTGAGAAGGGTATATCCTGTCCTTTTCAGTACCTATCGTTTCAGGTCAATCAGTGCGAACTGTATGTGATGCGCTATAAAGTTCGCGTTGAGCGTGCCGTAGCGTTGAGCATCGTTGTTACAGAGTGATGCTGCCGACACGGGCAGGCGTCGCTATTGTGGAAGGTACTGGCTCCCGGGTTGCGCCTGCTGAGTTAACCTGGCTGTTGATCATGGCATCCCGAAGAAAGTTACTCTCGTCGATGAATGCAATGGCCCAGGGACGATGGCAAACAGAACCAGGCTCCGCTGTTCATAATCAGGACATCGGGATTCTGAGCTATGGAAAAATCGGTAAACGTCTTACTTCCTGTGATGCCGTTTTTGGATGCAGGTTCAGGCATGGGGGAGTCCACTTGCCCAGGTAGAAGCGCGAGCCGACGGATGGAATGTCCATGAGAGTCGCGAACAACCCTTTAAAACGCGCAATGTGTTAACGGTACATCAAAGGCAATAATTGCCTTGCCGCGGCAGCATTAAAAGATCGGAAATGCGTGTCTGGTCGCCGCTGCTGATGAGAGAGAAACGTGCCACGGCGCCGTTATTTCTCTGCCAGTGCTTTTCAGTGACGATGATTATCAATTGTCAGAGTGACGCGATTTGCCCGGCAGAAGAGCTCTGAATAGTGCACTGGTTTGTCGTGCTGATCGTAAGCGATCTTACTGATGCGAAACAGCGGTTCGCCCAGCTCGCACTGCAACCTGAGCGCTTCGGCTTTTGTGGCGGTAAAAATATCGATGGTTTTTTTGTCGCTGACCACGCGACTGTCATATTTTTGCTGGAAAAGTTTATACGTTGAAGCACCGGCATGATAAACCTGATCAAAGCCGGGATAACGTGAGAGAGGGATCCACGAACAGTCGATGAACAGCGGCTCGTTATCAAGATACATCACCCGCAGCAGGCGAAACATCTCTCCGTTGCCAGCAATATTAAGCCTTTCGCAGAACGGATCGCTACTGACGCGCTCCTGTTCAATAACTTCTTCACGCGTCGGCTTTCCCTGCGAAACACCAAAATCAGTAAAACCACTTACCGTAAGCAGCGCGTTTTCAACCTTGTTGCTCTGCACAAAAGTTCCTTTTCCCTGCCAGCGGATCAACACGCCATCTTTAACCAGTTCCGTTATCGCCTTGCGAATCGTAATGCGGCTGACGTTATATAACGTGCATAAGTCGCTTTCGGTCGGGATTTGCTGGCCCGGCAGGTAAATGCCCTGTGCAATATCATCCAGCAGGCGCTGACGTACGGTGGCATAGAGCAGTTGATGTGAATATCGCGCCGTCGCTGGCATGAGTCGACCCTGACAGTTAAAAACAGTGAAAGTGATTATAGGAGGCTTTATGGCGGAGTCATAGGGGCTGGCGCGCGGATTGTCACGCCAGCCCTGGGTTTACCAGGCGCCATGATAACTCAATGTCCGGGCGGCACAATACGATCCCTGCTTCATGGCCTGGGCAATCGGCTCACCGACAGCAACTGCGCAGAGAAAGCCTGCAATGTAGGAGTCGCCCGCCCCCATCGTATCCACCACATCCACCGGTTCAGGCGGCATACGCCAGAACTGTTTTCCATCCCAGGCAAGACTGCCATTTTCGCCCAGCGTGGCAATTGCGACGCCCGCACCGCACTCCACTACAGTTTGCAGCCGGTCACGCAGCCAGGCCGATTCGACATGCGCCGACGCAAACAGATAATCAAGATGCGGCGGTAAGCTCTGCCACAATGGGTTTTCCCATTTGTCGGCAAAGTCGAACGAGACGATCTTTCCCGCCGCTTTTAACACCGGCAGCGCCGCCTCAGCGTGTCCCCATACCGCAGAATGGATCATATCAAAGCCGTTGAGCCATGCTATATCTTCATGAGTCAACGTAAAATCCGCCATAACACCTTCGGTGTAATCGCCCAAAATGCGATCGTTGTTGCGCAGCTCAACCTGAGTTTGCGCAGTCACGCCAGCTTTCGTGTGCAGATGAGAAATATCGACTCCTTGTTGCAGCAGGTCACGCTTCAGTATTGCACCATACGCATCATCCCCCACCCAACTCACGCAAGCAGACTGCATAGCATAACGCCTGCTGTAGACTGCGACATTCACGGCATTGCCGCCGGAAAAGACTTTATTAAGTTGAGGATAGATATCCACACAGTTATCGCCCACTGCCGCCAGCCGCATCATTCCATCTGGCTGCGTTGCTTTACCTGCAGCTGCATCGTCCTTTTTCATTTCGCGTCTCCTGGTAGAAACGCCTGGTCTTCCTCAGACCAGGCAAAAGGATTAATACTCGACTAATCCGCCGTAATAACGGCGATCGTCTGGGTTGTGATCTTTATAAATAGAGAGGTAATAGCAGAGCCACTCCATCGGGACGAACATCAGGAAAGGTGCCAGCCACGGATGCAGTCCCTGAGAAATCTCCGCGTAATCAATAACAATCACGTTGTTGGTGCGCTCACGCACGAAGCGGATAGCCCGTTCGGTGGTATGGCGGCTTTCATCGCTGCCAAGCAAAAACAGGAAAGGCACGCCAGGCTCGACGACCTCCAGTGGCCCGTGACGAAACTCGCCACTCTCAATCACAGAACCGTGTGTCCAGGTAAATTCCATTAAGGTAACAATGCCCTCTTTGTAGCCCAGCGGACGTAGAGGACCGGCCGATACGGTATAGATCATTGGCCACTGACTCGCCTGTTCGCCCAGCTGACGGCCTTTATCTTCCCATGTGCGCACCAGATGCCCCAGCGCCAGCGGCAACTTACGCAGGTCGTTTTTGATTTTTCCGATCTCGGTATGCGGTGAGAGACGGGTAATCATCTCGATCACTACGCTGTAGCAGAGCAGCAGATGAATTTCCCAGATGCAGTCCGCTTCATAGGCCAGTACATGGTCAGCGGCCTGAGTAATCGGGCTATCGTGATGTTTGGTAAAGGCAGCCGTCAGCGCGCCGCAGGCCGCACCCAACTCCAGGGCTTTAATCACCTCCTCCGTTTTACCGTAATCTGAAACGCCAATGACCGCGCACCGCGCATCAAGACGATGCGGCGTGTTGTCACAAAATTCCCAGCCGGAAAGTGCATAAACCTGCAGGCTCGAGAAACGATCGGCAAGGTGTTTTGCCGTCTGGGCCGCATTGAGCGGTGACCCACAGGCGACGAAGTAGATGCGATCGATACCGCGTTGCACTATTTCGTCAACGATGGCGTAAACGCGCGGCACATCCCGTTCCAGAATTTTTTCAACTTCCGGCACCATATTTTCAGTGACCAGAAAATCCACACTGCGTTTATCAATATTCAACATGAAACAACTCTCCAGACAGGGTTAAGAAACGTGAGCCAGACGGCGATTGCGCTTTTCCCAGAAGGCGTAAGCGGGCAGGCCGGTAGCGATGACAATCAGGGCACAAATAAGTCCAGGAACAGGCGCCCATACAAACGTGGACGCCACAAGGATCAGGCTGGAGGCGATAGCGGCGAAGGTCATCAGACCGAAGGCGGGCGTGCGCCACAGTGGTTTGTAATCTTCGCGTTTGCGACACCAGATGATGGAACTGAAGGTAAGGGTGTTTTTAAAACACATCACCAGCGTGAAGTAGCCGAGCAAGCTGGTCAGATCGGAGACGAAGATAAAGAAAATGCCGAGCGCACACTGCAAAATGATCGAGACATCTGGCGTGTTATATCGGGGATGAACGTGGGCGAAACTTTTGAAAAAAAGCTTGTCTTTGGCCATCGCATATTCCAGCCGGGGCTGGTACATCACACAGCTGGAGAGCGATCCGAGGATGACAATAATGGCCGTCACGGCAACAAAAATACCCGCTACGCTG
>Ga0308161_1004971_pt1 | contig 11897 bp, 10 predicted proteins | sample PhyFR2_FD_201034 | JGI IMG/M metagenome (GOLD analysis project Ga0308161, IMG submission 201034) | Phyllosphere microbial communities from UC Gill Tract Community Farm, Albany, California, United States - DLSLF.R2 | ecosystem: Host-associated > Plants > Phyllosphere > Unclassified | place: USA...
GCCTTCGGCACGGGAAGCATGCAACCGAACCAGGAGGTGCTCACGCGCTGGACGGGGAAGCGCGTGCGCGTGATCGGGATCGTCCGGACGCCCAACGGGCCGTGCGGTTGCGGGCATTTCGGTGGTTGGGCTTGCGAAATCGAAGCGTTTTCGATCGAACGTATTTGAACGTGGGTGCCGGTGACGCGTGCAGCCCGCCGGCACCGGTCACCCGCGTTCCTGCCGGGCGCCGAACCGTTGCTGATAGCCCTTCGGCGTCAACCCGATTTCCCGTTTGAACAGGCGGCGGAACGTGCTCGTATCGCTGTAGCCCACGTGCTCGCCCACCGCCTCCACGGACAGCCGTGTCGTTTCCAGCAGATTCTTGGCGTGGTCGATACGGAGCGACTGCAGGTATTGCAATGGCGTTTTCCCGAGTGCCTTGAGAAAGCGCCGGTTCAGCGTTCTTTCGCTCACGGCCAGTTCGCCGGCAAGGAGGGGAAGGCGGATACCCTCTCTCAGGCAGCGTTGCAGCAACCGCTGCGCCTTGCCGACCAGGGCGTCGTCATGGGGCGCCTGCGCCTGCACGGTCAGGCTGCGGTAGGACGCCTGGGACACGCGTTGCCGGTCGATGAGCATCACTTTCGCGGTGGCGGAAGCCAGCGCCGCGCCGCCATGCCGCTCCACCAGCCAGAGCGCCAGGTTCAGGTAGGACGTCATGGCGCCCGAACACACCGTCCTGCCGTTGTCCACGAGGACTTCGTCGCCCAGGATCGCGATGCCGGGATAGCGGCGCTGCATGGCGTCGACGAGCGCCCAGTGCGTCGTGGCGCTGGCGCCATCGAGCAGTCCCGCCTCCGCCAGCAGGAATGCCCCGCTGCATACCGACGCGACACGGCTGCCGCGGCGATGGACGGCCCGCAGCGCCTGCAGGATGGGCTGGAAGTTCTCCCGCGACGCGTCCCAGTGACGCAGGAATGCGTCGACACCGCCGCCGACAAAGGGACCGAACACGACGACGGCATCCGCCGGCCTGCGCGCGTTGATGGCGGCGTCGACGGCGATCGCATGGCTCGAGGCACTGGTAACGGGGCGGCCGGACAGGGATTCCACCGACCAGGCAAAGAGCGGCGCCAGGCCGGTCTGCGGCGCGTTCTGGCGCCACATGGCATTGGCGACCGCCAGCACGTCGACGAAACCGGTCACGGTGGAGGCCAGCAACCCGTCATAAACCCAGAGCCGGACGATTGCCATGACGTGTCCATTTGTGCACGAAAGAAGGCAATTTTGCCACTGGATGACGCTTGTCACAAGCATCACACTGGGCGCTTTCATCCACCGAGGAGTGATTGCCATGCCCATGATCGACGCCACCATCGCCGCCAACGCGCTGCCACCCGACGCGGAGGCGCAACTGTTCAAGGACGTCACCGACACGGTGGTCCGCATCGAAATCGGCGATGCCGGCAATGCGAAGGCCCAGGCGGCGTCGTGGCTGTTCGTCCACCGCGCCGATCTCCATGTCGGCGGCCAGGCGGCCACGGCGCCCCGGTATCGCTTCGTCGTCTCGGTACCGGAGGGACAGTTCGATCCGGACCGGCGCCGCCAGATGGTGGCCGGCGTCACGGCAGCGGTGGCGCGGGCGGAGAACCGGCCGCTGGATGACGTGGCGGGGCGCGTCTGGGTGGTGATGCTGGAAATTCCGGATGGAAGCTGGGGTGCGCGTGGCCGTGTCGTCCGCCTGCCCGACATCCTGGCCGGTTTGCTCGGCGAGGGCGGGCACGCCGAAGCGATGAAGCGGCTGGCGGTCAGGGCGGGCTGGGAATGAGGCCATGACCTCGCCATTCGCAGGGCCATGGCTGAAAAACTCAATCCTGCGGCCCCGGATCATCCTGCGCATCGTTCTCCCAGTGCAGCGTGATGTCCTTCGGCGCGCTGCCGACCTTGACGGTGCGCTTGAACGTCTTGCCCTCGGCGGCCGCGCTGATGCGGTATGTACCCGGCGGCAGCTTGGCGTAGAACATCGGCCCCGTGTTCGCCACGCTCAGCAGGCGCGCGCCCTTGGCGTCGGTGATGTCGAGCTGGACGTCGGAGCGGTAGGCGCCGCTTTGCCTGGTGGCGAAGGTCAGCAGCAGGTTGTAGTCGGCGCGCTGGGATTTCAGCGCGGTCTGCTCTTCCTGGCCGACGCCGCCGTTGATGTAGGCGATGCCGTTCTGCTGCTGCGGCGTGGGGGCCGCGAGCGCGGCGGGAGACAGGCTGACGGCCAGGACGACGGCCGCAGCTGCAAATGCTCGTTGCATGGCGTTCCTCCTCATATGATGTAAATATTGCAACGTTTATTATGGCGCAGCCGGCTCGGGAGGGGCGCGCGGATCGTGTTTCAAAAAAGTCAATAAATTCAGCGGCTTAATCCGTTGCATATTCGCCAGATGTGCATCCCGGCAAGCCGTTCGATATTAGTTGCCAGGTCTTAACTGTTATACTGACGCCCCCGCGCCCGCCGGCGCTCACCGCCGCGCGCGACAGCAGACTGGTAAGCCTTACGATGATCGACAACCTGGCGGCCGCCGCCGCCGACCCCCATTCCCTGGCGCAAGAGCTCGACCCGTTGCAGGTCCACTTCCAAGACGGCGTGGCACCGGACGAGATCGAGCAGGTATATCACCTCAAGCGCGCGCAGCCGATGCTGCAGGCGTTCACGGCGCTGTTCCACGGCGGCCAGGACGGCGTCATCGTGCGCCTGCTGGTGCTGCGCGAACTGGCGGCCGACGCCAGCGACTCCGCCTTCTCGCGTGCCGACATCAACCAGAAGTTCGCCTACCTGATCCCGGAAAGCCTGGAAACGGTGCTGGGCCGCCTGCGCAGCCACGGGCTGCTGGCGTGGGACAACCCGGCCGCCGTCTACCGCATCACGCCGCTGGCGCGCAACGTGCTGGCCGCGCTCGACACCTTGCTGGCGCTCGGCAAGACGGACGAGAACGAGGCCGAGATGGGCTTCCTGCTGTCGCAGGTGGCGGGAGCGCAGGCCGTCGGCGGCGTCACCGTCGACCAGCTGAAGCACCTGCTGGGACGCCTGGTCGAGCTGCACGAGGAATTCCGCGACGCCATCGCGTCCGGCTCCGAATTCCGCCTGCGCGCGTCGCAGGCCAAGTGGCACATGGCGTGCGACTGGGTCGAGAAGGGGTCCGTGATCCTGCGCGCGATCACGTCCGACGAGCGCGCCGACTCGGCCACGCACCGCGCCGCGCAGGCGATCGGCCGCGCCCAGTCGCAGCTCCTGAACATGCAGGGGATGTTCTCGCGCGCGCTGAACCAGATCGAGCGCCAGCGCGTGCACCTGGGCCAGTCCGGCCTGTCGACGACGGACATCAAGCGCTGGCTGCTGGCGCACGACGACCTGGCCAGCCTGGCCGAAGGCGCCATCGACCGCCCGGTGGTGCCCCTGTTCACGACGCCGGCCGAGATGATCGACGTGGCGGAAACGGAGTTGATGATGGAACGCGTACCGAACGTCGCACCGGGCAAGCTGCCGAGCGGCGAGGACGCGCCGCTGACGCTCAACGACAACCCGGCGATGCAGGCCGAGCTGGACGACTGGATCCGCCGCCTGGCCGATTTCGCCAACCTCGACACCTTCTCCGCCGTGGCCGAGGGCGCGCCGAGGAGCGTGCCGATCCAGGAGTCGCTGCTGCCGGCCAGCTTTGCCATCGCGTCGTACCGCGCGTCGCTGCTGCCCCTCTTGGGCGATCCGGCCGAAGCCAACCTGCAGGGCCCGACCGCCGAACTGGCGCGCCTGCCCGTGCGCTTCGATTCGGCCGACGAACTGGTGCCGCTGGACGATCCGCACATCGCGGCGATCTCGCGCGCGACCCTCTCACTGAATCTCGACCTACCGAGCACTCCGGAAAGCAAGACGCAAGATGAATGACGACGCCCAAATCCTGATCGCGCGACTGCTCACGCACCAGACCCTGCGCCGCGACGACAAGATGGTCAAGCGTGCGCTGTCCGACGACACCTTCCGCGCCGAGATCGACAAGCGCCTGCTGGAATCCGGCCTGAAGCTGATCGACAACGTCTACGCCGACCACGTCACGCTGGCCCTGCACCGCAACGTCGAACCGAAGATCTTCGGCGCCAAGGACATCTGGCAGAACAACAACTTCGGCCTCACGCGCGACGGCGTGGCGCTGCTCGTCGTGCTGTGGGCGCAGATCATCCTGCCCAAGCGCCAGCGCCAGGAAACGCACCAGGCCATCGACGTCGACCAGTCCGACATGTTCGACAAGGACAACCCGATCCCGCGCGCGGAAGACACGTCGATCGGCATCTCGTACACGGCGCTGCTGGCGGACTTCGGCGAAAAGCTGGGCAAGAAGACGCGCATGGACATGAACCTGGGCCTGCTGTCCAAGCTCGGCTTCATCGAGCGCCGCGGCGACGTGATCCTCGAAGGCCCGCTGCTCGACCTCTTGATGGACACCGACGTGCTGAAGGAACGCATCATCAACGGCGCGCTGGCCGACGTGTTCAAGCGCGCGCCGCTGGCCGTCGCCCGCCGTCCCGTCAGCGAAGCCGCGAACGACGAGGTGCAGGATGCCGCCGCCGCCGCGCCGGCCGCATCCGCCACGTCGCCCGACATCGACACGCCCCAAGCCTAACGACGCGAGACCCGCATGTTCCACATCAAATCACTCGAGCTGGTCCACTGGGACTACTGGCAGCGCATCAAGAACATCCCGCTCGACGCCAAGATCATCACCATCGCCGGCCAGAACGGCTCCGGCAAGACGACGCTGCTCGACGCGCTGCGCACGCTGTTCGGCCTCGACTGCTCGATGGGCCGCACGTACAAGCACTACGCGCGCCACTCGGGCCAGCAGAGTGCCTGGATCCGCGCCGTCGTCGACAACAAGCCGGCCGGCCGCCAGCTGTCGAACCGGCCGTTCCGCCACTCCGGCTTCTTCAGCGACGACGAAGTGACGCTGTTCTGCCAGGTGCAGAAGAACGGCGGCGACTGGAAGCGCCAGTACCTGATGCGACCGGGGAACATCGACATCGAGGAAGTCACGGACGCCACCGACTGGCTCGGCGTCGAGAACTACCGCAAGCGCCTGGCCTCGGCCGGCCTGTCGCCGGCGATGTCGAAGGTGCTGGCGCTGGAGCAGGGCGAAACGGACAAACTGTGCGAATACGCGCCGCGCCAGCTGCTGGACCTCGTGTTCCAGGTGTTCGGCGACAAGGAAGTGCTGGACGCGTACGACGAAGCCAAGCGCCACCAGCGCGACACCGAATCGGAGCTGAAGCGCTTCGAGGCGGAACTGGAAACCTCGCGCATCAACCTCGAAGGCCTGCGCCTGCGCGTGGCGAACTACCACCAGTGGGAAGACCTGCAGAAGGAACGCCGCGCCCTCGTCGAGGAAGTGCTGCCGAGCCTGGAGTACCACGAGGCGCGCGAAAAGGCCGCGAACGTGTCGCGCGCGCTGCGCGAAGCGAAGAAGCCGCTGCTGCAGGCCGACAGCATCCTGACCGAGAAGCGCAACGCGCTCGCGGCGCAGCAGCGCGCGCTGACGGAAGCGCAGCAGCAGGAAGTCAAGCTGGAACAGGAAGCCAATGAACTGGCGAGCCGCCTGACGCAGGTGAACGCCAAGCTCAAACCCCTGGAAAGCCTGCTCGAACAGAAGGAACGCCTGAACCGCCTGGCCGCCGACGCCGGCGCCGACATCGCGGAAGTGGCGAGCCAGCTGGAAGCGAAGGAAGCGGAGCTCGCGAAGAAGAAGGCCGAGCGCGAGGCGCTGGCCACGAAGATCGCGGGCGAGCTGGCGACGATCAGCGCGCTGCAGGGCAAGACGACGATGCCGGAGCCGGAAGCCCAGCGCCAGATGCGCCGCGCGCTGCGCGATGCGGGCATCCCGCACGCCATGCTGTCGGACATCGTCGAAGTGACGGACCCGAAATGGCAGAGCGCCGTCGAGGGCGTGCTGGGCGGCTATGCGTCCGTGGTGCTGCTGGAACGCGCCAAGGACGCGCCGGCCGCCTACAAACTGGCGGAGAAGGAGCGCTATCGCCACTTCATCGTTCCCGACTGCGTCGAGGCGCCGGTCGTCAAGGACGATACCTTGCTGTCCGTCGTGCGCTTTTCCTCGAAGGCGCCGTCGTGGCTGATCGACCAGCTGGAACGCATCGAGCGCGTCGAATCCGTCGACCACGGCTTCAAGAGCGATGCCGACGAGTGGATCACGCCCGAGGCGTACCACAGGGAACGCCGCGGCGGCCGCTCGCTGTTCGTCGAGCCGTCGCGCTACCGCTTCGGCGCCGCCGGCAAGACGCAGCGCCTGGAAGCCATCCAGCGCTCGCTGCCGTCGCTGGAAGCGCAGGAAGACACGCTCACGCTGGCGATCAGCAAGCTGGCGGCGGACGTGTCGGCGCTGCGCGTGCGCATCGCCGGCGTGGACGCGGCGAAGGAATTGTCGGCACGCCAGGCCGAGTTCGAGGAAGCCACGCGCGCGCTGGAACCGCTCAAGGCCGAGCGCCTGCAGGTCGGCGCGCGCCTGGGCGAGCTGCAGATGCTGACCAAGAACGCGACCGTCACGCGCACGCGCGCCGATACTGTCTGGCAGAACGCCCGCATGGCGCTGTCGGAAGCGGAGGCGGGCATGCGCCTGAACAACCGCCGCGTGATCGAGCAGCGCAGCGAGCATGCGCGCGACCTGCTTACCCTGCGCCGTTCGTGGCGCCACGTGCCGCAGTCGTGGCGCAGCGCGCAGCAGCGTGCCGCGCTGGTGGCGACGCACCAGAACGCGCACCAGGTCAAGCTGCGCATGAATTCCCTCGACGCGTCGCTCGCGCGCGGCGACTGGGAACAGGACCCGACCGTGATCGACCAGTACGCGCGCCTGAACGAGCAGCTGTCCGGCCGCCAGGTCGAGACGGAAGAGCGCCGCTACCAGAACAATCGCGCGATCGAGGCGACCGACAATGCGCGCGGCGCCTACATCGAGCGCCTGCGCTACACGATCAAGACGTATTCGAAGAACATCCGCGAACTGGGCGAGCTGGCGAACATCGATGTCTCGGTCGATCCGGTGCGGCTGGAGAACGACGACGTGCAGCTGGCGCAGGCCGGCCTGCACGTGCGCTTCAAGTTCGACGGCAAGGGCCAGATCGGCATGAACGACGGCGAGGCGTCCGGCGGCCAGCAGGTCATGAAGTCGCTCGTCCTGTTGATCGGTTTGCTGAAGTCGGAAGAGGGTTCCGGCGGCTTCGTGTTCATCGACGAACCGTTCGCCCACCTGGACATCCGCAACATCCAGCTGGTCGGCGAGTTCCTCAAGAACACGGACGCGCAATACCTGATGACGACGCCGCTGACGCACAACACGGACGTCTACGACCCGTCGGACCTGACGCTCATCACGAGAAAGAAGAAGAAGGACACGCAGTGGGCGCAGCCGATCTTCGTGCTGCAGCGCCGGCAGGAAGGCAAGGCGGCGGCGTAACGTCCACGTCCGGCAGGGGCGTGTCCGGCCGATTCATCGGCGTTGGCCGGCACCCGCACATCGCACCGTCGACGCATGCACCGTCGCCCCTGCGAAGGCAGGGGCCCCAGTATCGGGCGTATCGAGGTGCCTGCCGTTGGTCCTTATGGCTGGCGCAGGAAGTCCAGCAGCGCGTTGCCGAAGCCATCCTCCGAAAACGCCGGACCGGTTTCCAGGTCGAGGATGCGCGCCGAATGCCAGCAGCGCCCCACCGCCAGCCCGCTGGCGGCCACGCCCGCGACGCCCAGGCCGGTCGTGGCGAGCGAATACGTCGCTTCCTCCACCGGATACAGCGCCGCCAGTTTCAGGTCGTGGTCGCGGGTCAGGCCGCCCAGCAGGTCCATCATGCCGCTGCGCAGGCCGATGACGGAGCGGCAATCCTGCACGACGAAGTTGATCAGTTCATCCTTCCTGAGCTTGGTCGTGCGCATGGCGCGCGTGTCCCAGTCGATGAAGGTCGAGTCCAGGACCGGATTCAGGCCGGCGCGGTCGAGGTGCTCGTAGATGCCGTACCAGAATTCCGGCGCGAGCGGTCGGGCCGTCGTGGCGGCCGGCATGATCAGCGTGTGCTGCGTGCCGCGCGCGGCCATCGTCGCGCGGTTGGCCAGCAGTTCCGGCGCATGCGCGGTGCTCAGCGGCGCGAGCGGCGACACGAGCGGCAGTTCGAGCGCGAACGCATACGATTCCGCCAGCGTGAGGCGGCCCTGGCGTACCAGCTCGGTGTTCAGGCGGCCGTTGCCGATCACGTCCGTCCAGACGACGTATGGGCAGCCCGGCGTCAGCGACGAGATCTCGAGCAGTTCTTCATACAGGTCCTGGTACTGGTCCGGAATGCTCAGGACGAAATCCGCGGCGTCCGGAAAGTACTTCTGCATCCACATCTTGCTGTCCTTCAGCACGAGGCAGACCTTGAAGCGGGACCGCAGCAGGCGCAGCTGGCCGAGCGTGTATGTGTGCTCGCCGAAATTCCCCCATGGGAAGATCAGCACGAAATCCTCGGCCTGCTGGCCGTTGCCGATCAGCGTCTTCTTCAGCGTCAGCAACAGGTCGAGCGCCTGGTCCCGCCTGAGCTTGTGCATGGTACGGTACATTCGTTGTCCTTCAGAGTTCGTTCGATAGACGCAGGGCGACGCCTTGCAGCCCCGCATCGCGTTCCAGGCTCACGCTGTGCGCCGTCACCAGGCCGCCCGGCTTGTTGTCGTTGACGAGGATGCGCTCGCCTTTCGGCAGGTCGTAGATGATGCGGTCGTAGCGCAGGCCGTAGGTGCGCAGCGCCTGTTCGGTCTGCTCCGCCTCGCTGCCCATGCGGGCGCTGAGCAGGATGATGCAGTCGTCGGGCGGGATCGTATCCCAGAATTCCTTGACGCCCGGCAGCAGCTGATCGAAGCCGGTCTTGTGGCCGTTGTGCAGGAACACCGTGCCGTCGATGTCGATGAGCCAAGTGTGGGGCAGGCAGCTCAGGGTCAGTGCCGTCATAGGCGCGCCATGCCGCTTTCCAGCCAGTACAGGCCCAGGTAGAACGAGCCGATGACGGAGTCGATGTCGTCCTTCACGTAGCCCGACAGCGCCAGCCAGATCAGGCCGTGCAGGATCTCGATGCGCGCCTTGTCCTCGCCGAAGTAGTCCGCGAAGATCTCGTGGGCCGTCTTCGCGAACACCGTTTCGTCCATCAGGATTTCCACGGTCTCGTCGTCGACGTGCAGCTTGAACTTGCGGCGGTTGAACGCGTCGTAGCCGCCCACGGCCGAGTAATAGACCTTGGCGAAGTCGTACCAGGCGTCGCCGAACAGGCCCGGCTTGGCGAAGTAGCCGCGCGGGTCGATGAACCAGACACGCAGCTTGTCGTCGACGAGCGTGTTCGAAAACGTGGCGTCGCCGTGGATCGGCACGAAGCGGTCCGGCTGCAGGCGCGGCAGCAGCGATTCGAGAATGCCGGCGTATTTTTCCGAGAAGAAGTTGCGGCACTTCTTGCCGTTGACCGTCATCGCGCTGTTTTCATAGCCGGGGATGATGCTGGCCACGCTGTGCACGCGGTCGAGGGTCTTCGAAATATAGACTTCCTTGACGTCGTCCTGGTTCGCGTCGATCGACGCGGTGTCGTGCAGGGCGATCAGCGAGTCGAGGTAGTCGGCCAGCACGGCGCGCTTTTCGCGCTCGGTCAGGTCGTGCATTTCGAACGCATGCTGGCCGCGGATGCGCTGCATCACGAGCGGTGCCTTGGAAATGATCCTGGGCATGCGGCGGAAGCCCAGGCGCTGGGCTTCCTCGTACCAGCGCACTTCGTTGTGGTGCACCTTTTCGTAGGCCGGATCGACGACGATCTTTTTCACCACGTCGCCCTCGATGTCGACCTGGTTGAAGAAGCGGCAGAAGCCGGCGCGGTCGTTGTTTTCCTCGATCGACGAGAAATCGCCCAGCTCTTCCAGCTGCGCAAAGTCGAACAGTTCGAAGTCGGTGACGTTGGCGGCGAACCACTTGACGAACTCGCCGCCTTTCGGCGGCTGCGGCATCAGCGCGGCCTTCTTGAAATAGAACAGGCCCGGGATGCCGCTCACGGTCGACGTGACCTCGTGCAATTGTCCCTCCGGCGATGCCGACCAGCGGCAGGTGAATGCGCTCGTCGTGGCGACGACGGGACGGTCGACGTCCGGCCAGTCGGGCGTGGCGCCCAGGATCAGGTCGCTCCAGGTCACCATCAGCGGCAGTTCGGGGTCCGTCTGCGCCAGCGCCGCGGCGATCCCGGATGCCGTGCCTTTCTCTTCCGAACGGATCAGCGTGTAGTCCACGCCCGGCGGATTCACCTTCAGGTATTTGCCCAGCTGCTCGAACGCGTAATCGCCGATGACGAAGAACCGGGCACTCTTGTAGCGATCGAACAAATGGTACAGCAGCGGTTTGCCGCGTACGGAGACGAGGCACTTGGGCTTGTTCCACGTGTGGTGCCGCAACCGGCTGCCACGGCCGCCGGCCTGCACGATGATTTGGAGAGGTTGAGAGGTCATGCGGGTTCCTTAAAAGCGGACCGGATACGGTGCGGCGCAGCGCATCGGTGCCGTAGCCGTTGGCCGATATGAACGGCTTGGGGCTGGCACATCGGTCGCGGGCGGAAGGGCGAACCCCATCGTTGCGGAATGCACAATTGCAACGATACATCGCTGGACAGTGCCGTGCGCCGGCCTTCTGGACTGTCGTCATTCTGACCGGCTTGTCCCGAAACTGCAACAGTGGCCCGGCATGCGTGCCGGGCCGGCGGAAACGGTGGACGGCGGCGGGAACCGCTCAGGAGAGCACGGCGTGCGCCGGTTCGGGCAGCGGGGCGGGCACGTCGTGTACGGCCAGCAGGTGGGCGCGCAGCGCCAGGCGCGCCGACGCGGAGATGGCCAGCCATTGCTCGCGCCGCAGGACGGCGCGCTTGCGGTGCTTCGAGGCGATCTCGGCCAGCGGTTTCATGTAGAAAGGCAACGCGATGTGCCAGGCGCGGCCGGGCAATTCCGTGCCGCCGAGGATGCGCCAGAAGCCGTCGTAGGCGGTGGCAAAATGTTTCTCGTCGGCCGGGCGGTAAGCGCAATGCCAGGCCGACTTGACGGCTACCACCTCGTCCATGCCCAGCGCCTGCGCAATCCCCTGCAGCGCGGCAAAGCAGAAGAAGCCGGGTGTCGTGACGACGGGCGAATTGTGCGGGAACGCGCGCTGCAACGCCTCGGGCGCGTCGGCCGCGGTGGCGCCGGGGCCCTGGTTGCGGGTGACGAACGGCAGCATGCGGCCCTTGTCGGGCCCGGCGAGGCCGGCAAAGCCCGCGTCGACCCAGCTGAACGACAGCCGGTGCACGCGCTTGCCGTCGGCCAGCAGGGTGAGGGTCAGGTCGCCTTCCGCGTTCAGGCGCTGCGCCATGCCGAGCCGGACTTCGACCCGGCCGCTGCCGCTGTCGTGGTGCCACAGCAGCAGCCCGCCGGTGCGGTAGACGGCGCGCTTGTAGGCGGCGTCGAACATGGCGTCCTCGAAGCGGTAGTGGGTGGCGACGCAGCGCACGCGCTGGCGCAGCGCCAGGTCCCGCGCCAGGTAATGCCGGTGGCTCAGGTGGTGGAACACGTCGTCGTGGGCGCGGCAGATGTAGTTGCGGACCACGTCCAGCGCCAGCAGGTCGCGGTGGGCGCGGTGGAACAGCAGGACGCGCAGGCTGCGGACGATGCAGGCTGCCCAGGAGGCGAACGGGTAATGGCGCCGGGCCATCCAGTGCCGGATCAGGTGCGTGAAGACCATGCGTGCTCCAGAAGTCAATGGAGGGCCGGCACGCGATATGCCGCACGGCCCGGCGGCCATTTTCCGCGCGGGCGGCGACTGCATATTGGAGTGCGACAAACGCCGGCGGACTGCGGGTAC
>Ga0308161_1004975_pt1 | contig 11889 bp, 3 predicted proteins | sample PhyFR2_FD_201034 | JGI IMG/M metagenome (GOLD analysis project Ga0308161, IMG submission 201034) | Phyllosphere microbial communities from UC Gill Tract Community Farm, Albany, California, United States - DLSLF.R2 | ecosystem: Host-associated > Plants > Phyllosphere > Unclassified | place: USA...
CCTCGTCGTCCATGTTGAGGGAACCGCGGCGGTCCTGCAGCGTGCCGTCGTCGACGACGGTGACGCCCTTGGCGGCGACACGCTGGCCGATCATGCCGGCATAGGCCGACGAGCCCTTGCGGTTGAAGTCGCCTTCGAGGCCGTGGCCGACGGCTTCGTGCAGCAGCACGCCGGGCCAGCCCGGGCCGAGCACGATGGTCATCGGACCGGCCGGCGCCGGACGCGCTTCCAGGTTCACGAGGGCCGACTGCACGGCTTCGCTGGCGTATTGTTCCAGCAGCGCGTCGCTGAAGTAGCCGTAGTCGTAGCGGCCGCCGCCGCCGGACGAGCCCACCTCGCGCCGGCCGTTCTGCTCGGCGATGACGGTGACGGACACGCGCACGAGCGGACGGATGTCGGCCGCCAGCACGCCGTCGCTGCGCACGACGAGCACGACGTCGTACTCGCCGGCCAGGCCGGCCATCACCTGCACGACGCGCGGGTCCTTGGCGCGGGCGATCTTTTCGATGCGTTCCAGCAGCGCGACCTTCGCCGTGGCGTCGAGCGACGCGAGCGGGTCGTGCGGCAGGTACAGCGAGCGGCCGCCCGCGGGCTGGACGGTGCCCGCGACCTTCACGCGGCCCGCGCCGGCGCGCGCGATCGTGCGCGTGGCGGCGGCGGCGTCCAGCAGCGCGGCCTGCGAGATTTCGTCGGAATAGGAGAATGCGGTCTTGTCGCCCGACACGGCGCGCACGCCGACACCCTGGTCGATCGAGAAGCTGCCGCTCTTGACGATGCCTTCTTCCAGGCTCCAGCCTTCGCTCTTGGTGAACTGGAAATACAGGTCGGCATAATCGACCTTGTGCGTGAACATGGTCCCCAGCGTCGTGATCAGCTTGCCTTCGTCGAGCCCGAACGGCGTGAGCAGGACGTCGCGTGCGACCGCGAGGGAGGAGAGATTCGGTTCGAATGGAGTCATTGCGTCGGGTCTTTCAGATAAGGATAGGCCATTGTGCCATATCACAGCTTACGGTGTTTCAGCGCCGGTAGACTGGCGCGTACGCCCGCGATGAAGTCGGGATCGATCGCGCCGACGACCACGCCCTCGCCTTCCGGCAAGACGTCCTGCACGACGCCCCACGGGTCGATCAGCATGCTGTGGCCGAACGTGCGCCGGCCGTTCGCGTGCGTTCCGCCCTGCGCGGAGGCCAGCACATAGCACTGGTTCTCGATGGCGCGGGCGCGCAGCAGCACTTCCCAGTGCGCCAGGCCCGTCGTGTGCGTGAACGCGGCCGGCACGACGATCAGGGCGCAATCGCCCATCGCGCGGAACAGTTCGGGAAAACGCAGGTCATAGCAGATCGACATGCCGACCCTGCCGAACGGTGCTTCGAAGCTGCCGACCGTCTCGCCCGGCACGATCGTCCGCGCCTCGTCGTACGATTCGGTGCCCTTGTTGAATCCAAATAAATGGATCTTGTCGTAGCGTCCGACGTGCTCGCCTTGCGGGTCGTAGACGAGCGTCGTGTTCAGCACCCGGCCGGCGTCGCCCGAGACGAGCGGCAGGGTGCCGCCGATCAGCCAGATGCCGAGCGTGCGCGCCTGTTCTGCCAGGAAATCCTGGATCGGACCGTGGCCCGGCTGCTCCGCATGGGCGACCTTGTCCGTGTCCGTCATGCCCATGATGGGCCAGTATTCCGGCAGCGTGACCAGCTGCGCGCCCTTTTCCGCGGCGGCGGCGATCAGTCGGCGCGCGGTGGCGATGTTCTCGTCCACGTGCGGGGTGGACACCATTTGTACTGCGGCGACGCTCGTCTTCATTGGGCTCCCTTTTTCTGTTTGGAACGGTCCTGCTGGGCCGCGGCGCTTGCCGCGGCGTTGACGGACGGAGAATTGTCCAGCTTTACGATGTGCGGCGATTTCCACGGCCCCGTGACCTGCATGTGGTAAGTCAGCGCCTTCATAACGGGCGCGCGCAGGAACAGCTGGGCCAGGAAGCTGCCCAGGCCGATCACGGGGTTGACGGCCAGGCCGTACACGAGCGGGCCGGTGCCGAGGTTGAATTCCGGGATCACGACGACGTGCAGGTTCGTCGATTCGTTGGCGATGTCGGCCGTGCCGTCCATCAGCACCGTCGCAGCCACGCCGTGCATCTTGAGATTGTCGGTGCGCACGACGCCGCGCGAGATCAGTGCGTTGGCCGTGATGCCGTCGAAGGCCAGGCCTTCCGAGAACACGTCGTGGAAGTCGAGTTTCAGCATGCGCGGCAGCATCTGCAGGCTCAGCACGCCCAGCAGCTTGGCCGCGCCCGGGTCCTGCTTGAGGAATTGACCGTCCTCGACGTTCATCTGGATCTGGCCCGACAGGCTCGGGATGTCGAGCGAGTACGGCAACCCCGCCCATGACACGTCGCCCGACAGCGAACCCTTGCCGCGGCGCAGCGTGCCCGGGAAGCCGAGACGGTCCAGCAGGCGCCCGGCGTCGCTGATGTCGAGCGTGAAATTCAGTGCCGTGTTGCTCTTGCCGTCGCGCGTCAGCCAGCGGCCGTTCGCTTTCAGCTGGCCGTCCGGATTCGTCAGCGCCAGGCGCTCGATGCGCCATTCGCGTCCGGCCAGCGCCTGGGCATTGCTGGCCAGCAGTTCCAGGCGGCCGAACTGCTTGCCCGACAGTTCGAACCGGTCGGCGACGATGTCCAGCCCCGGAATGCTGGCGCTGGCGCCCTTGTTCGATTCGAGCAGGTCCTTGACCTCGTTCGCGGACGACTCCGGGATCACGAGCGACGCCAGGCGCGCCGTCACCTTGCCCAGGCCGCCGCCCGAGCGCGATTCGTTCCACGTCACGTAGCCGATCACCTGGCGCGAATCGATGCTGGCCTGCCATGTGTTGTTCAGGTGCGTGGCGCCGACGACGACGTCGCGCAGCGCGCGCTCGCCGATCACCAGTTCGCCTGTGCGGGCACCGATCGTGTCCGGCACCAGGTACTGCGCCATGCCGCCGCCCGAGGCAGCGCTCTCGGCGCCCGGCGCCGCCGGCGCGGCCGCGGTCTCCGGTCCGGCGATGTCGGCCGCGGCCGCGAGCCAGCGGTCGACGTTCAACGCCTTCATGTTCACGTTGATCATCATGCCGCCGTCGGGCTCGGGCGCCGGCACGCCCACGCCGATGCCGCCCCGCTTGACGACCCACGGCCCGTGCGGCTGGCGCTCGCGCACGTATTTCGCGGCGGCGAGGTTGCCGAGTCCGACGCGGATCTCGTCGTGGCCGACGCCGTCCGGCCCGGCAGGCTGGCCGGCCAGCACGAAGTGCAGCGGCAGCGCGTCGGCGGCCGGCTTGTTCAGCGGCGCCGGCAGTTCGATACCCATGCCGGCCAGGGTCGAATCGACGACGATCTGCGCCGCGTGGTCCTTCACGGTGACGGTGCCGGCAAAGCGCGTGCCGCCCGAGAGCCTGGTGCCGAAGCGCTGCAGCGCCGGCAGCGACGCCGTCTGGCGCATGCCCTCGGCCGTGGCGCTGCCGGCCATGCGGATCTGGATGGCGCCGTCGCGCTGGGTGCCGCCGGACAATTGCAGCGGACCGCCGAGGAAGCTGGCGCCCACGCCGTTCAGGTTGACGCCGTGCTCGGAGAACTCGATGCGGCCGAGCGCGGCCTGGATCGGCGGCAGGTCGGGGAACAGCACGATGTCGTTGTTCTGCAGTTGCAGCGCGCCCTGCACCTTGGTGTCGTGCATGTTTGCGAACGGCATGTGCAGCTTCAGGCCCAGCCTGGCCGCGCCGGAGCCGCGCGCGTCTTCCGTGAAGCGGCCGATCCAGTCGAGCACAGGGCTGGCGGCCACATAGCGCAGGAAGTCCTGCAGCGGGCCGGCCGCCGTGCCTTCGATGTCGAGCACGCCTTCGTGCGTGCCGAGGTCGGGGATCGCCGCATGCACATTGGTCAGCGCGATGCCCAGCGTGCGCGCCGTGTCGGCATGGATGTCCATGCGCGCGCGGTCGAACACGATGGTGCCGTCGATGTTCTCGGCGAGCGGCCACAGCGGCGACTTGCCGTCGGCCGCGAGGTGGCCCGGCGAATACTCGAGCTTGCCGTTCTCGATGCGGCCGGCGACGCGGAATTCGCCGCGGCCCGCTTCGCGCGCATTGTCGGCGCGGAACGGGAAGTGCGCGAGGTCGCCGCGCAGGCGCACGTGCGTATCGTGCAGCGTGCCGCCCTGCAGCGCGCCGGCCAGCCAGTCGCGCAGGTGCTCGGACGTCGCCAGCGGCAGCCAGCGGCCGATGCCGGCGATGTCGAAGTTGTCGATCGTCGCCGTGATGTCGGCGTTGCCCGCGCCCTGGCCGGCCGTCAGGGGCAGCACGTGGCGGCCCGACAGGGTCGCCTTCAGCGCGCCCTGCGCCAGGCGCATGCTGTCGACCTCGACCAGCAAGCGGTCGTCCTGCGGGAACGACCAGCGCGCGTGCAGCGCGAGCGAGTCGAACGGCATGTCCGGTTCCGCGAACCAGGCCGGCAGCGCCAGCACGAGCTTGTCGGAATCGACGTCGACGCTGCCGCCGCGGTCGCTCGCGTCGACGCGGCCGGACAGGTTCTTGAAGCCCGGCAGCGCGGAGCGGGCGGGCTGGGCCGGCTGGCCGTCGGCGGCCGGCAACGCGGCGCGCGCGGCCAGCGGGTTCATCCCGAGGTTGGCCACTTCGCCGCGCACGCGGTAGCCCGTCACGTGCGGAAACCGGCCCTGCCATTCGACGGCGGCATCGCTCACGATGCCGCGCGGCGCGAGTTCCGTCAGCAGCTGGCGCTGGGCCGGCGCGATCGGCAGGCGCACGGCCAGCGCGGCCAGCGCCCCCACGTCGAGCCGCACGGCGCGGATCTCGGCGCGCTCGGCGCGCGTGCGCGTGGCCGGGCGCCACGTTTCCGTGAGCGTGGCAGGCGGCAGGACGACGCCGTCTTCCATCTCGACGGCAAAATTCTCCAGCCCGATGCTGTGGCCGAGCGCGCCGAAGGTCGGCTTGCCGTCCTCGACGTTCGGCGCGATGGTCTCGCTGGCCGACAGCCGCCCCGACACGCGCGCCAGCGCGAGCGGCGGCACGTCCGGGCCGAGGCGCGCGCTGACGCCGGCCAGCGCGAGGTCGGCCGTGAACCCGGCCAGGCGCGCATGGTCGAAGTCGAGCCAGGCGCGCACGGAGCCACGGCCCTGCTGCAGGACGAACGGATAGTCGAAGTACTGCTTCCAGGCGGCCAGGTCGGTATTGCGCAGGTCGGCATACACCTGCCCCTTCCAGCGGCGGGCATCGGACGGATGCGCGCCGAACGCCGGATGCGAGAAGCGCGCGCGCACATCGAGCGGGTCGCCCGCGCCCGGCGGCGGCGCGGCCTTCAGGGCGAAGCGGTGCGTCGTCCAGCGGCTCTGCAGCGCGAGGGTCACGTCGTTCAGCTGCAGCGTGGGCGCGCCGCGCAGCTCGTCCGTCCAGGACAGCCGGCCGTCCCGGATCACGATCTCGTGCTGGCGCAGCAGCCAGTCGGCGCCGCCCCCTTCCTCTTTCTTGTTCGGGTCGATACGCACGCCGGCCACGGCGACGATGCCGTCCCGGCCGCGGCGCACGTCCAGTTCCGGCCGGTTGACTTCGAGCGATTCGAACCGCGGCTCGGCCGCCGCCACCGACCACCACGACAGGGTGGCGGACACGGACGGCAACGCCAGCAGCTGGCGCCCGGCGCGGTCGCGCAGGCGCACGTCGGTCAGGTACAGGTTCGGGCGCAGGCCGCGCCAGGACGCGTGGACGCGGGCGATCGTCACCTGGTTGCCGAGCGCGCGGCTGGCGGCCCGCTCGATGTCGGGCTTGTAGACGTCGATGTTGGGCAGGATCGCGTAGCGCAGCACGAGGAACAGCACCGCGAACGCGAAGTAGGCGAGCAGGACGGTCTTGACGGTGAAACCCAGCACGTGGTGCGACGCCGTGTTGGCGTAGCGGTAGCAGGCGCGTGCGCGGGCCCAGCGCGCCCGCAAGGGGACGTGCTCATGCGCGTGCTCATGCCCGTGCTCATGCGCGTGTTCGTGCCCGTGTGCGCGTTCGTGCGGATGCGCCTGCTCGTGCGCGTCCTGCTCGCGTTGCGCCTGCGGTTCCGGGTTGTGCATCAAGGTGCTCAAAAGGCTCGCCGTCGGTCGGCACGCCGCCCGTTTTGCCGCGTGCCCATGTTTAATCTGTAAATAAGAGAGCGCTTGCAACGATTGCGGCGTCTACCTTACCATCATGCTGACCCAGGGCAGCATGGCGGGCAATTTTACCGCATAGCAAGCGTCCCGGAACGCACAAACTCGTCTGGAATCCGCCCCATGCTCCAAGCTTCCCCCTCTTCCGCCACCGCCGCCGTGGCGGCATCGTCCCTGGCGGACGACTCCCGCTTCTACCAGCGCTGGCTCGCCGCCGATCCGGCCCGTGCCGGACGCGTCGATACCCTGGCCGCATTATCGCTGGCCTCTCTCGATTTCGGCGCAGCGCTGAAGTCGGAGGCGGCGCTGGGACCGCACGGGTCGACCCTGCCGACGCCGCGCGCGATGCGCCGCCTGCGCAACCTGCTCATCTGTGCCATCATCCGGCGCGACCTGGACGGCCTGGCCGACCTCGACGAAGTCGTCACGGCGATGAGCCGCTTCGCCGACTTCGCCGTCCAGACCCACGTGGCCGAACTGATGGCCGAGATGACGGCGCTGCACGGCGAGCCCGTCGGTGCCGAGTCCGGCCGCCCCCAGCAGATGATGGTGTTGGCGATGGGCAAGCATGGCGGCGGCGAACTGAACGTCTCGTCCGACATCGACCTCATCTTCGTCTACCCGGAAGACGGCGACACCCGCGCCGGCCCCGGCCAGAAAGCGCTGTCGAACCACGAATTCTTCGTGCGCCTGGGCCGCAAGCTGATCGCCGCGCTGTCCGAGGTGACGGAAGACGGGTTCACCTTCCGCGTCGACATGGCCCTGCGGCCAAACGGCAAGTCGGGCCCGCTCGTCGCGAGCCTGAACATGGTCGAGGACTACCTGATCGTACAGGGGCGCGAATGGGAACGTTATGCCTGGGTCAAGGCGCGCGCGGTCACGGGCGACCCGGCCGACATCGCCGCCCTGGACGCCATCGTGCGGCCGTTCGTGTTCCGGCGCTACCTCGACTTCGGCGTGATCGACGCGATCCGCAACATGCACGCGCAGATCCGCGCCGAGGTCAACCGCCAGGAGCGCCTGCATCCCGAGCGCAGCAACAACGTCAAGCTGGGCCGCGGCGGCATCCGCGAGATCGAGTTCCTGGCCCAGGTGTTCCAGCTGATCCGCGGCGGCCGCGACCCGGCGCTGCGCGAGCGCTCCACGCGCCGCACGCTGCGCCTGCTGGCCGAGCGCGAGCTGCTGGCCGCGGATACGGTCGAGCAATTGCTGGAAGCTTATACGTTCCTGCGCAACCTGGAGCACCGGCTGCAATACCTGGAAGACGCGCAGACCCACACCCTGCCCGTCTCGCCCGGGGACCGGGCCACGGTCGCGCGCATGATGGGCCTGGCCGACGAGGCCGCGCTGCTGGCGGCGCTGGAAGGCTGGCGCACGTTCGTCGCCGCCCAGTTCGATGCGATCTTCGCCGACAAGGCGGCCGGCAGCGACCCGGTGGACCTGGATGCCTCGTTTTCCGACCCGGACAACCGCGACGCCATCGCCGACCGCCTGGCCGCGCTCGGCTTCGACGATGCCCGGGTGGCCGCCACGCGCCTCGTCGCCACGTGGCAGGCACCGCGGCTGCAGACCCTGCCGGAAGCCAGCCGCCAGCGCCTCGTCGCCCTCGTCAACATGGCGCTGACGCAGATCCCGCAGGTCGTCGCCGAGGCCGGGCTCGGCAGCCATGCCGCCACGCTCGGCCGCCTGCTCGACTTCTTCGAGGCGATCGCGCGCCGCTCCGCCTACCTGTCGCTGCTGACGGAATATCCGCACACGCTGGAGCGCGTGCTGCGCATGATCAACGCGTCCGGCTGGGCCGCGACCTTCCTCACGCAGCACCCGATCCTGCTGGACGAGCTGCTGGACGACCGCGGCAACACGGCCGAGGACCTGCCGGCGCTGGCCGCGAGCCTCGCCGCGCAGCTGGACGCGGCGACCGGCGACACGGAGCGCCAGCTCGACATCCTGCGCGAGATGCACCACGCCCAGATGTTCCGCCTGCTGGCGCTGGATTTGGCCGGCGACCTGTCCGTCGAGCGCCTGGCCGACCACCTGTCGGCGCTGGCCGACCTGATCGTGGCCGAAGTCGTGCAGCGGGCCTGGAAGACGATCGCCAGCCGCCACCGCGAGGTGCCCCGCTTCGCCGTCGCCGCCTACGGCAAGCTCGGGGGCAAGGAACTGGGGTACGTGTCCGACCTGGACGTCATCTTCCTGTTCGACGACGACGACGACATGGCGCCGTCGAACTACGCCAAGCTGGCCCAGCGCTTCATCACGTGGATGACGACGCACACGCCGGCCGGGATGCTGTTCGACATCGACACGGCGCTGCGCCCGGACGGCGCGTCCGGCATGCTGGTATCGTCCGTGGCGGCGTTCGAACGCTACCAGCAGACGTCGGCCTGGCTGTGGGAACACCAGGCGCTGACGCGCGCCCGCTTCTGCGCCGGCGACGCGGACATCGGCGCGCGCTTCGAGGCGATTCGCGAACGGGTGCTGCGCCAGGACCGGTCGAGCCGCGAGAGCGAACTGCGCGACGAGGTCGTCAAGATGCGCCAGCGCATGCGCGACGCGCACCCGGCCCACGGTCCGCGCTTCGACCTGAAGCACGACGAAGGCGGCATGATCGACATCGAATTCATCGTCCAGTACCTGGTGCTGCGCCATGCGGCCGCGTATCCGCAGCTGACGGTGAACGTCGGCAACATCGCGCTGCTGAAGCTGTGCGCCTCGCTCGGCCTGATCGATGCGCAGCTGGCCGACGGCGCCGCCGGCGCCTACCGCGCCCTGCGCCGGCTGCAGCACCAGGTGCGCCTGCAGGGCCAGGACAATGCCCGCGTCGAGCGCGGCCTGGTCGCGGCGCACGCGGATGTCGTCGTGCGCCTGTGGCACGCCTGTTTCGGCACCTGAAACCTTCCACTACCGCAAGCCACGCACGGCCCTGGTGCGATGCACCGCGCCGGGCGGTTTTGCGCGGCCCGGCCCCATCGCGCGCCGGCAACGCCGTCCTTGCTGCGGCGCACAATGTTGTTTTTTCTCCACCTTTTAAGCAATACATATTTACGCATTGACAGCTGTCAATACGGAATGTTTTGATATGGCAAGCGTCGTTACCTGACGCCCAGCAATGACAGTGTCGGTGCTGTCGCCGGGCGCCGCACCGCGCGATACGAAAAAAAGGGTCCGGAGGCCACGAACCGCCGGTCTCATTCCCATATCGGAGAATCCATGCAACAACGTACGAAGATCGCAATGGCCGTCGCCCTGGCCGTCAACGCGATGACTGCCCTCGCACAAACCCAGACGACGGAACCGCTGCAGCGTGTCGAAATCACGGGCTCGCGTATCCGCCAGGTCGACCTGGAAACGGCACAACCGGTCCAGGTGATGACCCAGGAGCAGATCCAGAAGACGGGCCTGATCACGGTCGGCGACATCATCAACAACCTGTCCGCCGCGGGCACCCCGGCCTTCTCGAAGGGCTCGACGCTGACGTCGAACCGCGAACAGGGCGGCCAGTACATCAACATGCGCAACCTGGGTTCGAACCGCCTGCTGGTGCTGGTCAACGGCAAGCGCTGGACCGCCACGGTGGCCGGTTACACCGACATGTCGACCATCCCGTCGTCGATGATCGAGCGCATCGAAGTCCTGAAGGACGGCGCCTCGTCGATCTACGGCTCGGACGCAATCGCCGGCGTGGTGAACATCATCCTGAAGAAGACGATGACGGGCGGCATGCTCAGCGTCTACAACGGCCAGAACGAAAAAGGCGACGGCAAGAACAAGGATTACGCGCTGACCTACGGCGCGGGCGACGACAAGGCCAACGTGATGTTCGGCCTGACGTACACGGAAGAAGGCGTCGTCTGGGCGAAAGATCGTCCGATCACGGCCACCACGTACGGCCCGAACCACCTGAACGCCGGCTTCGGCGCCAGTCCGTGGGGCCGCATCCGCCAGGTCAGCGCCACCGGCGCCGCCTCCGGCTTCAACAGGATCCTGAACCACACCGGTTCGTACATGGGCGACGGCACGGGCTCCAGCTCGCGCAATCCGAACAACTACCACGCCTACGCCGGCGCCGACGAGGACACGTTCAACTCGTCGAGCCAGATGATGTACACGTCGCCGACCCGCCTGACGTCGATCTTCACCAAGGGCAGCGTCGCCCTGCCGTACGACATGCGCCTGACGACCACCGCGATGTTCGCGGACCGCGATTCGGCACGCCAGATCGCCGGCTATCCGGTCAACTCGCTGACGCAGAGCAAATTCCCGGTCTACATCGACAAGGACAGCTACTACAACCCGTACGGCAACCAGGTGGCCGGCGCCGGCAAGGGTACCGACCTGTTCTTCTATCGCCGCACGATCGAAGTGCCGCGCCTGACCGAGAACGGCAACCGCACCCTGCACATCGACGCCACGCTGGAAGGCGAATTCAGCGCGCTGGGCAAGGAATTCAACTGGAACGTGGGCTACAACCACAGCGCCATCAACGGTTCCGTGCGCTCGGCCGGCAACCTGAACCTGCTGAACCTGAAGAAAGCGCTCGGTCCGTCGTTCCTGAACGCCAACGGCGTCGTCCAGTGCGGCACCGCCGCCAGCCCGATCCCGCTGGCCGAATGCACGCCGTTCGACATCCTGGGCGGTCCGTCCGCATCGACGTCGGCTGCCCTGGGCTACGTGATGTCGAACGGCCAGGCGACCTACGGCTCGACCATCAACAGCGCCACCGCCGACATCACCGGCGAGCTGTTCAACCTGCCGGCCGGCGCCGTCGGCATGGCGGCCGGCCTGGAGCACCGCTCGGTCAGCGGCTACGACCGTCCGGGCCAGTTCGAACAGTCGGGCTACTCGACCGACCTGGCCGGCAATTCCACCGTCGGCAAGTACAACGTGCGCGAAGCCTACGTCGAATTCAATATCCCGCTGCTGAAAAAACAGCCGTTCGCCGAGCTGCTGAGCCTGGACATCGCGTCGCGCTACTCGGACTACAGCAACTTCGGCAACACGACCAACAGCAAGGCCAGCGTGATGTGGAAACCCATTCGCGACCTGCTGCTGCGCGGCACCTGGGCACAGGGCTTCCGCGCGCCGACCGTGGGCGACACGTTCGGCGGCGGCTCCCAGTCGTACGACTCGTACCTGGACGCCTGCGACAGCCTGTACGGCGAAGCGGCCACCAATCCGGCCGTCAAGGCCCGCTGCACGGCCGCCGGCGTGCCGACCAACTTCCGCCAGGTCAACCAGGCAGGCTCGCCGGTCCCGGCCAGCGGCGCCCAGTCGCCGGTCCCGTTCAACACCGGTGCCGGCAACGACTCGCTGCAGCCTGAAACGGCCACCACGAAGACCTTCGGCTTCGTGTACAGCCCGGGCTGGCTGAACGGCGCATCGATCGCGCTCGACTACTTCGACATCCACGTCCAGAACCGCATCACCGGCGTCTCGGCCGCGTACGAGATCAACCAGTGCTACGTCTACGGCGTGCAGGCGTTCTGCGACAAGATCAAGCGCGATGCGTCGGGCCAGATCTCCGGCCTGTCGCGCGGCAACGCCAACCTGGGCCAGCTGCAGACCAAGGGCTTCGACCTGACGTTCGGCTACCGCTTCCCGCGCACCCAGTACGGCCAGTTCAACCTGCGTTCGGAATCGACCTATACCGATTCTTTCCGCATCAAGAGCACCGACACGGCTGACTGGGAAAACGACGCCGGCGAATTCTCGTACA
>Ga0308161_1004978_pt1 | contig 11885 bp, 7 predicted proteins | sample PhyFR2_FD_201034 | JGI IMG/M metagenome (GOLD analysis project Ga0308161, IMG submission 201034) | Phyllosphere microbial communities from UC Gill Tract Community Farm, Albany, California, United States - DLSLF.R2 | ecosystem: Host-associated > Plants > Phyllosphere > Unclassified | place: USA...
GAGCAGGTCGGCGACATCAAGCACCTGTGGGAACTGAACCGCCACCTGCACCTCGTGCGGCTGGCGCAGGCCTGGGCGGTGACGAACGACGTCGCCTGGCTGCACGCGCTGCAGGCACAGCTGCGCAGCTGGCTCGACCAATGTCCGCCGCTCGTCGGCCCGAACTGGACGAGCCCGCTGGAACTGGGCATCCGCCTCGTCAACTGGGGTCTCGTGTGGCAATTGATCGGCGGTGAGACGAGCGGCCTGTTCGCCGGCGAGGACGGGCAGCGCCTGCGCGCCGACTGGCTCGACGCGATCCACGCCCATTGCAGCGCCATCGCGCGCAACCTGTCGCGCCATTCGTCCGCCAACAACCACCTGATCGGCGAGCTGGCCGGCCTGTACGTGGGCGCGTCGATCTGGCCGTGCTGGAAATCGTCGGCCGCGTGGCAGGAGCAGGCGCGGCGCGAGCTGGAGCACGAAGCGCAGGTACAGTTCTCGCGCGACGGCGTGAACCGCGAGCAGGCGTTCGCGTACCACGTGTTCTCGTCGGAATTCCTGTTCGTGGCCGGCCTCGTCGGCCAGGCCTGCGACCAGCCGTTCTCGCGCGCCTACTGGACGAGCCTGCAGCGCGCGCTGCGCTTCCTGCGCTCCGTGCGCGACGTCGGCGGCAACGTGCCGGCGGTGGGCGACGCCGACGACGGCATCGTGTTCCGCCTCGATGCGCCCGGCAGCGACCGCGCCGAGCAATTGCTGGCGCTGGGTGACGCCGTGCTGCGCCGCACCGCGCCCGTGCATCCGGGCGTGCGCTGGCTGCTGCACACCTTGCCCGGCAAGCGGCCGGAAGCGGATCCGCACGAGTCGGACACGGGCTGGGCGTTCCCGGACGGCGGCTACCTGCTGTTCGGGTCGCATTTCGGCGAACCGGACGAGATCAAGGGCATGGTCGACTGCGGCCCGCTCGGCTACCTCGGCATCGCCGCGCACGGCCATGCGGACGCGCTGGCGCTGACCCTGTCCGTGGGCGGCGAGGAATGCCTCGTCGATCCGGGCACGTATTCGTACTGGCAGGAAGCGAAGTGGCGCGACTATTTCCGCGGCACGTCGGCGCACAACACGGTGCGCATCGACGGGCTCGACCAGTCCGTGTCGGGCGGGCGCTTCCTGTGGCTGAAAAAGGCGCGCGCCGCCATCGAACGGATGCCGCAGTCGCCGCACGAATTCGATTTCCGCGGCTCGCACGACGGCTACGGGCGCCTCGCCGATCCCGTGCGGCACATGCGCAGCGTGCGCTACGACGCGGCCGGCGCCACCCTGACCGTGCGCGACGAGATCGCCGCGCGCAAGACCCACCAGGTGGAGCTGTTCTGGCATTTCGCGCCCGGCCTGGACACGCGCCTGAACAGTTCCGGCCTGCACGTTCGGGGCAAGCGGTTCGCGCTGCAGATGCACGCGCAGGGCGCCGACCTCAAGCTGGAACTGGTGCGCGGCAACGAAAATCCGCCGCTCGGCTGGTACTCGCGCCGCTACGAAAGCCGCCAGCCGTGCGACGTTTTGAAGATCAGTACCGTATCGTCCGCCGTACCGGTCGAGTGCAAGTTTACAATAACGTTTTTTTAACACCGCTTTTCCATAACCATACTAGGGATTGTTTCAAATGCTTATTTATCTGGTCGCAGGCGCCCGCCCGAATTTCATGAAGATCGCACCGATCGTGCGCGCGCTGCAGGCCCGTCCGGATGCGCCTGCGTTCAAGATCATCCACACCGGCCAGCACTACGACCGCGAGATGAACGACGTGTTCTTCGAGGAGCTCGGCATTCCGCAGCCGGACGTGTTCATGGCCGCCGGCGGCGGCAGCCACGCCCAGCAGACGGGCAAGATCATGGTCGGCTTCGAGGAACTGTGCATGAACGAGCGTCCGGACGCCGTGCTCGTCGTCGGCGACGTGAATTCCACGCTGGCCTGCTCGATCGTCGCCAAGAAGCTCAACATTCCGGTCGCGCACGTGGAAGCCGGCCTGCGCAGCTTCGACATGGCCATGCCCGAGGAAATCAACCGCCTCGTCACGGACAGCATCTCGGACTGGTTCTTCGTGACGGAACCGTCGGCCGTCGAACACCTGCGCCGCGAAGGCAAGAAGGAAGACGCGATCCACTACGTCGGCCACGTGATGGTCGACAACGTGCTGTACCAGGCCGACAAGCTGGGCGGCGCCGACACGTCCGGCTTCGAGACGAGCGCCTGGAAAGCCGAGCGCACGAACGCCGGCCAGCGCTACGGCGTCGTCACGCTGCACCGCCCGAGCAACGTCGACGACGCGGACACGTTCACGCGCATCGCCGGCGCGCTGAAGGAGATCTCGGCCGAATTGCCGCTGATCTTCCCGGTGCACCCGCGCACCCGCGCGAACATCGAGAAATTCGGCATCGACCTGGGGCCGAACATCACGCTGGCGGGCCCGCAGGCCTACATGGCGTTCCTGAACCTGTGGAAGGACGCGGCCGTCGCGCTGACGGACAGCGGCGGCCTGCAGGAAGAAACGACGGCGCTGGGCGTGCCGTGCGTCACGATCCGTGAAAACACGGAGCGCCCCGTCACCGTGGACGAGGGATCGAACGTGCTGGCCGGCACCGACCCGGCCGCCATCGTGCGCGAGGCGCGCAAGATCCTGAACGGCGAAGGCAAGCAGGGCCGCCGTCCACACCTGTGGGACGGCCGCGCGGCCGAGCGCATCGTGGACGTGCTGACGCGCGCCCTCGCCAAATGAAACGCAGGCAACGCAGGCAACGCAGGTAACGGACCTGGACCGGAGACGGCATCATGAACGAGCGCATCACGCTGATGGGATGTTCCATCGACAACCTGACGATGGAAGAGACGCTGCAGACGATCGAAGGATTCGTGCGCAGCGGGCAGCCCCATCAGCACGTGGTGGTCAACGTCGACAAGCTGGTCAAGGCCAGCCGCGATCCGCAACTGCGCCGGATCATCAACGACTGCGCGCTCGTGAACGTGGACGGCATGCCGGTCGTGTGGGCGTCGCGCCTGCTGGGCCGGCCGCTGAAGGAACGGGTCGCGGGTTACGACCTGTTCGAGGCGCTGATGCGGCGCGCGGGCGAGCGGGGCTGGCGCGTATTCCTGCTCGGCGCGACGCAAGACGTCGTGGACCGGGTGGCGACCACGTACCGCGGCCGCTATCCGGGCCTGGTGCTGGCCGGCTGGCGCAACGGTTACTGGCGCGGCGACGCGGAAGAGGCGCAGGTCGCCGCGCAGATCCGCGCGGCCCGTCCCGACCTGCTGTTCGTGGCGATCAGTTCGCCCAAGAAGGAACAGTTTCTCGGCCGCTGGCAGGCCGGGATGCGGGTACCGTTCGCGATGGGCGTGGGCGGGACCTTCGACGTGGCGACCGGACGCGTGCCGCGTGCGCCGCGCTGGATGCAGCAGTGGGGGCTGGAATGGTTCTACCGTTTCCTGCAGGAACCGCGCCGCATGTTCCGCCGGTATTTTATCGACGACATGGCCTTCATCTGGCTGTTCGTCAAAGAGTTGAGATGGAAGGGCGCACGATAGCGCCCCCGAGGTTGCAGTACTCCAAAACACCGAACAGGGATGGCGAAGGCATGGCGCCGACGCCGACGATAACGATGCGCGCCGGACCCGGGTCACGGCAGCGGCAACACTTTTGAGAAAGAAGAGCATTCATGAAAATTCTGGTTACTGGCGGCATGGGTTACATCGGCTCGCACACCGTCGTGGAACTGCAGAACGCCGGCCACGACGTGGTCGTGTACGACAACCTGTATAACGCGGTCCGTTCGGTACAGGACCGCGTACAAAAGATCACCGGCAAGCCGTTCGAGTTCGTCGAAGGCGACATCCGCGACCGCGCGGCCATGGAGGCCGTGTTCGGCGCGCACAAGATCGATGCCGTGATCCACTTCGCCGGCCTGAAGGCGGTCGGCGAATCGGTGGCGCAGCCGCTGCGCTACTACGACAACAACGTCTACGGCAGCGTCGCGCTGTTCGAGACGATGGCCAAGTTCGGCTGCAAGACCCTCGTGTTCTCGTCGTCGGCCACGGTCTACGGCGATCCGGCCTCGGTGCCGATCAAGGAGGACTTCCCGCTGTCGGCCACCAATCCGTACGGCCGCAGCAAGCTGATGATCGAAGACATCCTGCGCGACCTGTTCAAGGCCGCGCCGGACTGGCGCATCGCGCTGCTGCGCTATTTCAACCCGGTCGGCGCCCATGAAAGTGGCCTGATCGGCGAGGAGCCGAACGGCATCCCCAACAACCTGGTGCCGTACATCGCCCAGGTCGCCAACGGCCAGCGCGACAAGCTGTCCGTGTTCGGCGGCGACTACCCGACCCCGGACGGGACCGGCATGCGCGACTACATCCACGTGGTCGACCTGGCGATCGGCCACGTCAAGACCCTGGACAAGCTGACGCAGGGCGCCGGCCTGCACACGTACAACCTCGGCACCGGCAATGGCAACAGCGTGCTGGAAATGGTGCATGCCTTCGAGCAGGCCTGCGGCAAGCCGATTCCCTACCAGATCGTTGATCGTCGCCCCGGCGATATTGCCAAATGCTACGCCGACCCGACGAAAGCGCGCGAAGAACTCGGTTGGACTGCACAGCGTGACATCGCTCAAATGTGCACTGATTCCTGGCGCTACCAAACTACCCCAAAATGAGATAAGGACTGAACCATGAAAGCGATGATTCTTGCAGCAGGCAAAGGTACCCGCGTACGTCCGCTGACCTACGACCTGCCGAAACCGATGATTCCCGTGCTGGGCAAACCCGTGATGGCCTACCTGATCGAACACCTGCGCAAGCACGGCGTGACCGAGATCATGGTCAACGTGAGCCACCTGCACGAAAAGATCGAGGAATACTTCGGCGAGGGCGAGCAGTTCGGCGTCCAGATCGGCTATTCGTTCGAGGGCTATACGAAGGAAGACGGCGAAGTCGTCGCCGTGCCGATCGGCTCGGCCGGCGGCATGAAGAAGATCCAGGAATTCGGCGGCTTCTTCGACGACACGACCATCGTGCTGTGCGGCGACGCGCTGATCGACCTCGACCTGAAGGCCGCGCTGCTGGAACATCGCCGCAAGGGCGCGATGGCCTCCGTGATCACGAAGGAAGTGCCGTGGGACAAGGTGTCGAGCTATGGCGTCGTCGTGACCGACCAGAACGGCCGCATCACGCAGTTCCAGGAAAAGCCGAAGCAGGAAGAAGCGCTGTCGAACTTCATCAGCACCGGCATCTACATCTTCGAACCGGAAGTGATCGACCTGATTCCGTCCGGCGTCGAGTTCGACATCGGTTCGCAGCTGTTCCCGCTGCTGGCCGAGAAGGGCATGCCGTTCTATGCCCAGGGCCGTCCGTTCAACTGGCTCGACATCGGCAGCGTCAGCGACTACTGGGAAGTGCTGCAGAACGTGCTGACGGGCGAGGTCAACCACATGGACGTGCCGGGCATCCAGATCGAGCCGGGCCTGTGGACCGGGCTGAACACGAGCATCGACTGGCGCGGCACGACGATCAAGGGCCCCGTCTACATCGGTTCGGGCGTCAAGATCGAGGCCGGCACGACGATCATCGGACCGACGTGGATCGGCCACGGCAGCCACATCTGCGAAGGTGCGGAAGTCGTCCGCAGCGTGTTGTTCGAATATACTCGCGTATTGAATGATGTTTCCTTGAATGAAATGATCGTCTTCAAGGACTACAGCATCGACCGCGCCGGGGAAATGAAACACTCGTCCGATTACAGTTCGTCCGAATGGCTCAATGCGCGCGACCGCCGCCGCAGCCGCCGTACGGAACAGGCGGAAGACACGGACAAGACACTAGAGAAAGTCAACGCATGAAAATTTACCCAGTCATCCTCTCCGGCGGCGCCGGCACCCGCTTGTGGCCGCTGTCGCGGGCCGTGATGCCGAAGCAGCTGCTGCCTCTGGTCACGGACAAGACCATGCTGCAGGAAACGGCATTGCGGGTCCGCGGCTGGTCGGGGTTGATGGCCGAGCAGCTGCGCGGCGTGGGCATCACGCCGCACGGTATCCTGCTCGAGCCCGCGGGCCGCAACACGGCGCCGGCCGTGGCCGCGGCCGCGCACTACCTGAAAGCGCAGGATCCGGACGCCGTGATGCTCGTGCTGCCGGCCGACCACGTGATCGAGAACGGCGACGCGTTCCGCCTCGCCGTCGAGCGCGCCGCCGCCCAGGTGGAGCAGGGCGCGCTGGCCACGTTCGGCATCGTGCCGACCGCGCCGGAGACGGGCTACGGCTACATCCGCCGCGGCCAGCCGCTGCCGGGCTGCGACGACTGCTACCAGATCGAACGCTTCGTCGAAAAGCCCGACCGCAACACGGCCGAAGGCTTCCTGGCCGACGGCGGGTTCTACTGGAACAGCGGCATGTTCATGTTCCGTGCCGACCGCTTCCTGGCCGAGATCGAACGGCATGCGCCGGCGATCGCCAAGGCTTCGGCGACTGCCGTGCAGTCGGCGTACAGCGACCTCGATTTCTGCCGCCTCGACGAAGCGGCGTTCGCGGACAGTCCGTCGGATTCGATCGACTATGCCGTGATGGAACACACGCGCGACGGCATCGTCGTCGCGGCCGACATCGGCTGGAGCGACGTCGGCTCCTGGTCGGCGCTGGCTGATGTGCAGCCGCGCGACGCCAACGGCAACGTGCAGCGCGGCGACGTCTATCTCGACGGTACGAGCAATTCGCTCGTGCGTGCCGAGAGCCGCATCGTGGCCGTCGTCGGCGTGAAGGACCTCATCGTCGTGGAGACGCCGGATGCCGTGCTCGTCGCGCACAAGGACCAGGTCCAGCGCGTCAAGAACGTCGTCGACCACCTGAAGGGCAGCGCGCGCACGGAACACCTGTATCACACGAAGGTGTACCGTCCGTGGGGCTATTACGAGGGCATCGACGCGGGCGACCGTTTCCAGGTCAAGCGCATCTGCGTCAAGCCGGGCGAAAAGCTGTCGCTGCAGATGCACCATCATCGCGCCGAGCACTGGATCGTCGTGTCGGGCACGGCCCGCGTCACGTGCGGCGACCAGGTCACGCTGCTGGCCGAGAACGAATCGACGTATATTCCGATCGGCATGACGCACCGCCTGGAAAACCCGGGCAAGCTGCCGCTGCACCTGATCGAAGTGCAGTCGGGCAGCTACCTCGGCGAGGACGACATCGTCCGCTTCGAGGATATCTACAAGCGCGCCTGACCGGCGCGACGCGCGTCCGCACCCGGTGCGGACGCGTTTTTCCCTTCCGCACCTCACCGCCGTGCCGGCCGTCGCGCCGCGCCAACGCGGCCGCCACGTTGCCTGACGCGGATCTGATCCGGATCAATTCTTCCCCGTTCCAACCCCGTACGCGACGCATCCCGCGGACGTGCGCCGTGCCGTGCGTGGCATGATGACACGCGTGTTACGCTCCCGCTCACCCAACCCCATGTCCCGGTTCCTGTACCCGGCAATTCCCGCCCCCGGCTGCGCTTGCGTACCGCGCCGGGGCGCCGCCACGGATTAGTCTGGTCGGACTAATCCGCAGTCATGATCTTGTCAATTTGCGCATTTAATATCCTTCTGTTAAGTGTTGCACTGACAACGGTTTCTCTATTCCAGGACATCTCATGAAACAACGCGTAGTTCTCCACACTCCAGGACGCATGACCTTGCTGGCGGCCGTGCTGGCCGGCCTGTGCGCGCCGGCCTTCGCCGTGACCGCCACGCCGGTCGCGGGCGTCGTCATCAGCCAGGTCTACGGCGGCGGCGGCAACTCGGGCGCCAATTACAAGAACGATTTCATCGAGCTGCGCAACGCCGGCGACAGCGCCGTCAACCTGAGCGGCTGGAGCGTGCAGTACGCGTCGAGCACGGGCTCGTCCTGGCAGGTCACGAAGCTGCCCGACAACGTCGTGCTGCAGCCGGGCCAATACCTGCTGGTGCAGGAAGCGGCCGGCACGGGCGGCAGCACGGCGCTGCCGACGGCGGACGTGGTCGGCAGCATTCCGCTGAGCGGCAGCAACGGCAAGGTGGCACTGGTCAGTTCGGCCACCGCGCTGTCCGGCACCAAGCCGACGGAAAACGTGATCGACTTCGTCGGTTTCGGCACCGCCAACTACTACGAAGGCACGGGCGCCACGCCGGGCCTGTCGAACACGACGGCCGCGCTGCGCAAGAGCGGCGGCTGCCAGGACACGAACGACAACGCCGCCGACTTCGTCGCCGACCTGCCGACGCCGCGCAACAACGCGACCGTCTACCCGACCTGCAGCGGCGCGCCGACCCCGCAGCCGATCGTGCTGAACTGCCCGGGCAGCCTGGGCCTAGACGTGGGCGCCGGCGCCAGCGCGCCCCTGCAGGCGAGCGATGCCGACAGCATCGTCAACAGCGCCGTCATCAGCCGTGGCGCCGTTGCCGGCATCAGCCTGGCGGGATTCACGGCCGCCACCGTCAACAACCGCACGGCGACGGCAAGCCTGGTCGTCGACGCGAGCCTGCCGGCCGGCACGTATCCGGTCGAGATCACGTTCGCGAACGACACCCGCCAGTCGAACAGCTGCACGGTCAACGTGGCCGTCAGCGGCACGATCAAGATCCCGCAGATCCAGGGCAGCGGCCTGAAGAGCCCGTACGCGAACACGGTGCAGACGACGTCCGGCGTGATCACGAAGAAACTGGGCAGCGGCTTCTACATCCAGGATCCGCAGGGCGACGGCGATCCGGACACGTCCGACGCGATCTTCGTCTACGGCGCGAACGCGGCCGCGAACGAAGGCGACCTCGTGCGCGTGACCGGCACCGTCACCGAATACGCGCCGAGCGGCTCGGCCCGTTCGTACACGGAACTGAAGGACGTCAGCGCCGTCACGGTGCTGGGCAGCGGCGTCGCGATCACGCCGGTCAACATCGACCTGCCGATCGAACTGAGCCATTACGAAGGCATGCTGGTGCGCTTTGCGAGCCCGCTGACCGTCAACGGCAACAGCTACCTGGGCGACCGCGGCGAGCTGGTGCTGGCCAACGGCCGCCGCGAGACGCCGACCAACCGCTACCGCGCCGGCACGCTTGACGCGAACGCGCTGATCGCCGAGAACCAGCGTAACGAAGTGATCCTGGACGACGGCATCTTCACCGCGCCGCCGCACATCCCGTACCTGGCCGCGGACAAGACCGTGCGCGCGGGCGACACCGTGACCGACCTCGTCGGCGTGCTCGACTTCGGCGCCATCGGCGGCGGGGGCGGCTGGTACAAGCTGCAGCCGACGGCCGCGCCGGTGTTCAGCCGTACGAACCCGCGCCAGGACGCGCCGACGATCGCGCCGGGCAACGTGCGCGTGGCCAGCGCCAACGTGCTGAACTTCTTCACGACGTTCACCGATGGCAGCGACGCCTGGGGCCGTACCGGCCAAGGCTGCGTCATCGGCAACGGCGCACCGGCCAAGAGCAATTGCCGCGGCGCCGACAACCTGGCGGAATTCAAGCGCCAGCGCGACAAGATCGTCAACGAGCTGAAGGCGATGGACGCGGACGCCGTGGGCCTGATGGAAATCCAGAACAATGGCGACACGACCGTGTCCTACCTCGTCGACGCGCTGAACCAGTCGATCGGCCAGACGGTGTACGCCTACGTGGCCAAGCCGGCCGCGACGGGCACCGACGCGATCCGCGTGGCGATGATCTACAAGCCGGCCGTGCTGACGCCGGTGGGCGGCGCGCTGTCCGATGCCGATGCCGTGAACAACCGTCCGCCGATGGCCCAGACGTTCAAGGTCAAGGCGAACGGCGCCAAGTTCTCGCTGGTCGTCAACCACCTGAAATCGAAGGGCGGTTGCGGCGGCGCGGGCACGGGCGACGCCGACAGCGGCGACGGCCAGGGCTGCTGGAACGCCACCCGCGTCCAGCAGGCCAAGCGCCTGTTCAACGCTTTCATCCCGACCGTCGTGGCGGCCGCGGGCGACCCGGACGTGCTGGCCGTGGGCGACTTCAACTCGTACGGCCACGAAGATCCGATCGCCTTCCTGACCGACAACGGCATGGTCAATGAACTGGAGCGTTTCGTGCGACCGAACGGCACCCCGTATTCCTACGTGTTCGACGGCCAGAGCGGCTACCTCGACCACGCCCTGGCCAGCAGCGCGCTCGACCCGCAGGTGGCCGGCGTGACCGAGTGGCACAACAATGCGGACGAGCCGGACGCGATCGACTACAACCTGGGCGACACGGCCGACGATCCGTACGTGAACAACGCGTTCCGCGCGTCGGACCACGACCCGGTCGTCGTCAGCCTGAACCTGGCGCCGGCGTTCGCCGACGTCACGGGCAGCGTCAAGGTAACCATGTCGGCCCTCGGCTACAACCGCGTCACCGGCAAGTTCACGGGCAGCGTGTCGTTCACGAACACGAGCGGCACCGCGCTGAACGGTCCGCTGCGGTTTGTCCTGCAGGGCCTGCCGGCCGGCATCACGCTCGACAACAAGAGCGGCGAGTTCAATGGCGCGCCGTACGTGACCCTGCCGGGCACGGGCCTGGCGCCGGGCGCGACCGCGACCGTGGCGCTGACGTTCACCAACCCGTCCAAGGCGAACGTGACGTTCACCTCGACGCTGTATTCCGGCACCTTTTGATTGATTGAGAGAGCACCATGACGAACCTGAACACCCTGTTTTCCCGCGCGCTGCTGGCGCTGGCCCTGCTGGCCGGCGCGGGCGCGGCCTCGGCCAGCCCGATCTACCACGTGGCCCTGGACACGAACGGCGCGAGCGGCGAGGGCGGCCTGCAGATCGACTTCCTGCCGTTCGCCACGAACGACGTGCTGACCGCGACGATCAGCGGCCTGGCGGGCGCCTTCACCGGCACCCCCGACCTCATCAACGTGACGCAGTCGGGCGCGAGCTACACCCTGAAGAGCGATGCGTTCTCGGAATTCTTCCAGACCATCACGCTGGGCGGCCAGTTCGGCTTCGACGTGACGTTCGGCGGCATGCCGACCGACGGCGGCAGCACGGGCCTGACCGTCAGCCTGATCGACGCCACGGGTAACTACCTGTCGTACGCGGCCGCCCAGATCAGCCTGCAGCAGGGCAGCGCGCCGGTCGTCGCCGTCGATCCGGGTGTCGCGGCCGTGACCCCGGTCAATGCCGTGCCGGAACCGTCCGACCTGCTGCTGGTCGCCTCGGGCCTGATGCTGCTGACCTGGACCCAGCGCCGCCGCGTGCGCTGACGTCCGTCCCGGCCACGCGCCTTCCGGGCGCGCGGCCGGATTGTCTGTTTTTCACCACTGCCGGCGTCCCGCGCCGCGCGTCCCGCTCCCCGCTGTCCGCCTGCCTTCCGGCGATTTATTCGCCAAACATATTAATCCTTAAAAGAAATCATATTGTTCAGCCGAACTTGCATCGTGCATATTCGTGCCTGTTGTCACCCCGACAAAAACGCCGCGCCGCACCCGACCGACCCCTGCCAGGATTTTTCGATGAGCGCACACGTCCTCGTGGTCGACCCCGACCCCGCCGTCCGCCGGCTGCTGGAACTGAACCTGACCCGCGCGGGACATGCCGTGCGCCTGTGCGCGGACGCCGAATCGGCGCTCGTGCTGCTGGACGAAGCACTGCCCGACATGCTGCTGCTGGAATGGGACCTGCCGGGCCAGTCCGGGGAAGCGCTGATCCGCCGCCTGCACGCGCAGGCGCGCACGCGCGACGTGACGATGATCATGATCGCGGCGCGAGCCGGCGAGCACGACAAGATCCTCGCACTGGAATCCGGCGCCGACGACTACCTGACGAAACCGTTCAATCCGCGCGAGCTGCTGGCGCGCATGGGCGCCGTGCTGCGCCGCCGGGTGCCGCACGTGTCGCGGGACACG
>Ga0308161_1004984_pt1 | contig 11876 bp, 8 predicted proteins | sample PhyFR2_FD_201034 | JGI IMG/M metagenome (GOLD analysis project Ga0308161, IMG submission 201034) | Phyllosphere microbial communities from UC Gill Tract Community Farm, Albany, California, United States - DLSLF.R2 | ecosystem: Host-associated > Plants > Phyllosphere > Unclassified | place: USA...
GCCGTGTCGCGCTGGTCGATGCAGCTGACCCTGAAGTACAAGTTCTGATCCCTCAGAGCCTGAAGCAGTAAAGGGAAACGGCCGGGGAAACCCGGCCGTTTTCCGTTCAGGTGATAATCCTTGCGAGGGGCAGGGCATCGGCGTAGCATCAGCCCACGTGCGCGGCGCAGATGCCGCCGAAGCGGTCCCGGAGCGGCGAACGCGGGACGCACCTATCCAACGGTCGGGCTTCCCGGCCGTTTTGCTTTTTAAGGGGGCGGCAGTACAGTCGGAAACCTTGAAGGAAGCAGAAAAGTGGATATGACAACGAATGAAAAGGCAGCGCGGACGCTGCCGGTGCAGGACGCGCGGATCTACCCGCGTGGTGGCCTGGATGTACTGTCGCGGGCCGAGGTTGCGCGCCTGCGCGATGCCTCCAGTGGTGGCATGCACGAGCTGCTGCGCCGCTGCGCGCTGGCCGTGCTGACCAGTGGCAGTGCCTCCGATGATCCGCGCGCCGCGCGCGATCTTTACCCCGATTTCGACATCCAGGTGGCGCAGCAGGATCGCGGCGTGCGTATCGACCTGGCCAATGCGCCGGCGATGGCCTTCGTCGATGGCGAGATCATCCGCGGCGTGGCCGAGCTGCTGTTCGCGGTGGTCCGCGACCTGGCGTACATGGCGATCGAAATGGGCCCGGCCTACGCGGCCGAGCTGGAATCGTCCGAGGGCATCACCAACGCGGTGTTCGGGCTGCTGCGCAATGCACGCATCCTCAACCCGGGTGACCCGAACCTGGTGGTCTGCTGGGGCGGTCACTCGATTTCGCGCGACGAATACCTGTATACCAAGCAGGTCGGTTACGAGCTGGGCCTGCGCGGCCTGGACATCTGCACCGGCTGCGGCCCGGGCGCGATGAAGGGCCCGATGAAGGGCGCCACCATCGCCCATGCCAAGCAGCGCCGGACCGTGACGCGCTACATCGGCCTGACCGAGCCGGGCATCATCGCCGCCGAGTCGCCGAACCCGATCGTCAACCACCTCGTGATCATGCCGGACATCGAGAAGCGCCTCGAGGCCTTCGTCCGCATCGGCCACGGCATCATCGTGTTCGCCGGTGGCGTGGGTACCGCCGAGGAGATCCTGTACCTGCTCGGCATCCTGCTGCGCGAGGAGAACAAGGACCTGCCGTTCCCGCTGATCCTGACGGGCCCGACCGTGGCCGCGCCATACTTCGAGCAGATCGACCGTTTCATCCGCCTGACCCTGGGCGACGCTGCGGCCGAGCGCTACGAAATCGTCATCGGCGACCCGGTGGCGGTGGCCAAGAAGATGTCGGCCGGCATCAAGCGCGTGCGCGAGCATCGCCTGGCGCAGAAGGATTCGTTCTTCTTCAACTGGTCCATCGAGATTCCGTGGGAATACCAGCAGCCGTTCATGCCGACCCACGAGGCGATGGCGGCGCTGGACCTGCACCACGGGCGTGCGCCGCACGCGCTGGCAGCCGACCTGCGCCGGGCCTTCTCGGGCATCGTCGCCGGCAACGTGAAGGAAGACGGCATGCGCCGCATCGAGGAGTTCGGGCCGTTCCAGATCCATGGCGACCCCGACATGATGCAGGCCCTGGACGCGCTGTTGCGTGCCTTTGTCGAGCAGCGCCGGATGAAGATCTCCGGTGAATACCAGCCCTGCTACCAGGTGCTGGCGTAAGCGAGGCGAGGGTGGCTGGACGGCGCGGCGGGGACCGCGCCGGACCGGTGGGGGAGGGCGGGATGTCAAGGGTTTGACGCCCGTCGCCCGGATCTGACCGTTCATCCTGCCGCCGCTTGCCGGCGGCAGGCCGGTGCGCCATCGTGGCCACCAACACGCTGGGGAGCGTCCAATGTTCTTTCGCCGGTCCAACGGCTTCACGCTGGTCGAACTGATGGTCACGATTGCCGTGCTGGCGATCCTGAGCACCATTGCCTATCCCAGCTTCCAGGGCACGATTCGCTCCAATCGCATGGCCACCACCAGCAACGAGTTGATGGCCTCGCTGGCGTTGGCGCGCTCGGAAGCCATCCGTGGGACACACGGCGGCGGGGTATGTGCTTCAACGGCCGGCACCAGCTGCGATGGCAAGACCTGGGCCGACGGCTGGATGGTCTGGAATGATGCCAATGGCAACGGCAGCTTCGATGCCGGTGAGGTCGTGCTGCGCTACGCAGAGGCGCGGACGAAGATGCAGGGCGTCAGCGACCAGGCCCTTACCATCGCCTTCGACCCCCGTGGCCGCAGCCGCGCCGTAACCGCGCAGGACATCACTCTGCGTCCGAGCGACTGCGGCAGCCAACCGCTGCAGCGGCGGTTGACCATTTCGCTTACCGGGCAGACCCGCCTGCAGAAGGAGGCCTGCAAGTGACACGCGCAGCGCATCAACGCCGTCGTTTTTCCGGGCGCACGCAGCAGGGTTTCACCCTGATCGAAGTGCTGATCGCGATCCTCGTGCTGGGCTTCGGCCTGCTGGGCTTCGCGCTGCTGCAGACAATGAACGTCCGCTACGTGCAGAGCGCGAATTTCCGGACCCAGGCCACCAATCTCAGCTACGAACTGCTGGACCAGATCCGTGCCAACCGCGTTGCAGCACCGCTGTACGTAGGTGATTACACCGCAACAACCACCAAGTGCGCACCACCTACCGGCACGGCCATCGCCAAGGAGACCTACATGACTGACTGGCGCTGCCGGCTGGGTAAATCGCTGGGCGCGGAGAGCAAAGCCTCGGTCACCCGCAATGGCAACCTGTATTCGGTTCAGGTCACCTGGGGCGACGAACGCTGGAAGGCAGATTCGGTCGACACCACCTTCACCGCGAGTACCCGCCTGTGAGCCGCGTCAGCTCATCTCCCCGGCGCATGCATGGCCTGTCGCTGATCGAGCTGATGATCTCGCTGGTCATCGGCCTGATCATCCTGTTGGCCGTGGTGCAGGTGTTCTCTGCTTCGCGCACCGCCTATCAGCTGTCCGAGGGTCTTGCCCGCGTGCAGGAGAACAGCCGTTTCGCAATGGATACGCTGCAGCGTGAGATCCGAATGGCCGGCCATTTCGGCTGTACCAATGACCAGGCGCATACGATGGAGTTGACGTCCACGCTGCGCTCGACGCTGGATGGCGCTGCCAATCCGGGGCTCGATTTCATGCGTTCCGTCCAGGGCTACGAAGCCACCGGCACCGAGCCGGGCAAGGCGCTGACGCTGGCGGCGACTCCGGCGACGGGCGGAACCGCCTATAACCCGGCGCTGCCGACGGCCATCGCCAGCGCGCTGACCAACCGGGTCGACGGCAGCGACATCATCGCCCTGCGTTATCTGATGCCAGACGGCGTTCCGATCACGGCCATTGGCGGGACCATCGAAAAGCCGGTGTACTCCTTTGAGGCCGCGCGTTGGCCGGTGCTGCGCAGCGGCGTCACCAACCCGGGGCTTTTCGGCGTTGCCGATTGTGGTTCGGCCACGGTTTTCCAGGCCAGCGCAGTCAACGCAACGGCCGGCACCATCACCTTCGACACCGTGAAGTTGAACGGCTCACGTACCTTCAGCACTGGCTACATGCTCGGTCAGGCGATGCTGTATCGCGCGGAAAGCGCTGTTTACTACGTTGGCTATGACGCGAACACCAAGCAAAGCTCGCTGTACCGGGTCCGCTTTGGCGCGGCGCCCAATGGCGACCTGGTGGCGTCCAGCCCCGAAGCGATGGTGGAGGGCGTGGAGAACCTGCAGCTGCTTTACGGCCAGGACCGCAGCCTGGGCGCCCGGCCTTCGGGTTACATCGATCGCCAGGGTACGGCGAAGGCGGTGCAGGAGTCATTGCCCAGCGACGTCGGGCTGGCCTGGCGCCGGGTCGGTGTAGTCCAGGTGGGCCTGCTCGTCTCAAGTCCGGATCCGGCAGCGGCCCGCCAGGCGGACACCAACGCCGCGCTGGTATCCATGGGGGTCACCTATACCGCACCTACCGATGGACGCATGCGCGCGGTCTACCAGACTACCGTCGCACTGCGCAACCGCCTGTTCGGCAACTGAGGTCATCATGCGCTCCCACCGATTCCGGCCCGTCGCTCCCCACCGCCAACGCGGCGCGGTGCTTTATGTAGCCCTCATCATGCTCATTCTGCTGGCATTGATCGGCATCGCCGGCATGCAGGTCACCAGCATGCAGGAGCGCATGGCTTCCAACTACCTGCGCACGAACCTGGCGTTCCAGAATGCCGAATCCAGTGCACGCCAGATCGAGACCAGCATCAAGACCGCGCTGGACAGCGCGAACGTCTTCAGTGCCGACCAGGAAGAGTGCAGCCCGACCTACGATCCGCTGACCTGGGCCAACGGTGTCAGCAAGACGGCAGCCAGTTATACCCGGCGTATCGACAAGTGCTCTTCCGGCCCCACCGGCTCCAGCATCAAGACCGGGAAGCGCGCCAACGAAGAAACCGGAAACACCTACCAGGTCACGGCCCTGGCCAGTGATGCCCCCACCGACGCCTCCGCAAGTGCCGTCATCGACACGGTCTTCATCCCATGAACAACGAACGTCGTTTCCTTCGTCTCCGCACTTCGACCTGGCTGCGTGCCGGGGCCGGGGTCGCTGTGCTGGCCGGGTTGGCCGCGCTGATTCTTCCGCTGCAGGCCGCGCTCGGCGACTACGATATCGCCCAGGAGCCGCTGTACACCAAGCAGAGCCAGCCGCCGCTGATGATGATGGTGATGTCGCGCGACGAGCAGCTGTTCAACAAGGCCTACAGCGACTACAGCGACATCGGCGGTGGGCCGGGCGGGGAGCCGGACGGCATTCTTGATACCACCTATCTGGATGCATTCGAATACGGCGGCTACTTCGATTCCAAGCTGTGCTATGCGTACGCCAGTGGCGTGTTCAAGGCGTCTGCCACCGCAGGTGGTGCAAACGGCCACAGTTGCAGCAGTGCCTGGTCCGGCAACTTCCTCAACTGGGTGACGATGAGCCGCCTGGACGTGATGCGCGGCGTGCTCTATGGCGGACAGCGTTCGGAAGACACGAAGGACAAGACTGTCATCGAGCGCGCGCAGATTCCCAATGATCTTCATGCCTGGGTCAAGGTCTACAGCGGCAGCGACATCGGCAGTTTCACGCCACTTTCCGGCACCCATTCATTCTGCAATGCGACCATCGCCGCCAATGGTGCGCCGCTGATGCGTGTTGCGTCGGGCAACTTGTCCGAGTGGGCGTCCACCGCTTCCTACCAGTGCGGCGTCAATCGCTCTGGCGAGGGCAGTGCGGATACGCCGGGCTCGACGGTTGACTACATCGTGCGTGCCGAAGTCTGCGGCTCGACCAACGCAGCCTTGCGCGAAAGCTACTGCCGCAAGTACAACGATGGCGTTACGGACCGCTACAAGCCGGCTGGCGTGCTGCAGACCTATGGTGAGAGCGGGCGCCTGCGCTTCGGCTTGATCAGTGGCACGTATTCCAGTCCGCGCGACGGCGGCGTCCTGCGTCGCAACATCGGCAAGATCGCCGGCAATGGCACCACGTTCTGTGCTGCAGGCGATGAGATCAACCTGTCCACGGGCCAGTTCTGCAGCGCGCTGTCCAGTGGTGCCGAAGGCATCATCAACACGATCTCCAACTTCCGTATTGATCAATGGAACTGGAGCAATAACTGGAACGACTGCAACGCGTTCGGTATTCTCAATCGCAGCGGTTCTGAAAAGAACCTGATCCTGGACAACCCAGGCAGCGGCTCGCAGAAGTGCAGTGCTTGGGGTAATCCGCTTGCGGAAATGTACGCCGAGGCGCTTCGTTACGTCGCCAATTCGAACAAGACCAGCGGCTACAACAGCGGCACTGACCTCAGCGGCCTGCCCGCCGGTCTGGCGTGGAAAGACCCTTACGATCTCCCAGCCAATGGCGGAAACTCCTACTGTGCCACCTGCAACATCCTGGTGCTGTCTTCCGGTTTGCCGTCCTTTGATGGTGACAACATCGGTACGCTGCCGCAGCAGATCGACGCGGCGGCGCAGACCAATGCCATCGGTACGGCCGATGGCGTGACCGGAAAATCCTGGATGGTCGGGCGCGATACTGCCACCGCCACCGATGCCAACAACACTCATGAAGACATCTGCCAAGGTCGTACCCTCAACAGTCTGAGTACTGCGCGCGGTATCTGTCCGGATATCCCGAGCATGGAAGGCAGTTACCTGATGGCCGGCATGGCCAAGGGCGCCGCTGCCACCGACCTGCGTCCGGGGGTGCAGGGGAAGCCGGCCAGCTACAAGGTAACGGCCACGACCTACACCGTAGCCATGGCTGAAACTCTGCCGCAGTTCGAAATCGCGGTGGGCAACAGCAAGATTGGCTTGGCACCGCTGTGTCAGGCAAACAACACCGGCGGCGCCAGTATCAGTAGCAGCGGCTGGCGCAGTTGCTTCCTGGGCTCGGTGGGCATCGGTACCAAGCAGGCCAACAACACGGGCGGCAACCTTGTCTACGGCCGCACTTACCGTTCCGATGCCAAGGCCGGCAGTTTCTCACTGGTCTGGGAGGATTCGCTGTGGGGCAACGACCATGACAATGACGTCGTGGCAATGTTGAGCTACTGCGTGGGCGCGGCCTGCAAAGACACGGGTGCCTTCAACAACATTTGCTGGCGGGCCGATGCGAAAGTGAGTAACAGCGCGGTCGGCAATACCCGGTTGTGCAACTACACCCGCAACAAAGATGATGAGTGGATCGGGACGACGTTGGTCAATGACGTCGCCCCTGATGAAGTGCTGATCCGCATCGAAAACCTGTCTGCCTATGCCGGCAACGCGATGCTGACGGGCTATACGATCACCGGTTCCAACGCATCCAATACCGTGCAGCGCCTCGCGCTGCGCCCGGGTAACTCCAACGGCTCCGTGCTGAGCACCACCAACAACTTCCCCAGCAACTGGCAGAAGCCGGTGGTCATCAAGTACAAGGCGTCGACCAACGCTGCCGGGCAGCTGGAAAGCCCGTTGTGGTATGCGGCGAAGTACGGCGTCCCTGCGGGTGGCAAGGCATGGGACAGCAAAAAAAAGGGCGTGCCGGACAACTACTTCCTGGCTCGCAACCCGACCAAGCTGAAACAGGCGCTGGAAGAGATCTTCGACAGCGCGGCCGAGGGCGATGCGCCTGTGGGTGGCAGTGGCTCGGGCGCGCGCATCAGCACCGGTTCGTTCACGGTAGCGTCGCATTTCCGCGTACCCTCCGGCAGCAACGACTGGACCGGTGATGTCATCGCCACGCGGGTCACCAATACCGGCGCCGACGGTGCAGAGCTGTGGCGAGCATCAAGCAAGATCGCCTCTTCAACCCGGCGCATCTACATGGCGACCGCACCCACCTCAACCGATTCGGCCAAGGATACGGTTACTGCTGCGAAGGTGGCAGAGTTTACTTCGGCCAACCTGCCCGGCGCGGACGACAATGCGAAGGCGGCGGCCCTGGGCCTGGTCACGCGTCCGGACTGGTACACCGGCAAGACATCGGCCAATCTGGTCAGCTACCTGCGCGGCGCGGCCATCAGTGGTTTCCGTACTCGCACCTCGCCGCTGGGCGATATCGTCAACTCGGGTACCGAGGTTGTCTCCAACCGTGATGACTTTGGTTACAGCTACTGGAGCGTCCAGGCAGCCGCGTGGAAGAAGACGCTGGGAACGTCGTACGCCACGTATCTGAAGGCAAAGCAGGCCAGCAGTGGCCCACCGACGATGGTCTATGTGGGTGCCAACGACGGCATGCTGCATGGTTTCAACGGCTCGGACACTGCCGCAGCCGGGACCGAGGAGCTGGCCTTCATTCCGTCTTCATCGCTGCAGCACATCGCTGAACTGGCCAATCCCAAGTATGGTCACCGCTACTACGTGGATGGTCCGCTGACATCGTCGGACGTATACGACGGCAGTAATTGGCGCACCGTGCTGGTGGGTACCACCGGTGGTGGCGGCTCGTCGGTCGCGCCCAGCGGCGGCAAGGCCAGCAATGGTTCGGTGTTCGCGCTCGATGTGGGCAATCCGACAGGTTTCGCTGCCAGCAACGTGCTGTGGGAAGTTTCGGGCAAGACCGAGTCGGATCTGGGTTTCGTACTCGGCAAGCCGGTGGTGGTTCCGGTATCGGGGACCACGGCTGGTGGCCAGCCACGTTTCGTCGCGCTGTTCGGCAACGGCGTCAATTCCACCAGCGGCAAGCCCGTTCTGTTCGTGGTCGACATCGCCACCGGCAAGGTGCTGCGCAGGATCTCCCCGACCGGTGCGGCCTACGCCAACCGCAACGGGCTGATCAACGTCGCCACAGTGGCGCTGAAGAACAACGACGGCATCACCGATACGGTGTACAGCGGCGACATGCAGGGCAATCTGTGGAAGTTCGATCTGTCCGATGCCAACCCGGCCAATTGGGGCGTGGCACTGGGTGGGGCGCCGCTGTTCACAGCTGTGCGTAACAGCAAACCGCAGCCGATCATGGGCGGCATCGAAGTAACCCGTGGTCCCAGCGGTGGCGTCAGCCTGTTCTTTGGCACGGGCCAGTATTTCGCTGCAGATGACAATGCAGTGAGCAGCTCGTCGCCGGTGCAGAGCCTGTACGGTGTGTGGGACAACCTGCAGACGGCGGCTGGCGGTCGCGCCAACCTGGTGCAGCAGAACATCATCACCACAACGGCCACCGATGGTTACTCGGCGCGTGCCGTCAGCAGCACCAGTTTCGTGTACGGCACCGTTCGTGGCTGGTATGTGGACCTGGTGGTGAACGGCAGCATCGAAGGTGAACGCTTCGTGGGCAACCCGAACGTGCAGGGTGGCACGGTGTACTTCACCACCTACGTTCCCGGCACGGCCATCTGTGGCAGCGGTGGTGGCGTGAACTGGATGTACGGCCTGAACCTGTTGACCGGCGAAGGAGCCATGAGTGGGTTGAGTTCGACCATCGGTGGAACCTCGATCTGTACTGGCAACTGTGCGGGCGTGGCGCTGACCAAGGGTGGAGATCTGGGGCAGGGGCCGCCGGTGACGGATACCAGCATGTTCGTGCCCAAGCTGACGCCTTGCGACCCGACCACTTCCAGCTGTACGGTCGACAAGCTGCTTGAGGCCGAAGCCTGTACTTTCGTGCTGCGCAGTCCCGGCGCCGATCCGCTGTACAAGCCGCGTCCCTGCGGTCGCCAGTCGTGGCGCCAGATCCGCTGATGATGCAGTTCGAGGACATTGAAGAATGAAGACTTGCAGCCGCCGCCGCATGGCCCGCGGATTCACGCTGATCGAGTTGATGATCACGGTCGCCGTTGTTGCGATCCTCGCCGCCGTCGCCATTCCTTCCTACAGCGAGCACGTCCGTAAATCCCGGCGTGCTCAGGCCAAGGCGGACCTGGTGGAACTGGCACAGCAGCTGGAGCGTTTCCATACCGTGCAGAACACGTACAGCGGGATGACGCTGCCGTTCACCCAGTCGCCTCGGGATGGCAAGTCGTACTACACGCTGTCGCTGTCCGGTGCGGCCACGTCATCGGCATTCACGCTGCAGGCGGTGCCGGGGACTGGTCAGGACAAAGACAAGTGCGGCACCCTCACTCTGGATCAGGCCGGTCGCAAGACGCCCACCGCAGCCAAGGTGGCGGGATGCTGGTAACGGTCGGGGGTGTTGCAACCGTCGCAATGAGCGTCTAGAATGCGCCTCCCCGCCCGAATAGCTCAGCCGGTTAGAGCACTTGACTGTTAATCAGGGGGTCGTTGGTTCGAGTCCAACTTCGGGCGCCAGATTCGTGAAAGCCGCGAGAAATCGCGGCTTTTTTCGTTTTTTGGAGCCGGTGTCGGCCGCGTTCAGCAGGGCTTTTCAGAGCGTGGTCGCTCGCTGCGCACGCGTCCGCCTACGCTGATGATCACCCTGCTGTGTTCCTTGCCGTCCACGCAAAGCAGCAGTGACTGATTGGTGCCGGCATTGCGACCATCCGGCAGGAACTGCACATGGAGGCGGTGCTGGCTGGATTGCATCCGCACAGCTGCCGGTAGAGGCTCCCGCACGTGGATGACGGCGGCGTCGGTCGCCGCTGCCCAGGGCGGAGGTTCCATCCGTACCAGCCAGCCCTGATTCCAGGCGTTGCCGCAGTTCACGGCGTCGTCCGACCCACAGACCGTCACTCTTCGGCGCTGGGTGATGGCTGTACTGCGCGCCAGTGCCAGGCTGGTGGCCAGTTGGGCGCGCAGTGATTCGGCTTGCAGATGGCGGATCGTGCGTTGCCAAGGCCCCCAGGCCAAGGCCAGCAGAACCGACAACACCATCAGCACGATCACCAGTTCCAGCAGATGAAGGCCGCGCGACAGGCGCGCAGGGTGGGGAAGGAGAGTGGCCGCAGGCATGGCCACAGCGTGGCTGCAGGCCTTGATGGCGACCATCAGCCTGTCCCTTGCCTCGCGGGCAGACTTCCCCTCAGCCGACCGTCACCAGACGCCCTCTATACTTACCTTCCCCGGGACCTGGCAACACCATGAGCGACAGTTTCCAACTTGTCTCGCCGTATTCGCCGGCGGGCGACCAACCCGATGCCATCGCCAAGCTGACCAGCAATTTCGAGGCTGGCGTGGCCAAGCAGACCCTGCTGGGCGTCACCGGCTCGGGCAAGACCTACACCATCGCCAACGTCATCCAGCAGATCCAGAAGCCGACGCTGATCATGGCGCCGAACAAGACCCTGGCCGCGCAGCTGTATGGTGAGTTCAAGGCGTTCTTCCCGCACAACGCGGTGGAGTACTTCGTCAGCTATTACGACTACTACCAGCCGGAAGCCTACGTGCCCTCGTCGGACACCTTCATCGAGAAGGACAGTTCGATCAACGAACACATCGAACAGATGCGGCTGGCGGCGACCAAGACCCTGCTGTCGCGACCGGATGCGATCGTGGTGGCGACGGTGTCGGCCATCTACGGCCTGGGTGCGCCGGAAGACTACCTGTCGCTGCGCCTGATCCTGTCCAAGGGCGAACGCATCGACCAGCGCGACCTGATCAATCACCTGACCCAGCTGCAGTACACACGCAACGAATACGAGCTGCAGCGCGGTACTTTCCGCGTGCGTGGTGAAGTGATCGACGTGTTCCCGGCGGAATCGGACAGTGAGGCCCTGCGCATCGAACTGTTCGATGGCGAGGTGGAAAAGATCACGATGTTCGATCCGCTTACCGGCGAGACCATGCGCAACCTCATGCGCTTCACCGTGTACCCGAAAACCCACTATGCGACCACGCGTGAACGGGTGCTGGCGGCGGTGGAGACCATCAAGATCGAACTGAAGGAGCGCTTGGAGCAGCTGTACGCGCAGAACAAGCTGGTCGAGGCGCAGCGCTTGGCCCAGCGCACCCAGTTCGACCTCGAAATGATGGCCGAAGTGGGGTTCTGCAACGGCATCGAGAACTACTCACGGCATCTGACCGGCAAGAACGCGGGCGAGCCGCCGCCGACCCTGTTCGATTATCTGCCGGCTGATGCGCTGCTGGTGATCGACGAATCGCACGTGACCATTCCGCAGATCGGTGCCATGTTCAAGGGTGACCGGTCGCGCAAGGAAACCCTGGTCGAGTTCGGCTTCCGCCTGCCGTCGGCGCTGGACAACCGTCCGCTGCGCTTCGAGGAGTGGGAGGCGCGCTGCCCGCGCAGCATCTATGTGTCGGCGACACCGGGTCCGTATGAATTCCGCGAGGCCGGAGAGGACATGGCCGAGCTGGTCGTGCGCCCGACCGGCCTGATCGACCCCGTGGTGGAGATCCGCCCGGTCGGCACCCAGGTCGATGACCTGATGAGCGAGGCCAACGAGCGGATCAAGGCCGGTGACCGCGTGCTGGTCACCACCCTGACCAAGCGCATGGCCG
>Ga0308161_1004985_pt1 | contig 11876 bp, 4 predicted proteins | sample PhyFR2_FD_201034 | JGI IMG/M metagenome (GOLD analysis project Ga0308161, IMG submission 201034) | Phyllosphere microbial communities from UC Gill Tract Community Farm, Albany, California, United States - DLSLF.R2 | ecosystem: Host-associated > Plants > Phyllosphere > Unclassified | place: USA...
TCGCCGGCCGAGCTGTTCCATACTTGGCCGCCCATCGTCTCAGGGACGCTGGCTTGCGTATCCACGAAGCGTGGCAGGAGATGTGGGAGTTGCAGCGCCGACACGATGCAGGGCAAGACGTTGGTCGAATTCCTGCCCCACCCAACTACTCCAGCGCCGACTTCCTCAAGCCGAAGAGTTCCTCCAAGAACCTTTGGTGGCAGGCCCGCGGAAAATTAGATGTGCCCAAGGAACGCTTCATCCTGTACCCGGACGCAGGTCGTTCTACCGACCCGACGCTACTGCTCGGCTGGGCCGGGTGGGATCATGTTCAGCAGTTCCTGGTCCTAGCTACGATAATGGATGAACGTATCGCCGAGGGTGCCGAGGACGCTCAATTGGTCCCGCTCGCCGCCGGTATGGCCGAAGTGCTGCCTTGGGTCAAGCAATGGCACGCTGCCCTGGATCCAACCTTTGGCGTGAGCATGGCCGACTTCTGTTCCGCACAGCTCGAGGAACGAATGACCCAGCTCAACGTTTCAACCACCGATCTGTTGGCCTGGCGTCCCGCCACGGCCACCCGCGGCCGCCAAGCCGCCAAGGAGAACGTATGACCATCCTGCTTCGCGACGTTTTCGACATCCCAGAACGGGCGGGTGTCGAGGACTATGTTCTCCGCCTAACTGACGCCGTCAGCGGCGACGGTGCCCGGCATGCAATGGACGACTACGTGGTCACCCCTTCCCTTGTTTACGCCTTCGATTCCGCGCTGGGGCTGGTGTCCAACGCATTGACAACGGGCATCAACCGCGGGGCGTTCCTGACCGGTTCCTTCGGTTCCGGAAAGTCCCACTTCATGGCTGTCCTCCATGCCCTTCTGCGCCATGACCCGAAGGCTCGGTCTGTGGTGGAGCTTCAAGAGACTGTGGCCCGGCACGACAGCATCCTCTCCGGGAAAAACATCTTGCCGTTGGCCTTCCACTTCTTGGACGGCCAGTCCATGGAACAGGTCATTTTCGACGCTTACGTCCGCCACATTCAATCCGTACACCCCGGTGCTTCTCTGCCGGCACTCTTCGCCTCCGACGCCCTCCTTGAGGGCGCGGAGAACCTCCGCCTCCAGTTCGGAGATACCGCTTTCCTTGGGGGTCTTGGCGGCGAGGCGGCCGATGACGAGTTCGCCGGGCTCCTAGGCTCTAGCGCCTGGGGCATCGAGCGCTACCACGCTGCCCGCACTTCCCCGGCGCAGAGTGGGGAACGGCTGTCGCTGGTCAGCGCTTTGATGGGAACGTATTACAAGGACGTTGTTCGGTCTGGCGAGTACGTGGACCTGGATACCGGCCTCGGCATTATGTCATCACACGCCAAGTCGCTGGGGTACGACGCAGTCGTCTTGTTCCTCGACGAACTGGTACTTTGGTTGGCCTTCGGCATGCACGAACCGGAGTTCTTCCGACGCGAGTCGCAGAAGTTAACTAAACTAGTCGAGGGGTCCTACGGGAGCCTAGACGCTCCTCTGGTCTCCTTCGTGGCCCGCCAGATGGATCTGCGCAAGTGGTTCGCCGACGCCGGCGCCAACGGCGCCCAGCAGGAAGCCCTCGAGTCGGCGTTCCGGCATCAGGAGGGTCGCTTCACGCCGATTGAGCTGGGTGATGATAACCTCCCGTTTGTCGCCAGCAAACGACTCTTAAAGCCAAAGGACGATGCCGCCAACCAGTCCGTTGACGACGCCTTCACCCGGCTGGACCGCAATCCCAAGGTCTGGGACGTGTTGCTGGATGGCGTAAATTCAGATGACCAGCACCGTGGTTCGGACGAGAAAGCCTTCCGGCTCACCTACCCCTTTGCCCCTGCCTTGGTCTCCACTTTGCGTTCCCTAGCAAGCGTCATGCAGCGTGACCGAACTGCGCTGAAGGTTATGCAGCAAATGCTGGTTGACCGCCGGAACACAATGAGCATTGAGGAGGTCATCCCCGTCGGGGATAGCTTCGATTACATCGTTAAGGGTCAGGCCGGAGCCGCTCTCGACGCGCAGGCGGCGGCGCTCTTTCGGTCCGCGACCCAGCTGTACCAGGACAAGCTGCTGCCCAAGATCCTCTCCACCCACCACCTTGCCGCTGCCGACCTGCAGGACCCGTCCCGGCTGACTCCGGCATTCCGTGCGGACGACCGACTCGCAAAGACGCTGCTGCTCTCGGCTGTCGCTCCCAACGTCCCCGCCCTGAAGTCGTTGACGGCGGCCCGGCTCGCTTCGCTGAACCACGGATCCATTGCTTCCCCGCTGCCCGGCGGAGAGGCCAACATTGTGCTGGCCAAGGTCAAGAACTGGTCGCGTGAAGTGCCCGAAATCCATGTGGGCGCAGAACCGCTGAATCCCATCATCCGGGTCCAGCTGTCCAATGTGGACTACGAGTCAATTGTGGAGAAAGCCAAGGGTGAGGACAACCCGGGGCGCCAGCGTGAGCTTATCCGCAGGCTGGTAGCTGAAGGACTCGGCCTGGAACTCGGCGACCCCGACGCATGGAACGTCTACCGACACCAGCTGGTGTGGCGAGGCTCCAAACGCGAGGTCGAACTGGTCTTCGGCAATGTGCGCGATGCAGGCTGGCTCACGGACGAGCATTTCCGTGCAGGGGGCGGCGCCTGGCGCTTCGTCATCGACCACCCCTTCGATGAACAACAACACACCGCAACCGAAGACATTGAGCGCATCGAAAACTTGCGCGCCCGCAATTTCACCTCGCGAACCGTCGTCTGGCTACCCCGCTTCCTGTCGTCAGATTCGATGCGCGACTTGCGACGCCTCGTGGTTCTCGACTGGTTGTTGGAAGGTACCGGGGACCGGTGGAACAGCCACGCCAACCACCTCAGCGAGGTCGACCGCAACCAGGCACGCGGTATTCTCGAGTCGCAGCAGGCGGCACTGCGCGAGGGATTGTTGCGCATCATTCAGCAGGCGTATGGTGCAGCGACGCCCGCACCCGGGACGCTGCTGGAGGATCCCGCACATGTGGAAGTCCTGTATTCCCTGGATCCTGAATACGTACCCCAACCGCCCGTAGGGGCAACCCTCGGGGCAGGGTTCAGGCAGCTAGTAAATAGAGCATTCGAATCCTCCTACCCCGGCCACCCGCGCTTCGAGCCGGAAGACGCCGAGATCAGGGCCACCGACCTCAAGGCGGTAGCCGCCGCGCTTGAGGCCGCAGCTGCCGATCCTGAAGGCCGCGCCCCCTACCCGGGAGACGCCCGGACAGTCCGCCGAATCGCCAACCCCTTGGAAGTCGGGCTCGCAGGAGAAACGCATTTTCTTTTCGGTGATGGCCGCTTCGGACCATGGGGCGCAGCGCTTGAGCGAGGGCTCTCCCGCGCCGACATCGGCAATGATGACCCCGTCACCGTTTCGAAGCTTCGCGAAATCATCGCCGGAGTCGAACCGGCACATGGGCTGCGCAACGAGGTTTCCGACCTGATCGTCATTGCCTGGGGATTGTTGCGCCAGCGTGCCTGGTTTAGCCATGGAGGAGCCTTACCCGCCGCCCCACCCCCCGGTTCCGTCCAGCCCAGTATGGAGCTGCGCCCGCAACCGATGCCCACTGAAGAGGAATGGGAGGCCGCCCGGGCCTCCGCAGGCCGCGTCTTGGGTATCGAGGCCCCCAAGTACCGCACCCCCGCCGCCGTGGCCGCCCTTGCCGACGCGACTAGAACGCTCGCACGTCGAACTGTTACTGACGCGGATATGCTGGTCAACGCCTTGGAATCCGCCGCCACAAGACTCGGGATCGACGGCGGTCCGCGCCTTCAACTTGCCCGTGGGATTGCAACTACTCTGGGAGCGCTGCAGCACCAGAACGGTGTCACGCTGATCCAGACCCTGGCCGGCCTCGATCTCCCGGCTTCGCCAGAGGAAGCAGCAGCGTCCCTGGCCCACGCAAAGGAAGTGGCCGCAGCCTTATCGGCTTTCGCTTGGAATCGGCTGGCTCCCGTCCATGAAGCTGCTAAGGGGCAGGATGCTCGCGCGGATGCCGCGCAATACATCCTCGACCAGCTCACAACCGTCCTGAGCGGCCATGAGCACGCCCACACATGCACGAGGGCGCTCAAGGCCGCCGAAGACGGGATATTTGACTGGCTCGCCACGGTGCCGCCCCCGCGCGTCGCGCCTCCCGTTCCTGTCTCTCCACGTGATCCCCAGGTGATTACACCGGAACCTAAACCAAAGGGTCCGGACGATGTCGACCTGCCGCCCATGTCGGCACAGCCAGTAACTCCAGGTGGGGAATGGCGTGCAGCCCGTGATGGTAACAACGCGGTAGCCGAACTGCAGGAGTTCATCCGGGAAAACCCGGGTCGCCGGGTCGAGGTGCAGTGGAGAATCGTCGGGTGAACGGCCAGGCATCAATACAGAGCACGGTGAGCACCGCCGTTGTCCGTTCCCTCATCTCCGCGGCCCGCAAGCACAGCACTCAGCGTGTGATCGGCCTCCGTGCAGTCCCGGACGCCGATGCTGAACGACGCTTCGCGGATTCCGGAGAGCGAGTACACGTCCTGCCGTGTGTTTCGTCGCTGGCCATCCGAGACGCGTTGCGCAACCGTGCTGGTGATGAATGGCTCGTGATCCTGACGGACCGGCCGGAAGAGGATCTGGGGGCCGGAATCCTCGGGCACTTTGCGAACCAAAGGCTTCAGACACCAGGTGCGTGGGAAGCACTCAAGGAACGTTTCGGTGCTGATCGGATCGACCGTCCACTGTCCACTCTCAAGCAGCGGCTGCCAGTGGCACAAGGCCTATTGCGCATCACCCCGGATGAAGGATGGCCTGCAGCTCCAGGAGCAGTCCTGACCATCGACCATGCCTTCGCTTCAGTCGCGGAGCGGCAGCTGGCAATGCAGCGGGGTCCGGTAGATGGCCTCAGCGTCCTCGATTGGACCATGCGGACCGACGCCACAGATCGTATTGCAGACCTGCGCGAGTTTGGCGGTGACGAACTCGCTGACGCAGTTCTTCAATGGCTGACCGACCGCGCAGGGCTGGCAGGGAAGCCGCTCCTGAGGTTTCTTCTCACCGGCCGCGCCGCCGAAGCAGTGCCGGTCGGCATCGCCTTGAACGTGCTTACTGAGACGGGCGGGCGGACCGCCCAGGACCGGCAGCTCAGCGAGCTTGCGCTGGCACGTCTCGAGCACCTCTGGGCCGGTTCCGCAGAACCAATTACCCCTTCCATGCTGACGGCACTCGGTAAGTCAGCCCGCAACGTTGTCGAAGCGCAACTGGAGGATCCCGCTCGCTGGCAGGAGGCCCACGCGGCCTTGCAGGCGGCCGACAGATTACTCACTAAGATCCAGGCTTCCAGCTTGGGCCGAGATTCGCAGCTGCTCCCCGCCGGACTCACCGCGATGCTACAACGGCTCGCGGAAATGCTACGTTCTTTCCCTGAGTCCGGGATCGACGCCGTGGAAAAGGCCTGGGCAGCGGCCGAAGACCACCGTCTGGCATATCCGCTACGAGGCAACGTCCAGGATCCGCGCGTGGCCCCATTCCACGCTGCCGTCCGACTGGCCCGCTGGCTCACCGGCAAAAACACTCTTCCCAACGGTTTCATCGGTGCCGTGCATCTCCATGCTCAAGTCCACGCTTGGGTCGACGCCGCCTACAACGACGTGGCTGCCGGCGTCAGCGACCAACTCATGGGCGAAGGTCTCGCCACCATCCTGCGACTCACTGAACAGCGGCGCCACGGCCATGACCGAGAATTCGCGCGGCTGCTGGCTACGTCAACCTCTTCGGACGAAGGCAGAGCGACAGGCCACTTGGACGGCGCAGGAGACCCCGTGTGGCATCTGGAGCGCTTGCTGCCCTCAGTGGTTCTGCCACTCGCTCGAGCAAAGAACACACTCCTCCTGGTTCTCGACGGCATGAGCGCCGCCAGCGCCGCGGAACTCTCCTCCACCGTGCTCCACGGGAACGAGGGCTGGGCCGAGGTCATCCCGGCCGCATCGGAACGCCGAGGGTCCGCCGTGGCCGTGCTGCCGACACTCACGAACCTCAGCCGAGCTTCCCTGTTCAGCGGTGAGTTGACGTCGGGAGGGCAGTCCCGCGAACTGTCCGGCTTCGCCGCGGTGACAAAGGCCGGCGGGATCGCCCAATCACAGCTCTTCCACAAGGCGCCCCTTGATTCGTCGCGTCCTGGGTTAGTCCTGCAGGACGACATTTCCGTTGCCATCGCCGACCAACGGACCCCGCTCGTGGCTTGCGTTCTGAACACCATTGATGACGCCCTGGACAAGAGCGACCCGGCCGGAACCACGTGGACGCCTGACACCGTCCGGCACCTCCGGCCGTTGCTATCCGCCGCGATGGCAGCCGGGCGCACGGTGGTCATGACGTCCGATCACGGGCACATTGTCGAGCGCCGCCGCGGGGAACTGCGCTCGTTCGGTGAAGCGAGCAGTGCACGGTCCCGGCTGCCGGAGACCCCTATTGGTGAAGATGAGGTTCTTGTCCACGGACGCCGGGTTCTCGCCGAGGGCGGGCGCGCAGTGCTCGCTGTCGATGAAACTCTGCGCTACGGACCGACCAAGGCCGGATACCACGGGGGCGCTTCTCCCGCCGAGGTAGTAGTTCCCATTGTGGTTCTCGTTCCGGGCGAAAACGTCCCCGACGGGTGGAAGCTGGCGCCGTCACAGGAACCGCTGTGGTGGTCGGTTGTGGCCACCGGCGCCGCGGCGCGCCCGGCAATTCCGGGTGCCGGGCTGACGAAGACCGCCAAGGACAACACGCCATCGATGCTCGACATCCTCGACTCCCCCGACCCGGTGCCCGCCGCGCCGCGGTTGGGTGCCGCCGTCGTGTCTTCAGGCATGTACAAGGCGCAGAAAGCGATCGCGGGCCGACTCGCAGTCTCCGACAGCCAAGTCGCTTCGCTGCTCGATGCGCTGGCCGCCGGGCCCGGAACCCGGCTGGCCAAGGAGGCTGCCGCCGTCGTCCTCCAGGTCGCACCCGCGCGCATGGACGGCGCGGTGGCCCAACTGCAGAAGCTGCTCAACGTCGAGGGCTACGGGGTGTTGCGTGTCGACGGTTCCATGCTGGTCCTGGACGCGCGGCTGCTCCGCGAACAGTTCGGTGTGACAGATCGTGGCTGACGTCTCGCCCCGCCGGCGTCGTGAAGTGATCGACGCGCTGCGGCGCGGCACGGTTCCTTCCAACGGGCTCGATCTTCTGGCCGTCGGTCTGGATCGTTTCCAGCGCGCCGTCGACGAGGAACTCGAGACGGTCGCAGGTAGCGGTGCCGTGGTCAAGGCTGTCCGTGGTGAGTATGGCACGGGTAAGACGTTCTACACCCGGCATCTTGCGGAGAAGGCGCTCAGGAAGGGTTTCGCCGCCGCCGAAGTGCAGATTTCCGAGACCGAAACCCCGCTGCATAAGCTTGAGACCGTCTACCGTCGGATTACCGAATCGCTGCGCACTGCTTCGGTGGCGCCCAGCGCGTTCCGTTCCGTCCTGGATGCTTGGCTGTTCACCCTCGAGGACGATGCCATCGCCGCAGACCCCGCGCTGGCTACCGCTTCAGCGGCTGAGTTAGCGGCTGCCGCGGATGAGTTGCTGGACCGGCGATTGGCCGAGGTCAGTGCGAAGACACCTGCCTTTGCCCAGGCACTTCGCGGTTACCGTGCGGCCGTAGCCGCTGGAGATGCTGCGGTTGCGGACGGGCTTGCCGCATGGCTCGGTGGGCAGCCTCATGTGGGCGCTTCGGCCAAGCGTGGGGCCGGAATCCGTGGCGATCTGGACCACTTCGGCGCCTTGGGATTCCTGCAGGGTCTGCTGCTGATTCTGCAGGACGCCGGGCATCCCGGCCTGCTGGTGGTTTTGGACGAGGTTGAGACTCTGCAACGGATGCGATCCGATGTGCGGGACAAAGCGCTCAACGCGCTGCGCCAGCTCATGGACGAAGTGGATTCTGGTCGGTTCCCAGGGCTGTATCTTGTCCTGACCGGAACACCAGCCTTCTTCAATGGGCCATCGGGGGTGCCACGCCTGGCGCCCCTGGCCCAGCGGCTGGCTACGGACTTCGGCACCGAAGCGCGCTTCGACAACCCCCGCGCCGTACAAGTCCGTTTGGCCGGCTTCGACCGTGAAGCGCTTGAAGCGTTGGGCATCAAGGTACGGGACCTTTACCTTTTGGGTGCCGATGCTCCGGACCGTATCCGCCAGTTCGTCGACGATGCCTACGTCTCTGATCTGGCCGGCGCGGTGACCGGCGGTCTGGGCGGCAAGGTGGGCATCGCGCCAAGAATCTTCTTAAAGAAACTCATCGGCGACGTGTTGGACCGTGTTGACCAGTTCGCTGACTTCGACCCGCGCCGGCATTACGCCTTGACCCTCGCCCGAGAGGAACTAAGCCCCGAGGAACGCAACGCCGTTGGCGGCACCGTCGGCGTGGCCGGCGGCGGCCAGGCGGCGACCGCGGACGACGTCGAACTCAACCTATGACCCAGCTTGCGGGGTTCGACGCGCTCCACGCGGTGGTCCAGCACCACATCGCCAACACCCTGGGCTGGGGCGGCCTGCGGCCGCTGCAGTCTGAATCCATCGGCCCCGTCCTGGGCGGCAACGACTGTCTGCTCCTGGCCCCCACAGCTGGCGGTAAGACTGAGGCAGCGTTGTTCCCGCTGCTGACCCGCATGGCCGAGGAAGCGTGGACAGGGACCTCCGTGCTCTACGTTTGTCCCCTTCGCGCACTGCTGAACAATCTGGAGCCTCGGATCGCTTCCTACGCCGGGTGGCTCGGACGCACCGCGGCGGTCCGGCACGGTGACACCACTGCAGGCGCCCGCAAGCGTCAAGTCTTCGACCGACCCGACATCCTACTGACCACACCGGAATCGCTGGAATCAATGTTGGTCTCCACTCTGGCGGATCCGCGGCAGCTCTTTGCAGGTTTACGTGCCATCGTCGTCGACGAAGTCCATGCCTTTGCCGGGGATGATCGGGGCTGGCATCTGCTAGGAGTTGTGGAACGCATCTCTAAGCTGGCCGGCCGGCCACTGCAACGGATTGGACTGTCCGCCACGGTAGGCAACGCCCCGGAACTCTTGACTTGGCTGCAGGGCAGCAACCGGATCTCTGAGAAACCTGCGTCCGTCATTGCTCCGGACGGTGGCTCTGCGGCCTTACCGGAGATGCAGCTCGACTTCGTGGGGAGCGACCTGAATGCCGCCAAAGTGATCGCTGCCCTGCATCACGGCGAAAAGCGGCTTGTCTTTGCCGATTCGCGGCGAACGGTGGAAAAGGTGTCGCTGGGGCTGCGGGACCTTGAGGTGGAGACCTTCGTTTCGCATTCATCCTTGTCTGTCGATGCCCGCAGGCAGGCCGAAACCGCATTTTCCCAAGCCCGCAACTGCGTCATTGTGTCCACCTCGACCCTGGAACTCGGCATCGACGTGGGCGACCTCGATAGGGTGGTCCAGATCGGTGCACCGCGCACCGTCGCCTCGGTATTGCAGCGGCTCGGCCGAACCGGCCGCAGACCGGGAACCGAGCGGAACATGCTTTTCTTGTCGACGGACGACGCGCAGTTCCTTCGCGCCTGTGGCCTGCTGTTGCTCTGGTCTGAGGGCTATGTAGAGCCGGTCACTCCCCCGCCAACTCCTTTGCATGTGGCAGCACAACAGCTCTTGGGGCTGACTCTCCAGGAACGGCGAATCGGGGCCCATACTTGGCAGGAGTGGTTCTCCGGGCTTGGGCTCGCCTCGCCCGTCGAATGGCAGGAGGTGGTGGCGTGGCTGGTGGAAAGCGGTCACCTCGACTCCGATCAGGGGATGCTCTTCATGGGCCCCGAAGCTGAGCGAAAGTACGGCGGCCTCCACTACCGGGACCTCATGGCCGTGTTCACGGCGGACCCGCAGGTAGTAATTTTGCACGGCCGCGAGGAAATCGGCTCTGTCGACCCGATGGTTCTGCAGCGCAAAGTTGACGGTCCGCGGCTCCTAACCCTCGGAGGCAGGGCGTGGCAGGTGAGCTACGTCGATTGGAAGCGCCACCGCGCCTACGTTGAACCGTCAGCCAACGCCGCCGACTCCAAATGGTCCAGCATGCCGCAACCTGAGTCCAACGCCCTTAGCGATGCCACCCGCCGGGTCTTGCTCGGCGCCACTCCCGCTGGGGTGCTGCTGTCCAAGAGGGCCGTGACTAAGCTGGACGAACTCAGGGAGGAGTATTCCCAGCGGGTGCTGGATGGTTCCACAGTCCTGCTCCGTGAGTCGAACGGGAGGCTCCGGTGGTGGACCTGGGCAGGCGCCCGGGCGAACGCCGTCCTGGCCGCTGGGTTGCTTGATCTGGCACCAGCGTTGCTGGACGAATCTCGGGCGTACAACAACTGGCAAATCGGATTGCGTGGCGACACCACATCTTCCACTCTGGCTGAGGCCTTAGACAAAATTCGTGATGTTCTCCAAGACGAGCCGCAGAGACTCCTGCCGCAGGTTGATGAGCGTGCGCTCAGAACACTGAAGTTCGCGGAACTACTGCCTCCTTCAATGGCTGCGAGCACGCTGGCGGAGCGAAACAGCGATTACGCGGGTGCTGCGCGGATAGCCAGATACAGCGCGGCATCTTCGGATGCGTAGTTGGGGCCTGCAGCCACTGTCCATGCCCTGGAGGCGGGGCTGCAACTAGAGCACCAATTGTCCGTTGCTTCTGAGAGGAACCGCCTGCAATGACAGTCAAGGTGAGCGCATACTTAGGCAAGAGTTAGGAGTGGCTGCGACGGAACTGAGCCGGACGTTTCGTGCTAGTTAATCCATTAGTGTGTCTGATACAGATCCGAACTGCTGCCGTTTGCGTTTATCGAACACGGCGTAAACGTCAGCCGGAAACAGCGCAGAGTAACAGTAAAGTCGCCGATGTGAATGTTGAATCGAATCGTAGTCCGTCTACTCCTCTGCGGCCTCACGTTTTTATTGCTATGGCAGATATCCTCCATCTGAACTGTGACGCCTGGCTTCTACCGACAGGCGTGGAAGTCAAGATCAGCGATTACTGGAAGGACGGAAACCCAGACCTGGAGCGCCTTGCACATAGTTCAGCAGGACCGGAGTTTCGGTCCGGATCCAAGCTCGCCCAAGCGGTTGACGGTTGGCTGCAGGACTCAGCGCTTCCTATCCTGACCTCTGTCACAGTGAGCAACCTCTGGCCCTCAGGAGAACTTCAGAAGCGAATTCATGCCTTCGCGCAGGCAGCGATTGGAGCCATCCCTTCGCGCCCGTCCTATAGAGCACTACCTCTTCTTGCCATTCCTTTCTTCGGGACAGCAGGAGGAGGAGCCGGTAGAAACCTTGGGGAGATGCTGACGCAATTGCTACAAGCGGCGGTATCAGCAAGTTTGGCGTACGAGGTTGACGTAGCGATTGTATTACGAGACAAAGCCGCCTTTGCGCTGGCGCAAAAACTTCGACGCGAAAAGAAGGACATTTATTGGCCATCCTTGAGTTCCGATCAACTAGAGTTGGCCGAATCCTTAGCCGCAAAAGCTAGGAAAGGCACGCTAGTGCCATTCCTAGGCGCAGGTGTAAGCGTAAGTGCAGGTGCCCCCGACTGGAAGAAACTGATCGATAAACTCTCAGGTCATGTGAGCCTAGAATCAATTGGTCAAGGCGTTTTCGCTGCATTACCGGTGTTGGACCAGGCAGGACTCCTGGAGCAACTCTTCGAGAAACAAAAACAGCCAGGTGAATTCAGGGAAACCATCTGTCAAGAAGTAACAATGCTTCGATATGGGCTAGCACCCGCATTGCTCGCTACCTTACCCGCTGCAGGCACAATTACACTCAACTACGACACACTCTTCGAAACAGCTTGCTTAGACGCTAAACAGCCTCGCACCGTAATCCCCGATGATCATCCC
>Ga0308161_1004991_pt1 | contig 11863 bp, 9 predicted proteins | sample PhyFR2_FD_201034 | JGI IMG/M metagenome (GOLD analysis project Ga0308161, IMG submission 201034) | Phyllosphere microbial communities from UC Gill Tract Community Farm, Albany, California, United States - DLSLF.R2 | ecosystem: Host-associated > Plants > Phyllosphere > Unclassified | place: USA...
CCCTTTTCGGAGGGCCTTTCGTTTCGGTCGCGGCATCCATGGTGTCGCGAGGCTCTGTAGCTCAGTTGGTAGAGCGCACGACTGAAAATCGTGAGGTCACGGGATCGACGCCCGTCGGAGCCACTGGGACCCTCGTGTGGCTTCTACGCACGGGGGTTCTTTTGTTTCCGGATGCGTGGCGCTAGCATCTGTTTCCGGCGTGTAGACCGCAAACAGTGGATCGTCTGCCGATCTTCGCCAACGCAACCCCGCTGATTGCGAGCCTTCGGGACAGCGGTCGTACGCCGCTGCCCGACACCCTCAGGGCCAGCCTGCGGCCGGCTCCATTGCCTTGGGTGCGTCCGATCCTCGCTCCACTGCCGTCCGGGCGCTCCGCACCGGCGACTTCGACAAGCAGTCAGTGACTGCTGTAATTGATGGTGAGAATCGCGACCACCGGATGCGCGTCCCCGTCGGTTCGCACGCGGAACTCATTGTGATACTGGTAGTCGATGCGAGCGGCGCCCGAAAGTTCATAGTGATGCGTCCGCGACCATCCCGGGCCTTGAGCGCGACCAGCTTTACCTCGCAGGATCACTGTTGAAGCAATTCCCGAGGTCGACCCCGGAGCCTGGGACACGTGATCCCAAAACTGTTGAGCCTGCTGCAGCCCCACTCGCTCCACGAGTTCAGCCCAATGGTTCGCGAACTTGCGATGGACGAGCACGCGATAAGTAGGCTTTCCAGCAGGCTTGCCCTCTGGGCGCCGCGCTGGCTGGAACGGCTGATAAGCACTACCCACGGTCGGTTGGCTCCGGCGCATCCACAAGATGCTCCGCGGCGTCTCGCCCCAGAAGCACAGAGCGACGCAGCGGGTCCTCGAGTTGACGCGCTGTCAGCCGCCACTCAGCCACTAGCTTGTTGACGTCATCGAGAGATTGGTCAGCAAGTCCAGCGATCAGGGCGGTGTGCAGTTCACTTACAAACTCACGCAGATCTTCCACATCGAAAACACGAAGCCACGCAAGCTCGCCAAGAAGAGCTGCGGTGACGGATCGGTCAGATTCGATCAGCGCGGTGAGTCGGTTCAGACGTTGCGACCACGCCGCGTACCCCTCAAGGACCGCGAGCTCGGATTCGGGGAGCATCACGAGTCCACTGCCGTCCTTGTCCCGAACGACAGCCCGGCCCGCGCGCGCGGCGTCAAGAAACTTAGTACGATCGCGCGCAAGATCACTGGCCTGGAAGATGACGTTCTCCATGATGGACCCTCTCGTCGTCTACAATCTTAGGCATAATCTTGCACAAGGGGATACCTGTGGACAACGAGCTACGCCTGGGCGATGCTGACGGGAGCGACGTCCGGGTACTCATCATCGCTCTCGACCGCGCGCTCTCGACGGTCCCGCTCAACGACGTTGAACTGAGAACGAGAGCGAGCGTGGTGCGGTCGGTCACTCAGCGCCTTCAGGAGCTCGGAGTCGATGGCGAGAGCCTCGTACGCTACGGAATGGCTCCGCGGGCAGCCCTCCCACTCCTAGCGAAGCTCGTAAGTAGCGCTACCGACCCCTCAATCGACCTCGAGGGGTGGAGAGCGGCACTCTCCATCCCGACCACCGTGCTGGACGCGGATGAAGACGCCGCTACCGATGCCGTGATCGCGTCGATCCATAACATCGATTCTTGGGTAGTGACCGCACCGTTTAATGATGTGCTCGACCTTCGCCCGCCGACGCCCGCCGCATTGAGCGACTACGTCCTTGAAAACCGGGACCGTGCGTCACTGTCGCTCCCGTACATCTGGCTCTGGCTTCGTTGCACGCAAGATGACCTAGATCGGTGGCCGACAGAGGCCCTGCACCTCGAGTACCGCTGGCGAAACGAGATGGAGGGTTCGCCGTTCCCTGCGCCCGCACTCGAGTTCGATGGGCCAGCTTCGATGTTGCTCAATGAGGAAATCGCTTTCCGCGCCTCCACTGCTAAGAACGATGCCACGTTCGCCGATGATTCTCTGTTCTGGCAGCTTCAAGACACAGCCGTCAACTTTCTCAAAGGCGCCCGCTTCGAGGAAGCCGCCGCCCTGTTCGATTTCCACTCGAGGCACCACCCCGATGATGCTCGCAGCCTGAACAACCTCGGATTCTGCAAGCTTCCGATCGACCCCGCCGCCAGCCTGGATCTGCTGGAGCGGGCCAAGTCCGCTGGTTACTCTCCACTACTTATCAACATCTACAACCAGTGTTGTTGCTTGATCCGACTCAACAGACTGGCCGACGCCCTGGATCGAGCGGAGTACTTCTGGCAGCGCGAGAACGACGTAGAGGAGATCCGGAGCGGGTACATCTGGGTGGAGGACGATGCTTCGTGGCGTCTCGTCGCTCACGACATGATCGACGTGGCTCTTGCGCAGCTCATGGCAGGCATCGCCCAGTCCTTGGGCCAGCAAGCTCGCTCCAGACGTTGGAGCGAACGAGCTGAGGGGCGAGCGCGGGCAATTTCAACTCACCCCTCGGGAGTGGCGGCTGCGAACGACTAGCAGCTCTCCGTGTGCCTGTCGCGACCCGGGAACTCGGTTACAACCACCGAGAACCATCCATCACCAATGAGCACAAACTTCTTCGGAGCCACCCGGCGGATGAGCAATCATGAGCGCCCGCGAACCCGGCACATGCAACTGAATTGACGTCGCAGGACGGGCGCACGTCGAGCTGGCAGCGCGATCGTCACAGGCCGCCGAACGGGCAATCCGTCCCTTCGGTGACAGGCCCTCTGCTGGCACCGCTACCGCACCCGGTGACCGTGCTCATCTGAGGTGAATACCGCCCGCGTCTCGCCGAGATACCTCGCGTCGATCTGGGACATGCTGCCGTTCCAGAAGTTCGATCTCGCATCCCTCCGCCGTGTGGACCGAGAGCCGAAGCGACCACTGCTCCGGAAGATCACGTTGTCGAGCGCGCCGATGTAAGCGTTTCCCCATCGCGACCACCAGCCGCGTCGAGACGCGCTACACTTTGTTGACTTTTAGCAAACACCTGGCGCTCGACTGAGCCATCCCGAGCCGTCCGCCAGGCCTTCTCTCGAAGAGGCCCCGATGTCAGACATCACCCGCACCCGGCGCACGCATACCGCGTCGACCGACACGGTCATGACCCACCGCATGATCATGTTCGTCATCTTCGGCCTCATGGCCGGCATGTTCTTGTCCGCCCTCGACCAGACGGTCGTCGGCACCTCGATCCGCACGATCGGCGACGACCTGCAGGGCCTGAGCCTGCAGGCGTGGGTCACCACCGCCTACCTGATCGTGTCGACCATCTCGACGCCGATCTACGGCAAGCTCTCCGACATCTTCGGACGCCGCCCGCTCTTCCTCATCGCGATTCTCATCTTCATCATCGGATCGATCCTCGCGAGCTTCTCGACCTCGATGATCGAGCTCGCCGCGTTCCGCGCGATCCAGGGACTCGGCGCCGGTGGACTCATGTCGATGCCGCTCGCGATCATGGGCGACATCCTCGCGCCGCGCGAGCGCGCGAAGTACCAGGGATACTTCCTCGCCGTCTTCGGTATCTCGAGCGTCATCGGTCCCCTCGTCGGCGGCCTATTCGCCGGCGCGAGCGAGATCCTGTTCATCACCGGCTGGCGCTGGGTGTTCCTCATCAACGTGCCGATCGGCATTGTGGCGCTCGGAATCGTGTGGCGGTTCCTGCACATCCCGAGGCAGCCGCGGCACTCGGTGCGCATCGACTGGTGGGGCGCCACGTTCGTGATCGTCGCCCTCGTCCCGCTGCTGCTCGTCGCCGAACAGGGCCGCGAGTGGGGCTGGGGCTCCCCCATCGCCCTCGCCTGCTACGCCGTGGGAGCTCTCGGCATCCTGGCCTTCGTCATCGCCGAAACGAAGATGAAGGACGACGCCCTCATCCCGCTCAAGCTCTTCCGCTCGTCGACCTTCTCGATGGCGACCGTCATCGGTGTGCTCGTCGGTTTCGGCATGTTCGGTGCGATGCTGACGCTCCCGCTGTACCTGCAACTCGTGCTCGGGTCGACGCCCACGCAGAGCGGCCTCGAGATGCTGCCGATGATCCTCGGCCTCATGATCGCGTCCATCGCGAGCGGTCAGCTCATCGCCCGCACCGGCCGCTACCGCATGTTCCCCATTCTCGGGACGCTGCTGATGTCGGTCGGCTTCTTCCTGCTGACGTTCCTGAAGTACGACAGCCCGTACTGGCACGTCGCGATCGCCATGCTCGTGATCGGCCTCGGACTCGGCCAGCTCATGCAGACCCTCACCATCGCCAGCCAGAACTCGGTCGGCGTACGCGACATGGGCGTAGCCACCAGCGGCTCGACGTTCTTCCGTCAGATCGGTGGAACGCTCGGCACCGCGGTACTGCTCTCACTGCTGTTCACGCTCGTGCCGACGAACATCCTGGGCTCGTTCACTGACCGCACCACACTGACCGACGCGTTGGATGCCGCGCTGGACCCCGCGGTGTCGTCGGCGCCCGCGAACCAGAAGATCATGTCGACGGTCTACGCACCGATCATTTCGGGCATCACCGACGGCGCGACGACGCAACTGCAGCAGGTCGTGCAGCAGGCGACGGATGCCGCGACCCAGGCCGTGGCAGCGAAGGTCGCCGCAGGAGAGCTCCCCGCCTCGGCGCAAGCGACCGCGACGCAGAATGCCGTCGCGCAGGCACTCGCTGGGGTGGCCCAGCAGGCTCCCTTCGCCCGCATCGCGTCGGACGGCACCGTGACGCTCGACTTCTCGGACGCCGACCAGCGCGCGGCCTTCGTCGACAGCACTGCTACGACGCTCGAGCAGCGGTTCGCCGACGGCAACGACAACGCCGCGTTCGGCAGCTCCACCCTCGACGACACCTCGTTCCTGGTGGGCGCCGACCCGCGCCTGAGCAAGCCCATCCTCGTCGGGTTCAACTCGTCGACGATCACCGTCTACTGGGTGGCGATGTCGGTCGTGCTCCTCGCCTTCGTCCTGTCGCTCTTCTTCCGCACGCCGCCGCTGCGGGCGAAGTCCGCACTACAGGAAGCCGCCGACGAGCGCCGCGGTCGCGACGACGAAGAGAAGCGCGCCGAAGAGTCCGCCGCGCAGACCGGTGCCCTGATCGCGCCGTAATCACACACCGCACGCCGAAGGGCGGGGCCGTCGATACGACGCCCCGCCCTTCGTGGTTCTCGGCCGCGGTCGTGCGCCCCGCGCTTTCGCTCGCCCTGCCCCGCAGGCGCGCTCTCGCGCCCCGCGCCTACCCGCGCTCGCGCGCGCGGAGGTCCTTCCGCAGGATCTTGCCCGAGGTCGACTTCGGGATCGCGTCGATGAACTCGACGCGGCGCACCTTCTTGTGCGGGGCCACCTCGGCGGCCACGAACGCCATCACCTCGTCCGCCGTCAGCCCGGAGTCGGGCGCGGCGACCACGAAGGCCTTGGGGATCTCCTGCTTGTCGTCGTCGTCCACGCCGATGACGGCGGCATCCATGATCCTCGGATGCGAGAGCAGCAGAGCCTCGAGCTCGGCCGGGGCGATCTGGTAGCCCTTGTACTTGATCAGCTCCTTCAGTCGATCGACGATCGAGAAGTACCCGCTGAGGTGGTGCACGCCGATGTCGCCCGTGTGGAGGAAGCCGTCGGCATCCAGGGTCTCCTCCGTCGCGTCGGGGCGGTTCAGGTAGCCGAGCATGACGTTCGGTCCGCGCACCCAGATCTCCCCCGGGAGGGTGAGGCCGTCGTCGCCGTGCTCCTCGATCTCGGCTCCCGTCTCGGGGTCGATGAGCTTCGCGTCGACGTTGGGGATCAGCACGCCGACCGAGCTCGCGGGCATGTCGACGCGGTCGTTGGGCACGGCATGCGACACGGGACTGAGCTCGCTCATGCCATAACCCTGGAGGATGCGGGCGCCCATCCGGCGGGCGGCGGCTTCGGCGGTCTCCCCGTCGAGGGGCGCGGCACCCGAGAACACCGTACGGACCGACGAGGTGTCGAAGTCGTCGACCACGGGATGCTTGGCCAGCGCGACCGCGATCGGCGGGGCGATGAAGAGGAACGTGCAGCGGTACTCCTGGATGTTCCGGAGGAAGTCGACGAGATCGAACCGCGGCATCGTCACGAGGCTCGCGCGCTGACGCAGGGCCAGGTTCAGCAGCACCGTCATGCCGTAGATGTGGAAGAAGGGCAGGACGGCGAGTACACGGTCGTCGCGATGCAGCTCGATGACGACCCGGCATTGGTGGACGTTCGCCACGAGGTTGCGGTGGGTCAGCATGACGCCCTTCGGGATGCCGGTCGTCCCCGACGAGTACGGCAGGACGGCCACGTGCGTCGACGGGTCGAAGCTCACCTCGGGCGGCGTGCGGCCCTCCGCGAGCAGGCTCCGTAGGTCGGGATGCCCCTCGGCCCCGTCGAGCACGATCACTCGGTCGGCGGGGATGCCCGCCGCCCGCGCTGCCTCGGCCGCAGGCCCGAGCAACGGTGAGACGGTCACGAGCCAGGTGGCGTCGGCATCCCGGATCTGGTTCTCGATCTCGTGGGCGGTGTAGAGCGAGTTGATCGTCGTGACGACCCCGCCCAGGCGCAGGATGCCGTGGAACACCGTCGCGAAAGCGGGCACGTTGGGGCAGAGCAGGGCCACCACGGTCTCGGTGTCGACTCCGCGGGCGGCGAGCGCCCCCGCGAACGCGTCGACCTGGGCGCGCAGCGCCCCGTAGGTCGTCTCGGCTCCGCTCGCCGGGTCGATCAGCGCGACACGGTCGAGGTCGGCCTCCTCGAGCGAGCCGAACAGATCGTCGTAGATGCTCACGTCGGGGATGTCGATGCGCGGGTACGGGCTCTGGAACACGGGCTTCTCCTTCGAAACCGGGCGGCGTCCGCCCATCCTGACACCCTCGAGACCCGGTGTCACGGATGGCGGGACCGGGAATCGCGACCTAGGTGAGGAGACGGATCGCCACCCCGCCGACGGCCCCGACCAGAACCACCGCCCACGCGGGCACGCGGAACCTCGTCAGGAGCACGAAACCGAGGAGCGCCAGCAGGAAAGGGGCGGGCCCGGTCACCGCGGTCGTGAACACGGGCGTGTAGAGAGCCGCACCCAGGATGCCGACGACCGCCGCGTTCGCCCCGCGCATCGCCGCGCGGACGAGCGGCCTTTCGCGCACGGCATCCCAGAACGGGAGCACGCCCACGAGCACGAGGAACCCCGGCAGGAAGATCGCCGCGAGGGCGATCGCCGCCCCCGCGATCCCGCCGGGGCCGACCGTACTCACGGCACCGAGGAACGCGGCGAACGTGAAGAGCGGACCGGGAACCGCCTGCGCGGCTCCGTAGCCGGCGAGGAAGGTCTCGGGCGACACCCACCCCGTCTGCACGGCCTCCGCTTGCAGGAGAGGGAGGACGACGTGACCGCCGCCGAAGACGAGAGCACCCGAGCGGAAGAAGGCGTCGGCGAGAGCGAGAGCGCCCGAGCCGCTGATCGCGGCGAGCGCCGGGAGACCGACAAGTCCTGCGCCGGCGAGCACGAGGCATCCGATCGCGACCACCCGGGGGACCCCGAACGAGGGCAACGGCGCTGAGGCCGCTTCGGTCACTCCGCGCAGGAGTAGAAGGCCCGCCACCACGCCGATAACGAGAGCACCGATTTGCCCGACCGCTCCCGGGGCGAGAAGCGCCAGGGCCGCCGCGGCGAGCGCGATGCCCGCTCGCGTCGCATCGGGGGTGAGCGTGCGGGCCATCCCCCACACCGCTTGCGCGACGATCGCGACGGCGATGACGGTCAGGCCCTCGAGCACGCCGGCGCCGATCGGACCGCCGAACACGGCGGCCCCACTTGCGAACGCGACGAGCAGCACGGCGGACGGGAGCGTGAATGCGAGGAACGCCGCGATCGCACCGCGGAACCCGGCGCGCTGCAGTCCGATCGCGAAGCCCACCTGGCTCGACGCCGGCCCCGGGAGGAACTGACACAGGGCGACGAGGTCGGCGTAGGCGCGATCGTCCATCCACCTCCGCCGGACGACGAGGTCGTCACGGAAGTACCCGAGATGGGCGACCGGACCACCGAACGAGGTCAGTCCGAGGCGCAGGAACGCCCGGAAGACCTCCCACGGGCTTCCGGTTCTGCGCATCGACCTGTCCTATCGACCCCGGGAGAACAGCGGGTGAACGTCAGCGCAGTGGTTCGGCGAGCAGCGCGTCGACGAGGCGCAGCGTGGCGGTCGTGCGGTCCTGGTCCGCCGTGATGTCGGCACCGCCGATCGCGTCGCGTAGGCGTTCGACCTCGCCGACCATGACGTTCTCGGGTGCCTCGACCCGGATCACCTCGGCGCTCTCGCCGTGCGGGGTGAGCTCGAGCGTCCGCGGGGCGTCGATCGCGTCGATCCGAAGGGAGGCCTCCTCGCCCTGGATCTCGCTCGCCAGCCCGGTATCGGTGATCTTCGACCAGGCGAGGTCGGCGACGAACCCGTCGTAGACCGCGAGGGCGCTGCCCAGCCCGTCGGTTCCCGAGGCGATGCCGACCCGCACGCCCTGGATGGCCCGCGGAACGCCGAAGAGCTGCACGAGGGCGTGCAGTGGGTAGACCCCGAGATCGCGCAGCGCGCTCCCACCCAGGGCGGGATCGAAGATGTTGGTCTGCTCGCCCGCGAGCACGTGGTCGTACCGCGCCGAGCGCTTCTCGTACCGCAGTGAGACACGGCGTACGGTGCCGAGCCTCGGGAGCAGATCGGCCACGGCCGCGAGCCCCGGGTCGTACGCGCTTCGCATCGCTTCGAGCAGCACGACGCCCCGGGCCGTGGCCCGCCCGACGAGCTCCTCCCACTGCGGAGCCGTCAGCGTCGCCGGCTTCTCTACGAGCACCGGGATGCCGGCATCCAGAGCCGTCTGCGCCTGCGCCACGTGCGCGGAGTTCGGGCTCGCGAGGTACACGGCGTCGACGTCGTCGGCGGCGAGGAGCTCGTCGAGCCCCACCGCGATCCCCGCGGCGCCGACCTTCGCGGCGAACGCCCGCGCGCGCTCCGCGTCGCGGGAGGCGACGCGGCTCACCTCGACCCCGTCGACGACGCCGACCGCCTCGGCGAAGCGTTCGGAGATGGTGCTGGTGCCGACGATTCCGATGCGGATCATCCCCCCATCATCGCGTGTCGCCCGCTCACCGGCCGCTCGGTGTGGCCAGGGAGTGCGCGAATCGTCCGGCTAGGATCACGATGATCGCTGCCGATCGCACCGACCCGAGGGATCATGACAACAACACGCGCCCAGCACCGTCGCCGCGCCACCCGGCGCGTGCGCCTTCGCCGAACCATCGTCGCGACCGCAGCCATCATCGTGATCGCCGGCGGGGTGACGGCGTTCGCCCTCACGCGCAGCGCCCCGAACCCAACGGCGGAAGGGACCTCGACGCCGGTCGTCGAGGACACCCCCACACCGACGCCGACGCCGAAGACCGCGTCGGAGCAGCTCCTGGCGTCGACCACCGACCCGAAAGCGTGCGCGGTGTCGTTCTCGGGCGACGGGATCTCGCTCGCCCCGCAGCTCGAGACGCAGGACGCGCTCTACGCGGCGCTGCCCCTCCCCCAGACCGATGGTCGCGTGTTCGCCGGGTGGTACGACACGGCCGCCGACGCTGCCGCGATGACGCTCCCCGCGCGTATCAACGGCGCCGACCTGGTCTCCTGCACGGCGCAGGAGAAGACGCTGTACGCGGGCTGGACGACGCCCGAGGCGAATGCGGCGGAAGACGCCAGCATCCCGATCCTGATGTATCACCAGTTCACGACGAAGCCCGAGGGCGAAGACAACTGGCTGCGGCTCAACTACGCCTACATCGGTGACTTCGACGCGCAGATGGCGCACATCCAGGAGTCGGGCTTCTACCTGCCCACGTGGGACGAGCTGAGTGCGTTCATCGACGGCAAGGTGTTCCTGCCGAAGCATTCGGTGATCATCACCGACGACGATGCCGACAGCACGTGGCTCGAGCTCGCCGCTCCCATCGTCGACAAGCGCCAGTTGCTCACGACGTCGTTCGTCATCACCTCCGCCCGCACCGAGCCGACGCCGAACCGTTTCGTCCTGCAGCGCTCGCACACGCACGACATGCACCGCGCCGGCGACAACGGCAAGGGACGCATGGTCAACGAGGACGCGGCCACGATCGCCGCCGACCTCGAGCAGTCCGCGCAGATCCTCGGTGCGAAAGAAGTCGTCGCCTACCCGTTCGGGCATTACAACGACACGACCAAAGAGGGGGTGCGCGAGGCCGGATTCGAGCTGGGACGCACCATCGAGCACGGCTACGTGCGCATCGGGACGGACAAACTGGCCCTGCCCGTCATCCGGATGAACTACGGCATGACCGTCGACGACCTGAAGGACGCCATCGGCTGAGCGGCGTCCGGATATCGGTTCTTACCAGGGAGGAAGGGGAGTGAACACCTGCTACCTCCCAGGTAACTGATCCACAATACCAAGTTGAGCACGCGTCGGCCGGTCTACGCTGTGTAATCCTTGCTTCACTTCCGAAACGCGAGCGCCCATGATCCTTTCCGTCATCGTTCCGACCTTCAACGAGGGTCCGAACGTCGCCGAACTCGTTCGACGCACGGCGGCAGCTCTTCCCGGTCGCGACATCGAGATCATCTTCGTCGACGACTCCAGCGACGACACCCCCGAGATCATCCGCGGTGTCGCCTCGAGCGCTCCGGTCCCCGTCCGCCTGATCCACCGCGACGAACCCCTCGGGGGACTCGGCGGCGCGGTCGTCGAGGGCATCAAGGCCGCGGCATCCGATTTCTGCGTCGTCATGGACGGCGACCTCCAGCACCCGCCGGAGGTCATCGCCGATCTGCTCGCGCGCGCCGAGGTCGGCGACGCCGACGTGGTCGTCGCCTCGCGCTACGTCGATGGCGGCACGTCCGACGGACTGGCGAACGCCGTGCGCACGATGGTCTCGCGCGCGTCGACGATGCTCACCAAGGCGATGTTCCCGAAGAAGCTGCACAACTGCTCCGACCCGATGACGGGCTTCTTCCTCATCGACCGCCGCTCCCTCGACATCGAGGAGCTGCGTCCGCGCGGATTCAAGATCCTGCTCGAGATCCTCGCCCGCAAGCAGATGCGCGTCGCCGAGGTTCCGTTCGACTTCGCTCCGCGGTTCGCCGGTGAGAGCAAGGCGTCGTTCAGTCAGGGCATGCGCTTCCTGACGCAGCTCACGATGCTCCGCTTCGGCCGCATGTCGGCGTTCGCCGTCGTCGGCGGACTCGGAGCGGTGGCCAACCTGGCGATCATGTGGGGCCTGCAGACCTTCGGGGTGCAGTACCTCGTGGCCGCGGTCATCGCGAGCGTGCTGACGATCATCGCCAACTTCATCGCGCTCGAGTACCTCGTCTTCGCCGACATGCGGCAGGAGTCGGGCCTCATGCGGCACCGCTTCATCAAGTCGTTCACCTTCAACGGCATCGAGGCGATCGTCCGCATCCCGGTCATCTGGCTGCTCGTCAACGAGGCGCACATCCAGAGCGTGCTCGCGGCGGCCATCACCCTGCTCGTGGCCTTCGTCGTGCGCTTCGTCTTCCACGCCCTCGTCGTGTACGCGCCGAAGAAGGCCCAGGCGGCCTCGGCCGTCACGGCAGTGCGCGAACCGCTCGAGGACGAGCTCGCGGCCTGATCCGTCGTCCGCCTGCGGCCCCGTCCGGCGGCGTACCCTGGATGCATGTCCTCTGACGCTCCCATCCGCATGTTCGGCGCCGACTGGTGCCGCGACTGCATCCGCACGAAGAAGCAGCTCGACGAGCTCGGCATCGCCTACGAGTACGTCGACCTCGTGGCCGACCCCGCCGCCGCCGACGTGGCGAAGGAGATCTCGGGCCGCAC
>Ga0308161_1004999_pt1 | contig 11847 bp, 9 predicted proteins | sample PhyFR2_FD_201034 | JGI IMG/M metagenome (GOLD analysis project Ga0308161, IMG submission 201034) | Phyllosphere microbial communities from UC Gill Tract Community Farm, Albany, California, United States - DLSLF.R2 | ecosystem: Host-associated > Plants > Phyllosphere > Unclassified | place: USA...
CGGATCCGTCCACCCCGGACGCGCCGGCCGTGCCGATCAAGCTGGTCGACGCCAACCTCGGCCTGGCCGGCACGCTGCAGCAGTGGGCCACCTATGGCGAGGCCACGGTGGCGCGCGGCAAGGACAGCGCCGAATTGCACCTCGACGTGCGCGGCAACGACCAGCGCGCGAAGCTCAAGCAGGTGCAGGCGAAGATGCCCAGCGGCACGCTCGATCTCGGCGGCGAAGTGGCATGGGCGCCGGAACTGAGCTGGGATCTGAATGCCAAGCTGGCCGGCTTCGATCCCGGCTATTTCGCACCGGGCTGGGACGGCAACCTGTCCGGCCAGTTCGCCTCCAAGGGCAAACAGTTGCCGGCGCATGCCGATGGCAGCGCCGCCGGCTACCAGGCCAGTCTCGACGTGCCGCACTTGAACGGCAAGCTGCGCAGCCGCCCGCTCGACGCCAACGGCAAGTTCGCGCTGCAGGGCGAGCAGGGCGAAGGCAAGCTGCAGCTGGCGCTGGGCGACAGCCGCGTGCAGGCGCAGGGCAAGGTCGGCGACCAGCTCGACATCGATGCGCAACTGCAGCCGCTGCAACTGGCCGACCTGCTGCCCGGCGCTACCGGCAGCCTGCGCGGCAGCGTGCAGGTCAAGGGCCGCCGCGACGCGCCCGATCTCACCGCCGACCTCACCGGCAACGGCCTGAAGTGGGACAGCTACGGTGCCGACAGCGTCAGCCTGCGCGGGCGCCTGCCCTGGCGCGGCAGCGGCGGCGAACTGGCGCTGCGCGGCAGCGCGATCAGCGCCGGCGTGGTGCTGGAGACATTGCGCGTGGATGCGCGCGGCGCGGTGGAAAACCTGCAGCTCGATGCCGACACCCACAACGACATGGGCGCGCTTGCCTTCGCCGGGCAGCTGCGCCGCGACGGCGCGCGCTGGCAGGGCGGCTTGAATACGCTGCGGGTAGCACCGGCCAAGGGCGAGCCGTGGCAACTGCGGCAGCCGGCCACGTTCGCCATCGCCGGCAGCGCCTTTACGCTTTCCGATACCTGCCTCGGCGCGAGCGGCGGCGGCGCGTTGTGCTTGGCCGCCAACTGGCCCAAGCAGGGCCTGACCGTGCGCGGCGACGCGCTGCCGCTGTCGCTGGTGCAACCGTGGCTGCCGCCCAACAGCGGCCGCAAGATGTACCTGCGCGGCGAACTCACCCTCGACGGCAGTTTCAAGCCGGCCGGCAACGCCTGGCAGGGATCGCTGCGGCTGGCCTCGCCGGAAGGCGGCTTGCGCCTGGGCGACAACGCACGCGGCGAACTGGTGCGCTACGACCAGTTCAGTTTCGTCACCGACTTCACCGCCCAGCACATCCACTCCAAGCTCGGCGTCGGCTTCAAGGGCGACGGCTTCATCGACGCCACCGTGGACACCGGCTGGGATGCGTACGCGCCGCTCACCGGCGAGATCTACATGAACATGTCGCGGCTGTACTGGATGGAGCTGTTCTCGCCCGACCTGGTGCGGCCCAAGGGCCTGGTCGAAGGCCACGTCAGCCTGCGCGGCACGCGCTCGCAGCCGTCGATGGGCGGCAACGCCACGCTCAGCGACTTCACCGGCGAACTGCCGGCGCTGGGCCTGACCTTGAGCGAAGGCAAGGGCCGCTTCGACGCGCAGCCGGACGGCTCGGCGCGCATCGTGGCCTCGGTCAAATCCGGCGAAGGCACGCTCAACGTCGACGGCGGTCTGTCCTGGTATGGCGACACCACGCCGCTGCAGTTGAACATCCGCGGCACCAACGTGCTGGTGTCCAATACCGCCGAACTGCGCGCGGTGGCCAATCCGGACCTGCAGTTCGGCATCGCCAACAAGACCATGAAGTTGAACGGCCAGGTCAGCGTGCCGTCGGCGGACATCGACCTTGAGCGGCTCGACCGCGGCACCTCGGTGTCCGAAGACGTAGTGGTGCTGGACCCGGCCGACCCCGAAGAAGCGCCAAGTTCGCCGCTGGAAATGGACCTGCGCGTAGTGCTCGGCGACCAGGTCAAGATGGCGGGCTTCGGCCTGAAGGGCGCGCTGACCGGTGCAATGCAGGTGCGCTCGCGCCAGGGCCGCGAGATGACCGCCACCGGCGGCCTCGACGTCAGCGGCCAGTACAAGGCCTACGGCCAGGACCTGACCATCACCCGCGGCCAGCTGACCTGGAGCAACAACATCGTTTCCGACCCGCGCATCAACATGCGCGCGCAACGCAAGGTCGGCGACGTCACCGCCGGCATCGACGTCACCGGTCGTGCCACCGCCCCACGCGCCGACGTGTGGTCGGACCCGTCGATGTCGCAATCCGAAGCGATGTCGTACCTGGTGCTGGGCCGCAGTCTTAGCAACGCCAGCAGCGACGAAGCCGACCAGGTCACCGCCGCGGCCAGCGCACTATCCGCGGGCAGCGGCATCCTCGCCTCGCAACTCGGCGCCAAGCTCGGCTTCGACGACGCCGGCGTCAGCCAATCGCGCACCCTCGGCGGCTCGGTGGTCGGCTTCGGAAAATATCTTTCGCCGAAACTCTACGTCAGCTATGGCGTGTCGTTGATCGGTAGCGGTTCGGTCTTGACCCTGAAATATCTGCTCGGCCGCGGTTTCGACGCGGAGGTGGAATCGAGCACGGTGGAGAATCGTGGGTCGCTTAATTGGCGGAAGGAGAAGTAGGGGAAGAGACGGCGAGGGGATAGGAGTGCTTGGGGCGCGCAGTACTGCCTTGAAGGCAAAGACTCAACCATGGGAATGTTGACGCCAGCATCTTCATCTTGTATTAATGTAGCGCTCGGCGCAACGAGAAGGTTTCGTAGGGGGAATAAATTTTTTGGCCGCAGATGCGGAGGTTTATAGCTAGTTTCCTATGCCTTGCTTGGCTGTTATTGCGTTTCGCTGATTTTATATTCTGCTAGGGGGCAGGTATGCTAGGCATTCGATCTTCGATCGACGGAAAATTGCTGATTTTATTTGCGCTATGCCTTCTCCAAGCCACGCCGCTAATAGCAGCAGCACAAAACTATACTAAAACTGAAACAATTTCCTACTCTGATAATGCTTCAAAGTGGGTATTGGGTCAGGTAGCTAGCTCAACCGTCGATGGCATTGTGGTATCGGAAACAACGTATAGCGCCAATGCTCAGCCGTTAACGGTTAAGTCTTTTGGTAAGCTGCAACAGACGCTGACCTACAACGTGGATGGCAGTATAGCTACGTTGAAGGACGGCAACGGTAATATGATCACGCTGTCGTCCTGGAAGCGTGGGGTCCCCCAGTTGATCGCTTATCCCAATGGCACGAATAAATCGGCCACGGTCAACGAAAATGGTTGGATCATTACATCCACTGACGAGAATGGCTACGTCATCACCTATGGTTACGACAACATGGGCCGAATGGCAAGCATTGTCTATCCTGATGGCGACAGCACGGCTTGGAATACAACGACCCAGGTATTCGAGCCGGTAGCGACGGCGGAGTATGGGCTGCCAGCCGGCCATTGGCGGCAGACGATCGCTACTGGTAATGCGCGCAAGGTGACCTACTTTGATGCGTTGTGGCGTCCGGTTATTACCTACGAGTTCGATGCGGGGAATCAGGATTTAAGCCGTCGTTACCAGCGTTTCTCTTACGATTACGCGGGACGTACGATATTTAGCTCATATCCTGGTTATACGGATGTGCTGAGTACCGGCATTTGGAGCAATTACGACGCGTTGGGACGGAAGACTTTCGTGTCGCAGGACTCGGAGTTGGGCACGTTGACCTCGGTGACGGAGTACCTGCCGGGCAACCAGACACGGGTCACCGATCCGCGTGGCAACAAAACATTGACCGGCTACCAGGTCTTCGACCAGCCAGCCTATGATGCACCGGTCTGGATCCAGCATCCGGAAGGTGCGACCACAGAGATCGTGCGTGATACGTTTGGTAAACCTAAGTCGATTCGGCGCCATGATGCCAGCGGTGGCGTATCACTGACCCGCAGCTATGTGTATGACGGGTACCAGCAGCTGTGTAAAACAATTGAGCCGGAGACAGGCGCAAGCGCTAATGGTTATGACGCGTCTGGCAATATTGTCTGGACGGTAAGCGGATTATCGCTGCCAAGCGTGACAGCCTGCGATGCCGATGCAGCCTTCGCAGCCGGTCGCCGCGTCGATCGCAGCTACGATGCCCGCAACCGGATCAAGGCACTGACTTTCCCGGACGGCAACGGCAACCAGAGCTGGACCTACTGGCCCGATGGCCAGGTCAAGCAGATCACCACGGTCAACAATGGTATCTCGACCTACAACAGCTTCACCTACAACAAGCGTCGGCTGTTGGTCGGGGAAAGCCAGGGCCAGGCCGATGGCGAGACCTGGGCGATCAGCTACGGCTACAACGCCAATGGCCATCTGGCGGCGCATCGCTATCCGTCGGGGCAGACCATCGACTATGCACCCAACGCCTTGGGGCAACCCACGCAGGCAGGCAGCTACGCCACCGGCGTGAGCTACTACCCCAACGGCGCGATCAAGCAGTTCACCTATGGCAACGGCATCGTGCACACGCTGACCCAGAACGCACGTCAGCTTCCCGACACGAGTCAGGATGCCTACGGCGGCACCGCGTTCCTGAGCGACGGCTACGACTACGATGCCAACGGAAACGTGGCCGCCATCAGCGACGGCGCGACCGGGCGCAACCAGCGTGGCAATCGCACCATGGCCTACGACGGCCTGGACCGCTTGACCTCGGCTGTCTCGCCGATGTTCGGTACGGCGACCTACAGCTACGACGTCCTCGATAACCTGAACCACGTCGTTGCACCGGGTCGGGACCACTACTACTGCTATGACAGCTATTGGCAACTGACTAACGTCAAGACCGGCAACTGCAGCGGCAGCACCGTCATCGGCATGAGCTATGACGTGCAGGGCAATTTGAAGAACAAGAACGGACAAGGCTTCGTATTCGATTACGGCAATCGCCTACGCGAGGCAACGGGCAAGGAAACATACCGCTACGACGGTTCCGGCCGACGTACCCTGGCCACGCAGAGTTCCGGTTCCATCGGATCGATGTACGACCAAGCGGGAGCACTGCGCTATCAGAAGAACCAGCGTCAGGCCAAGGCGACCGACTACATCATGCTGGGCGGGAGCCTAGTGGCCGAGGCCGACTGGTCGTTCGGGCAGACGGCGGCAGTCAAGGACTACGTGAATTGGACAGCGGTTGGTGGCGCGACACGCTACGTGGTGGAAGAGAGCGTGGACGGTGTGACGTGGACATCCGTGTATGAAGGCGCCGATCTCAGTTGGACATCGCTGGCCAGGCCTTCTGGCACCTACTCGTATCGCGTATCGGCATGTATGCCGGATGGGACATGCAGCGTGGCTGCGAACGTTGCGCACACGCAGCGGCCGGCTTTCGACATCGTGCCGCTTCTTTATCAATTGCTACTCAGTTGAGGAGGTTTGACATGAATTCAAAATCGATGATAGGAGTGTTGCTTGTATTTGCTGGTCTCGGTTTTTGTCATACAGGCCAGGCAGTAGAACTACTGGGGTCCGGCAAGATCACGTTCATTGAAAATGGCTGGGCTGGTGAAGGTCTGACCATCAACTACTCTAAAAATGGGCCGGCAGGATGTTCGGCAGCACTCAATGAATTTGCGATAGATAAAAATCATCCGGCGTATAAGGAACTAGTGGCGATAGCGTTGGCAGCTTATACCTCCAATGCAGATGCCGATCTGATAGTTGATCCCGGAGTTTGCCTCTTTGGTTCTCGCACCAGGGTCATTTCCATACGTTTGAAAAAATGAGCTGCTAAGCCGCCTGAATTTATCAACCAATTCTGGAAAATAGTTCATCGCTGAGCGCGGAGCGCATTCGTAAATATTAACACAAAGATTTTTCGCTCTGTATTAGGCGGATTTAATGAGAATAAGCCTCTGGCTATATTCGTGTAATTAACGTCTTGAAGGGGGGGTGTTGAAATTAATTGATTTTATATCTCTTCTTCTTCCCTGTGACCAAGTTTATGCTGTCCCGTACATATTGGCGGGAAAACAGTCGCCATTCTGTTCACAGGATGGGTGGGAGAAGGACTGTATCGTGGATACGCAAGGCGCTCTGCCTACAGGAGCGAACTGCGGCGACGGTAACCGCTTTCTTATCGAGCCGGGAGCGCCGATGCAGAAAGAGATGGTGTCGCTACTGCTGATGGCCATGCAAAACAAAGTGCCAGCTACGCTCTACGTGGATGGCTGCAGCGGCGGCGTCATGAAGTTGAAGTCCGTATCTATATCGAAGGGCTGATGATCATGAAAATAAGGATATTGGCGCTACTATTTATTGGTTTGCTGAGTGCGCAGGCGAGCGCAAACGAATCCATGAGTAACGTTGAGGTAGTCCAGATCGGCACGTATCAGGGGAACGCCAGTCATTTTGTGTGGTTCAGTGCCACGCCAGAGGAGTGCAAAGCCGCGAATCCCACGAACCCGGTCATGGGATTTAGCGAAACGCAACCAGGCGGGAAGTCGATGCTTGCGATCTTAATGACGGCCCTGGTCAATAAGCGCAAGGTGGACGTGCAAGCCAGTGGATGCAGTATTTTCGAGATCTATCTGAGATAGCTGGTTGCAGTGGTGGGTCGCGCTAGCGATGCGGCATCACCTTTACTGAAAGTACTTCTAACCGTGCGCATGCTGATGCTCCTAGTGAATGAAATCAATCACTCAAAAGTGCAAGGACGAGTCATGTTAAAAATCCGGGTGGTTAAGGCAATGCTGCGCGTCACCGCTGCAGCGAACATTTCATTGCTTGCCGCACTCAGCGCCTCGGCGCAGACCGTTCGCTACATTCATACGGACGCACTAGGTTCGGTTGTGTTGATGACGGATAAAGACCGTAATGTCGTCGAACGCAGTGAGTATGAGCCTTATGGCAGCGTGCTGAATCACGCTGTTACGGATGGGCCTGGTTACACGGGTCATGTTATGGATGCTTCAACTGGCCTGACATATATGCAGCAACGCTACTACGATCCACAGATCGGGATTCTTCTCTCGGTTGATCCGATAGTGCCTTACGCGCAGCCAGATAGGAACTTCAACCGTTACAATTATGCCGCTAGTAACCCTTATCGTTATATTGATCCGGATGGACGATACCAATGTACGCGAAATGGTGGGACATGTAGTATAAGGGATGCTGCCATAGCAGAATCATATCGTGCTACGGCAATTAAAGCTCATGGAAAAATGGCAAACGGACAATACAAAGAGCGCCTTGGAGGCGCATTAGAGAAAATTGGATCGCCAAATGATGGAAACGGGTTTGTAATAAATTTAACCAGTTTAGAGAAAGATAGATTGGGGGTTGCGACAGATAATGGGGTTGACCTTGACGATAGCCGGATATCTGAGGGTGCCACGCTTTTGAATATATCAAGTAAATATGTGGGCGCTTTCGTGCTTGGACACGAAGGGTCGCACAAATTGGATGCTATGCAACCAGGAGTGAACTCACACTATTACCCTGCCACAGGCCTTGAACGAATGTTAACGGAGATTCGTGCATATGGCATGAACTCATCAATGGGTAATGCGCTTGGAATCAACAACTACTACAACGTTCCGGGTATGTCTTGGGCTGAACGTAGAAGGAGGATTTGGGAAGGAGCTAAAAGTTCATGGCATAACGCCTGCGCAGAGGGTGGTGGTGGCTGCTCGGGATATAGGCCGTGAAGCGCAGAATCTATGCGATGGCCAGCGTTATTGCACTATGTGTAGCTTGCTCGAAGCAAGAGCCCAAAGATGCATATTGCAAAGCCATTAATTCCGAAATTCCGACAGAACGGGTGGCAGTCAGAAACTTACATGTCTATGGCACGATGTACGAAGGTAGTATCGCCATCCACCAAAAATGTTTGCATCCAGTATTTAGCTTCTCAAGTCTAAAAAAAACAAAAAGCAATGACGATGCAGTGCGTGGTCGGATTAACGATTTTAATGTTGCCATGTATGTTAAGCCATCCACGAAAAGCGGAATGTTCGAATTTGATGGAGAGGTTGATGTTTTTCCAAAGGAAAATTCAGTTAAATTGGTTGATGTTAATAGATTTGATGAAGTGAGTTATGCGGAGCGGGACGCGCTTCTCAATGAAGTGCACGCTAATAGAAGAAAATAGTTTACAAGATCCTCGCATATGCCTGGCTTGGTTGCACAGAGGCGTTAACCATTGCAGCTAATTATTCCCTAGGAAATGACGTAAATGAAAAATAACGGTAGTTTTGCTCTCTGCAAAGCTCATTTGCTACGCGTACTTGGCGTGTCTATTGCTTTGCAGACAAGCGGTTTCTGCTACGCACAGACATCGAATCTCATGTATGAGAAGCTCGTTGCACCACCTGCGATGGACGTCAACAACATTCCCATCGGAGCCGGTGAACAGATTGACTTACAAACCGGCCGCCTGACATTGCGCACCACTGACATCGCCATACCAGGAAATGATGGGATTAGTGTCGAAATAAGAAGATTCAAGGACACAGGTGCCGTCGGATACGGTCTTGCGCTGGCTCCGCTAGGTGACTGGGTGCTAGACCTCCCACGAATTAGCGTGACACACGCAAAAAACATCGGTTGGGCAACACAAGACGCATCAAGACCATACAAAAATTGTAGTATTTCGCAACGCTCGTACATTAATCCTGCCAGCGGTACAAAGTTTCCCGAGAACCAGTTTTATACATTCACCTACTGGGCTCCCCCCACGCTACATTTGCCCGGGGGCGGTGGAGGGGCTCTTTTATACAACGATGCCGGCTTATTGGTACCTATAAATCAAGGGCAGATCTATTGGCGCACTCTAGACCAAGCAATAGTCAGTTGCCTGCCCAATGTCGCTAATCCGACAAGCGGGCTCGCTAACAATGCTGGCTACGATGCGACCGAGGGTTACCTTGTGACCACTGCTGACGGGCTTAAGTACCGATTCGATTGGGTAGCAACAGACAGTAGTCGTGAAGTTCGCAGTGCATTTGTGCCTACAGGCTCTGGATACCCTTCCGGTACAGTGCTTACCGCGACAATGTATGTGCAGAACGTTTCTTTGTATCCGACCCGCATCGAAGATCGATTTGGTAACTTCGTAAACTATCAATATTCGAATGCCGCGAGTGGCACGGTAAAACTGAACGCGATTGTTGCTAGTGATGGCCGATCAATTAGTCTAGGCTACGACTCTAATGGCTTTTTGACAAGCGCATCATCTGGCGATAGAAAATGGAGCTACAGCTATGAGGGCGCTGGTTCATTATATAAGAACCTAGTAAGTGTTCAGAATCCCGATGCCAGCAGGTGGGCATATACGGGTGGATCTACATTCACCTCATCGCCAACGATGGACCCTTACTACGGGAGCTGTGTCAATCAGAACAGTTGGATGAAAGAACAAACCACGGACACTGTTGATATTAAAGACTATAGCTACGTGCAGTATGTTGTAGGCGCGCCCTCTGGTTTGCAGACAACATACCGTTTCACTCAGCACATCTTTGGAAAATCCGCAGTTCCAAAGAACTGCTATGTATCCGGGTGGATTTCTTCACCATTTTTGGGGATGGTGCAAGAGCCTACATTGCCGGTTTGGTATGCCGCTACAACCCTAGCATATAAAGCGGTCACTGGCCCTGGTATTGCTGACGCGGTTTGGCGATATGGTTATATTTCTCGTCATGGTTTCCTGCCTCTTACTGACGGCTACACAAGGACGCGCGTTCTAGATCCCGATGGATCGCTCCAGACCTACATGTATGGAAATATATACAACCAGAACGAAGGCCTTTTGCAGAGCGTTGTTCAGACAAGGGACGGTGCTGAACTTTCGCGAACAAATTTTACTTACGAGTTGGGCGGAACAAACTCGGCGTATCCAAAGAGAGTTGGCGCCTATCCGTCGCCATTAGATGCTGGCTTTTCAGCATCTTATATGCGGCCAATGATTGGGAGAGTCACAACGCAGTCCGGCGTTACCTATACGTGGCGAGTAGCGCAAGATTGCGATGGATCAACATGTCTTGACTCCTTGGGTCGCCCCACCAAAATAATCAAGTCTAGTGCGGGAAACTAGATAACCTTGGCGTGAAGAGGGTGCACTGTTGGGGATAGCAAGCTAAGGTCGGAATCCAGCTAACGTGGATTTCTGCATGTCTGTATCCGGTACCCTCGCCGCCTCGTTCACCCTGGGTCTCGCTCTCACCACCACAGCCCATGCCGACGAAGGCATGTGGATGCAGTCCCAGCTGCCGGAACTGGCCAAACCGCTGCGCGAGGCAGGCTTCCGTGGAGATCCGAGCGACCTAGCCGTAGTAACGCAGCCGCCGTTGAGTGCGGTGGTCAAGGTCGGGGGTGGGACTGGAGCGTTCGTGTCGGGCGAGGGGTTGTTGCTGACTAACCACTGGGCAACGGGGTCAGGTTCACTTATTCAGTGGTCAACGTGGTTTGCATAGCCGATGGACGGGCCTGATGCGGAGAAGCGATCGGGCATGGAATCGAAAATAGCGAAGTTGTCGTGGCAGAGGCGTGCTGCTGCTGGAGGCAGATGCGGGTTCATGCAAGTAGTTCGTCTGTCAGACTTCATCTAGCAAGGCGCGATATGCGCCGAACAGTTCGGCTGCGCTTTTTCCAAGACGAGCTAGCATGCATGCGGTGTCAGTTCCGATGTTCCCGTTGACCAAGAGTGGATGGGCAACTGGACCAGCGGTACGCGACCGTGCCATGGGTGAGGCACGCGGGTACCGAGCCGAGCCCAAGATAGGTGAAGGTCGGGGGGCGTTCGTGTCGGGCGAGGGCTTGTTGCTGACCAACCACCATGTGGCCTATGGGATGATCCAGTACAACATCTCAGCCAAGGACAACTGATCGAATACGGCTTCATCGCCAGAGATCACGGCGAAGAGCGGGCGGCCAATCCGGATTTCTGAGTGTTGGTGACGGTGGGTTTCGACAAGGTCACCGACGAGGTGTTGGAGCCTGCCAAGGGCAAGTCCGGGCGCGCATACTTCGATGCGGTGGATGCGGCGAGCAATGGCATCGTGGCCAATGCGAGCGTAATGCTCGGATGCGCTGCAACGTTTCCAAGGTGCTGGGCCGCAGCCTCAGCAACGCAGCAAAGACGAAGCCGACCAGGCCCCGCCGCGGCCAGCGCGCTATCAGCCGGCAGCGGCCTCCTCGCCTCGCAACCCGGTGCCAGGCTCGGCTTCGACGACGCCGGCGTCAGCCAATCGCGCACCCTCGGCGGCTCGGTGGTCGGTTTCGGCAAATATCTGTCGCCGAAACTCTACGTCAGCTATGGCGTGTCGTTGGTTGGCAGTGGTTCGGTCTTGACTCTGAAATACCTGCTCGGCCGCGGTTTCGACGCGGAGGTGGAATCGAGCACGGTGGAGAATCGTGGGTCGCTTAATTGGCGGAAGGAGAAGTAGGCTTTCGCCTTTCATCTTTGAAAGCCTTCTTGCTCAGCGGCGATGCCGCCGAAGCGGACCGTTGCGCCAGCCGCTGCCTTCGGGACACAAAGTTCTCCAGCGCGCTACCACGATGACATCTTGTAAACTCGCCGGCCGGCAGTGGGCCTAGGGCACGACACTCGACCTCCGGGCATGGATAGAACCGGGCCTCGCTGCACCTTTCCTACGTAGACATGGATGACACCGTGGACTTGATTTCTTCGTATTCGCGCTTCTATGCGCTCCCGCTTACCGAGCAGATCGTTGCGGCGATCACCTCCGATTTCGCCGCGCTGGATGTCCCCGATCTGGTCCAGGCGCACCTGGGCAACAATCCGCGGTACTTCGGCG
>Ga0308161_1005000_pt1 | contig 11847 bp, 9 predicted proteins | sample PhyFR2_FD_201034 | JGI IMG/M metagenome (GOLD analysis project Ga0308161, IMG submission 201034) | Phyllosphere microbial communities from UC Gill Tract Community Farm, Albany, California, United States - DLSLF.R2 | ecosystem: Host-associated > Plants > Phyllosphere > Unclassified | place: USA...
CCGGGGAGATTTCATCCTGCCTGTTCACCTGATGCTTACTGTCGGTGAGCACCCAGTCGAGCTCGTCCCGGCGCGCCTTCACCACCTTCCCGATGGCGGGCTGCACCGCCTGCGTCCAGGCCTGAAGTGTAAACATCCCCGGAACAATTTCGGTGGTGCTGAACAGGCGGGATGCGTCGGTATCGCCGGTCATGTCTTCAAGGCGCATATCGGCATACAGATGCGCCACCTGAGAGAGCATCTTCTGGTACAGGGTCGATTCGCTGTTACGTACGCCCATCAGGCGAACCAGCAGGGAGCGCGCCTGGCTGACCATATTTTCATCGGCACGGAGCTTCCACACCGGGTGCGCAGCCAGCTGCGCGCCATAGAACGACAGCAGTGACGGGGCCAGCCCCTGCCAGATACTGTCTTTCACGCCATCACGCTTCGGCCAGTCATGCAGCAACGCGGTACTGAACCAGCCTGCATCCATATGTTCCGGACGCGCCAGCATCAGGTAGAGTTTGAGCTGCTCCCAGGTGTGTTTTGCCATCTGCTCACGCAGCGGGCTACCCGGCGGCAGCGCGTTAAAGGCGCTGACCTGCTTCTGCAGGTGGTCTGCGGCCGCATCCCGCAACAGCGGCAGTGCGCTGTCCTGATAACGCGGCCACAGTGCCGCCAGCAGGGCATTATTCTGGCTCAGACCGGCCTTTTCGTACCACGGAATACCGTGTTCAGAACGGTACTGCAGACGAGCCAGTGTTTTCTGCAGTTCCGACAGCGCGTGCAGACGCTGCTCCAGCGGCTGATTTTGTCGCGAAGCCATTGCAGCCCGGGCATTCGCAGCGTCAATCTGACTGCGGTTGGTGACATACGCGATGCTCATCCATGCAGCCCAGCCCACCATCGCCAGGGCGATAACCGACGCAAACACCTTGCGCCAGGGAATGCCCGGCTTAACAGGGCGCAGTGCGGCAGGCAGCATCCGGACCGACTCTGGCAGGACATCCCAGTGTTTATCCATGCCCCAGTGGTGCGGCACGGCGCGTTCGGCACCCGCTGAGAGCTGACTGAACACCACGCCAGCCAGCGGCAGCGGGCGGTACGGATTGAGCATCACCGACAGCGGTGCGGTCACGCTTTCCGGCTCACGAATGAGCTGGTCGGCAAGCATCAGCAGGAAGTTATATTTCACTTCACCAAAGGCCTGCTGCAGCCCCTGTGAAGTCAAATCCGGCGTCAGGGCGGAGAGTTGTTCTGCCAGCCCTTCGGTACGACAACCGGTAGGTAACAGACAGCCGGTAGCCTGGGTAATGCGCCCTTCCGGCTGACCGGCGCGCAGATGCAGGGACCAGACGTACAGCGGGAGCTTCCAGCCAAGCGTTTCCATACGCGCGCTGATGGCGTGCGACAGGGAATCCATGGTGCTTTCAGACGGCACCGGCAGCGGCGGTTCCAGCCCTGGCGCAGATAGCTGATCAAATGCTGAAGTGACCCACACAATCCCATCCACCGGGCGACGGCGCAGCTTGCGCAGCGCGATCAGCCAGGCGCTGTCTGCCGGGCTATTGAGGTCACCGCCCCACAGCAACAGCGTGCCGCGATCTTCCTGCCAGAGCTGACCTGTAAGACCTGGCGTCAGTTGCTCCACTTCAGCGGCAGTACCGGTTATCAGCAGGATGCGAACTTTACGTCCCCAACGCCGACCGTAGAGGTTACGCATGGCGAGGCGGATGGTGTCGACGGTGACGTTGCGTGGTGCGGTCTGTTTAACGCGACCTTCATCGACGGGCAGCACATTTTTACGCTTTGCCTGAAAACGAGACCACTGTTGTTTAATAGCAAGGCTAATAGTTTTGCCATGACGGACAAGTAGCAGGAGGATTATCACCGCCACAAATACCAGCAGCTTAAGGCCATTACTGGTCAGTCCGAACGCATCGCCTTTTTTCCAGATGGCCAATCCGATCGCGGCAGCAATCAGCGCAGTAATACTGATGCGTCCCCAGTTACCACGCCACACTGAGTTATCCTTCGCCATTCATCAGATTCCCTGTAGTTACGGTATTTACATATCGCTGCTCTTTGTCACCCGAAAGCATCAGGCAATCTTCTTTTGTGAGCATGGCTATATCACTAACGACGGCGGCAATAATCCACGGTGAGAAAGGACCGCTGAGTCCGGCATATTTCTCCAGCCAATGGCACTGCTGGGGCCTCCAGCTGCCTTCATATTGTTTTGCACTGGCCAGAAGAGTGGAAAAATCATCCCCCCACTCCATGCTGTCGCCCACAATTGCACCCGCAGCAATAGCCTGTGACTGGGTTGAGAAAAAGATATCGAGCTCTTCACTCAACATTTGGGTTGATTCAAGCGACATAGGCCGAAGCAGGCGAGCGTGATGGTTTAGCTGATACTTCGTTGCTACATCATCAGAGGTCAGCATTAAAGCCGACAGCGAATCACTGTACTCATTCCCTCCCTGAGTCTGGTGAACCAACAGAAGCTCAACATCCAGAATCGGGGCTTTGAGGCGCTCTTCCACCCAATCAAAGGATCTGGCTTTATGGATAGTCAGTGAGGGTATGGGATACGCCTGTCCAACAAACTGGAGCCAGCATGCTGAAAATTCTCTCTGTAATGTCACATCAGGATCGTGTGAATCAGTCAGTAAGGTTGCGTGGAAAGGGAGGTCAGATAAGCGCTGTAATTCTGATATGTCCAGGCCCCCAATCAATGCTGAAAAAGCATCTTCGCCAACAGGTAACGTTATTCCCCGAGAAAGAGAGCTACTCTGCTCGAGATCTTTGGGGGCCTGCAGAAATGTGGATGGTGTCAATTCATCAGGCAGGATAACCCGGCTATACAGAACCGTCAGATAACGCCCGGCCCAGGAAACCCATTGCTGCTGTGCATAGTCTGCCTCATCGGATTCAAACTGATGGCGGTCCATTGCGTGGTTATATATCCATCCGCGAATGCAAATCGTCACGAACCAGAGAAAAAGAGGGCCTCCGGAAACAATCCAGAGGTTAAATTTTTGCAATTTACCCAGGAACTGATTGGCGTGGAGTACAAAGAGCAACACACCAGCAATAACAGCAATAAGGCCTGCAACCAGCCAGATGACCAGTGACGGCTCATCAGGTTCTGTAGCAATTGTGGCTTTCTGACGCTCCCAGCTCATAACTTATCCTACTGAACAATCCGGCGCACTGGAGATAACATGGCAGCCACATTCACATTCGCAGCCATCCACCACAACTTCTTTGCCATCTGAAATCCATTCAGGTGATCCTTCTATAATGGCATTAATACCATGCCCTTCAACAGGACAATTAATTTCATCGCCAACTAAGGCTACTTTCTTTCCGTTCACAATCATGGTCGAAGATGCAGATATAACCTCACCGCCGTGAGTAGTTTTATCTCCGAGCAATACAAATCCTTTGGACATAGCACACCTAACAAATTAGTTTACACGTTTTAATTGAGGCGACGGAACTGAATCCATCCGTTTTTAATTTGAGGAACAATATCATCATCGAGAAATGCAGAACAAATACCGAGTTCACCGACTGCAAAAACCGTTGCAGGATAAGATAAACCTATCCCTTCCCGTCCTTTTGGGTCTGGCTCTTCATAATCAGGAATACCATTCTCCCTATAAGCATTAACATCCAAGTATTGATTACAGTCCACATTAAAACTATTCTCATTAATTAATGACAACGGAACCATTTCATCCTTTTTAAGCCTTATCCGTTTCCCTAAGAATTCCTCACCAACAAATACATGGTCTTTGGTATCCTCTGTGACCATTCGAATAGTGCTTGCAGAAATAATCATATTCCCCTCAGTAAATCTAGCGCCAGCCCATCCAACCGTATTCAGATCAGACCCAACACTTTTTTGATAAAAATATACGATCGGGATACCCCCCTTAACTTTAATATATATTTCATTATCATCAGTAAACTTGGGAACAGGCGTTAATATATATTTACCCATCAATTTTCTAGGTTCGTTAGCTAAAACACCATACTCTTTCACGGCACCATGATCTTTATAAACCCAATATCCATAATACAGACCATCTTTTACCTTAATAGTATTGCAAAATGCAAAAAAAGGAACGACAGCAGTAAAAAACAATATTTTCTTCATTGTACAATCTCCACATGGAATGCTGGCTCACCACGATTATCAAATGGACTGATATATTTCATTTCCCCTGGGTTATCTTTTACATATTTTGTAATAGCCTTATCAAAAGCCCGCTGCAAAGTGACAGGTAATAATCTTTTACTTATATCAAATACATTTCTCTGAGCATACGATTCAAGCGAAACACAATGTTTTGAAACAAGACGCCCCTCTTTTTGTAAAGAATTGACTTTATCAACCATGGCTTTTTTAACCTGATTCTCCTTACTTTTATCTATGCCACCCACAGCGATACCTACTTGTACAACCTCCCGACCCGCAGCAGCATAATAATCAAGCTGGGATTGTACACCCTTGTTGCACATATTGTTGTACATTGCTTCCACTTGCTCTTCGGGAGTGCGTAGGGTGCTAGTGATAGTAATTTTATGGACACCTGCAGATTTCATTATTCCTTTAATAACATCAATTGAATGAGCAGAAACCAAGCTCTGTAATTTTTCAGATATATCAGTTCGAAACTTGACTAGAGGTTCAAAGTCGTTAACAACAGAAATTTTTTTTGCCTTTCCCTCTGAAGTAGTCTGATGCTTCTCTGGTTCATTTTTACTCCTGCGAGCAACGGACTTATCCGTCGTCGTCGTTTTAATATGAATTACATTATTTTTCTTTTCCGAGTCTGCTGACTTGCTTCCTTTAGGTAAAACAATATGGCTTCTTGAATACTCAATGGCTGCTTTAGCATTAGCATTTTCAACTCCGATGCTTTTGAGAATCTCTTTCCTGGTCTGCTCAGAAACATAGCGGCTAACATATCCATGGTTTTGATTACTATCAGGTATTTTTAATTTCGCACCAATGCGCAACATGTTGACGTTATGGATCTTATTAATTCTTGCCAATTTCTCTACTGATACACGATATTTCTTCGCTATTGCTGATAAAGTGTCGCCTTTCTTAACGGTATAAGTTAGAGTCTTATGCTTTTCATTGGTATTTTTTTCAACAGTTGCTTTGGCTAATTCTTTGTAATTATCAGCAAGAATAGCAAACACAATTTCTGAACCTGCGATAGCATTGACTGATTTAGTCATCCCGTTTGCATCAGTCACGCCTTTGATAAAAACTAGAGCTTTCTCATAGTCTGACACTAAATTTGGGCATGTTGAAATGGGAAATGGAAAATTGCAGCAATATAATTTTTGTTTTTGAATGCTGTATTATTTCCGGTAGACAGTTTAAATATAGTATTAACTTCAGTATTTTTTAGTAACCCTTCCACAACTGATAAATGCTTAGTTATATAAAGCGCCCACTTCTCGCCATCTGCACTTTTCTCACGTGTACCATCGAGATATTTTCCTAAACTATAGGCACCATCATGATGCAACAAATAAAGCCATTCCCAGTATTCACTTTGATCTGATGTGTAACTCTCCATCACCTTCGATTTATTAAGTAAAAAGGAATAGATTACCGCATAACATCCTTTCTCAGCTTCAAAAACTTCTTCATTACGAAGATCTAGCTGAAAACCAAGAATGCCTTCAGATTGTGCCAATGCATCTTTGATAAAACCAACTGTTCCTTGCGCTAAACCAGCTGCACTAGTAGTGCCCGCTGCCGCATCGGGGTTAAATCCAGACTCAACCTTAGTGGTTAATAATATATAAGATATCTCTTTATAACTTAATCCATAGCGGACAGCTATGGTAATTATCATATCTATAATAGCATCCTGGACATCTTTATCAGCATCTCCTATTGTACGACTGTTGCCTCTTAGCTTTCGGGATGTATCTATATCCGGATAGAGTGAGATTAAAGAAAATGGTTTAATCTGGTCATCAAAATATGCCTTTCCCTTTTTGGCATTTAAATACTCATATAAATCAGACATACCATACCTCAGCGATTGCTAATAAAGTCTATATTTGTATTGTCGTATGGGTTTTTTATTTCTCGAGACCTAAGCTCAGAAAGCTTGTTACCTGTAATAAAGCCCCCTGAAAAATCAATAAATGGGGCGTCAATATAGGATAACAATGACCCCTTTACGCTCTCCTCTTCATCCAGCCCAAGATGGTATCCGATCACAATATTTTCATTGTCATAGCATTTCATTGTGGAGGGAGCCCAATCACCAGACTTAACTACATTATTAAAGGAATAACCCTGTCCTTCCAGGAGGACTTTTTGCCTGTTCGGGATGTACGGTAAAGAAAACTCTTTATTATTCGTGCCGTTCTTTATTACCAAACGGTAATTTTTGCATATATTCTCCTTTGGGCTTTTTTGATTCACCTGGCATTCAGCACTGACCTTTACCAAAGCTAAGCCACATTGCATTTGTGCTGATTTAGCATTCCATGTGCTACTTGCAAAAGAAAAAAATGGAGCCAGCAATATACATAACAAAAACTTAAACTTAAACTTAAACTTAAACTTAAACTTAAACTTAAACTTAAAAGTAATATCACGCACTTTAATTTCCCTCACACTCACTGCATTGACAACCATCATCCTGGAATGACATATCTGAAAATGATGAGCAATGTACTCTATCCACAATATTCTCACTATCGTACCAATAATCACTTTGAATCATTTCAAGTTCAAAAGGTTCATTCGGGTTTGATGAGTAAACTGGGACTGTTTCACCGCTCTCGTCTGTTCTACCAAATAATTTCTGCCCATTACTCGATGTCAACATATATGCCGCAGCTGCAACTGGAACTCCTGCATCAGACGATGCCGTAAATTTCCCACTATATCCAGATAGAAACTGGGGCATAACACTACTCATACTTACGCTGCCCATTTTCTGCGCATTGGCACATTTCAACAGGATATTACCTTCACAACCCATAATAATATTTTTACCCTGCAACTGGATAAACGACCCGTCCAGGTTTTTCAGCACGACATCTTTCGCTGCCGTGATCTCAACCCGCCCTTCCGTACTGGTTACGGTCACATCCTTTTTGGCTAGCGCCTCCAGCTCATCGTCCTGGGCCTGAATTTCCACTTTACCCTTCGCCGCAAAGAGCTTCATTCCGGCCTTGCGGGCCAGCATGCTGACCGCTTCACCTGCGGCCACCGTAAACCGTTTCAGCGCGCTGATATCCGTATTTTGTTGGGACATAATTCCCACACTGGCACTACCGGAGGCCACACGGACAGCCTGAGGACTGGTGATACTCACCCCTTCAGGCGCATTCAGCACCATCCCGGGCTTAACAAGGTCTTTCAGTGCATCCGTTAACTTCACCTGACTCTGGATATCCGAAGGCAGTGCATTCGCAGTCTCTGACGCATCCGATAAGCTTCGGGCAATACTCAGCGCATTTTCCAGCTGGGCAATCGCCTCCTGCATGGAGAGTATCTTATCGCCAGCCGAAGGCTGCTTATCCGCAGTGATGAAGACACCGTCTCCCCCACGAATGGCAATATGTTTGTCAGTCCGTAACTCTGCTCCCTCACCACGCAGTTCGCGGGAGGCGTCTACGTTATGGCCTAAATTAAGCTGCGTCTTGCCGCCGTACTCTGTACTGAGCTTGACGTGCTCCTCACCGCGCTTGTCCTCCATCCGCAGCTTGTTCAGCCCGGCGGTACGGATAACATTGCGCGTGCTGTTGGCTTCAGTGACGTGGTCGACATGGCGGGAATCATGCATCGCGTGGGCGATATACGGGCGGTCCGGGTCGCCCTCATGAAACGCAATGGCGACTTCAGTACCCTGTACCAGCGGGAAGTGGAAGCCGTATTTATCCCCACCGTAAGGTTTGGCAAAGCGCACCGGCATACTTTCCATGCCCTGGCGCCTGTCGTCGCGGTCGGCATCGAATTTTACCCGGTACATGCCCGATGCATCCTGCCAGGCGTAAATATCGTTATCCTTGGCGCTAGTCACACGTGCCGTCAGGGTGCCGCTGACCACCGGGCGCTTTTTAGCAGCAGGACGCCAGCATCGGTTCTCGTAGTAAGGCATTCCTTCCCACGTCACTGACAGAGCATTCTTACGGCTGGCGATATAGCCCGTGCGGGTAATGATTATGCCGTTGTCCGTTTCTGATGGTAGCGTTGGCGGTACCGCCAGTTCACGGATAGTCAGCACCTGAGCCGGAGAAAGCAGGGCATCATTACTGCACCCGCTGACAGTCGTCTGTCCTGACAGAAAACGCTCGTGCTCCAGGCGCGCCCAGAAGTTACCGGTTTCTGCTGACGGTGTAATTTTGTCGCCACGTTCAAGATGACGCGGGCGATAATGGTACACATCCCCATAGGTAACACCGTCACCGTCGCCACGGGTCATGTCCGCTGGCACAGAGGTCAGCACATTCTGGGCTTCACGATGATTGTAATCACTGGCGGTGACCGAGCGCTCCACCACGTTGTGTCGGACGTTAACGCCCCATACCGAGTCCGCTGCATTATCACTCATTCCCGACGGGCTGCTGAGTGGCAGCGATTTACCAAACGTCCAGACACTCTGTTTGTCAGCAAAGTGCACCACCTCAGTCTGCGTGTCGGGCTGCAGGGTGAAGAAGTAGAAAATCCCCACCTCGGCCAGCAGACGCTCAATGAAGGCGAGGTCGTCTTCCTTGTACTGGTTAATCTGTTCACGCTTCGGATAGTCGGCTTTGAGGGTGAACTCAAACTCCCAGCCTTTCAGGCCGTGCTCCTGCAAGACTTCAGTGACAACCTCCGGTACGGATTTATTAATAAAAAAGCGGTGGGTACGGAATTGCCTGCGCAGCAGAGACAGGAACGGCTCAATAATAATCTGGTACGTCGCCTGGTCACGTGAACCGCGGATACGCTTAAAATGCGTTACCACGCCATGCACCACTTTCTGCCCGGTCAGCCCCATCAGTGGCCCGGTTCCCATGGTCAGCGTGGCAGGCCTGGTCAGCAGCTGCGCTGCGCTGATATTCTGGTCGCTGCTGGTAAAAAGAATGGTGTAGTGGTAAAGCTCACTCATGAACTCCTGTCCGCTGAATTCTTCCACATCCAGTGAAGCTGTGCAGGACGGAATATCCAGGCGATAGCGGTTCAGTCCGCCTTCCGTTAGCGCAGACAGGGTGTTATTAAGCGTATCTGTCAGACTCATGATATTGACTCCATGGGATAACCTGCTGTCCATGACTCTCTTGCCGAAGGGCAAGTAACAGGTTTAAGTACTCAGCGAGTGCGAAAAAGAGTGATTACGGCTCCAACCCCGACAGCGCACATGAGGGCTTTAATCAGTTATACGGTCATGTCAAAATTATTCATACCGTATTCCCCATCACCTCTGACGGGAATAAAATGCTTAACAAACGTATAAATAACAGCATCAGGAAGAGATAGGCCCCCAACGACAATGAATAGAAAGAAGGTAAAAACTCTCACTCGGCTAACCACCCCGACGCAGGAATAGAAGAATAAATCATATATTTACAAGAAAAGCTCTAAACACGGACACTTATTACACTTGCTATTCTGACACCTGAATTGAGCCATAAGGCCTTGCGAATTCGCGATCTGTCAAAGGGAAATTATAGACTTGATTATTATTAATACCGACACCAACGACAAAGCTTCTCGCTTCTTTATTATCAAGGGTTGGATGAAGTACAAACTCAACAATATACTTGCTACCATTTTCAAAATGAAAATAAGATGGAGGAATACATAATTCACCTTCAATAACCTTAAGGCCGGGAGAAAAATTAAAATCTTTCTCCTTTGAAGGCGTCCCTCGCAGATTGATACCCATATCTACTGGCTGATAATCTTGTGCATTATCAATATTCACGCAAACATTATCACCCTTTTTACTCACCTGTGCAGTTTCATCAAAACGAAATCTGTCACCTGGTCCAGGGCATCCCGTCAGGATTGGAAGACAAAAAAACGCTAACAACAAAGAGTTAAGCTTAATAAAATAGTTACTTCTCACCATGGAAAACCCCTCAAAGCATTTTTATATCCCTCACGTATCACCGACTCAGAAGTATCCCCATCGAGCGTAATATCGGGATATCTTTTATTTTCAAGGTGACTCCAGATTTCATACCCAAATGTCTGTAAAACAAAATTATCTGCAATAATCTGCGCCTGCTGCTCCATCGGATATTCGCTTAAGAGACGACCATCAAGGGTATAACGATAGCTCACCATCCAGCTCACCAGCCCTCTGAAGATCACATTCATTCCTTTTTCACGCTGCCAGACATGACTCATTTCATGGATGAACAGATGCTGAAAACTGTCGGTTGTCTGTGAGAAATCATCGAAATATAGATCACGAAAATAGATCTCCCCGTTCGGCGTCATCGCCGTATTCTTATCCTGTAAATTGAAAGGAAGATAACTCTCTCTGTGGATCCATACTTTCGAATAATCAATAGTGGATAAAAAAACAGATTGTGCCAGCTGTATCTCACCCGTCGTAAGTAGCCTGGCACCACCTTCTTTAATTCTGAACTGATCCTGAGTTTCTTCAGTCATGTTTAAACTCCAGCCCAATCCCCTCTTCCTCACTCCAGCTAAGGCGTAGCGACTGTGGTTTCTGTCTGGCGGCCATATGGGTCAGCAGCTGCTGACTCAGCACCGGCAGGATTTGCTGGTTGAGCAGGCTGTCGACGTTGCGCGCGCCGGTATCCGGCAGCAGGCAGGCGGCAGTCAGCGCGTCATACAGGCTCTCCCCGATCTGCGTAGTCAGACCGTAGTGACGGTTGAGGCGCTTGCTGACCTGTGCGAGCTTCATTTGCACGATGGTGCGCATGGCAGGCTCACTCAGCGGACGGTAAATCACGGTCTGGAAGCGCGCCAGCAGCGCGGGCTGGAAGTGGTCACGCAATATCGGGCGCAGCAGTTCGTGCAGGTCTGCTTCGGTGGATTCTGGTTGTTCGTCCAGCAGCTGCATCAGGGGGTCGCTGCCGAGGTTGGAGGTCATCAGGATCACGGTGTTGCGGAAGTCGATTTCACGCCCTTCGCCGTCGCGCATAAAGCCGCGGTCGAAGACCTGATAGAACAGGTTCATAACGTCGCGGTGCGCCTTTTCCACTTCATCCAGTAGCACCACGCTGTACGGACGCTTGCGCACCGCTTCGGTCAGGATACCGCCTTGGCCGTAGCCGACATAGCCCGGCGGCGAGCCTTTCAGCTGCGATACGGTATGCGGCTCCTGGTACTCGGACAGGTTGATGGTGATCAGCGATTTTTCACCGCCGTACAGCACATCCGCCAGCGCCAGCGCGGTTTCGGTTTTACCGACGCCACTCGGACCGACCAGCAGGAACACGCCCTGCGGCCCCTTCTCGCTGGTCAGCCCGGTTTTAGCGGCGCGCAGCCGCTGCGCGATGGCGTTAAGCGACGCCTGCTGGCCCACTACGCGCTGGCCGATTTCCGCTTCCAGTGTCAGCAGTTCGGTCTGCTCGTCCTTCATTAATGAGGAAAGTGGCACCCCGGTCCAGTCGGCAATCACGTTGGCAACCGTGCGGGTGTCCACATCCACCTGAACCAGCACGTCGCCCTGCTGTGCCTGTTCGAGCTGCTGCTGCAGGACGGAAATGTCTGCCTGCAGGCTGATGTCCTGGCGGCTGGCCATCAGCTGCTGCGCCAGCGCCTTTTCAGTGCTGAAACGTGCTTCCTGCTCCCCGATACGCGCGTCCAGATCAGCCCGCTGCTGCTCAATCCCCCCCAGGCGG
>Ga0308161_1005001_pt1 | contig 11847 bp, 12 predicted proteins | sample PhyFR2_FD_201034 | JGI IMG/M metagenome (GOLD analysis project Ga0308161, IMG submission 201034) | Phyllosphere microbial communities from UC Gill Tract Community Farm, Albany, California, United States - DLSLF.R2 | ecosystem: Host-associated > Plants > Phyllosphere > Unclassified | place: USA...
TCGCCCCGCTGGGCGATTACGACCGGTACACCCTGTTGCGATCGACCTCGCTCGGCGCGCTGCTGCGCCAGGTCATCGACCTCACGCTCGAGGCTGAGTCTCTGTGGACAACCGGGTGAGGTGCCGCTGACGCATGGCGAGGAACAGCGGGAACATGAAGGCGAATGCCGTCACCCCTGACGCGACCACGTACAGCCAGCCGTGTCGCATGCCGATCCGTCGTGCCTCGACGATGATGAAGATGCTTCCGGCGATCGCCGCGACCAGGAGGTCGATGGTGATCGACGACACGGCAGGGCCGCTGCCGACGAGATCACCGATGAAGTCCACCATCTGCGTGATGGCCAGGACGTTGAACGCCCAGGTGCCGACGAGTCCGGCCACCGCCAGGACGAGGTAGACGACGGCCATCGGTGTCCAGTGACGCATCACGATGCCCTCACTCCACCGGCTGGTCGAGCCGCTTCGCCGCCCGCTTGTCACGGGACGACGCGATCAGGCTCGCGATCGTCGCGACGGTCATCGCCGCGACGATGACGCCCAGCGAGACCATGTTGTCGATGTCGGGCACCCACTCCACATGCTGGCCGCCGTTGATGAAGGGCAGCTCGTTCTCGTGCAGGGCGTGCAGGATCAGCTTGATGCCGATGAATCCGAGGATCACGGCGATGCCGTAGTGCAGGTAGCGGAGGCGGTCGAGAAGATCGCCGAGCAGGAAGTAGAGCTGGCGCAGCCCCATGAGGGCGAAGATGTTGGCTGCGAAGACGAGGAAGCCGTTCGTGGTGATCTCGAAGATCGCCGGGATCGAGTCGATCGCGAAGATGAGGTCGGTCACGCCGATCGTGATGAAGACGATCACCATCGGGGTCCACATGCGCGTGCCGTCGACCGTGGTGCGCAGCTTCGATCCGTCGTACGTCTCGCTGATGTCGACGCGTCGACGCAGCAGGCGGACGATGAAGTTCTCGCGCTGCACCTCGCCGTCGTGATCGCCTTCCGGCATGGCCTGCTTGATCGCGGTGTAGATCAGGAACGCGCCGAAGATGTAGAAGATCGGCGAGAAGTGCTCGACGATCGTGACGCCCACGAGGATGAAGGCCCCGCGGAGCACCAGCGCGATGATGATGCCGACCATCAGCACCTGCTGCTGCAGGCGCCGCGGCACGGCGAACTGCGCCATGATCAGCACGAAGACGAAGAGATTGTCGATCGAGAGGCTGTACTCCAGCGCCCAGCCGGTGATGAAGTCGCCCGCGTTCCGCCAGCCGCCCACGTTCCCCAGCAGCACCGCGAAGAGCAGGGCGAGTCCGACGTAGAAGACCACCCACAGGGTCGACTCCTTCGTCGACGGGATGTGCGGGCGGAGGCGGATCAGGAGCAGGTCGCCGAGCAGGATGATCGACAGGACGATCATCGAGGTGATCTCGAACCAGAGAGGGATTTCCACGGGCGTGCTTGACCTTTCGGAGGGTCGGGAGTTGATCGAAAGTCTCTCCCACGCACGAAGTGCGTCGCATTACCGGAGCAGCGATGTCGATGCTCGTGATGACGGCGGATGCGCTGACGGGATACTCCCTCTCGCGTCGCCAATGCTAGCCGAGCGCGGAGCGTTCGGGTGCACGCTCTCACAACATGACGCACGACCGGCCGCCACGAGGAACATCTCCTCGGCATCTGAGACGATGAGGCATCCGCCGACACTTCCCGGGTGAGAGACACCGAACGGAAACAGGATGCCCGTGCAGACGAGTGATCAGAGATGGGCGGCTCAGGCCGCGGCCGGCGACGAGAGCGCCTTCCGCGAGCTGTACCGCCTGCACGTACGCCCGGTCTACTGGATCGCCCTCGGCATCCTCGGCTCCCCCGCCGACGCCGAGGACGTCACCCAGGAGACCTTCGTGACCGCCTGGCGCAAGTTGCCGGACCTCGAGCTGCGGGGAGAATCGATCCTCCCGTGGCTGGCCACGATCTGCCGGTTCCAGGCCGCGAACCGTCTGCGCCAGCGCCTGCGGGATCGGGCGCACACGACAGAGGCCGTCGATGACACCCTCCCCTCCACGATCAGCGTCGAGGAGCAGGTGATCACCGCGGCGATGGCGGCGAGGATCGCAGCCGAGGTGGGAACGATGAGCGACCTCGACCGCGAGATCTTCCGGCTCTGCGCAGCGGAGGGTTACGCGTATCAGGCCGCTGCGGACGAGCTGGGCGTGAGTCACGCGATCGTCCGGAACCGTCTCTCCCGAGTCCGCACCCGACTGCGCGGTGCCGTGAAGGAAGCGAGCGACGCATGAACGACCACACGCCCCACGACGATCTTCCCGAGCTGTCTGATGCCGCGGCTGCGCGCATCGAGGCCGCCGTGTTCGACGAGATCGCCGCCCCGCGTCCCCGGCAGACCCCGGCCACGGCCCGATCGCGGGCGCGACGCCGCGGATGGCTCACCGGCACCGGGGTGGCCGCCGCGTTCGTGGTGGGCGTCCTCGTCACGCCGCCCATCCTGGGCATCGTCGGAGGCAGTGCGTCCAGCACCGCCGACGGGAGCGGGATACCCGCAGGCGTCGCCGTCGACACCTCCCGTTCCGGCAACGCCGACCAGAGCGCGTCCGATGCGGCCCAGGAGTCGACAGGGGTGGCGCCCGCGGCCGTCGACGCGGTGGACCGCGAGATCATCGCGACGGCCACCGCCAGCCTCGAGGTGAAGGACATCGCGGATGCCGGGGCGGCGATCGCCGCCCTCGCGGAGAAGCACGGCGGCTATGTCGAGAGCACCGAGATCGGAAAGAGCGAGGCGGCCGATGACACCTCCGCGCCCGCACCCGTGGATCCGGGCTACGGGTGGGTCAGCATCAGGGTGCCCTCCGCAGACCTCACCACCGTGGTCGACGAGCTCGCGGAGACCGGCGACGTCCTCTCATCCTCGATCTCGAAGCAGGACGTCACCTCCGCGGCGATCGACCTGCGCGCGCGGGTCGACGCGACGTCCGCGTCGGTGCAGCGGCTGACCGAGCTCATGGCGCAGACCGGGACGGTCGCCGAGCTCATCGAGGCCGAGGTCGCGCTCACCGACCGACAGGCTCAGCTCGAGTCCTACCAGCAGCAGCTCACCGCCCTCGAGGACCAGGTCTCGATGTCGACTCTGCAGGTGCAGCTCACCCGCACGGCTCCCGCCACGACCGCCGATCCCGCCGGCTTCGCCGACGGCCTGTTCGCGGGCTGGAACGGGCTCGTGGTGTCGCTGAACGCCCTCGTCATCGCACTGGGCTTCGTCCTCCCCTGGCTCGCACTCGCTGCCGTCGTCCTCCTCGCGATCTGGTCGATCCGACGGGCACGTCGCGCTCGCCGCACGGTCGGGGCGCCGGCTGCCGAGGAGTTCTCGGAGTGAGGCTCCCCGGGCCGGGAGCCGTGCACCGCTAGAGTCTTCGGCATGAGCAGCGCCGCCGCAGTCTCGACGCCTCGCACGGCCCCGCAGGGCCGCGACCTCACCCTCGATCTGGCACGGGTGACGTGCGTGCTGCTGGTCGTGTTCGTGCACATCCTCTTCACGGGGGTGGGGCGTGCGCCCGACGGGTCACTCCTCATCGAGCGGACGGTCGAGGCGCAGCCGTGGTTCACGGCCGCCTCCTGGATGGCGAACATCATGCCGCTGTTCTTCGTCGTCGGCGGATATGCGGCACGCGCCGGCTGGCGGTCGGCGGTCGCTCGCGGTGAGTCCGCCGACGTGTTCGTGCGCGTGCGCCTGCTGCGGCTCGCGCGCCCCGCGCTCGCACTCTTCGTCTTCCTCACCGCAGTGCTCGGCGCCGCCCGACTGATCGGGCTCGACCCCGCGCTCGTCGATGTGGTCGCCATCGGCATCGGATCACCGCTCTGGTTCCTCGCGGCGTACATGATCGTCCAGGCCCTGGCCCCGACGATGATGGGACTGCACGAACGCCACGGCATGCACGTGCTGATCGTCCTTCTCGCGGGCGCCGTGGTCATCGACACGCTGCGCTTCACGGTGGTGGGTGGGATGCTCGCGATCCAGCCGATCGCGGGCACCGGCTACGGCCTCGGTCAGGAACTGTTCGGCATTCCCAACATCGTGTTCGTGTGGCTGTTCGCCCAGCAGCTCGGGTTCTTCCTGTTCGACGGGTGGTTCGCCGCGAGGCGGGGCTGGCAGCTGGCGCTGCTCATCGCCGTCGGATATGCCGCGCTCTGGGGCCTGGTGTCGCTCGGCGGCTACTCCTGGAACATGCTCGGCAACCAGTGGCCGCCGACCACGGCGATGGTGCTGCTCGCCGTCATCCAGGCATCCGCTCTGACGCTGCTGCGTCGTCCCCTCACTGCGCTCATGCGAACCAGAGCGGCCCAGGGCGCGGTATTCCTCATCGGCTCCCGCCTCATGACGATCTATCTATGGCACCTGCCGGTGATCATGATCCTCATCGGCATCCAGCTCCTGTTGCCGCTCCCCCTCCCCGCGCCGGGGAGTCCGACCTGGTGGTGGACGCGACCGCTGTTCCTCCTCGTGGTCCTCGGAGCCGTGTGGGCGCTCTCGCTGTGGCTGGTGCGGTTCGAGAAGACCCCGCCGGCCGGAGTCGCCCGTCACCCGAGCACCGGCGCGACCGTCGCCGCCGTGCTGCTCTTCGTCACGCCTGTCGTCGGGATCACGGCGTACGGGCTGGACTTCCCGCTCGCAGCGGCCGCGCTGATCGGCACGGCGGCTGCGCTGCGACTGATGTCGACGACCCGATCAGCCGTGCGCTGACCGACAGAACCGAGGAAGAGGGCGGGAACGACGAAAGCCCTCGGCGAACCGAGGGCTTTCTCTGTTGTGTGACCCCAGCGGGATTCGAACCCGCGTTACCGCCGTGAGAGGGCAGCGTACTAGGCCGCTATACGATGGGGCCGTCTGGCGGAACGTTTCCGTGCCGCGACAACTGTTCAAGTATGCCATGACGATTATCGCGCCGCCAAATCGAGCCGAACTCCATCTGAATCTCGGGCGTGGCGCACGCGCAAGGGGTTTGCCACCACCGCCGAGAGGGAGTTGACTCGTCTCATGCGCGTCACCAAATTCGAACATGCCGCTCTCCGCATCCAGCAGGGCGACGACATACTCCTCATCGATCCGGGCTCGTTCACCGCCCCGCTGAACGACCTCGGCGGGCTGGTCGCCCTCGTCATCACGCACGAGCACCCCGATCATTGGACCCCCGAGCACCTCGACCGCATCCTCCGGGCAGCCCCCGGCACGCCGATCTATGCGCCCGCCGGGGTCGCGTCCGCCGCCGAGGGATACGAGATCTCCGTGGTGGCGCCCGGCGACACGGTCGAGATCGGTGCTTTCACGCTGCGGTTCTTCGGTGGCACCCACGAGGTGATCCATTCCTCTCTTCCCACGGTCGACAACGTGGGCGTGCTGGTCAACGACACGTTCTACTACCCCGGCGACTCCTACGCGGTGCCCGAGGGCGTCGAAGTCGGCACGCTCGCCGCCCCGCTCGGCGCCCCCTGGCTGAAGGTCGGTGAGGCGATGGACTACGTGCTCGCGGTCAACCCCCGTCGTGCGTTCGGGACGCACGACATGACGCTGTCCGTGGCGGGAAAGACCATGCACCGCCAGCGCCTGCAGTGGGCCACCGAGCAGGGCGGCGGAGAGTTCTCGGTTCTCGAGCCGGGCGAGTCGCTCGACATCTGAGCATGGCGGACTCCCCCGCCGCAGAGTATCCGGTCGATGAGGCCGCCGTGCGGGCGCTGCTCCGCACGGCGGCGCCGACCCTGGCCGCACTTCCTCTCCGGCCCTTCGCCGAGGGGTGGGACAACACGATGTGGAGTCTCGGCTCCGAGCTGCTCGTGCGCCTGCCGAGGCGCGCGCTCGCGGTGCCGCTCATCGCCAACGAGCATCGCGCTCTGCCGGAGATCGGGCCGGCACTGGCGGCGGTCGGCATCCGCACTCCGATACCGGTGCTCGCCGGCGAGCCGACCGAGGCGTTCCCTCGACCGTGGTCGGTCATCCCCCTGATCGACGGCACGACCGCGCTGCGGTCATCACGATCCGCGAACTCCCGCTGGGCGCCCCGGCTCGCCGAAGCACTCCTCGCCCTGCATGCACCGGCACCTGCCGACGCCCCGCGCAATCCCGTGCGCGGTCGAGCCCTGAGCACACGGGAGGGCGCTATGCGCCCTCGGCTCGACGCGCTTCCGACCCGCTCGGGGCTGCAACACGCGTGGGCTGACGGCCTCGAGGCCGCGCCGAGCGACGAGCAGGTCTGGGTGCACGGCGACCTGCACCCCGGAAACCTCCTGCTTCGCGACGGGTCGCTCGTGGCGCTCATCGACTTCGGCGACGTCACCTCGGGAGACCCCGCCTACGACCTCGCATCGGCATGGATGCTCTTCGACCCGCCGGGCCGCGCGGAGTTCCGAGCGTCGACCGGCTCACGATACGACGACGCGACGTGGGTGCGCGCGCGAGCCTGGGCCGCGTACATCACCCTCGTCCTCTTGACGCAGAGCGACGATCGACCGGACCTTCGCGCTGTGGGTCAGAGCACCGTCGCAGAGCTCGAGGCCGGCTGAGACTGCGCCGCTCGCACGCGGATGTCCCGGGCGAGATGATCGCGCTGTTCGATGACGATCCGGCGAAGGGCGGCCGGAGCGTCGTCGTGCTGCTCCAGCCACGCATCGACGCGCTGCAGCGTCGGCATCGCGGGAAAGAGCCCCGCGACCAGGCGTCGGGCCAGCTCGATGCTCCGGGTGCGCCACGCGTGCAGGATGCGGTCGAAGTACTCCTCGTCGAAACCCTCGATGAGATCTCGGCGGCCACCGGCACGGAACCCGGCGATCTCGGCGTCGAGGTGATCGTTGCTGAGGCTCTCGTCCGTCCAGGCGGCGTGCCACGCAGCGGCACGCACACCCTCATCGGGCAGCCCGGCCCGAGCCCGACGTGCGGCGGTGCGGCCGCTTCCGGTGTCGTCCCGCGAAAGCTCATCCGTGATCTCGGTCGACCCCGCGTGTCCCGTCGTCGCGAGTGCCGTCAGCAGATGCCACCTCAGGTCCGGGTCGACGACGAGTCCTTCGGGCACCTCGCCGTCGAGCATGCCGCGGAGACCATCGGCACGCACGTCGTCGAACGCCGATGCCGCCGCCACCGCACGTGCCCAGGAGAGCTGCGCGTCGCTGCCGGCATCCGCTGCGTGCATAGCGCTCCAGGCGGCCTCCACCCACTGCCTCTGCTCGTGCTGCCTGTCATCGTCCGCGACGTAGTGCCTGACAGCGAACAGGGCATTCGTGAGCACACCGCCCAGGAGGCCGATGTTCGTCTCCCCGGGCGCGTGCGCTCGCACGATCGAGGTGTAGCGGGTCGCCGCCAGCTCGCCGTCGCGCGTCGCGTTCCACAGCGACGACAAGATGACCGCGCGCGCGAGCGGGTCCTCCACGTCGGACAGCAGGTCGTGGACGGTCGCCAGTGACGCCTCGTCGAGGCGCACCTTGGCGTAGGTCAGGTCGTCGTCGTTGAGCAGCACGAGATCGGCGTCAGGGAAATCGACCGGAGTGCGCTCGTCGTGGATGTCCAGCGCGATCTGCTCGCGGCGCACCACTCGGCCGTCCACGCGGTCGTAGAACCCCACACGCAGGCGGTGCGGGCGCGCATCGCTCTGCACGAGTGCCGTCGCCCCGTCGGCATCCCGCTCGATCCACAGCGTCGACACGCCGGTCGTCTGCAACCAGGCTCGTGACCATTCGGACATGTCGCGGCCGGAGACTGCGCTCAGTTCGACGAGGAAGTCGTCGAGCGTCGTGTTGCCGAACGCGTTGGCGGCGAAGTAGCGACGCGCGCCCTCGAAGAACGCCTCATCCCCGACGAAGGCGACGAGCTGCTTGAGCACGGCCGCGCCCTTCGCGTACGTGATGCCGTCGAAGTTGAGTTTCGCCGCCTCGAGATCCGTGATGTCCGCGACGATCGGATGCGTGGTGGGGAGCTGGTCCTGCTGATACGCCCACGCCTTGCGGTTCGCGGCGAACTTCACCCACGCGTCGTGGAAGCGGGTCGCCACGGCCGAAGCATGCGATCCCATGTAGTCGGCGAACGATTCTTTGAGCCAGAGGTCGTCCCACCACTTCATCGTCACGAGGTCGCCGAACCACATGTGGGCCATCTCGTGCAGGATCGTGTTCGCCCGGGCCGCACGCTGGGCCTCCGTCGCGGCGCCTCGCGAGAGATACGCCTCGGTGAAGGTCACGAGACCCGGGTTCTCCATGGCTCCGAGGTTGTACTCGGGGACGAAGATCTGGTCGTACTTGCCCCACGGGTACGGGTAGGCGAACGACTCGTCGAAGAAGTCGAGGCCCTGGCGGGTGACCTCGAGGATCTCGTCGGATTCGAGGTGCGGCGACAGGGACCGACGGACGAACAGCCCGAGCGGGATGTGCTGCTCGTCACGGCGCCACTCGCCGTCGACGCGGAGGTAGGGGCCGGCGGCGACAGCGGTGATGTAGCTGGAGATGGGGAGTGTCGGGGCGAACTCGACGCGCTGCACACCGACGCCGACGTCGACGACCGCGGCGGCCTGATTCGACAGCACCTCCCAGCCCGACGGCGCGTCGACGACGAACGTGTAGGGCGCCTTGATGTCGGGCTGCTCGAAGCAGGCCATCACGCGCCGGGAGTCGGCGGGTTCGTACTGCGTGTACAGATACGTCCGGTCGTCGACGGGGTCGTGGAAGCGGTGCAGTCCTTCGCCCGAGCGGCTGTAGACGCCGACGGCCTCGACCCGGACGGTGTTGACGTCCACGAGGCCACGCAGCGCGATGCGGGCGCCGTCGTAGACGATCTCCTGCTCAGCACCGTTGACGACGACGCGCGTCACGCTCTCGCCGATGAAATCGAGCCACGTCGTCTCGACCGTCGAGGCGAACTCCACCGTCGTCGCCGTCGGGAATCCGCTGCGGGCCCGCTCGGGCGCTCCGGTCAGATCGAGTTCGACGCGGATGCTGCGGACCGAGACCGCGGCGGATCGCGCGGCAGTCTCCTCTCGCGTGAGGTTGGCTGTGTCCATACCCCCATCCTTTCATCTGCCTCCCCAGACGATTCCCCCCGTCACGGACGCGACCAGCACGACGACGAGCACCGCGTACCCGGCGAGGGTCAGATACCCCAGCACCAGGCCCGCGATCGCCATGCCGCCGCCGCCCTCATGTCGCGCGCGGATCTGCGCCAGAGCGATGTGACCGAGGATGATCGGGATGAGGGCGAAGCCGCAGATCCCCAGCACGAGGGTCGCGATGGCGAGACCGTTCGTGCGCGACGGCGGTGCGGGCGAGAGCGGGTGCGGCGGGTACGGAGTGGTCATGCCGTCAGCGTAGGGAGCGGATCGCGGCAGGTGGTCGCCAGGGCGTCGCAAAGCTGTCGCAGTCCTGCGACAGGCTGAGTTGCATTACGCAACATAGAGGTTTACAGTTGCACCATGCAACAAGAGCACGACGCGGATGCGCGAGGAGCGGACAGTGCGACGGTGCTGCGATCCCTCCTCGCCATCACCCGCCGAGGACTGGTGGACGCCCGATCCGGGGAGACCCGACTCTCGATCACCGATCAGTCGATCGTGATGGCGATCGCCGACACCCCGGGGATCCGGTCCATCGACATCGCGCAGATGTTCCGGCTCAACCGCTCGACGGTGTCGCGACAGCTCTCCTCCCTCATCACGCTCGGGCTCGTCCGCGAGGCGCCGGGAACCGCGGGTCGCGGTCGCCCGCTCGAACTCACACCCGACGGCGAAGACGCCTTCCGACGCACGCTCGACACGCTGCAGGACGTGATCGACACCCATCTCGCTCGGTGGTCGGATGCCGAGGTCTCGCGCTTCGCGCATGACCTCCAGCGCTTCGACCGCGACGACACCACATCGTGACCACGGCCCACAAGGCCCCCATAGAAGGAAGAGAAATGAAGAACATCACCGTTCTCGGCACCGGCGTCCTCGGATCGCAGATCGCGTTCCAGACCGCCTTCCACGGCTTCGACGTCGTCGCGTACGACATCGATCAGGCCGCGCTCGACCGCGCGGCCGAGCGGTTCGACGCACTCGCCGCACGATACGTCGCGGACGGTGTGGAGAATGCCGCAGGCGGCGGAGCCGAGGCGGCCATCGCCCGCATCCGCCTCACCTCCGACCTGACGGATGCCGCCGCCACCGCCGACCTCATCATCGAGGCGGTCCCCGAGAACCTGGAGCTGAAGCAGAGCATCTATCGCACGCTCGCGGATGCTGCGCCGGAGACGACCATCTTCGCGACCAACTCCTCGACTCTGCTCCCCAGCGCACTCGCCGCGTCGACGGGGCGCCCCGATCGCTTCCTCGCCCTGCACTTCGCCAACGAGATCTGGTCGCACAACACCGCCGAGGTGATGGGAACGCCCGAGACCGACCCGGCGGTCTACGACGCAGTCGTCGCGTTCGCGGCGGAGATCGGCATGGTCCCGATCCCGATCAAGAAGGAGAAGGCGGGCTACCTGCTGAACTCCATGCTCGTGCCGTTCCTCGAGGCGGGCGCAGGACTCCTCGTCGACGGCATCGCCGATCCCGAGGCGATCGACGCGACCTGGCGGATCGGCACCGGAGCGCCGGCCGGTCCGTTCGAGATCTATGACGTCGTCGGCCTCACGACGGCCTACAACATCTCTCGGATGGGTGGCGAGAAGCAGCAGCGCTTCGCCCAGCTGCTCAAGGAGCAGTACATCGACAAGGGCAAGCTGGGCGTCTCGACGGGCGAAGGCTTCTACACCTACCCGCGCGCAAACTGACCGACCTGACCGACCTGACCGCCCGACGCAGACGGCGTCACCGCGCGAGCAGCTTGCGGATGGCGGTCTCAGGCGACACCGAGAGATCGAGCAGGCGCCCTCGGGCGTACAGCCGGAACACCTTCGGGTCGATGTAGCTCCCCCTGGCGACCGCGATGGTGTTGCCGAGCGCCGAGGCCGTGGCCTGCACGGCCAGGCGCTCGGCTCGCCGCCGCTCGTTCTTCGTGTCCAGGCGGCCGATCCGGGCGAGAGCGTCAGCGGCGAGGATCGTGCCGTGAAGGGTGCGGAAGTCCTTCGCCGTGAACGCGGACCCGGCGACCTTTCGCAGATAGTCGTTGATCTCTCCCGATGTGAGCCGCACGCGGCGCCGCCCCTTGCGATATGCCAGAAGCGTCTCCCGCGGGGAGCCGACCGCGAATTCCGACAGAGCCTCGGCCAACGGCGCGTCGGTGATCTCGATCGAAGCCAGCTGCTTGCTCTTGGCGGGGAACTCGAGGGCTACCGTGCTCCCGTCGATGCGCACGTCACGCCGCCGCAGCGTGCTGAGCCCCCTGCTGCCGTGCTTGACGAGGTAGCGCTCCGAGCCGATGCGCAGCGCACCGTCGTCGAGCAGGCGGAAGGCGACCGCGAGGGCCCGCTCCTTCGACAGGCCGGGTTGGCCGATCGCACGGGTGACCTTCGCCCGCGCCGCGGGCAGCGCCGCGGCGAGCTTCAGCGCGCGGGCGAACTTGCGCTGATCGCGGCCGGTTCGCCACAGCGGGTGATAGAGGTACTGACGTCGGCCCGCGTCGTCGGTGCCCACCGCCTGGATGTGCGCGAGCGGATCCGCGGCGATCCAGACGTCGTGCCACCGCGGCGGGATCACGAGGTCGTCGATGCGCTCGCGGTCGGCCTCGACGACCGGCTGACCCGCCGCGTCGAGGTAGCGGAACCCCGACCCCGATCGCACGCGACGGATGCCCGGGGTCTGCCCGGGCACGACTCGGGTGAGTGCCATGGTCTGCTCCTGCCTGCATCCCGGGTCTGGCGCCGTTCTGCGGAATACCGACATTACGATG
>Ga0308161_1005003_pt1 | contig 11844 bp, 9 predicted proteins | sample PhyFR2_FD_201034 | JGI IMG/M metagenome (GOLD analysis project Ga0308161, IMG submission 201034) | Phyllosphere microbial communities from UC Gill Tract Community Farm, Albany, California, United States - DLSLF.R2 | ecosystem: Host-associated > Plants > Phyllosphere > Unclassified | place: USA...
TCTCTCTGCTTTCTTGCTTTGTATGATATTATTTTATCCATCTCAAGCGGAACGATTCGAATATGTATATAAAAGAGCCACTCTACGATAAATCCGTAAAGTGGCTTTTTTAATATCGTTTATTTTCAGGTAATATCAAAAAAAGAATATCGTCATTTCTAAAGGCGTAATCCATGGAAATATTGCACAATAGGATGCTTTAATTTCACTCTGTCTGACATGCTCAAAATCCGCTTTTTCCCCACTCTTCGATCCATCAAAGCCAAAATGTTCAGCAAAATATCCTGACCCTCTAGACTTTCATCAATCGGTGTTGCTAAAAATTTGGTAGCGGTCGCTGTAAAGTTCGATTTGCTAAGTGCCGTCTGCGCAGATAACAGTTCTTTGGCAAGTCCATTCATTTTGCGATTACGTGCCATTACTTTCAAACGATCTTCAGGAACCGCTCCATTGGTTTCTTTGCGAAGCGCTTCGATCTCGTCCATGCTGATCGGAATGCGAAGATTCGGATCGTTTTTAATTTCCATTTCACTCTGGTACCAAGTGATCGGACTGGTTTTGTCATTCATATTAAAGATGTTTTTCTTATCTACTGTGATATAACAGTTGCCCGATTTGCCAGTCAGATAGCTATAACTGGTTGCCCGGTATTCCACTTTTCCTTGTAGTGCAGGAGCGAGAAAACCTTCTAAATTTTGCTTCAATTTACTCCAGGACATACTTCCTCCTATGTTGTGAAAGCCTGACGACCATTTGAATGGCTGTCAGGCTGTATTTTTAAGTTAGTATGTTGCGTATGACAACATTCATTATATTATATCATTTAGATTCTTTTAACTTTACAATTATCACATACTTAATAAAAAATAATAAACATCAAATTATTTTCAGTGCTCGTATTTTCTAATACATATAATTAGTTATCAACTTTTTTTAATTTAAATTTAGTTATTTGTAAATATAAAAATAAGATCAAAATATTACTTTCTTTGTTACAATTTTCAACCTTAATCAATCCATGAGCAATTTTGTTACGTAAATTTAATCCTGTTTGTTCAACCATTATCATTTGAATACATTTATGCAATGACTCTCCTAAAACTTCCTTTACATCATCACGATTAAGAAATTCATTAAATGTCTCTTCATGTTGAACCATACCACGTTTAATAGAAGTTGTAGCAAATCCAGCCTGTGAAAACATCCTTCTTAGACAAGATTCGAACTGAGGTACGAGAATATGTAAAGAACTAATATAATCCTTTTCAAAAAATTTGCGTATACCAAGCTCAATGAAAGAAATATTTTGAGAAGGCATTAATGACCATGATATTACTTTTTGTATGAATTTATCAGCTGTTAGTCCTTTAACTCGTATTAATTTATCAATTACCCCTGTAAGAAATAATGTATTTCTAATATTTAGATGAACCATATAAATACTATCATATGCCATTTTGAAGTTATCATTATCTTCAACAGCTTGCATGACTTTTTTATCATCATCCAGAATAGATTTATCTAAAAGAAACTGAAGAGGGAAATCTTTTTCTTGTTTTTTAGTTTGTTCTTGGATTGCATTTAAATCAGGGAATAAATTTTCTGATTTTGAGATTAACTCTAATGCGTCCATAATATTTATTTCTAAAAAAGGTTTTATTAATATATCAATTTTTTCTTTTGGTACTTCCATGGGAATACTAATTAGTTTCATCTCTTTTATTGATTGTTCATAAGACTGTCGAATCTTCACTTTCATTTCTTTTATTTTTTCAGTCAAACCATTTTGAGAATAAAATTGCATTGCCTTTTCATAAAAATGTGCTTGTACTAGAGTACTTTTCTCATTTCTACCTTGTTGATATATAGCTTCTTTTTCAAATGACATACCAATTTCCAATCGAAAACTTCTATCTTCCTCTATTGCTATTTCTACAATATTGCTCCAACTTATAATCTCTTTACAGAAAATACGATGCAAATGATATTCTTTTTTATCCCAATAATATTGTTTTGCTAGAATTAAAGTATCATAGCAATATTTATACTGATTTTCACATATTTTTTCTGTCAATCTACTATTTGCAACTTCTTTTACTATTTTTGCAATCTCTAAAATTGACATATAGTCTTTTTCTTTCAAAAAAATATCCATAAAAGTAAAGGCTTTATCTGTAACTGTTTTAAGCATTTCTTGATTTACCATTTTAAGAGAAACTTGAACTCCCCTTGCAATTAAATCAACAAGTCCAATATCATCATTATTTTCGGCAAAATCGTCAATTATCGAATGAATGGATACTATTAAAATTTTAGCGATCGAGAATGCTTTTATCTCAATCTTATTGCTATAATCTAAAAGAAAATCAGCATAGCGACAACGTAAAAAAACATTTTTAGTTGTTTCTAATCGATACTTTAAATAATTAAAATCTTCTAAGGTATAAGAATTTACATCAGGCCATTTATAACCGTTTATCCATTCAACTACAGGGATAAATCTTATTTCATAGTCATCAGCAATAATTGGAGTTCTTGGATGAATCGATAGTACTTCTAATTCTAGCTGTGCTTGTTTAGCTAACATTTCATCTTTCTTTTCTAATGCGCATTCTCGGATTCCAATTAACTTATCAACATAATTTCTAAAGTAAGTATCATATCCTAAACTTTCAATCTCTACAAAATCTAATTCATCCATTGATTATCTCCACCTAATAAAATATGAATATTATTTATTTAAACTAAAAAACCTATTCTTTCACCATATTATTTCCGCAAAAAAATTAAAAAAGCTATTAACTAAATATTATTTTTTAATTTATTATATAAATTAAAATTCTACTTTAGAGGATTTTATAATACATTTCTTTAAATTCTATTTCAAATATAACATGTTTTAAAATCTACGTTTTAAAGATATTCCTTTACTAATAGATAGCAGCATAGGAAATTATTAAATCAGAGTTCAAGAAATATTTGTAGATTCTTGAACTCTGATTTATATTTTTCTGATTTTATTAAAAATTATATATTATATCGAGAATATCTTTACCATTAAACTTCTACAGTTTCTAATTGCTTCGCCGCAAAATCATCAAGCAATGCTCGCACTTCATTGGTATTCTTAGCGCTCATCAGTTCATTTCTTAACTCACTGGCTCCACGGAATCCACGAACGTAAATTTTGAAAAAGCGAGGAAGTGGCTTGAACGAACGAGGTTCGATTTCAGAATATTTGTCATGCAAGTCCATGTGTATCCTTAATAAATCCAGCAACTCTGTACTACTATGCTCTCTGGACTCTTGTTCAAACGCAAACGGGTTACTGAAAATCCCGCGTCCGATCATCACGCCGTCTACACCGTACTGCTCCACTAACTTCAATCCAGCTTCCCGATCAGCAATATCGCCGTTGATCGTAAGTAACGTATTCGGCGCAATTTCATCACGAAGATTTTTGATCTCTGGAATCAGCTCCCAATGTGCAGGCACTTTGCTCATTTCATCTCTAGTACGCAAATGAATCGACAGATTCACAATATCTTGCTTGAAAATATGAGTGAGCCAATCCCGCCACTCGTCCACTTCTGCAAATCCAAGACGTGTTTTGACACTCACAGGCAGACCGCCTGCTTTGGCTGCTTGAATAATCTCTCCTGCGAGTTCAGGACGACAGATTAGCCCGCTCCCTTTGCCATTCTCAGCTACATTCGGTACAGGACAACCCATATTGATGTCGATCCCTTTAAAGCCCTGCTCTGCCATACCGATACTCATTTGCCGAAAAAATTCCGGCTTATCTCCCCAAATATGAGCCACGATCGGCTGTTCATCTTCAGTAAACATCAACCGCCCACGCACACTATGATGCCCTTCAGGATGACAATAACTCTCCGAATTCGCAAACTCAGTAAAAAACACATCCGGTCTAGCCGCCTCACTCACCACATGACGAAACACTACATCCGTCACATCCTCCATCGGAGCCAGTATAAAAAACGGCTTCGGTAAATCACGCCAAAAATTGTCTGTCATGTTAAAAATCCTTTCGTTCTATATGAAGGATCAGCTTCATCCTATATTGATTAGGAATTCCACCTCAAAATTTCATTTAATAGTTAAATATAAATTAGGTACGATATGAAATAATTTTATAGAGAAAATTCGTTAATCTAAAAGTTATTATACTAGATTACGCCAAAAAAAGAGAGGTTATTCCTTTCTTTACTATTTTCTAAATAGATTTCTAATAACATTTAAGTAAGTATCATAACGCTATTGAATTATCTTTGTAGAAGAACTCATAAAAGAATCTAACGCTAATTTTAAAAAAGAGCTAATTATCTTTTATGTCAAACTCGTAAACGACTCATACAAAATAACTTTATTTTCTTTGGCAATATCACATTAAAACAAGATTCCATTCGATCCTCTTGATAGACGACCCACCGATCATAAAAAACTGGTTACCATGATAGCAAACTTACATCATATAAATATAATATGATAAAAGGGTAAGAAAACTTTAAAACAGGTACATATTTGATATTATCCACAACTACAAATTTGGAATTAAGATTGTTCTTATTAAAGTAGGATTGTATGATAACACTGAGAAATAACATATTGGGAGGAAGAACAATGATAAAACCTAAAAGACTTAGGTCTGGTTCGAAAATAGCGATAACTTCACCTTCAAATGGTCTACCTTATTTGTTCCCTGACATTTATAAACTTGGTATAAAAAATATTCAAGACCACTTGGGATTGGAAGTTGTTGAAATGCCAACCGCAAGAATGTCCCAAGATGATTTATACAATAATCCCCAAATTCGTGCAGATGATATAAATAAATGCTTTGAAGATGACAGTATAGATGGCATCATCACTTCAATTGGTGGCTATGAATCGGTTAGAATACTGCCGTTTTTAGATACAAATACAATTCTAAAAAACCCCAAATTTATCATGGGTTTTTCAGATGCAACTACTTTTTTAACTTATTTAAACCAATTGGGTATGGTCACTTTTTATGGACCTTCTGTTATGGCAGGTTTAGCCCAAATTAAAAGCCTTCCATCCGAATATACTGAACATTTAAAAGCCATTTTATTTCAAGATAGTTTCCCTTATACATACTCTCCATTTGAGAAATGGACTAATGGATATAAAGATTGGAGCAATTTAGAAACGCTAGGTGAGTGTGAAGAGTTTCATCATAATGAGACTAGATGGGCATTTTTACAGGGAATCTCCACCGAGCAAGGGTATTTGTGGGGGGGATGTATCGAAGTATTGGAATTTGCAAAATCAACTATTTATTGGGCTAATGAATCGTTCTGGGAAGATAAAATCTTATTTTTTGAAACTTCAGAAGACAAGCCTTCACCTATGCAAGTTGGATACATGTTACGGAATTATGGTATGCAAGGAATATTTCCCAAAATTAAAGGAGTCATTTTTGGAAGAGCGAAAGATTACAGTGAAGAAGAGAAACTAAAACTTAATAAGATAATTGTGGAAATCATACAAGGTGAGTTCGGTGCAGATGATATTCCTATAATTGTTGATTTTGACTTCGGACATACCGACCCCAAATTAATTTTACCACTCGGGTGCCAAGTAGAGTTAAATCCCATAACAAAAGAAATAATTCTGTTAGAAAGCCCATTTTCTGAATAAATGGTTAAGCTAAACAAAAAATTTTGCTAAATAATCAGACGACCGCCTCAAACCTACATAGTGGTCGTCTTTTTGTTTAAGATTTAAAATTGTGCGTTAACAAAAATAATAAAAGAGGGGTTCAGTGCCCCTCTTTTCTGCATCCGCCAATATACCTCAACTATCAATCTTTCCTAACCAACACCGCCACACTCTCCACATGTGTCGTATAAAGTATAGGAATGCGCTTCCCCCCCTTTTATTTCCGAAGGACTTTTTTTGCTTGATTATCTTACTCTCCACCAAATTCGTGAAGCCTGTCTTATAAATAAACATTAATCTATGCGGGTCAGACTGTGCAGGATCAGTTGAATCCCCTACAGTAACCTTCTCCACAATACTCTCAAATAACATTGCGGTCAAAGGAAGAAAGCACCTCATTCTTTTGCAGCACCTTTCTAAGATGCTCTAGTCTCTTCTCCACATCCAATTCCTGCCGCGAGTTTTGCTCTAGCTGCGCCTGCTCATTTAACAACTCATTGAGCTGGCTCTCCAACTCCGCGTACTTGCTCTCATAGGTAGCGCGATCTATTTTTTCATCTAAGCACAAGTCAATAAGCTTGCAACGCTTTTGCTCCATGAGCTTGATTTCATTATTCACTTTATTTAATTTTCTCATATGGTTCTGATTACCGAGAACAGTCTCCATGTGCTTCATCAGCTCATCTAATACATCCATATGATTGCTGCACAATCTTCTGTAGGATTCAAGAAAAGCACTCTCAATGACATTTTCAATTAAAGCCTTGCTATGAGGACAATACTTCTTTCCTTTTTTGGTTGCCGTCACACATTGCCAAATCGTCTTTTCGTGCGTCGTGCCGCTATGCCAATTACGCCTGGATAAGTTACTACCGCAAAACGCACACTCCAGCTTGCTGCTAAAAGCAAATTTCCTGCTGTATTTATCGCGTTTCCCTTTTTCAACTCCTCTTAATCTTGCTCCTCTTCGATGCAAAATAGCCTGTGCTTTTTCAAAAACCTCTTCACTTACTATTGGCTCATGATGATTCCTAATGTAAAACTGGTCTTCTTCGCCGTAATTCTCCAGTCTTCTCTTTGAGATCAGATCAACGGTAAAGGTCTTTCCTTGGAGTAAATCGCCCTTGTACTTTTCGTTTTTAACGATACCAAGAATCGCTGTATCTTGCCAATTGCTTCGACCCGACCTCGTTTTATAGCCCGCGGCGGTTAATTCCTTAGCAATCATATAAGCTCCGTAACCCGCTATGTAACGCTCGAATATATAACGAACCAGTTCGGCTTCCTTTTCATTTATAGATATTTTCTTTGTCTGTACATCATAATCATAGCCCAATCAGCTTTGAAAGCCAACTAGCTCACCGCGCTTCATTTTCATCTTCAAGCCCTTTTTCACGTTGGAGGATATACTTTCAACCTCTTGCTGTGCCACTGAGCTTAAAATGACCAATAATAATTCACCATCCATTGTCATGGTATTGATGTTCTCGTCTTCAAAGAATACAGCTACATTCTGCTCCTTCAGCATCCGTACATACTTGAGTGTATCCAATGTATTTCGAGCAAATCGGGAAATGGACTTGGTAATAACCATATCAATTTTCCCATTCATGCAATCATCAATCATGCGTTGGAAATTCTCACGCTTGTTGACCTGTGTTCCGGTTACTGCCTCATCTGCGTAAATATCAGCAAGCTGCCAATCCGAACGTTTGTTTACCAGTTCAGTGTAATATGCAACCTGCGATTTATAGCTGCTAAGCTGTTCCTCAGTGTCCGTACTTACTCTTGCATATGGGGCTACTCTTAAAATATCGGAAAGCCCTCCAGTTTTTCGGTCAGTTATCTTTCGGCTGGCCTTGATCACTTCAACTTCATATGCCATTGTTAATCCTCCTTCAGCTCTTATTATCTCGGAATCAGTATAATAAGACTGGGTTCAATCAACAATTGTGCGAATCAGGTTGTCAGATCGGAAATCACACCATAGTCTTTCATGATTTTGCTTTTGAGCGCATGAAATTCCTGTTCGGTAATCAGGGATATGGACAATAGCTGCTTAAGCATAGCAATTTGCATGCTATATCGGATTAAATTATGCTTCATACGATACCTCCCAATAAAAAAATCGAGAACATCCATCATTAAAGGGATTCGTTTAAGAAAAAAATAGGTAGTCACGAGCTTGAATGAAAGGGGCGTGCAAATGCCCCTTCTCCTCTGTTTTGGTTTGACAATTCACTTATCCGGCGAACGATGGTTGGTCATTCTCATAGGTAGCTAACCTCTCCCAGGTTCTCTGCGAGCTGCACCCATTGCGATAAGCTGTGGCTGGACAGAAGTATCATTATACCTTCGCATGAATCGTCGCCTTAAATGGAACCATCATTTATTTACTGCATGGCAAAATCGCTCGCATTCTTATAATATAAGATGATTATGGCGCACATGCAGACAAGCTTTCTCCTTTTGGAGCATGCGAAGAATGTACCGTATAAGACAAGTATTTTGTTTTCAATGAACAAGGAGGTTTTATCCCTCTACTTATCGTTTCATTTATCAATCAAAATCGGAACAACTATTTAAATTTAAAAGTTTACATGACATTATGGTTAATTTAGAATACCGAAAAAAGCATTAGCTCAATTGGAATAATAACCGCTCAATTCGATAAAATACCCTATAGAGATTCCGTTAATTGTGTATACTGATAAAGTAAGAACAGTCTAGTAAAGGGAGGAGGGGGCTCTCTTTTGAAATATATTAGTGTCCAACAAGATGCTAATAATTGAGGGATTTTTGATCGAAGGGTTAGTATTCTATGTGCGCAAAAGGAAAAATTATAAGTTCAATAAAAGAAGGTCGCTCATATAAAATTCCTTCTGAGGCTCAGTAAATGGCAGGCACGATGTTTGTCCACGAAACAAAAGAATGATAATGGGCAACCATGCAGAGGCTTCTCCATGTCACGGCGAATTCATGAAGAAACATATTACACAAATATTGGTTCGACAGAACCGGAACATTAGAAGTGAAACTCCTCTGTCACTCAATTCCGCAATTCCCTAGAAGGAATCTTTCTTTAGTCTCTTTTTTGAAGTAGAATTATGTCTTCAGAACACATGTAAGAAGAATTCATCGTCTATTTAATCGGTAAAATTTGTATTCATAAATTCACCGTGTTCTCCATATGGCTTCGTGTTATAGCAATTATGGGAAGTTTTTTTAAGAGCACTGATGAATAATGTGTTAAGAAAACAAATGAATAATAAACCTACTTAGGAGAATTGATGATGAATAAAAAGAAATCTATAATTCAACAAGATGACCATATTATTCTTCCAAAAGCCACTTTACGCCGCTTTGCTGATAATAAGACAAAAAAAATATGTTGTCTTAAATTAAGCGATTCAAATAATTTAGCGATAACTAAGCATTATCCCAAATCTTTTCACACTAAACCCAATTACTATAATCCAGAATTTGATAATATAGTGAAACGATATGAAACACTAATTGGAAAATGGCATAAAGAAATAATGAATGCGATTAAAACTAATACCATTGAATCTTTGATTACTAATCGTCTTGAAGAACTCAAAAAAGACATAATAGAATTGATCACTATACAATTCCATCGTACTGTTTTAGCTGATGAAAAATTATTAGCGCAATATATAGAACAAGAAAAAAAACGATATGAGGAATTTAGTGCAAATTTTTTCAGAAGTGGTAGAATACCAGAAGGCTTTTTAAACAACAAGCAACGATTTTTCAACAAAGAAATTGATCAGGTTCAGTATTATTCACAAAACATATTGGGACAACCCAACGAGGGAATCGAAAAGACTTATAAAGATTCTATTCCTTATATTTTCTATATCCCAAATGAAATTGATTCCACGTTTCTGCTTCCCCCTCAACATTTTGTACCAAATAATGCATTTGCAAGGTTCATCTTATCGCCAAGACTTGCGTTGGCTTTATATAAAGATAATTCTCCCCAGCGCACTATCATTCTAAAAAAAGAAGATGTAGACTGTTTAGTTCCAAGAGCTATTGAAAGTGCTTTATCAATATCAAAGGAATATCAAGAAATTATCGGTGAAGAAAAATATCTTCATTATATAAAAAGTAAAATTGAAAAATATATGTCAATGATTAAAGAAATCGCAGAAGAGCAAATAATTTTAATTAGTGGAGATGAAGAAATTTTACAAGATGACCAAACCATTCTTGAAATGATAGTTTCTATAATGTACTTTAAACCAGAAAGTAAAAAAATTATCATAGAGACAGGGGTACTATCAAGCAAATTATTAAAATTGGATGAAACAACAAAAAATGAAGGCTTGTATATGTTTGCAAAGTGGGGATACAAGATTGTTTTAATAAATCAACATGATTTAAGCAATTCGAACTCTGGTATTGCAATAGCCAAAACTAAGGAAGATGCAATAAAACTACTTTCATAATTAATTTGAGCGTGTCTAAAAACTCGGATTAATGAGTTTTCAGACACGCCCTAGTCTCGGAGGGTTCTTACCTTTCATTTTACAGACCTTATTATCGTTATATCTTCCTCGCCCCTCTAGATTAACAATTATCTATATACCACTTTACAGCCATCAAGGGAGTCAACAGCACGGCATATTGATCCTTGGCTGTGGTGTAGTTGTCATCATCCTCATACAACTCAACCGTTTGTACAACAACTCTTTTCACTGCATGAATCGTACATTTGAGATAATCCGCAGGTATTTTTTTATGCTCTCCTAAGCATTGAAGCCACTCCCCGAAGGCAATATCCTCTTTTTCGCCAAAACGAACGTCAATAATACTTAAGGACTCTGTTTCATAATAGTGATTTGCGCACATATACAAAGATAGCTTATATTTTTTTCCGACACTATTATCATTGTATGGAATACTCTCTTTCAACATAAATGTATTCAATATATTAGATTCATAGTCACAGATCGAGCAACTGGTTGAATAGCCGAACAGCTTATTGCTCAAGTCCCGGGTAAAATACATTTTTCTTTTCCTAGCATCACTTCGGAACTCATACCTCTGGACGACACTCTTTAGAACCTCAAACTCAGGTGATGACAGATCATGTCGCGGCTTCCAATAAGGAGAAAACTGATCATACAACTTTACAATAGGTCTGTCCACCTTCTTATAGACTGTATGGAGCATGTCGCACGTTTGCAACAATCCGTCCAGCAATTTAGCAATTTCGGCCGTTGTGACACGCTTCGGATTACCGGACTGCAACCTTCCAGGCAACAGGCAGATCAGATCTTCGGACCGTATTTCGTCATTAATATGACTAAGCAAACGAATCCTTTGGATCTTATCATCCTTAACTCCCATAACATAGATATCCTTGCCGAAGTCCAGAGATTTACCATCAGAATCCCTTTTCTGCAATCCTTCAATGAAAACAATCTTGTCCAACAATTCTCTGATGGTCAGAGGTGACTCCCCTGTCACACGGCTAATCGTATCCACATCAAAGTCAGGGTACTCGTCTGTCAGACTAACGGTCACAAAGAAGTAATTGGACAGCTTGCTGTTCTCGAACAAACTAGGGTTTTCGATTTTGGTAATCTCCCTTAGTTCCTGATATCGATTCTGGCAGTCAGATACATCATATTGTGCGATTTTAATGGAATTGTACTTGATCTTCAGCAGGTTTGTTTGATCTACTTCATAAGTGCAAGTAAGCTGCCTCGTACCATTTCCGTATTCGCAATATTGATAATTCATAAATCGTTTAATACATGTCAGCTTATCCGAACGGTCGACATCTCGGAGCAGATGATCCTGAAATAAATCCAACAAAAATTGATGAAAGGTATATTCCGATTTTAGAGGAGTGTCTTGGTCTCTGTCCCCAACGTTTGCGACCAAGTCGGTCTTGGCCAGCAACGTAATATCATCCAACACAAAGTCATTTGCAAATAAATACTCCCTACCGCCGACTGTTAACGTCCGTTCCCCATCATAATGTCTGACAAGGGATCGATTGGCCTTAATGGCCTGCATTAATTTGGCCAACGTTGCCTGAGTAAACATCAGGTCCACTTCCGCTGACAGCAACGCAAATGTTGCTTGATCCCTGGGGGTTAG
>Ga0308161_1005007_pt1 | contig 11835 bp, 11 predicted proteins | sample PhyFR2_FD_201034 | JGI IMG/M metagenome (GOLD analysis project Ga0308161, IMG submission 201034) | Phyllosphere microbial communities from UC Gill Tract Community Farm, Albany, California, United States - DLSLF.R2 | ecosystem: Host-associated > Plants > Phyllosphere > Unclassified | place: USA...
ACAGCGCGCTGCCGACCACACCCATCACCGTGCCCACGGGAATCTCATAGGGCGCGATCACCAGCCGGCCCACCAGGTCGCACAGCAGCGTCAGCGCCGCGCCGGCCAGTGCCACCCACAGCACGCTGCGGCGCACGTTGTCGCCGACGACCAGGCGCACGACATTCGGCACGATCAACCCGACGAAGGGAATGCTGCCCACGGTCACGACCACGCAGGCCGTGACCACGGCCACGACCACCAGGCCCTGCCAGACCAGGCGCCGGTAGTTGAGCCCGAGGTTGGTGGCAAACGACTCGCCCAGCCCGGCGACGGTGAAGCGGTCGGCGGCCAGGCAGGCCAGCAGCGTCACGCCCAGCGACAGCCAGAGCATTTCATAGCGCCCTTCGACCACCACCGAGAAGTCGCCGTTGGCCCAGGCGCGCAGCGACTGGATCATGTCGTGCTGATAGGCGAAGAAGGTCGCGCCCGCGTCGATCACGCCGGCCAGGATCAGGCCCACCAGCGGCACGATCCAGGCCGAGCGCAGCTTCACGCGCGCCAGCACCGCGAGAAACAAAGCCGTGCCGGCCAGCGCCATCAGCGCCGCGACGCCCATCTTGGCCCAGACCGACCAGTCGGGCGCCCACAGCGCCATCATCAGCATGCCCAGCGTCGCCGACTCCACGGTGCCCACCGTGGAAGGCTCGACGAAATGGTTGCGCGCCAGCATCTGCATCAGCAGCCCGGCCACGGCCATCGACGAGCCCGCGAGAATCAGCGCCAGCGTGCGCGGCACGCGGCTGTAGAGCAGCACCTGCGCCACCATGTCGTCCTCATGCGAAGACCACAGCGTGTTCCAGGAGACATCGCTGACGCCGACCGACAGGCTCCACAGCGCCAATGCAAAAAGGGCCACCAGGGCCCCGGTCCACGCCACCACGAAGGTGCGGGCCTTAACGGCGCGAAAAAGCATCCGACAGTTGCTGGATGTTGGCCTTCAAGGCGCCCGGACCCGCGTTGGACAGCAGATACCAGTTGGCGGCATTGAGATACACCACCTGCTGGCTGCGCCAGGCCTTGGTGGCCTGCACCAGCTTGTTGTCGAGCAGCTTCTGCGCGGCCGCGCCTTCGCGGCCGATCGCGGCGTCGCGGTCGAGCACGAGCAGCCATTCCGGATTGGCCTTGAGCAGGTATTCGAAGGACACGGCCTGGCCGTGCTTGGAGACCTCGATCTTCTGCGGCAGCGGCTTCATGCCGAACACCGTGTAGAGCATGTCGAAGCGCGAGCCCGGGCCATAGACGCTGAGCTTGCCGCCATTGGTCATCAGGAACAGGCCCGGGCCCTGCTTTGCCGCCTCGGTGCGCAATCCGGCAATGGCCTTTTCCACGGACTGGATCTCGGCTTCGCCTTTTTCCCGCACGCCATAGATCGCGGCCAGCGCGCGGATGTTGCGGTAGACCTCTTCGATCTGCTTTTGGTTGTCGACGGTCACGTCGAGCACCGGCGCGAACTTCTTGAGTTCGGCGATCTTCGGCAGCGAACGGTTGCCGGCAATGATCAGATCGGGCTGGAGCGCCTTGATCTTTTCATAGTCGGGCTCGAACAGGCTGCCGACCTGCGGATACTTTGCGCTGTCGGCATAGCGTTCGAGCAGCGGCGGCATTTTCTGGTTGGGCACGCCCTGCACGTCCACGCCCAGGGCCTGTAGCGTGTCCAGCGCGGCCAGGTCGAACACCAGCACGGTCCGGGGCTTGAGGGGCATGCGCACTTCGCCCGAAGCATCCTTGACGGTCACGGTCTCTGCGGTCCAGCCCGAAGCGCCGCCACCGGCCAGGCTCAGCACCACACCCCATTGCCCCAGGCGCCCCATGGCCTGGCGGCGCGTCACGGAAAACGACATATCCCCAATCCTTCCTACATTGCCGGCAAAAAATGGTCCGCAGCGGCACTCCGTTGCGAACAATTATCATTATGCATGCGAACCAATTGTCAGGGTTGACCCTAGGGTGGCTTGCGCCTGACGGCCTCGCGGCCCGCATGCCGCGCGCGACCGCCTGGCCAGGCCCTAGAATGTTTTTCCTGCGCCGCACATCCGTGCACGCAGCCAAAATTCCAAGCCGCACCGGCGGCAGATTCATTCAAGAGAGGGTGGGCGCGATGTCCTCCTGGTTCACGCGGCTGGCCCCTGCCACGCGCTCGGCCCTGACCGGCATCGGCCTGACGGTATGCGCCTGCGCGCTGTTTGCGCTGCTCGACAGCGCCACCAAGTTCAGCGGCCAGTTCCTTCCCATGCTGCTGGTGGTCTGGCTGCGCTACCTGGCCCAGGCGCTGGTCACGGCGGCGCTGGTGGTGCCGCGCCATGGCTTGGCCATCCTGCGCACCCAGCATCCGCGCTTCCAGTTCAGCCGCGCGGCCTGTGGCCTGGCAACCACCTGCATTGCGTTTTTCTGCATCCAGAGCATGCCGCTGGGCAACTTCACCGCGATCTGGTCCGCAAGTCCGCTGCTGATCGTGGTGGCTTCGGCCTGGCTGTTCAAGGAACGCATCAGCGCCGCACGCCTGGTGCTGCTGCTGATCGGCTTGGCCAGTGTGATCCTGATCGTGCGGCCCGAGAGCACCGACCAGCCACTGGGCTGGCGCAGCCTGCTGCCGATGGCGCTGCTGCTGTGCGGAACCGGCTACCAATTGCTGGGCAGCCGGCTGGCGCGCCTGGACGAACCCGCAACGACCCAGCTCTACACCACCTGGCTGCCGCTGCTGCTCACGGCGCCGCTGCTGCCCTGGTTCTGGCAGAGCGTGGGCAGCTGGCAACTCTGGGCCGCGGTACTGGTCATGGGCACTTGCAGCGGCATCGGCCACCTGCTGCTGCTGCAGGCCTACCGCGCGGCCACGCCGGCCACGATCTCGCCCTTCCTCTACAGCCAGATCGGCTTTGCGATGGCCATGGGCTGGCTGTTCTTCGGCCAGGTGCCGGACCAGCTGTCGCTGATCGGCATGGCGGGCGTGGTGCTGGCCGGCATGGCAGGCATTTTCCTGAGCCTGCGCGAATCCCGCTGAGCGGGACCAGGCCCACCCCCGAGCCTACCGAAAGCTCCCCCCGCTCGCCCTGAGTCCGTCGAAGGGTGTATTCACTCGGGACGGAAGGCCGTCCATCCTTCGACAAGCTCAGGACGAACGGTTTAGCCCGCTCGCCCTGAGCCCGTCGAAGGGTATCTTCACTCGGGACGAAAGGCCGTCCATCCTTCGACAAGCTCAGGACGAACGGTTTATCCCGCTCACCCTGAGCCTGCCGAAGGGTGTCTTCACCCAGGACGGAAGGCCGTCCCTCCTTCGACAAGCTCAGGACGAACGGTTCATCCCGCTCACCCTGAGCCCGTCGAAGGGTCGCCCTGAACCGTCGAAGGTGCCCCTAGGCTGGTCCTGGCGCAGGGCTGCCTGTCGAAAGCTGCGCCTCGCGGAACGCCCGCGCCTTGCCGAAATGCCCGTTGCCGATAAACGGCACGGGCGGGCGCAGTGCCGACAGCGGCGAGGGGTGGTTGCTGGTCAGCACCAGGTGGCCGCGGTCGGCTGGAATCCAGGCCTGCTTGGACTGCGCATGGCTGCCCCAGAGCATGAACACCACCGGGTTCGGGCCTTCGGCGATATGCCGGATCACGGCATCGGTCAGCGCTTCCCAGCCGCGCTTGCTGTGGCTCGCGGCCTGGCCCTCCTCCACCGTGAGGCAGGTGTTGAGCAGCAGCACGCCATGCGTGGCCCATTTCACCAGGCTGCCGCCGGGCGCGGGAAACGCCGGCATGGGCGTGCCCAGGTCGCGTTGCATTTCCTTGAAGATGTTGCGCAGCGAGGGCGGCAGCGCCACGCCCGGCGCGACCGAGAACGCCAGCCCTTCGGCCTGGCCGCGGCCATGGTAGGGGTCCTGGCCCAGGATCACGACGCGCACCGCCTCGGGCGGCGTGAGTTCGAGCGCACGCAGCGGCTGCGGCGGAAAGATCACCGCGCCCGCATCGAGCCGGTCTCGCAGGAAGGCCAGCAGCTTGGCACCCACCGCGCTGCCGAAGAAGCTGTCCACCAGCGGCTGCCAGCCCGGCGCCACTGGCCAGTCGGCAGGATTGGCGCTTTGCAGTTGGGTCACCGGACTGTCAGGGGATGGATGCATGGCGTTCGGGAGTGTCAGGAAAACAGCTTGGCCAGCGACAGGCCCGGCTCGTCGGCACGCATGAAGGCTTCGCCCACGAGGAAGGCATTCACGCCCGCGCCGCGCAGCAGCTTCACATCGGCCGGTGTCAGGATGCCTGATTCGGTGACCAGCAGCTTGTCGGCTGGAACCTGTTTCTGCAACTCCAGCGTGGTCTGCAGGCTGACTTCGAAGGTGCGCAGGTTGCGGTTGTTGATGCCCAGCAGCGGCGTCTTGAGGCGCAGCGCGCGCTCGAGTTCGGCCGCGTCGTGCACCTCGACCAGCACCGCCATGTCGAGGCTGCGCGCCACGGCTTCCATCTCGGCCATCTGCGCGTCGTCGAGGCAGGCGGCAATCAGCAGCACGCAGTCGGCGCCCATCGCGCGCGATTCATAGACCTGGTAGGGGTCGATCAGGAAATCCTTGCGCAGCACCGGCAGCAGGCAGCTGGCGCGGGCTTGCTTCAGGTAGTCGACGCTGCCCTGGAAGAACTGCTTGTCCGTGAGCACGGATAGGCAGGCCGCGCTCACCGTGCCATCGCCCTCGGCATAGCTTTGCGCGATGTCGGCGGGAATGAAGTCGGCGCGGATCACGCCCTTGGACGGGCTGGCCTTCTTGACTTCGGCAATGACCGCGGCCTGGCCCTTGGCGATCTTCGCGCGCAGCGCGCCTTCGAAGTCGCGCGTCAGCACGCGGCTCTCGGCATCGCGGCGCATCTCGGCCAGCGGCATTTTCTTCTGGACGGCGGCAAGTTCTTCGCGCTTGACGGCCACGATCTTGTTGAGGATGTCGGACATGGAAAGCTTTCGGTATCTGGGAACTTCAAACGGCCTGCGGGCGCGACAGCGCCTGCGACCTGGCGACCAACTGCTCGAGCTTGGCCATGGCCGCGCCGCTGTCGATCACCTGCTGCGCACGCAGCAAGCCCTCGGCAATGCTGGGCACGACATTCGCCGCATACAGCGCCGCGCCGGCGTTGAGGCACACGATGTCGCGCGCCGGGCCCTTGGCGCCCTGCAGCACGCCGCGCAGCATGGCCAGCGATTGCTCGGGGTTCTCGACGCGCAGCGCGCGCGTGCTGGCCATCTGCAGGCCGAAGTCCTCGGGGTGGATCTCGTATTCATGCACCGCGCCGTCGCGCAGTTCACCGACCAGCGTGCCCGCGCCCAGGCTGATCTCGTCGAGCCCGTCGCGGCCATAGACCACCAGCGCATGCTCGGCGCCCAGGCGCTGCAGCGCGCGCACCTGGATGCCGACCAGGTCCTCGTGGAACACGCCCATCAGGATGTTGGGCGCGCTCGCCGGGTTGGTGAGCGGGCCGAGGATGTTGAACAGCGTGCGCACGCCCAGTTCCTTGCGCACCGCGGCCACGTTCTTCATCGCCGGGTGGTGGTTGGGCGCGAACATGAAGCCGATGCCGACATCGGCAATGCAGGTGGCGATCTGCTCGGGCGTGAGGTTCAGGTTCACGCCCAGCGCCTCCATTGCATCGGCGCTGCCGCTCTTGCTCGAGACGCTGCGCCCGCCGTGCTTGCTCACTTTGCCGCCGGCCGCGGCCACCACGAACATCGAGCAGGTCGAGATGTTGAAGGTGTGGGCGCCGTCGCCGCCGGTGCCGACGATGTCGACCAGATGCGTGGTGTCGGCCACCGGCACGCGCAGCGAGAACTCGCGCATGACCTGCGCCGCGGCGGTGATCTCGCCAATGGTTTCCTTCTTCACGCGCAGCCCGGTGAGGATGGATGCGGCCATGACCGGCGACATCTCGCCGCCCATGATCATGCGCATCAGATGCAGCATCTCGTCATGGAAGATCTCGCGGTGCTCGATCGTGCGTTGCAGCGCTTCCTGGGGAGTGATGTGTTTCATGCGGGAGTCTCAGGCCTTCTGTTCCAGGAAATTGCGCAGCATGGCGTGGCCATGCTCGGTCAGGATGCTTTCGGGGTGGAACTGCACGCCCTGGATCGCCAGCTCGCGGTGGCGCACGCCCTGGATCTCGCCGTCTTCGCTGGTCGCGGTGACTTCGAGCACGTCGGGCAGGCTGGACTGCTCGATCACCAGCGAGTGGTAGCGGTTGACGGTGAACTGTTCGGGCAGATCGGCAAACACGCCCGACTGCGTGGTGGTGATCACGCTGGTCTTGCCATGCATCTGCTGCTGCGCGCGGATGATGTTGCCGCCAAACGCCGCGCCAATGCTCTGGTGGCCCAGGCACACGCCCAGGATGGGCAGCTTGCCGGCGAAATGCTGGATCGCGGCCACCGAGATGCCGGCTTCGGCCGGCGAGCAGGGGCCGGGCGAGATCACCAGGCGTTCGATGCCCTCGGCCTGCATGCGCGCCTGCAGTTCCTCGAGCGTGATCTCATCGTTGCGCACGACGCTGACCTCGGCGCCGAGTTCGCCGAAGTACTGCACGATGTTGTAGGTGAAGCTGTCGTAGTTGTCGATCATCAGCAGTTTCATCGCATCACTCCTTGGCCGCCAGGCCGTCGGCGCGCAGGCGCGCGAGTTCCTGGTGTTCGTAGGCGATGAACAGCTCCATCATGCCGCGGTACAGCTGCTCGAGCAGGTCCGGGTCGCCGCCTTCGGCCACGGCGCGTTCACGCACGCGGTCCACGATGGCCTGGATGCGCGCTTCGTCGCGCACCAGCTGCGTGTCGTTCTTCACGCGCGCCGCCTGGGTCATGAAAGCGCTGCGCTGCACCAGCAGCGGCACCAGGATGTCGTCGAGGGCATCCACGCCCTGGCGCACTTGCGCCATGGTGGTGCAGTGCGGCACCTTGTCGATTGCGCGGCTCATTCCAGTCCTTCCTCTACCAGTTCGGCGGCGCGCAGCAGCGCCCGCGCCTTGTGTTCGGTCTCGCGCCATTCCATCTCGGGCACCGAGTCGGCAACGACGCCGGCCGCGGCCTGCACATAGAGCATGCCGTCCTTGATCACGCCGGTGCGGATGGCGATCGCCACGTCCATGTCGCCGGCAAAGCTCAGGTAGCCGCAGGCGCCGCCATAGATGCCGCGCTTGACGGGCTCGAGCCGGTCGATGACTTCCATGGCATGCACCTTGGGCGCGCCGGTCAGCGTGCCTGCGGGGAATGTCGCCTTGAGCACATCCATGCTGGTCATGCCGTCATCGAGCAGGCCTTCGACATTGCTCACGATGTGCATCACATGGCTGTAGCGCTCGACCGCAAACGCCTCGGTCACCTTGACGCTGCCGGTGCGCGCGATGCGGCCGATGTCGTTGCGCGCCAGGTCGATCAGCATCACATGCTCGGCGCGTTCCTTGGGGTCGTTGATCAGTTCGATCTCGGTGGCCTTGTCGGCTTCGGGCGTGGCGCCGCGCGGGCGCGTGCCGGCCAGCGGGCGGATGGTGATCTTCTGGCCTTCGGGCGTCTTTTCCTGGCGCACCAGGATTTCCGGGCTGGCCCCCACCACATGGAAATCTCCGAAGTGGTAGTAGTACATGTAAGGGCTGGGATTGAGCGAGCGCAGCGCGCGGTACAGGCTCAGCGGGCTTTGCGTGTAGCGCTTGTGGATGCGCTGGCCGACCTGCACCTGCATGAACTCGCCCGCGGCAATCATTTCCTTGGCCTGCTCGACGGCGGCGATGTAGTCGGCCTTGGCAAAGCTGCGCTGCGCCGGGTGGCTCTCGCTGGCCTTGAGCTGCGGTGCGCTGACCGAGTAGCGCAGCTGCTCCTTGAGCGCGCGCAGGCGCTTCTTGCCGCGCGCATAGGCTTCGGGCTGCGACGGGTCGGCGTAGACAATCAGGTAGAGCTTGCCCGACAGGTTGTCGATGACCGCGACTTCCTCGCATTGCAGCAGCAGGATGTCGGGGCAGCCCAGGTCGTCGGGCGGGCACGAGTGCTCGAGCTTCTTCTCGACATAGCGCACCGCGTCGTAGCCGAAGTAGCCGGCCAGGCCGCCGCAAAAACGCGGCATGCCCGGCGTCAGCGCGACCTTGAAGCGCTGCTGGTAGGCGGCAATGAAGTCCAGCGGGTTGCCGCTGTGGGTCTCGACGACCTGGCCGTCGGTCACGACCTCGGTCTTGGCATCGGCGCCAAAGCCGCTGGCGCGCAGCAGGCTGCGCGCGGGCAGGCCGATGAAGCTGTAGCGGCCGAAGCGCTCGCCGCCAACGACGGATTCCAGCAGGAAGCTGTACTTGCCGTCGCCCTGGCCATGGGCCAGCTTGAGGTACAGGGACAGCGGGGTTTCGAGGTCGGCAAACGCCTCGACCATCAAGGGAATACGGTTGAAGCCTTGCGCGGACAGGCTTTTGAATTCGAGTTCTGTGATCACAGAGGAGAGCTCCCAGCTCGGGCGGCAGGCGTGGAATCAGCTGCCGCAGTTCAATCAAACGGCCCGCCAAGGGGCCACGGGTGCACGCTGGGACGTGCCCCAGGTGCCATCAGACGTTCGAGTGCGTAGGCTTGCGCCAGGGCCAGGCTCCCCGGTCTGTGCAACCTGCAGTGAACGTGCGATGAATGAACATGGGGCAAAGTGTAGCAAACCCGCGCTGGGTCAAAGGTGAATACCTGGCTTAACCGTTCGTGGTGAGCCTGCCTGCGCGGCCCGGTCGAACCATGAACGGCCGCCCTCAAGTCAAGCGCTCAGCGCCGGTATCGAAGCCGTCAGCTCCACCAGGCTGCCCAGATAAGCATCCGCATCCACGCCCTGCACCGGCTCGCCATGGTTGTAGCCATAGTCCACCAGCACCACCGGGCAGCCGGCGGCGCGCGCGGCCTTGGCGTCGTTGCTGGAGTCGCCGATCATCAGCGTGCGCGCGGGCGCCGTACCCAGCGCCTCGCAGGTCTTGATCAGCGGCAACGGATCGGGCTTCTTGCGCTCGAACGAATCGCCGCCGAACACCTGCTCGAACAGGCCGTCCAGCCCCTTGGCGGCAAGCAGCGGCTGCGCAAACGACAGCGGCTTGTTGGTCAGGCACGCCAGGCGCAGGCCCTGCGCGCGCAGGGCTTCAAGGCCCTCGCGCACGCCGTCATAGACCCTGGCGTGCTGGCCGTTGATGGCCAGATAGTGGTGCTGGTAGCGCTCCCACGCCTGCGCATAGAGCGCCTCGATATCGGCCACGCCCACATGCGCGAGCACGCTGCGGATCAGATGCTCCGAGCCCTTGCCGACCATGGCTTCAATCGATGCCGCGGCAATTGCCGGCAGCCGCAGATCGGCCAGCATGCCGCCCAGCGCGGCGCTGAAGTCGCCCAGCGTGTCGACCATGGTGCCGTCCAGGTCCACGATGGCGGCGTCGAAATCAAAGGCGGCAAGAGAGGGATGGGGCAAAAGCATGGCGGGCAAGCAAGGGGAGATGCGGCGGACATGAAGCGCCCGCCGCGGGAGCCTGGCAAGCGCCAGGCAAAAGGATCAGGCCAGGGCCTCAGGCCAAGGCCGAACGCATGCCGTCGATCACGGCGCGGTAGTCGGATTTACCGAAGATCGCGCTGCCGGCCACGAAGGTGTCGGCGCCGGCGTCGGCCACGCGGCGGATGTTCTCGCCCTTGATGCCGCCGTCGACCTCGAGGCGGATGTCCTTGCCCGAGGCCTCGATGCGCTGGCGTGCGGCTTCGATCTTGCGGAAGGTGCTGTCGATGAAGCTCTGGCCGCCGAAGCCGGGGTTGACGCTCATCAGCAAAATCAGGTCGATGTCTTCGATGACCCAGTCCAATACGTCAAGCGGCGTGGCCGGATTGAACACCAGGCCGGGCTTGCAGCCCGCGGCCTTGATCGCCTGCACGCTGCGGTGCACATGGGCCGAGGCTTCGGGGTGGAAGCTGATGTAGTCGGCGCCGGCCTGGGCAAACGACTGGGCCAGCGCATCGACGGGCTGCACCATCAGGTGCACGTCGATCGGCACGGCAACGCCTTCGGGCGTCTTGGCGTGGGGCTTCAAAGCCTCACAGATCATGGGGCCGAAAGTCAGGTTCGGCACGTAATGGTTGTCCATCACGTCGAAGTGGATCCAGTCGGCGCCGGCGGCAATGACGTTGCGCACTTCCTCGCCCAGGCGGGCGAAGTCGGCGGACAGGATGGAAGGGGCGATGCGGAAGGTGCGGCTCATGGTGTCAATTGTCGCAGTTACCATTGCACCATGCCGACCAACGACTTTCAGATCGAGGTTCAGCCCGAGTACCTGCCGGAGCAATCCGTCCCGGAAGCCGGTGTGTTCCGCTTTTCCTACACCATCACCGTCACCAACGCGGGCCGCACGCCCGCCCAGCTGATTGCGCGCCACTGGATCATCAGTGACAGCAGCGGCCATACCGAAGAGATCAAGGGACTGGGCGTGATCGGCCGCCAGCCCTTGCTACAGCCCGGCGAGGCCTTCCAGTACAGCAGCGGCTGCGAGTTGCGCACGCCCAGCGGCACGATGCACGGCAGCTACCTGTGCGTGACCGATGAGGGCGAGACCTTCACGGCGCCGATCCGGCTGTTCATGCTCGAAGCCTTTGATTCCGGCGCCGGCGGCCATCCCCTGAGCGAACGCGTATTGCACTGAATGAAGCGAACCGCCTACGACCTGCCCCTGCTGCTGTTTGAACTCGATCCCCAGGCCGACCTCGCCCAGCGCCACCTGTGGCTGATCCATCTGCTCGACTGGGTGCGCGCGCCCGCGCCCTCGGTGGAGCTCGCCGTGGAGCGCGTGCGCCAATTCGTCGACGCGCTCGAGGACGACCCCGATGCGCGCGCGCGCATGCAGGCCTGGTGGGCGCGCTTCATCGAGACCGTCGACCTGACCACGCTGCTCGCCGACTTCGGCTTCGCGCCGCGCACCGCGCTGGCCAGCGAGATGAGCGAGCGCCTGCGCTACAAGCTGCTGCCCTCGAGCCCCGAGACCATCGATGCCTCCGAGCTGTTCATGCTGGCGCTGCCGCATGAATTCGACGCGCAGTGGCTCAATGCGCTGGACCGTGAACTGCTGGGACGCTTGCGCGTGCTGGTGGCATTGGAAATGGATGGCCCGTCGTATTGGCAGCAGACGCTGCTCAGCGCCATCACCTATTGCGCGGGTCAGATCCTGTCCACCGGCTTCGCGCCCGAGTTGCGCCTGCGCATGAGCCAAAGCGCGCGCCTGGACCAGCCCTTCCATGCGCTGATCCACGACGTCGAAAACCTGCGCGTCGAAGTGATGCTGGCGCTGCGCACGCCCGACCGGCTGCTGGCCGCCGAGCAGCGCCTGCGCGAGCGGCTCGACGCCTGCCGCGCGGCCACGGCCACGGTGTATTCGCATTTCGAGTCCGAAGGCATTTCGGTGGGCCTGGTGTTCCGGCTGCGCCAGCTGCGCGAGCGCATCGTGCGCGTGCGCCGGCTGCTCGACTGCCTGACCTCCGAACGGCCCGTGGCCGAAGCCGCGCCGCTGCTGGCCCATCTGGTGGGCGTGGCGCGCGAGCGGCGCAGCCTGCGCGCGCTGTTCTCGGCCAATTCCTCGCTGCTGGCCGCCAAGGTCGCCGAGCGCAGCGCCGAAACCGGCGCCAGCTACATCACGCGCAGTCCGCGCGAGTACCGCGCGATGGTGGCCAAGGCCGCGGGCGGCGGCATGGTGATGGCCTTCACCACGCTGATGAAGTTCGCGCTCGCGGCGCTGGCGCTGTCGGCGTTCTGGGGCGGGCTGCTGGCCGGCATCAACTACGCGCTGAGCTTCGTGCTGATCCAGTTGCTGCACTTCACC
>Ga0308161_1005010_pt1 | contig 11830 bp, 10 predicted proteins | sample PhyFR2_FD_201034 | JGI IMG/M metagenome (GOLD analysis project Ga0308161, IMG submission 201034) | Phyllosphere microbial communities from UC Gill Tract Community Farm, Albany, California, United States - DLSLF.R2 | ecosystem: Host-associated > Plants > Phyllosphere > Unclassified | place: USA...
GGTGGGGCGAGAGCCTTTTGCTTACTTTTGGGCTCTTCCAAAAGTGAGCCGCTGTAAAAGCGGAACCCTAGGTGGCCGTTACCTAAACAACGGATATGTACTCAGACCCATCGCCATCGGGGGCAAGCCCCCTCCCACACTCAAACCGCGTGAAGCCGACTTATTGAGCCGCAGATTTCGTAGGTGCGCCCAGTTTGCTGCGCGACAGCGCTACGTCGAAGAGGTAGTGGGGCCTCCCACATTTTTAATCCCTGTCAGTCGTGGGACTTGCGGTAGTCGATGACGTAAGGCACTTTTTTGTCGTAGGTCTTTTCCAGCTCATCGCGGTCCAACTGGGCCATACCGCCCAGTTGCCGAGCGGTGAAACCGCTGTCGCCCACCCGCGAGCCCGGCGCCAGGCTGACCATGCGCTTGGCGACGGCTTCGATGGCGTCCTTGTAGCCGCCTTTCTTGTTCAGGTTGAAGGCACTCAGGTCGACCTGGGTGCGCAGCCAGTTACCCCAATAAAACTCGAGGAATTCCGGTGCGACCTCCCCCGCGTCCGGCTTGCCGTAGGCAGCCTTGCGGGTGAAATACACCAGGCTGCGAAAGGTATCGTCCTGCAGATTCTTGAACCCCAGGTGGGCCGGCAGTTGCTCAGGCGGCAGGGTCTGGCCCTGATTGTCCTTGAGCCAGACCTTGCGGGCCGCTTCCATACGCAGCCAGAAGGTCGCAAGGTCTGGGCTGCTGCTGAAATCGTCGGTCACCCTCACCCACATTTTCAACCGAGGGCCCGCGCCCGGCGTTTCCCACAGGGTGGTGAAGCTATGATGACCATCGGTCAGGTACAACTGGCCGCCGGGGCCGACCACCACGGTTTTCATATCGGCGGGGTGGGTGCCTACCGGGTCTTTGCAGGTGAAGCTGGTGGGCTGGAGCAGCTTGGCGTTCTTGGGCACCTTGTCGGCCTCGCCCTGACCGTTGGTCTCGCAGTATTCATCGAAGGCTTTGGCAGGTTTGTCGGCAAACAACCCGAGGCTGTAATAGATCTGGTCGAAGCCCACTACGGCCTGGGTCGGGTGCAACTGTTCGAGGGCGACCTCGATCACCTGGCCCGGCTGAGGTGTGGAGAACGCCTGGGCCTGAGCCGCCAGACCGCAGAAAAGCAGGGCTAATGTCCATCTTGGTAAATGCATAGGGTTTCAGATCCTTATGAAATTGAGTGAAGCGATACTACAAACGCCCGCCGACGGCTAGAATCAACGCTATCCGTGACCCACCAAATAGCCAGGAGCCATGATGAGCTCGACCAACCCGCCCTCCCACACCGCCAAGCTGGACCGCATCCTTGCCGATGCCCAGCGCGACCGGGAAATGGGCTACCGCGACAAAGCCCTCAAAATGTACCCCCACGTGTGCGGCCGCTGCGCCCGTGAATTCGCCGGCAAGCGCCTGAGCGAACTCACCGTACACCACCGTAACCACAATCATGATGACAACCCCCAGGACGGCTCCAACTGGGAGCTGCTGTGCCTGTATTGCCACGACAACGAACACTCGCGCTACACCGACCAGCAGTACTTCGGCGAAGGCTCCACCAGCAGCCCGACGATTGCCAAGGCGACGCACAACCCGTTTGCGGCGTTGGCGGGGTTGATGAAGAAAGACAGCTGAAAGCTGCAAGTTGGGAGCTGCAAGAAAAAGCCGCCCTGCTTTTAACTTGCAGCTTGTGGCTTGCCGCTATAATGCTGCCTTTTTAAAGGCACTCCCGTGGGCAATAAACGCTACAGCTGCATCGGCCTGTATAACCCCAAATCCCCCGAAAACGTCGGTTCGGTCATGCGTGCCGCCGGCTGCTACGGCGTGGCCTCGGTGTTCTACACCGGCGTGCGTTACGAGCGCGCCCGGGACTTCATCACCGACACCAAGAAGGTCCATCACGACATTCCGCTGATCGGCATCGATGACCTGAAAAAAATCCTGCCCCTGGGCTGTATTCCCGTCGCCGTGGAACTGGTGGAAGGCGCCCGCCCGCTGCCCGAGTACACCCACCCCGACCGGGCGCTGTATATCTTCGGCCCGGAAGACGGCTCGCTGGATAAAGAGATTCGTGACTGGTGCGAAGACGTGGTCTACATCCCGACCACCGGCTGCATGAACCTGGCCGCGACGGTCAACGTGGTGCTTTATGACCGCCTGGCCAAGGGCAACAACACCCGTTCGGGCCCCAAGTACTGATTTTTTGGGAACATCCGACGCCCGCCAGCAGTCAGCTACTTACACTTGCCCTTGTTGGAGACAGATCATGAGCGACAGCAAAAACGTGCGACCTATCATCGAACACACGCCGTTCCAGACTCAGCCCACGCAAAACATGCACGGCTGGGAACGTATCGGCTCGGTGGCCGGTGGCGTGATGATGGTGGGCAAAGGCCTGCGCCGTGGCGGGATTTTCGGTTTGATCCAGGTGGCGATTGGCGGTGTGGCACTGGCCCGTGGTTTTACCGGGCATAGCTCGCTCAAGGACAAGCTGGAACAGGGTCGTCAGGAGATGAACAGCGTGCGCACGAAGATCGAGCGTGCCGGGGCGGAGCTGAAGAACCTGAAGACCAAAGCTGAAGTGGCGGCTGAGAAGGCCGTTAAAACCACTGGTTAGATTCAAATGTGGGAGGCCCCACTACCTCTTCGACGTAGCGCTGTCGCGCAGCAAACTGCGCGCGCCTACGAAATCTGCGGCTCAATAAGTCGGCTTCACACGGTTTGAGTGTGGGAGGGGCGGTGCGACGATTCGACTTGCCCCCGATGGCGATGGGTCTGAGTACATATCCGTTGTTCAGGTAACGGCCACCTAGGGTTCCGCTCTTACAGCGGCTCACTTTTGGAAGAGCCCAAAAGTAAGCAAAAGGCTCTCGCCCCACCACTCGGTGCCTCGCCTAGGCTCGGCATGCCCGAACGCAGGCTTTGGAGCGTGGGCCGCCGCGATGGGCCATCCTTGGCCCAGCGCGGCTAACCCGGCGTCCTGCCGGGTTACCCACGCTCCAAAACCTGCGTTCGGCCAGCGTGGTTAACGGGGCGACCCGAGATCAAAAGCAAGAGCGCGGCGGCCTTAGAGCCGACCGGTATTTCATGCCAGTCGCCATTCAAAATGTGGGGGGCACTACCTCTTCGACGTAGCGCGCAACAAACTGGGGGCGCCTACAAAATCTCAGTTTTAGAGGTGTTTTTTAACTCTTTAAAATCAGTAACTTATTTTATGTTTGATAAGAGGGGGCAAGACCCCTCCCACATTTTGTTTCGTGCGTGACTGGGACTCAGCGCAGTAGCTTGCTGTCCAGCACCACCGACGACTCGCCGATGATGCTTTCGGCCAACTGCACAAACTCTTTCGTCGTAATGCTATTGGCGCGCATCACCGCCTGCGCGAGGTCATCCAGGGAGCGCTTGTTATGGGTCTTCACCCGAATCTCGCGGTCCAGCTCCTGCAATATCACCACTGCCCGCGCCACGGTTGCGCCGCTGACGTGGTCGCCGCGTAGCGTGGTGACGTCCTTGCCTTCCCTGATCAACCGCGCCTGTATCGCCTGGTAGCGCTCATCGGTAATCCCGCCGGCACGGCGCACCAGTTCGATGGCGTAGTACTCGCCAAACCCTTCGCTGATCCAGTCACTGGTGTCGTGGTCGTTGAAGCGTGCAATCGCCTGCACCACTTCACGAATCAACGGGCTGCTGCCGTTTTCGCTGACCAGCGGCGTGCGGCTGTTGAGGTAGATCGAGTCATGGGCCGAGAACACGCCCCGGCGCATCGGGTCGCTGGCGCCCACCACCAACAACTTGGCCGGATGACGCGGGAACGCAGCCTCGACCTGGGGCCAGACAAAGGTCAGCAACGTCAGCACATCCATGCGGCGCATGGCCTGGCCCTTGGGCGAGGCGACGGTGACTTCGGTTTCGCCCAGGCGCACGCGGCGGCTGCCCAGGGTGCCGGCGAGCATCCAGCCGGTGGGCCGGTCGAACAGGCGGGAAACGTTGTCGATGCGGAATTTGTTCTTGCCGATACGCGGCCAGGCGGTTTCCACGCTCTTCCAGCCCGCCGGCAGTTCGAACACCAGGCGCGAGACCAATTCGACACCATCCTGCTGGTCGAGCCGCGCAGTCGGCACCAGGTCTTCGCCGCGAAACAGCGCCCAACTCGGGGTCATGCGCGCTTCATAGCTGCCCGGCTTGCGCGCTTGGGTGAGGTGCACGCGGTAGGTCAGGCTCGCCTTGTCGGCGCTGGGTTGCCACACGCCACGCTCGCCACTGACCTGCCACTGGCCGTCGGCCTTGAAGTCGCTGTAACTGCCTGTGCGGCCCAGGTCGAAGTCGAGGCTGCGTACCGCCGAGCCTTGTGACAGGCTCAGGCGCACTTCAGCCTGATCGCTCTGGGGCAGCAGTTTGACGTGATAATCCAGGTCGACTTTCTTGGCGCACCACGCAGGCACGCTCAGCGCCAGCAGCACCAGGCTTGCCGCCAACTGGGTTGCCACCTTCATACACACTCCTTTTTTCAGCCTGCGCGGAAGATCAGGTAATCCTCCCAGTCGTCTTCGGGCACGCTGCCTTCGCTGAGCATGCGCCCGGACTGGGAAATGCGTTCATGGTGCACGGCGTCGCGGTCGCCGCAAACCAGGTGGTGCCACAGCGGCAAGTCTTTGCGCTCGCTGACCAGCCGGTAGCCACAGGTGGGCGGCAGCCATTTGAACTGGTCGGCCTGGCCCGGGGTGAGCTGGATGCAGTCCGGCACCGAGGCGCGGCGGTTAGGGTAATCGGTGCACTGGCAGGTTTTGAGGTCGAGCAGTTTGCAGGCGATACGCGTGTAATAGACGCTGTTGTCGTCTTCGTCCTCGAGCTTTTGCAGGCAGCACAGGCCACAGCCGTCGCACAACGATTCCCACTCCTCCTGGTCGAGGTGTTCAAGGGTTTTGCGTATCCAGAAAGGTTCGACTTTGGCGGCCATGGCTCTACATCAGTTTCGGTAGGTGAAAAGGCCGCCAGTCTAGTGCCCAAGCCCCTTGGAACCAAGCGCTTACGACTGGCGGTGTTACAACACTTGTCAGTCTAGCGGGCGCGCAGTAGCTTTGAGCGCCGAATTGACGATCAGGAACAGCTCATGACACGTGTTGCCGACTATCCGATCCACACCCAGTTCACCGACCGCTGGTCGCCCCGCGCCTTTACCGGCGAGAGCATCTCGCAAGAGACCCTGCTGAGTTTCTTCGAAGCCGCCCGTTGGGCGCCGTCGGCCTACAACTCGCAGCCGTGGCGGTTTCTCTATGCACGCCGTGACACGCCGGACTGGGAACGTTTCCTGGGCCTGCTCAACGAGTTCAACCGCGGTTGGGCGCAGCATGCCTCGGCCCTGGTGATCATCGCCTCGAAAACCGACTTCGTCGCGCCCGGCGCCACCGAAGAAACCCCGGCGCTGTGGCACACCTTCGACACAGGCTCGGCCTGGGGCCACCTGGCGCTGCAAGCCAGCCTCAGCGGCTGGCACACCCACGGCATGGCCGGTTTCGACCAGGAACTGACCCGCAAAGAGCTGAAGATTCCAGAAGGGTATGCGCTGCACGCGGCCGTTGCGGTCGGCAAGCTGGGAGACAAGTCGACCCTGCCGGAGTATCTGCAGGGTCGTGAAGTGCCGAGCCCGCGCAAGCCATTGAGCGAGCTGGTGTCCGAGGGTGATTTCAGCCTTTGATAGCGTTGAAACCCTGCCGTTGAAAAACGGCAGGGTAACCCCTCAAGACCCTGGGGCGATAAGTGCATGGAAGGCGTTGCGCAGCTCGCTGATTTGCCTGTCGTAGACGCGTTTTATAGGCGGCACCATAAATTCCCCCGGTACGCCGTCCATATCGACGGGGTAGATCTTGTTGTCTTTCTTCGAATACATGAAATTGCTCAATTGCGGATCGTTGTGAAAAATATCTTTCGCCTCCATCTGCGCCACGACGTCGTCCAGTAATGATCGCGCGCTCGGCGGCAAACTGCCTTTCTCAATCTTGGAAAGGTCAACACCGTCGATCTTGCCCATTTTCATGTATTTGCGGCCGTCCTCAACAATCAGTACGGCAAAGTCATCTCCGTAGTATTTGTTCATATTGACCACCGCCATGTCGATATGCCCCTGGGCAGTGGTCAGGTGTGTTGACCCCATGTCCTTGTAGGCGCTTTTCCCATCGAGGCTTGCATACACGGCCCCCTCCGCGCCGCGGCCAATTTCAGGCCCCAGGTCGGCCTTGACCGAGGCCGGACTACCGCCACGCGCGCCCAATCGCTGCCATTGATCCCCCTGGAGATGCTCAAGCAGCAAGTGGGTCTGTCGATTGTTGTGATACACCCGCGCCTGGACCTTGCCTTGCGTGGTGCGCGTGACCTGGCGTACTTCATAGACTGCACTGTTGCCAGCACTGTCAGTGTTTCGGATGTGCGACAGGTGGCCATCGGCGGCAACATAAACCCCCTGGCTGTTGCGTGAAAGCCCGGAGATTCTCGACTCGGGCACCTTGAGTTGGCGAAACAACCCGTTGTCCAGTGCGCCGTCCACCCCAATCGGCAGCTGTGTGATCGTGCCCTCGACCGCACGGCCTCCAACCACGAAGTCTTCAATCGGGCGTCCATAGGGGCGCATCGTCTGCACATCGAAGGGATACCACTTACCATTTTGAAGCACGGCGGCGCCTTCAACGGACTCCCCCGCCACCTTGAAAACCCCCGTTGCCGCATCCCCATACTGCTTGCTGACGGCCTTGAGCACATCATAGCTGCCGGCAGCCCCCCTCAATTGGTTGAACTTCGCTGCGGCATAACGAGTACCTTTCATGGCTAACTTGCCACCGCCTGCCAGCACAGCGCCCACGCCGCTCAACGGGTTCAAGGCCTCGACAGCGGCAGCCCCGACGAACCGTGCCGCTTTGCCCGCATGGCGCACCGTTGTCAGGGCTTTACCCAAAACCTTGCCGGCCTGCGCGGCCTTTCCCGCGCCCAACGTAATCAGGCCGACGGCATCCAGAGCAAGGTCGAAAATGCCTTGGCCGACGTGGCCGTTCTGAAAGTTGACGATTGCCGACCGTAACGGGATGAGGTTCAGAAAAAACTCGGAAATCGCCTTATTTCTGGCGCTGTCCTGATCAAAGGACGTGCTGCCCCGGGCCTCATTCAACAGATCGTCGTTTTTCAGGTTGAGGGCCTTTACGAACACATCAGCGATCGCGTGGCTGCGCCTGGAGTTGAAACTGTCAGGCTGACCTGTGCCATCAGGTTGTTCCTTGAACTGTTGCGCGTGTTCGCCTTTGTCGGGTTCAAACAGCACGGTTTTCGAGAGGATATTCGCCTCGCGCGTTTGCAGTTTGTTTTCGGTAAACGGCTCCGTGCGGCGGCGTATCAGAAAATTCTGTTTCTCGATGGTACCGAGCCGCGTGTCGATGGTGTAGAGATTGACCTGCCCGCTTCTCGTCGTCTTCACTTCCAATGTGTGCCCTCTGACATGCAGAGCAGGCGGGGTCAATAAATCAACGGCGATTTGGTATTGGTTGGTATGGAAGAATTCCAGCTTGCCGAGTTCCAGGTTGGTACGGTCTTCCAACGGCAAAGTGGCGATCAGTTGCCTGACTCGGCTCTGGTGTCCCTGTTCATGGGCGTTGATTGCAGCGTCGTACGCGGCCTTGAAAGGGGTGGCGACACCCAGTGCCCCCCGGCGAAAGAGGTCACAAAACTTATCGATAGGCAGACGCTTGTCATTGCTGATCCAATGATCTTCGGTATCCAGCGTGCCTCCGTCCATGACGATGTCCAGCATCGAACGTACGCCAGGATGAAGGCCCGGCCTTCCTGGTATCAAGCGGGCCTTTTGTATATGCCGCACCTCAAAGAGGCTGGGGTCCAGGTCTGGAAACGCCTCTTGCAGTTGGGCAAGCGCCAGCGCTTTTCGACTGGGAATGTGGGTTTGCAACAGGGTGCTGGTGGTTTTCAGTGAGTTCAGGTGGCTGTTATAGGCAGCCCTCACCTGCTCCAGATCGTAGGCCGACGGTGCCTCATCGGCTCTGGAGAGAAAACCGTTCGCAGCTCCCCAGTCCAACAACGCCAACGCATCAATCTGCCGGCCGACGACGGCATCGGTATTCAGCTTTTCGGCGCCCAGCAGAATCTCGGCATAGCCCATGGAGAGCGTACGACCCGGCGTTTGCGCTTCTATCTTGGCCACTGCCATCGCCAGCTGTGCCCATAACACACTGCCGTAGGTCACACGGGCAGGAATGTCCTTGACCAGGTATTCGGGCGCCGTCCTGGCCAGCAGCAGATACGCCCCCAAAGGGGCGGTTCGCGCATTGGCCCGACCTTTATCAATCAGGTGCTTACCCAATGCCTCAACCACTCTACAGGCCGGTTGCCCCCAGTAATGAGGATGTGCCAGGTTAAAACCGGCGATGCGATTGCGGGCGGGCGCCGCCTGGGACTCCGGATCCAGGTCCAACTGGATAGCCGTCATTACATAATCGTTGCTACCGCCTTCTGTGGCGACTCCGTCCAGCCGGGTTCGGATGGCTTGCTCCAGGGTCTGTGCCTGGGGCGAACCGAGCAATTTCTCCATTGCGAACTCTGGTTTGTTCAAGTCGGCGTCGGACACCGAACTACCGCTAATCAAATAGCCCAATACCCCTGCTCCACCCGCGCGCAAGGGCAAGCCGGGTAATCTGCTGGTGTCGCTGTGCAGCAAGGAAATGAGCGTACGCCGGTCCGGCTCGGGCATCGGCAGCGGCCAGGACAGCCCGCCACTGAAGTTGCCCAGGGGATGAACCTGGGCCTGCCTGGACATGGTGTCAGCAAAATCGACCAACGCCTCCAGGGTTTTCGGGACCTGCAGCCCACAACCGAGGATATACGCTTCAAGACTGATCAGACGGTTGGCGGGCAGGGACGGCGGGGTCGGGAAGGACGAGTCTTCACACAGGTACATCATTGTAGTTTTCAAGTGTGGAGCCAGTGCTGCCTGCATCAGGCCCCTGGCCTGGCCGAGGGATAACGCCTCATCAGAAAAGGCGTGCCTGGGGAGTTTCCGGATAGTGTCCAAGAGTTTATCGGCCAGAGCGCGCCGGTTGCAGCGATCCCCCAAGGCGACTTTCAACGCGGTTGACTGCGCGAGCAGCGGGATGTCGGGCTCACCGGCAGTTGCTTCAGGCAAAGTATCGACGGAGGTGGGCGGGTTGCTGGAAATTGCCGCTGGTCGCGGATAAACAACGGGCGAAACGAGGGTGGTCATGCGAGTACCTGTCCATAGTCAAGTGGGTATCCTTAAGAAGGCGCAACCTTGCGCCCTCTGCGGTCACTGGGTGGGAAGCCCCACACAACCGGTTCCATCTTGACTGTCAGGTTTTATGTCCATGACCCGCGGGGAACGAATACGCCCGACTACCGGGCGCAGCCGTCAGTACCCGCGTATAAAATCCACTTCCCCGCGCAACGTTTCCTTGGCCCGATAGGCCCGCAGGTTCTCCAGGAACAACTCCACCATCATCGGCGGCGACGTCGGCGCAGAGCTGTGCCCGGTCAACAGCAAACCCCAGGCGGTCCAGAACGGATGGCGCTGTGGCAGCGGTTCCTGGCGGCACACGTCGATCACGGCGCCGGCCAGGTGCCCTTCTTTCAGAGCGTCGACCAGATCAGCATCCACCACCGCGACACCGCGCCCGACATTGATGAACAAGCCGGTCGGTTTGAATTGTTTGAACAGCGCCGCGTCGTACAAATCGTGGGTGTTCGGCGTGTTGGGCAGCAGATTGATCACGTAGTCCACTTCGCCCACCAGACGCCCGAGCTGATCAAGCCCGGCCACTTCGATAAACGGCGCCTGCTCACGCTCAGTACTGGCAATGCCATACAGCTTGACGCCAAACGGCACCAGGAACTCGGCCACACTCTGGCCAATATCGCCGGTGCCCACGATCAACGCCTTGCGCCCCGACAGGCTCTGGCCGGTGCGGCTGTCCCACTTGCGTTCCACCTGGCTGACCAGCCGCGCCAGCACTTCGCGCTCATGGCCGAGCATATACGTGAGCACAAACTCAGCCATGACCTGGCCGTAAATCCCGACGGCGCGGGTCAGGCGGTAATCGCGGGGCAAGCCTTCGGCCAGCAGGGGCGTGATACCGGCCCAGGTCGATTGCAGCCATTGAGGTTGGTGGCCCTGGCGCAGCAATGTGGCCAGCAGGTCCGGCTGGCCCAGCCAGACCGGGCAATCGGCGGCCAGGCGTGACAGTTCGGCCGAGTCGCCACTGGTGAGCACCTCAAGGTCCGGCGCCACATCGTTGAGCAGTTGGGCGTAGAGCGGGTGATCCTGTTCAGCAATCAGAACACGCATGGTTCAAACCTTTCAAAAACAATGCAGACGGCCGCCCGCATCCTTACGGCCACCGCCCACTAATACAATTCCATTGAAACCTGTGCCCTGAAGCACTGACCGATTACATCGGGTCGTTGCGGCGCAGCAGCTCTTCGGGCAAGTGTTCGATGTACTCGTCCTCGGCCGGCGGCATTTGCAGGTGGTAGCCCTGTTTGTCGAGGTTTTCCAGGACCACCAGGATGTCTTCGCGCGACAGCTTGCGTTCCGGCGTCAGCACCATGTCGAACGCGTGGTGCGGCTTGCCGAAGGCGGCCATCAAAGGCTCCGGCACGCGCTCGAGGGCGTCGCTCTTGAGCACGTAGAGGTACATGCCGTCTTTTTTCAGGCTGCGGTAGATGGAGCAAATACGTTTCAAGGCTGTTCTCCGGCAGTGGCCAGGCTGTCGAGCAGCGCCTGGCCCATCAACTCGCGGCGCCAGCCACGCAGCGAATCTGGCAATTTATAAGGCCCATCGGGGTAGCCACTTTTAACCAGGGCTTCGAGGGTTTTCTTGCGCAGCATCAGTTCCGGCGCCATCTCCAGGCGTTCGGCGAACGTTTGGCCAAGGGCGCGCAGTTGCTTGATCAGGTTGGCGGCGTCCACCGGCAGCGGTTCTGCCACGGCGGGCGGCCATTGGTCCATGGGCACGCTGCCGGCACGTTTGATCAGGTCCAGCAGGAACTGGCCATCCTGACGCACGGTGCGCGGGTGCATGTCTTCGATCTTGCCCAGGGCGGCGAGGTTATCCGGCTGGGATTTGGCCAGGGGCCACAACGAGTGTTCGCGAACGATGCGGTTACGCGGCAGGTCACGGGCGCGGGCTTGCTGTTCGCGCCAGGCGCACAGTTCACGCAGCACGGCGAGTTGGGCGCGGGACAGTTTCCACGCCAGCTTGGCGTCGCGGTACACCTCGTACGGGTCGACTTCGCGGCGCAGGTTGGCCACCAGTTCGGCGCCGTCTTCCAGCACCCAGGCGTATTTATCGTCCGACAACTGCGGGCGCAGGCGAATGTAGACCTCGGCCAGGTGCACAGCATCTTCGGCGGCATAGCTGACCTGGGTCTCGGACAATGGCCGCTGCAGCCAGTCCGAGCGGGTCTCGCCCTTGGGCAACTCGATGTCGAGCACGGCGTGTACCAGGCGCGAGTAGCCCATGGAGAAGCCAAGGTTCAGGTACGCGGCTGCCAATTGGGTGTCGAACAACGGCACCGGCAGGCTGCCGGTCAGACGCAGCAACACTTCCAGGTCTTCGCTGCAAGCGTGCACCACCTTGATCACCGCCGGGTTTTCCAGCAGGTCGGCCAAGGGTTGCCAGTTGTCGATGGTCAGGGGATCGATCAGGTAAGCGCGTACGCCATCACCAATCTGGATCAGCCCGGCAATGGGATAAAAGGTATCGACCCGCATGAATTCGGTGTCGAGGGCGACGAATGGCAACTG
>Ga0308161_1005015_pt1 | contig 11826 bp, 9 predicted proteins | sample PhyFR2_FD_201034 | JGI IMG/M metagenome (GOLD analysis project Ga0308161, IMG submission 201034) | Phyllosphere microbial communities from UC Gill Tract Community Farm, Albany, California, United States - DLSLF.R2 | ecosystem: Host-associated > Plants > Phyllosphere > Unclassified | place: USA...
CAGGCGCCGCGCAGGAGCCCGGCGAGGTGGTCGTGCAGGCGGTCGATGGGGATGCGTTCCTGCGCCATGCTGTCGCGATCGCGCACGGTGACCTCGTGGTCGTCGAGCGAGTCGAAGTCGACCGTCACGCACAGCGGAGTCCCGATCTCATCCTGACGCCGATACCGTCGGCCGATCGCCCCCGCATCGTCGAAGTCCACGACCCAGGAGCCCCGCAGCGCATCCGCCACCTCGCGCGCCAGCGGCGACAACCGTTCGTTGCGGCTCAGCGGCAGCACCGCGACCTTGACGGGAGCGAGACGCGGGTCGAGCCGCAGCACCGTGCGCACGTCGGTGCCGCCCTTGGCGTTGGGCGCCTCCTCCTCGCGGTAGGCGTCGACGAGGAAGGCCAGCATCGACCGCGTCAACCCGAATGACGGCTCGATCACGTGCGGGGTGTACCGGTCGCCGGTCGCCTGGTCGAAGTAGGTCAGGCTCTGCCCCGACGCCTCGCTGTGACGCGCGAGGTCGTAGTCGCCGCGGTTCGCGACTCCCATGAGCTCGCCCCACTCCCTGCCCGCGAACCCGAAGCGGTACTCGACATCGACCGTGGCGGCCGAGTAGTGCGCGCGGTCTCCGTCGGGCACGTCGACCCGGCGGAGGTTGGCGGGGTCGATGCCGAGATCGAGGTACCAGTCCCAGCTGGCCTCGACCCAGTGCGAGAACCACGCCTGTGCGTCGGTCGGCGCCGTGAAGAACTCGACCTCCATCTGCTCGAACTCTCGGGTGCGGAAGATGAAGTTGCCGGGGGTGATCTCGTTGCGGAAGGCCTTGCCGACCTGCCCGATCCCGAACGGCGGCTTCTTGCGACTCGTGGTGAGCACGTTCGAGAAGTTGACGAAGATCCCCTGCGCGGTCTCGGGACGCAGATAGTGCAGGCCGGACTCGTCGTCCACGACGCCGAGATGGGTCTTCACGAGGCCCGAGAACGATGCGGGTGCGGTGTATCGTCCGCGGGTACCGCAGTTCGGGCACGGGGCGACCGCGAGAGCGTCGTCGATGGTGCGGGCGGCGCGGCTCTCGACCTCTTCCACGACGCCATCGGCGCGGAAGCGCCGATGGCAGTTCAGGCACTCCACGAGCTGGTCGCTGAAGGTCGCGACGTGGCCCGAGGCCTCCCACACCCGCCGAGGCAGGATGATGCTCGAGTCGAGTCCCACCATGTCGCCACGGCCGCGGACGAACGTCTGCCACCACTGACGGCGGATGTTCTCCTTGAGCTCGGTGCCGAGATGTCCGTAGTCCCACGCCGACCGGGAGCCGCCGTAGATCTCACCGGTCTGGAAGACGAACCCGCGGTGGCGAGCAAGGGCGATGACCTTGTCGAGGCGGGACTGTTCGGCCACGGTGGCTCCAGAGGTCGCAGGGGCGAGCCCGTGACGACGGGCACTTCGATCCTATCCGCGCGACACGAGCCGTCACGGGGCCTCGACGCTCAGGCCGTGAAGAGGTAGCCCTTCGCGACGTCGAATCCGGCGAGGGTCAGGCCGCTGCCGAGGAGCCCCTCCATCTGCGCGCGCAGGCGGGTGCGCCACTCGTGCGCGGCCTGCGGATCCTCGACGCGGATCGTCTCGATGTCGGACGGGATCTCCAGCGTCTCCACGACGGATTCGGATGCCGGGGGCTTCGCGATGTCGGCGAGAGCCCATTCGACGTCGAGCCGGTCGCTCTCGTCGCCGGCGTCTCCGCCGCCGAAGATGCCGTAGCGGTTGACCGAGTATCCGGTCGCGCGGGCGCCGAGCACTGTGAGGAAGAAGTGCGCGTTGCGGGCGACGAGCGGATCGAACGTCCAGGTGATGCGGCCGACGTCGCGGGAGAACGCCCATTGACGCTGGTGCTCCTTGAGCTCCCGGCCCCAGCCGCGCCCGCGGTACTCGGGTCGCAGCGCGGTGATGTGGGAGTGCATCGCCCGTCGCGCCGGAGCGCCGAAGAAGGCGATCGATGCACCGACCATCCGCTCCTCCCCGCCCTCGGCGTCGAACAGGCCGACGACGTAGTTGCCGGATTGCTGCAGCGCGCGCAGCGTCCCCGCGTCGATGACTCGCTCGGGTCCACGGATGGAGTCGAGCAGCCCCTGCGCGTCGATGATGAGTTCAACGGTGTCGAGATCACGGATGGTTCGCACGCCCCCAGTCTGCCCTCCCCACCGCCGATTTCGGAATCGCCCGCCCCGAGGAGACCGAACGGAAGGCGGACGGGCGTACCGCGAACGCCCGCCGGGCGTACCGTGGAGGGATGTCAACCAGCGACACCACCGCCGAGAAGTCCGACACCCGGTTCTTCGGGCAGCCCTGGGCTCTCGTCCACATCTTCGGCGTCGAGATGTGGGAGCGCTTCAGCTTCTACGGCATGCAGGGGATCCTGCTGATCTACCTGTACTTCTCGGTCAGCGAGGGCGGGCTCGGACTCTCCCAGGCCGTCGCCAGGGGCATCGTCGGCGCGTACGGCGGATCCGTCTACCTCTCCACCATCCTCGGGGCGTGGGTCGCCGACCGGATGCTGGGCTCGGAGCGGGTGCTGTTCCTCAGCGCGATCGTCATCGTGGCCGGGCACGTGGCCCTCGCCCTGCTCCCCGGATTCCTCGGAGTGGGCGTCGGCCTCGTGCTGGTCGCCCTCGGCTCGGGCGGTCTCAAGGCGAACGCGACCTCGGTGGTGGGGAGCCTCTACGACGCCGACGACACCCGCCGCGACGCCGGATTCTCACTGTTCTACCTCGGCATCAACCTGGGTGCGTTCATGGGGCCGATCCTGACCGGCATCCTGCAGTCCTCGCTCGGATTCCACTACGGCTTCGGCCTCGCCGCGATCGGCATGACCCTCGGGCTCGTGCAGTACTCGTTCGGGCGCCGCGCTCTGCCCGACGAGGCCCGGCGCGTGCCGAATCCGCTGCCCTCGTCGCGCTACCCGCTCGTCGCGATCATCGCGCTGGCCGCCATCGCCGCGATCGTCGTGCTGGTGCTGCTCGGGGTGATCAGGGCCGACAATCTGTCGACCATCGTCATCATCGGCACGGTCGTCGCGGCTGTCGCCTATTTCGCGGTGATCCTCAGCAGTCGCCTGATCGACGGCACCGAACGTTCGCGCGTGTGGGGATTCCTGCCGCTGTTCGTCACCAGCGTGGCGTTCTGGTCGCTGTACCAGCAGCAGTTCACCGTGCTCACGGTCTATTCGGACGAGCGACTCGATCGCAACATCCTCGGGTTCGTGATGCCGGTGTCGTGGGTCCAGTCGATCAATCCGGTGTTCATCATCATCCTCTCCGGGGTGTTCGCGGCGGTCTGGACGCGTCTCGGCACCCGGCAGCCGTCGACGCCGGTGAAGTTCGCGCTGGGGGCGATGATCATGGGCGCCGCCTTCCTGCTGTTCCTCCCCTTCGCGGGTGGCGGGCCGAACTCGACCCCGCTGCTGGCGATCGTCGGGATCCTGCTCGTCTTCACGATCGCCGAGCTGCTGATCTCGCCGGTGGGCCTCTCGGTGACGACCAAGCTCGCCCCGAAGCCGTTCCACACGCAGATGGTCGCGCTGTTCTTCCTCTCGATCGCGCTGGGCACGGCGATCTCCGGCTGGCTCGTGCAGTTCTACGACCCGAAGAACGAGGTGCCGTACTTCTCGATCCTCGGCGGCATCGCGATCGTCGTCGGCCTCGGTCTGCTCCTCTCGGTCACGCCCGTGCTGCGGCTGATGAAGGGCGTGAGCTGAGCACGACCCGCTGAGCACGACCCGCTGAGCACGATCCGCCCTCCCCGCGCCTCGGGTCTCCGGGACGCCGATAGCCTGAAGGGATGGGAGAGAACGAAGATCGCGCGCGCAGACGACTCTCCCGAAAGGCTCCGCGATGGGCCGTCATCGCCGTGCTGGCGTTCGCAGGGCTCTGCGCGTCGTTCATGTTCACGCTCGTCGTGCCGCTGCAGGCCGAGCTGCCGAGGCTGCTGAACGCCTCCCGCGAAGACACCACCTGGGTCGTCACGATCACCCTGCTGGTCGCCGCGGTCGCGACCCCCATCTCGGGTCGCCTCGGCGACATGTACGGCAAGCGCCGCGTGGTGATCGTGCTGCTCGCTCTGCTGATCGTCGGCTCGCTGGTCGCCGCGCTCTCGGGGTCGATCGTCGGCGTCATCATCGGCCGCGCGCTCCAGGGCGCCGTCACCGGTGTGGTGCCGCTCGGCATCGCGATCATGCGTGACATCCTCCCCCCTGAGCGCCTCGGCTCGGCGGTCGCGCTCATGAGCGCGACCATGGGCGTGGGCGGTGCGATCGGGTTGCCGGTGGCCGCCCTGCTCGCCGAGAACGCCGACTGGCATTGGCTGTTCTGGCTGGCCGCCGCTCTGGGCGGCGTCGGGCTCGCCCTCGTGCTCCTCGTCGTGCCGGAAGACGTGCTGCGGTTCCCCGGCCGCCTCGATGTGCTCGGCGCGGTCGGTCTCGCGATCGGCCTCACCGGCATCCTGCTGTTCGTCTCGCGGGGCGCCGAGTGGGGCTGGACCGCACCCCTGACCCTCGCCTGCATCATCGGCGGGGTCGGCGTGCTGCTGATCTGGGGCTGGTACCAGCTGCGCACGACCGACCCGCTGCTCGACCTGCGCGTCGCCGCCCGGCCGGCCGTGCTCTTCACCAACATCGCCGCGATCGGCATGGGATTCGCCCTGTTCGCCTCGAACGTGACGTTCCCGCAGCTGCTCGAGGGGCCCGTCGCCTCGGGCTCGGGCTTCGGGCTCGACATGGTCTCGGCCGCGCTCATCGTCATGCCCGCCGGCCTGGTGATGATGGTCATCTCGCCGCTGTCGGGCTGGCTCGAGCGCGCCGTCGGCCCGCGCCCCCTCTTCACGGTCGGCGCCGGTGCCATCGTGCTCGCCTACCTGTTCGTGCTGCTGTGGTCGAGCGAGGTCTGGCACATCCTGGTCGGCAACGTGCTGATCGGCGTCGGCATCGGCTTCACGTTCGCCGCCATGCCGATGATCATCATGCGTTCCGTCCCCGCGAGGGAGACGGGCGCATCGAACGGCCTGAACGCGCTCTTCCGCTCCGTGGGCACCTCCAGCGCCTCCGCGGTGATGGGCGGAGTTCTCGCCGCCATGAGCACCGACGTCGGCGGGGTGTCGGTACCCACCCGGGCTGCGTTCGACCTCTGCTTCTGGCTGGCGATCGCCGCCGGAATCCTCGCGCTGGTGCTGTCGCTCTTCATCCCCCGTCAGCGCGCTGTCGAACAGCATCCGTCGCTGCCGGGCTGATCGGGGGGGCGGGCTGACCGGGGCTCGGGTTGGCACGAGCCCGTGCTGACCGCAGGTCGGTCGCTGTCAGATCACCCGCGGATCGGGATCTGTGTCCGTCGGCGGTCGCAACCGCGCAGGGATCGGCCACTCGAGCACGTACTGCTGCACGGGCGGACGGGTGACGTCGCCGAAGTCATCGACCTTCACCACGATGCGCCCCGGCACGCCGTCGTCGTCGGGAGTGACCTCGAGGATGCACACGCGAAGCGGCCGATCCGCCTCGCCCTCGAGCATCCACGGATCCGCGAGCCAGGCGAGACCCCTCGCCTCGAGAGCGGCCTCGGCATCGAGCCATTCCGTGGGAGCGGATGCCGGACGGCCGAGCACGTCGACGGCCACCCATTCGTCGCCGTCAGGGTGGATCCACCCGAGCAGCTCGCGGTCATCACGGCGATGCGGCGTCCAGTCGGGGCGGGGCATGCCTCCAGGCTAACGAGCCCGAAACGGGACCGGGGCCCCGACTGACCGGACACCGGACCGGGCTGTCAGTGCGTGTACTCCATGAGCTCGACGCCGAGAACCCGGAAGGCGTCGTGGGCGCGCAGGCGATGGGCGATGGACAGGTCGTCGAAGCAGACGATGAGCGAATAGGCGACGCCGGCACGGGGGCCGGCGAGGACTCCGGCCTCCGCCCGCACTCCGCGGTCTCGGCCGGTCTTGTTGATGAAGAGCAGTCCGTGCGCGTCGTGCTCATGCGAGAAGGGGTCGAGGCCCGTCGAGGCGGCGACGAGGCTGAGGTCCTGATTCAGGCTGAGCCACTCCGACACCTGGGCGCTGACGGGGGCGTCCACCACCTGGGAGTTCACCAGCGCGGAGAAGAGACCGGCGAGCTCGCGTGCGGAGCCGACCGCGACCTGCGGGGCGTCGTCGGGCCCGCGCTCATCGCGGAAGCGGTCGAGCAGGGCGGTACGCCGCAGACCGAGCACCTCGATGCGATCGCGCACCCGCTCGTGGCCGATGCGCTGCAGCAGCGCGTTCACGGCGATCGGGTCTCCGGCGGTGGCCGCGAGCACCGCGAGATCCTCGAGCGGCAGAGCAGGTGCGTGCAGATGCCGCCACACACCCGAGGTCGACACCGGGTCGATGGTGCGCCGTTCGACGATCTCGAGCGGGTCGAGAGAGCCGTCTTCGAAGGCGGCGGCGACCTCGATCAGCAGGGGCACGACTCCGAGACCCGCGACCGGCATGGTGACGTGGTCGTCGCCGGCGAGCACGTGCACGTGAGTGTCGAGATCGACGACGTGCACCGAGACCTGGGCACCGGCATCCGCGAGCTGCTCGAGCGCTCGCAACGTCGACGTGAACGACCTGCGTCCGGACGCGGCACGGCGCGGCAGGCGACGGCTGGTCCGCTGAGAGCGGCGCAGCGAGGCCAGCGGCGGCCCTTCGACAGGCTCGTGAGCACCCACGCGTGATCCTTCAAGGGGGAGTGGACAGGCGGGATGCTGCGGGGTCCGTCCCCCACAGCACGGATATCGTAACCCCGGCCGGTGAGGATGCCCTACAGACTGCGACGTTCGGTCATCAGATCGTCACATGGCAGTCTGCAGGGCATCCGGCAGCTCACCAGATCGTGACCCTGGAGTCCTGCGGCAGCCAGAGCGCGTCGTTCTCGGAGACGTCGAACGCCTCGTAGAAGGCGTCGATGTTGCGGACGATCTGATTGCAGCGGAATTCGTTCGGCGAATGCGGGTCGATGGTGAGCAGTCGCAGCGTCTCGGCGTCGCGGCTCTTCTGCTGCCAGACCTGCGCCCACGACAGGAGCAGGCGCTGCACGCCCGTGTACCCGTCGACGACCGGGGCCTCGGCGCCGTCGAGCGAGATCTCGTACGCCTTGAGGGCGATGCCCAGACCACCGAGATCGCCGATGTTCTCGCCGATCGTCAGGGCGCCGTTCACATGGTGCTCGGCGTCGAACCCCTCGGGGACCAGCTCGTCATACTGAGCGATGAGGGCCTTGGTGCGCTCCTCGAACGCCGACCGGTCGGCATCCGTCCACCAGTCCTCGAGCTTGCCCGCGCCGTCGTACCGGCTGCCCTGGTCGTCGAAACCGTGCCCGATCTCGTGACCGATCACGGCGCCGATCCCGCCGTAGTTCGCCGCCGCGTCACGGGAGGCGTCGAAGAACGGGTACTGCAGAATGGCCGCGGGGAAGACGATCTCGTTCATCGACGGGTTGTAGTACGCATTGACCATCTGCGGCGGCATGTGCCACTCCTCGCGGTCGATCGGCTGTCCGACCTTCGCGACGTTGCGGTCGTGCTCGAAGATCGCCGCACGTCGCACGTTGCCGAACAGGTCGTCGCGGTCGATCTCGAGCGTGGAGTAGTCGCGCCACACCGTGGGGTGACCGATCTTGGGGGTGAACGAATCCAGCTTCGCCAGTGCGCGCTCGCGGGTCTCGGCCGTCATCCACTCGAGGTCGGTGATGCTCCGGCGGTAGGCCTCGATGAGGTTCGCGACGAGCTCGTCCATCTCCGCCTTGGCCGTCGGCGGGTAGTGCCGCTCGACGTACACCTTGCCGATGGCCTCGCTCAGCGCGCTCTCGGTGACCGAGACCCCGCGCTTCCACCGCTCGCGGATCGTCGGCACGCCGGTGAGCTCGGTGCCGTAGAACGAGAAGTTCTCCTGCACCATGTCGTCGGTCAGGTACGGGGCCGCGGCGTGCACGACCTGGGCGCGCAGCCACGCCTTCCAGTCGTCGAGCCGCTCGGCGACGAGCAGCGATCCCAGTCCTTCGAAGAAGCTCGGCTGCGAGACGACGACCTCAGCGAACGCGTCGGGGTGCCCGGGGGCCACCGCGTCGCGCCACGGCTCGAGGTCGACGCCCGCGAGCTCCTGGATCTGCGCCCAGGACAGGAGGTTGTAGGTGGCGACCGCGTCGCGGCTGCGCACGTTGTCCCAGTGGTGTCCGGCGAGCTCGGTCTCGAGCGCGATCGCACGGTCGGCGACCTCGGTCGCCTCGGTGATCCCGGCGAGACCGAGCAGTCGCTTGAGGTGCGCACGGTAGGCCGCACGCGTCTCGGCGAAGGTGTCGAGCCGGAAGTAGCTCTCATCGGGCAGCGAGAGGCCCGACTGCACGGCCACCGGCAGATAGCGCTCCGGGTTGCCGGGGTCGCCGTCGACGTAGAAGCCGATCAGGTGCGCACGGCCGTCGCGGTCGTAGGCCCCCACTGTGCGCAGGAACGCGGGGATGCCGTCGATGGCGTCGATCTCGGCCAGGGTCTCCGCCAAGGGAGACACCCCCGCCGCTGCGATGCGCTCGGTGTCCATGAAACTCGCGAACAGATCGCCGATCTTGCGCGCGAGGGTGCCGACCTCGGCATCCTGCGACTCCTCGATGATGGCGCGGACGTCTTTCTCGGCCTGCTCGGCGAGGAGGTGGAAGGACCCCCACCGCGCCTTGTCTCCGGGGATCTCGGTGCGGGCGAGCCACGCACCGTTGACGTGGCGGTACAGGTCGTCCTGCGGGCGGATGTCGGAGCTGAACTCGGCGATCTCGAGGCCGGAAGGGAGCACATCTGTCATGCGACCCAGCCTATGCGCCGGTCCGACATCCGGGTCGGCGGGCGCGAGGATCAGCCCCGGCGTCGCAGGCCGAATCTCCGACGCCGCGGCTGCTGGGGCGGCTCCGCGGCACGGGCGGCGAGCCTGGCGGCGCGCCGCTCGGCCCACGCCGCGACCTCGGTGTCGATGTCGCGAGTGCTCGTCACCACCGGCGGGCCGCCCTGCAGCTGACGTCGCGCCTCGACGACGCGCCTGTTGAAGTCGACGAGGACATCACGGACATCGCTCTCGCGCCCCAGCAGGTCGAGCTGGGCGTCGAGCTCGCGATCCTCGGTGCGCAGCAGAATGGCGGGCGGGCCGAGCCCGGTGAGGTTCTCGGTCTCGATCTTGCGGCGGATCCACCAGTCGGGATCGTGGTGGGTGCCGAGCCCCTCGAGGGGCTTGCCCGCGCCGGGCAGATCGTCGAAGTCGCCCCGCCGGATCGCGACCTGGATGGCCGTCTCGATGAACGCCGCGCGATCGGTGGCGGCCGCGATGCCCGGGGCTTCGCCGGACTCCGCGTCGTCCTCCGAGCCGTCGCTCTGCTGTCGCGCGCGGTATCGGGCTGCGGCCTCGCGGGGGTCCGACACGATGCACCTCCCTGGCATCCGGTGGTGATTCCAGGGTACGGCCGGAAGGCGCGATATGGCCCGGTCGGTGCCGGGCCATAGGCTCTGAGGATGACCGAGCGCACCCTCAACCGCGAGATCCTGCGCCTCGCCGTCCCCGCGCTCGGCGCGCTGATCGCGGAACCCGCCTTCCTCATCGTCGACGCCGCGCTCATCGGGCACCTGGGCACGACGCCGCTGGCAGGGCTCGGCATCGCCGGCGCCGTGCTGCAGACGGTGGTCGGGCTGATGGTCTTCCTCGCCTACTCGACGACGCCCGCGGTCGCCCGCCTGTTCGGCGCAGGTCGCCCCGCCGAGGCCGTGTCGGTCGGGATCAACGGGATGTGGCTGGCGCTGGCGCTCGGGGCCGTGCTCGCGGCGGCCGGCGCTGTGGCCTCGCCGTGGCTGGTGTCGCTGTTCGGAGCGAGCGATGCCGTCGCCGCCCAGGCCAACGACTACCTCGTCGTCTCGATGTGGGGCCTCCCCGCCATGCTGATCGTCTTCGCGGCGACCGGACTGCTGCGCGGGATGCAGGACACGGTCACGCCGCTGTGGATCGCCGGGCTGGGGTTCGGCGCGAACGCCCTGCTCAATGTGGTCTTCATCTACGGACTGGGCTGGGGGATCGCCGGTTCCGCGGCGGGCACCGTGGTCGCACAGTGGGGCATGGTCGGCGCCTACGTGCTGGTGATCAGACGGCTCGCCGCGACCCATGAGGCCTCGCTGACGGTGAAGCGCGAAGGCATGGGCAGCACCGCGCGATCCGGGGGCTGGCTGTTCCTGCGCACGGTGAGCCTGCGGGCAGCGCTGCTCGTGACCGTCGCCGTCGCCACCGGCATCGGCACCGCCGAGTTGGCCGGCTGGCAGATCGTGTTCACGATCTTCTCGGCCGCGGCCTTCGCCCTCGATGCCCTGGCGATCGCCGCCCAAGCCCTGATCGGCAAGGAGCTCGGTGCCGGCGACCAGCGGCAGGTGCAGCGCGTGCTGGCACGGACGGTCGCGTGGGGCGCGTGGTTCGGGGTGGTCGTGGGGGCGCTGATCGCCGCCCTGTCCGGCGTGCTGGGCATCGTGTTCACCGGTGATCCCGACATCGCGGCGCTCGTGCAGCCGGCGCTGCTGATCCTCGCGGTCGCCCAACCGATCGCCGGTGTCGTGTTCGTGCTCGACGGCGTGCTGATGGGCGCGAACGACGCCCGCTACCTCGCACTCGCCGGCGCGCTCAACCTCCTGCCGTTCCTCCCCGCGCTCTGGATCATCGCCGCGACCGGCGTCGACGGCGCCCCCGGACTCATCTGGCTCGCCGTCGCGTTCTTCGGCGTGTACCTGCTCGCTCGCCTCGGCACTCTCGGCTGGCGGGTGCGCTCAGGACGCTGGCTCACGGCCGGAGTCTGATCCTGCACACACGCGCAGGACTCGGCGTTCTCCACGTATCTCGGAATCCCGGACAGGTGGGCCGCGCAGGCCTGGCATTCTCGTCGGGAGCGAACGAGAATCGGAGTGTGCTGACCATGAACGAGCCTCAGGTATGGGTCCTGATCGGCGTCTTCGCTGCGGCGATGTTCGGCATGGTCACCGTCGTCTCCACCCTTTTCATCCACGTGGTGAAGACAGAGATCCAGAGCGTCCATCGGCGGATAGACACACTCGATCGCGATGTGACCGCGCTCTATCGGAACACCTTCGGCATAGACCGGGACTGACGGCAGCGCAGGAACCCGAGGTTCAGCCCGCGTGCCTCCGGCACCACTCGTACATGATCACGGCTGCGGCCGCGCTCGCGTTGATCGACCGGGTCGATCCGTACTGGGTGATCTCGATATGCCCGGATGCCGCGGCGAGCGCCTCGTCGGAGAGACCCGGCCCCTCCTGACCGAACAGCAGGACGCAGCTCCGGGGCAGCTCGGCGCGATCCACGGGCACGGCGCCCTCGACGTTGTCGACGGCGATGATCGGGATGCCCTCGGCCGCCGCCCACGCCGCGAAGGTCTGCACATCCTCATGGTGGATGACGTGCTGGTAGCGGTCGGTCACCATGGCGCCGCGCTTGTTCCAGCGGCGGCGACCGATGATGTGCACGGTGTCGGCGAGGAACGCGTTGGCGCTGCGCACGATCGAGCCGATGTTCATGTCGTGCTGCCAGTTCTCGATGGCCACGTGGAACGGATGCCGCTTCGTGTCGAGGTCGGCGACGATCGCCTCCATGCGCCAGTACCGGTAGCGATCGATCACGTTGCGGGTGTCGCCGGCGGCGAGCAGCTCCGGGTCGTACTGCTCCCCCTGCGGCCACTCCGCGGGTCCACCCGGCCAGGGGCCCACCCCGTACCCGGGCTGCGCCGACGATCCGCCTGCGTCCGACGATCCGCCTG
>Ga0308161_1005016_pt1 | contig 11825 bp, 9 predicted proteins | sample PhyFR2_FD_201034 | JGI IMG/M metagenome (GOLD analysis project Ga0308161, IMG submission 201034) | Phyllosphere microbial communities from UC Gill Tract Community Farm, Albany, California, United States - DLSLF.R2 | ecosystem: Host-associated > Plants > Phyllosphere > Unclassified | place: USA...
GCAGCCGATGCTGGCCACCAGGTCCAGCTGCCGCCGCACTTCATGGCGCACCTGCTGCTGCGGCTCCGTCTCCGGCACCCAGTCCGACAGCAGCTGGTAGGGATTCTCGCGGCAGTGCGCCAGCCGTAAAGGTATGCCGGCCATCTGGCACAGCATCGCCGCCGGCAACGCGCTCTGGCTGTAGGTGGTGAAGATGACGGCGGCATCGAAGCGGCCGGCGCGCAGCGTCTCGGCCATGGCCGGCACTGCATTGGCATCCTGCATGGCGCCATGCTTCATCCACGGCGCCTGGAAGGCGAGGGCGGCATCGAGTTCGGGGATGAAGGAAGCCACCGCCGCGCCGCCGGGCGAGCTGAGCAGGGTCAGCCGGCGGCCCGGTGCGCTGTCGCGCAACGCCCGCATGGCCGGCGTGCACATCAGCACGTCGCCCAGGTAATCCAGCCGTATGCACAGGATATGGCTGGCGTCGCTCCAGCGCATGCCGCTGACATCGCTGGCGTCGTCGATGCCGCTCATGACGCCTCCCGGACTGGCATGGCCGCATCGAACCGCTGCATCGCCCGTGCCGCGCTCAGCAGGTCCGGCGCGGTGACGTCGGGCAGGCGCAGCGGCGAACGCAGCCATTCGGTTTCGTTGCCGTTGTCTATCAGCACCGTGCGGCAGCCGGCGCGGCGTCCGGCTTCCACATCGTTCAGGATGTCGCCGACCATCCATGACCGGGCGAGGTCGATGCCATGCTCGCCGGCGGCTTGCCGCAGCATGCCGGGCATGGGCTTGCGGCAGCCGCATTCGATCGCATAGCGGGCGACTGCACCCTGCGGATGATGCGGGCACCAGTACCAGCCATCGAGCGTCACGCCTTCCCGCACCAGCATGCCCTGCAGCGCTGAAAACAGCGGCGGCAGCGCGGCCTCCCTGAACAGGCCGCGCGCCACGCCCGACTGGTTGCTCACCATGATCAGCCGGTAGCCCATCCGCTGCATCAGGCGCAGCGCCGGGCCGGCATGGCGCGTCAGCCGCAGCCGGGCAGGGTCGACGTTGTAGGGCACGTCGTCGATCACGGTGCCGTCCTTGTCGAGAAACACGGCGCGCTTCATGCCGCGCACCGCCGCGCATTCCCGCCTACGGCCATGAAGTCTCCCGCATCGGCAGCACCATGATTTCCGCCACCACGGTTTCGTCCGGCAGCAGCAGCACCGACTTCACCGCCTGCGCCACGTTGGCCGGCTCCTGCAGCGTGGCCACGTCGATGTCCGGGAAGCGGTCCAGCAGGAAGGGCGTGCGCATGCCGCCGGCCACCACCGCGGTCACCTTGATGCCATGCGGCCGCAGTTCCGCATGCATCGCATGCGACAGGCCCAGCAGGCCCCACTTGCTGGCATGGTAGGCCGAGGCATTCGGCCAGGCCCGCTTGGCGGCGGTGGAAGCGATGTTGACGATATGGCCGCGGCCATTGCGCTTCATCTCTTCCGACGCATGCTTGGCCAGCAGGAAAGGGCCGTTGAGATTGGTGTTGATCACCCGCAGCCACTGCTCCGGCGTCAGCTCGGCCATCGACAGCGTGATGTCGGTGCCGGCATTGTTGATCAGCACATCGATGGTGCCGAAGCGGCTAATGGTCTGCGCAATGGCCTGCTGCGCGCCGGCCGGGTCGCCGACGTCGAAGCCGATCGCATGGATGCGTTCGGCAACGCCGCTGCCGGCCTCGGCCAGCGAGCGGGCCAGCGCCTCGGCCTTCTCCCGGTGCAGGTCGCCCACCACCACGCTGGCGCCGGACGAGGCCAGCATATGGCACAGCGCCGCGCCCAGGCCGCTGGCGCCGCCGGTCACCAGCACCGTGCGGCCGGCCAGGCTGTTGTCGGCGGAAGTGCCGTTACTGGTGCCTGACGGTTGATTCAGTTGGTCCATTCGAGCTCCGTATGGTTGGACCCGCCGCTGGCCACGAGCGACTGCGGCAGGCTGGTTGGCGCGGCCCCGAGGACCGCTTCATAGACATCGGCAATGCGGCCGGCGACATGGCGCCAGGTATAGCAGCCGTACACCCGTCGCAGGCCCTCCCGTCCCATGCGCCTGGCCTCGCCGGGCTGGGCATGCAGCGCGGCCAGGCGGTCGGCCACCGCCGCCGGGTCGTTGGGCGGCACCAGGAAGCCGGTCCTGCCGTCGACCACCGTGTGCTTGATGCCGCCGACGGCCGAGCCGATCACGGGCACGCTGCAGGCCATCGCTTCCAGCGGCGTGATGCCGAACGGCTCGTACCAGGGCGTGGTGACGAACACATCGGCCGCGCTGTAGTAGTCGCGCAATTCGCTGCGCGGCCGCTGGCCGGCGAAAAACACCTGGCCCGACAGGTCGCGCTGCTCGGCCAGCGCCTTCAGGCGCGCCATCTCCGGCCCGCCATGGCCGCCGTGGCCATGGTCCTGGCAATCGCTGCCGACCACCATCAGCCGCGCCGTCACGCCATGCCGGTCGCGCAGGGCGGCGATGGCCTCGATCGCGGTGTCGACGCCCTTGCGCGGCACCATGCGGCCCAATTGCAGCACCACGAACTCCTGCGGCTGCAGGCCGAGCTTGTTGCGCGCCAGTCCATGCACCGGCCAGAACTCTTCCGGATCGAAGCCGCACGGCACGATGTCCATGCGCGAGACCGGCGCGCCGTAGTGCCGGGACATGTCGTCCATGTCCTGCGGGCATTCGGCGATGATGCGGTCGGCGTCGCGCATCAGGCTTTCCTCGATGGCCTCGCGCTCGGCCGGGAAGCCGTCGGCCTTGCCCTGGTGCAGGCGGCGCACCCGGCCCAGCGCATGGAAGGTGATCACGAACGGCGTGCCCAGCGCCTGCCGCACCTGCCGCGTCACCATGCCGGACATGAAGAAGTTCGCATGCAGCAGGTCGTAGCGCAGGTCGTTGGCACGCGCAAAGCCGATCATGAAGCGGGCAAACGCATCCATATAGGGAAGCATCGCTTCCTTGGGTACCGGCTGCGCCGGCCCGGCCGGCACATGGATCACGCGCACATCAAGTTCCCAGTTCACCACCTGCGGCAGCGACGGGTTGTCGCAGCGGGTATAGACATCCACCAGGTAGCCGCGTTGCGCCAGATGGCGCGCGACCTGGGCCACATACACATTCTGCCCGCCGCTGTCCACGCTGCCGGGAACAGCCAGCGGCGAGGCATGCTCGCTGACCAGCGCTATTCTTCTCATGATCGACACCCTTCCAACGAACGGTTGAACAAACTGTCTGCCGATGGCGGGCGCAGCCACCCGCTACCGCCACCATGCGCATTGCGCCGCCTGCGCTGCTGCGTCGGGCATCAGCCTTGCGGCAGGAATGGCCCCTGGCTGCGCGCCCGCGCCGCCGTGGCCTTGGCCTGCGCGCGCAGGCACAGCGCGACCGCGCCGGCGAATGCCTCGTCATACCAGGGGTCGGCGCCGCTGGCCGCCACCACGATGCCGTCCAGCGCCACGCTGCCCCACAGCAGCGTGTCGCCCGCCTCCAGCAGATAGGGCCGCTGTTCCTGCACGAGGTGGCTGTCCATGCCGGTGCGCCATGCGACCCTGGCCTTGGCCAGTGCGAAGCTGCGGTAGTCGGCGTCCCACCTGCTGCGGTCCCCGACCGCATGCTCGTACAGGATCGCTTCCTCGAAGGATGAACTGGCCGGGCTGCTGCCTGGCTTCATCACGATCAGATAGAAGAAGCCGCTCTCGCCGGCGCTCTTGTTGTCGATCGCGCTGCTGATCATCGGCAGCACCATCGCGACTGCTCTGGCAGCGGCCTCGCGGTCGAGCAGGAAGCTGGAAAAGCCTGTCATTGCATCTCCCGTAGGCGTTGGTCAATCGGCCTGCCGGTCTGCGGCATGGTGCCGGTGACCTGGGCAAAGGTGTCGTTCCAGTCGCGCACGAAGCGCGCAATGTGAAAGCGTTCGAGGGCCCGCTGGCGCGCGCCCGCGCCCAGCTTGCGCGCCAGCGCCGGCTCGCGCAGCAGTTCCTGCATGCACTCGATCAGCGCGTCGACATTGGTGTCGATGTAGCCGGAGCGGCCGTTCTCGATCACGGTGGAGACTTCGGTGGTGGCCAGCGCCACTACGGGCAGCCCGACCATCATGGCCTCCAGCACCGCCAGGCCCAGGCTGGTGTAGCGGATCGGGTTGAACAGGAAGCGGTATGGCGCGGCGAAGGCCGGCAGCTGCGCATGCTGCACTTCGCCCAGGCCGCCCATCTCCTCGGCGCCCATGCCGACCAGGTCCAGCGGCACCGCCTGCCGTGCATGCAGGAAGACATCGCCGCCCAGTCGCCGGCCGCGCCGCGCCAGGTGATTGACGATCACCAGGCCGCGCGCCAGCGAGCCGTCGTAGCGCGCCTGCGGCGGCACCATCACGCCATGCTCGACCACGCGGACAGGGGTGCGGCCGCTGTCCCACATCAGCGCATTGAAATGGGTGACATGCACCAGCAGCACTTCGGGATCGTCGACCGGATGGCGCATGTCGGTAGGATGCTCGCGCGGCGTGTCATGCTCGATATAGATGCGCGGCAGACGCCGCTGCGCCGGGGTCAGGAATGCATACTGGTCTTTCAGGTACTGGTCATCGTCCTGGAACAGGATGCAGTCGAACTGCATGCCGGCCGCCTGGTCGACCGGCAGGTCGATCACGTTGTCGCCCCACGGTATGTGGCCGCACCGCCCGCCATACCCGGCCGGCCGGCCCGGCCTGGACAGCACGTAGAACTGGTGCGGCGCCTGCGTCAGGTAATACAGGTAGCTGCCGTGGGTGTGCCAGGTAAGGATCTTCAATGGACGCATGAATGTCTTGTCTCCATCACAGAAAGAGCACGCGAAAGCGCGCCGCGCCCACTATGCGCCACCACACCGCCAGCACCGGTATCGCGGCCGAGGTCAGGGCCATCTCCAGCACATGGGCCGCGGTGCGGGTGGTGTTCCTGAGCCTGATCGCGCACAGCCAGGCGGTCATGGCAAGCCATGCCGCCGCCGCCGGCGCGGCCAGCATCCGGTTGCCCATTGCCGCGCCCAGCACGGCGGCCAGCAGCGAGGCGACGATCAGGTAGTAATCCCAGCGCGGCGTGGCGCGTATCTTTTCGCGGTAGAGCCGCGGATGCTTCTTGTACAGCAGCGCATCGAACTGGATCTTCTTCTGCTGGCTGATGGACACGCCCCATTTCGCCGGCCGTACCGGATGCACCACCAGCGCGTCCGGCGCATGCCGGATGCGGGCGCCTTGCGCCAGCAGGCGGAAATGGAAATCGCTGTCCTCGCGCCAGGCCAGCCGGAACTGCTCATCGAAGCCGTCGATCGCTTCCAGCATGGCCTTGCGGCAGAAGCAGTTCGCAGTGACGAACTCGGCAGTAGCCAGGTGGCTGGCATCGCGTTCATAGTCGGTCGGGTTGTCGGGCAGGGGCATGGTGATGCGGCCCCACAATGCATCGATATCGTCATCCAGCGCCAGCAGGCCATGTCGCAGCCAGTTCGCATCCGGCACGGTGTCGTCATCGGTGAAAGCAATTGCCGCCGAGCGCGCATGGCGCCAGCCGCGGTTGCGCGCCGCGGCCGGGCCATGTGGGCCGTGGTTGGCGACATAGCGCACCGGCAGGCCGCGCTGTGCTGCCTGCGTGGTCCACCGCCCGACCACGCCGCGGGTGGCGTCGCTGGGCGCATCGTCGACCACGATGATCTCCATGTCTGCGCCGCGCAGGCTCTGCGTTGTGAGCGCTGCCATGCAGCGGTTGAGCAGATCGGCGCGGCCGCAGGTAGGGACTACGACCGACACGGGCAAGCGCAGCGCCAAGCCACTTGGGGCAATGCGGCGCTCCTCAGCGGCATGCTGCAGGTTGCCCGCATTGTTACTGGCTTGCGGCAATGCTGCCGGGTAAGCATGTCTATCCATAAGCTTGATATCCGTAAAGTCTGCAAAACCTTATCCAGGCTTCGAAGCACAACAGTAGGAACAGCAAGACCAATAATGGGGATCGCAGATGCAAATCCCGTTCCAGAACCGAAAACATCCTTGCGGCAATTTCATGCGCGGCTGGAGGCTGCGCGCTGCGCCATGTCTTCACGCTGCTGCAGGTGCCACAGGCGGGCATATGCGCCATGCAGGCTCAGCAGTTCCTCGTGATTGCCACGCTCAACCACGCGGCCCTGTTCGAGAACGATGATTTCATCCGCGTCCACTACCGTGGAGAGACGATGCGCAATCATCAGCACGGTACGGTTCTGCGACAATCGATTCAGTTCCTGCTGGATCGCGTGCTCCGACGCGGAGTCCAGTGCCGACGTGGCTTCGTCGAAGATCAGTATCGGCGGGTTCTTCAGCACGGCGCGCGCCACGGCAATGCGCTGCCGCTCGCCGCCGGACAGCGTCACGCCACGCTCGCCGACTTCGGTGTCATATTGCTTTTCCAGCGTGGTGATGAGGTCGTGGATATGGGCCGCCTTCGCCGCATGGATGGTGTCTTCCTGGCTGGCGCCGGGCCGGCCATAGGCAATGTTGTAGCCTATCGTGTCATTGAACAGCACGGTATCCTGCGGCACCACGCCTATCATTGCGCGCACGCTGGTGGCGCTGGCCTTGGCGATGTCCTGCCCATCGACCAGGATGCGTCCGCCCGCTGGCGGATAGAGCTTCAGCAGCAGGCGCGCCAGCGTCGACTTGCCCGAGCCGCTGCCACCGACTACCGCCAGCGTGGCGCCGGGCGCAATGCGAAAGCTGACATCGCGCAGTATCGGCCGCGATGGGTCATAGCTGAAGCTGACATGCTCGAATACCACCTCGCCGGCGCCCGGCAGAAGCGCGGGCGTGCCGGGCCGCTCTTCCATCTCGGGCCGTTCATGCAGGATATCGAACAGCCGTTCCGCGTTGACCCAGGCATCGCGCGCCTCCCGGTAGACAAAGCCCAGCGCATTCAATGGCAGGCAGACCTGCAATACATAGGCATTGATCAGCACCAGGTCGCCCACCGTCATGCGGCCCGCCATCACGTCGCTGCCTGCCTGCAGCATGACCGCCGCCACGCCGCAGGCAATGATGGCGCTCTGCCCGGCATGCAAGGCAAACAGCGCCTTCTGGTTGGCGACGGCAGCTTCGGTCCAGTGGCGCATGATGTCTTCGAAGCGCCGTGCTTCCACCGTTTCACTGGTGAAGTATTTCACCGTGTCATAGTTGATCAGGCTGTCGGCGAGCCGGCTCTTGGCGCTGGAATCGAGACGGTTCACGCGCCGCTGATGGATCGTGCGGCGCGCGGTGAAGACGACGGTAAAGCCGGTGTAGGCCGCAAATGTCAGCATGATGAAGCCGGCATACCAGGCCTGATAGCGCGAGGTGATGATGCCCAGCACCAGCAGGATCTCGATCAGCGTCGGCACCAGGGTGAACAGACCCACGCCCAGCAGGAAGGCAATGCCGGCGGTGCCGCGGTCGATGTCGGGCAGCAGGCCGCCCATGCGCCGCCGCGCATGAAAGCGCGCGCCCAGCAGATGCAGATGCTCGAAGGTCATCTGCGCATAGTTCGCCACGGTGCGCTGCGTCACCCGCGAAAACACCAGGTCACGCAGTTCATTGAACAGCGTGCTGGAAAAGCGCAGCAGTGCATAGCCAGCCAGCAGATAGACTGGGAGCGCACTGAGCATCTGCGGCTGTGACAGCGCATCGATGATGCGCTTGAGCAGCAATGGCACCAGCACCGTGCTGATCTTGGCCGATATCAGCAGCAGCACCGCAACGGCAATGCGCCAGCGGTATGGCGCAACGACCTTCATCAGGTCCTGCATCACCGTGACTCGGGATAGCGCTGGCTTGTCGTCCAACATCGGAAATGTCGCCTATTGTTGGGATGCCGGCCCATGCCATGCGGACATCGAGCCGCTTCACGACGCTGGCCCAGCCTCATGCCTGCAGCCATGAAAGGCAGTACGGTTTCAATGGCGCATGGTTGGCAAGCGTTAAGGCTCAGAACAGCGGGGCGGATTTTTGTTCCTGGGCGCCGCGCGCTTGTCCTGCAAAAAATCTTGTCATGACAATTGAACCATTTACAAGTCCGTGTACTTCTTACCCGGCAGGGCTTGCATGCACGATGCAACTTTTCCAGACATCAGGTGCACGATTTCTCATCAGTTGATGAAACGCCGTTTCTCGAAATAAAGCCGCCTTATAGAACGGCATGGCATGGGGAAAGAGTCTGCCGGCGAAGAAGGCAGGAAGTCGTTTCGCCTTATAAACAAAGGAACTCTGCTGTTTCAGAGCGCCTGGTGGCTATGTGTTCGCGGCTACATTGCACGATGTAATTTTTGCGGTCACAGGTATATCGCTTGCTAGCTCCTAGCCGGACTGGCGATGCAAGCCGGCGCCTGAAAAACCGGAGGACTTCCATGTTCACACTGGGTATCAATGCCGCATTCCACGATTGTTCCGCCTGCATGGTCTCCGATGGCGTGGTGCTTGCCGCGGCGGAAGAGGAACGGTTCACCCGCGTCAAGCATGGCAAGCGGCCAGTGCCGTTCACCGTATGGCAACTGCCTTACCATGCAATAGACTACTGCCTGAAGGAGGCCGGCATCAGCCTGCGCGACGTGGATCATGTGGCCTATTCCTACGACCCCTGGCTGCAGCTGGACCGTAGTGCGGTTGGGCCCACGCTCGCGCTGCCCCTGGAACCGTCGGGGCATGGCGGGCCGGCGCCATGGGATGCCTTGTCGCTCGCCTATATCGTGAACGCGCCGCGTCAGCTTGCCGGCGGCGCGCCGCATCATCTGAAGAAGCGCTTCATGGGCGTGAGCCACGACGGCCCGTTCCAATGGCACTTCGTTGAACATCATCTGTCGCACGAGGCCAGTGCCTTCATGGCCGCGCCCTTCGATGAGTGCGCCGTGCTGACCATGGATGGCAGGGGAGAGCAGGCCACCACCAGTTATGGCATCTATCGCAACGGCCGCCATGAGCGCATCGGGCAGGTCAATCTGCCGCATTCACTGGGGCTGCTGTATGAAGTCATCACCGATCACCTGGGCTTTCTGCGCTCGTCGGACGAATACAAGGTGATGGCGCTGGCATCCTTCGGCAAGCCGGCCTATGTCGATATCTTCCGCGATGTGCTCAGGTATCACGGCAATGGCGAGTACACGGTCGGCCAGCCCGACTGGACCGCATTGCTCGGACCGGCCAGGGAGCGTGGCGGCCCGACCGGGCAAAAGCACATGGATATCGCGCACTCGTTGCAGGTGGTGCTGGAAGAGACCGTGTGCCGCATGGCGCAGTGGCTGCATGAAGCCACCGGATCGAAGAACCTGGTGCTGGCCGGCGGCGTGGCGCTGAACTGCGTGATGAATGCCCGGCTGCGCGACCACGGTCCATATGAACAGGTCTGGGTGCAGCCCGCCGCCGGCGACTCTGGCACAGCGCTCGGCGCGGCATTGTGGGTCGATGCGCAGCAACGCGCCGGGCAGCCGCGGCGCTGGTCCATGGACCATGTGTTCCTCGGCCCATCGTATGGCGACGAGGAGATCGAAGGCTTCCTGCGCCAGGCCATGTTGCCTTACCGGCGCAGCGGCAATATCGCCGCCGATGCCGCCGCGCTGCTGGCGCAGGGCAAGGTGCTGGGCTGGTTCCAGGGCCGCATGGAATACGGGCCGCGCTCGCTGGGCGCGCGCTCCATCCTGGCTTCGCCGGTGAAGGCGGAGATGCAGGCCCGGCTCAACCAGATCAAGGACAGGGAAGACTTCAGGCCCGTTGCCCCGGTGGTGCTGGAAGAGGAGGCGGCCAACTGGTTCGTCGGTGCGGGCGTGTCGCCCTTCATGGTGTTCATCAACGATGTCAGGCCGGACCGGGTCGACCAGATTCCGGCGGTGCGGCATGTCGACGGCACTGCGCGCATACAAACCATCAACCGCAGCCAGAACCCGGTGTACTACGACCTGCTGCAGGAATTTCGCAGGCACACCGGCGTGCCGGTGCTGGTCAACACGTCCTTCAATACCCGCGGCGAGCCGATTGTCTGCAGCCCGCGCGATGCGGTCGAGTCCTTCTGCACCACGCCGCTGGATGCGCTTGCCATCGGTTCCTTCCTGCTGGAGAAGCCGACCCTGCTCACCGGAGGCGCGCCGTGAGCACGGCCATGCCGGCGCTGGACTTCGCCGGCATGCGGCGCATCGCGGTGTTCCGCGCCCTGCAGCTGGGTGACATGCTGTGCACCGTGCCGGCGCTGCGCGCACTGCGCAGGGCCGCGCCGCAGGCGGAGATCACCCTGATCGGCCTGCCGTGGGCGGCCGGCTTCGTCGAGCGTTTTAACATGTACCTGGACCGGCACCTTTGCTTTCCGGGTTATCCGGGCATGCCGGAACGCGAGCCGGATGCGCCGGCGCTGCCGGGCTTTTTCGCCGCTGCCCGCGGGCGGCAATTCGATCTGGCGCTGCAGCTGCACGGCAGCGGCGGCCTCAGCAATCCGCTGACGCTCGCATTGGGCGCGGCCCGCACAGCGGGTTTCCACGCTGCCGGCGATCCGTGTCCGGATCCGGCTACCTATGCACTGTGGTCGGAACAGGAACATGAAGTGCTGCGCTACCTGCGCCTGTTGCAGTGGCTGGGCGCGCAGCCATACGGCGAACATCTGGAATTTCCGTTGCGGCCGGAAGACCATGCCGCGCTTGCCCGCGCCGCGCCCGGCCTTGCGCCTGGCAGCTATGTCTGCATTCATCCCGGCGCGCGCCTGCCGTCCCGGCGCTGGCCGCCGTGGCGCTTTGCCCAGGTGGCCGACGGCCTGGCCGGGCAGGGCTGGACCGTGGTCATCACCGGCTCGCCGGATGAACGCGCACTCACGCAGGCGGTGCGCTCCGCAATGCGCTCGCAGGCCGTCGACCTGACCGGCGCCACCACCTTGGGCGCTCTGGCGGCGCTGCTGGCCGGCGCCCGGCTGCTGGTGTGCAATGACACCGGCGTGTCCCATGTGGCCGCGGCGATGGCCACGCCCAGTGTGGTGGTCTGTTGCGGCGCCGACCCCGGCCGCTGGGCGCCGCTGGACCGCGAACGCCATCGGGTGCTGCATGCCGACGTGCCGTGCCGTCCGTGCGCGCATGACGTCTGCCCGATCGGCCATCCCTGCGCCACCGGCGTTGCCAGCGCAAGCGTGCTGGCCAGCGCCGGGGCGCTGTGCCGGGAAGCGGCAACACAACCGCGACGTGAAAGCTGGAGGCTTCCATCATGAAGGAACTGCACTGCAAGCGGATTCTGGTCACCGGCGGCGCCGGCTTTCTGGGCTCGCACCTGTGCGAGCACCTGCTCAACCAGGGCCATGACGTGCTCTGCGTGGATAATTTCTACACCGGCAGCAAGCTTAATATCTGCCATCTGCTGACCCGCCCCAACTTCGAGCTGCTGCGGCACGACGTGACCTTCCCGCTGTATGTGGAGGTCGACGAGATCTACAACCTGGCCTGTCCGGCGTCTCCCGTGCATTACCAGCACGACCCGGTGCAGACCACCAAGACCAGCGTGCATGGCGCGATCAACATGCTGGGCCTGGCCAAGCGGGTCAAGGCCAGGATACTGCAGGCGTCCACCAGCGAGGTGTATGGCGACCCGGAGATGCATCCGCAGGTGGAGGGCTACTGGGGCCATGTCAACCCGATCGGGCCGCGCTCCTGCTACGACGAGGGCAAGCGCTGCGCCGAAACCCTGTTCATGGACTACCGGCGCCAGCACGGCATGGCGGTCAAGATCGCCCGCATCTTCAACACCTACGGGCCGCGCATGCATCCCAACGACGGCCGCGTGGTATCGAACTTCATCATGCAGGCACTGGCCAACGAGCCCATCACCA
>Ga0308161_1005019_pt1 | contig 11822 bp, 12 predicted proteins | sample PhyFR2_FD_201034 | JGI IMG/M metagenome (GOLD analysis project Ga0308161, IMG submission 201034) | Phyllosphere microbial communities from UC Gill Tract Community Farm, Albany, California, United States - DLSLF.R2 | ecosystem: Host-associated > Plants > Phyllosphere > Unclassified | place: USA...
TATTATGAGAAATATGTTTGCTATATTTCACGGCTTCGATGAAGGGGGCTGTTTTCAGACTGGTCGATCTTTTTTCTTCATTTCCAGCGTAATGCGTTTGCGGTCATCATGAATGCCCACTGTTTATCTGAGGGGCAGCTGATAAAGCGGATACAGGGCACGCGGACGTCTGTCTGAATGAGGTGCAGGCTGCTCCTTTCAGCTGGCAGTCAGATAGCGGACCGCTGGCATGACGGAAAACCGGGCGGAGGAACCTGCCGGCCCCCTGACTCATCACGCGGGAACTGAGCCGCCCAGCCCTGTTGCCTGCCCGGGCTGGTTCGGCCGGACTGAGACAGTCTTCGTAAACGTTAAAGATCCATTCTCAGCACCATGCGAAACTTCACGTCCCCCGAACGCATGCGCTGATAAGCACTTTCAGCCTCAGCCAGCGGTGCCGTTTCAATCTGTGCACGTACGCTGGTCAGCAGACTGAATTTAAGGGCACGTTCTGTTTCGTAAGGTGTGCCGGTAAGAGAGCCCTCCAGCCTTAACTCGTTTCCGACCATTGCTCCGGGCATGATCAAAAGCGGGGAGCTGCCGGCACCCACAACCATAAATTTACCCTGTGGTGCGAGTGCTTTCACCAGCCCGGAAGCGGCCTCGCTGTTGGTAATAGTCGTCAGGATAACCTGCGCGCCGCCAGCCTTTTTAATTTCTGCAACGGGGTCCGACTTTAGCGTATCAATGTACTGATGAGCCCCCAGGTTAAGGGCATCCTGCCTGATATCACTTCCGCGTCCTACCGCGATAACTTTGTAGCCCATTTTTTGTGCATACTGTATGGCCAGATGCCCCAGACCACCGATACCCTGAATAACGACTGTATCACCGGGCCGGGCGCCTGATTTGGTCAGCGCGTTGAAAGTGGCAATCCCTGCACAGAGCAGCGGAGCCGCCTCTGCAGAGAGCAGATCGTCGGGAATGAGAACCAGCCCCGTGGCACGCGCCAGCATTATTTCCGCATAGCCGCCATCGCAGGAGCTGCCGGTGACAGGCTGATCAGTGCAAAGCACAAACTGACCCTGTCGGCACTGCTCGCATTCGCCGCAGTATCCCCCCAGGCGCCCTACACCGACCCGCTGCCCTACACAAAGGTACGAGGGAACGCCCTGCCCCAGAGAGAGTATGCGCCCCACCACTTCATGGCCTGGAATGCGCGGATAAGTCGTATTCTTTTCAAGCCCCTCAACTGCGCCGGAATCCGCCCCGCAGATGCCACAGGCTTCGACCTTCAGAAGAACCTCGCCATAACCAGGCACCGGCACTGGGCGCTCTACCAGTTCCATTCTGCCTGGCTCGGTAATCTGCATTGCCTTGAATGTATTCATTTTTCATCCCACTGTTTGATATAAAAAAGTATTTAAGGGCTGTCGGACGAGCAGCATTTTTGCAGTGGTGCTGCCGGTACGCGGGAATCTGATTTCAGATTTGGGCAGAGGCAATATCGCTCGCTGTGCCCCTGCGCCGGGCCTATCGCTCCTTAAGTCTGATAATGCCGGCCGGTTCTTCCGCTCAGGCTTTTCAGCCTTTCATCGTGACGAACTCTTCGGCAGCGGTGGGATGAATTGCCACGGTATTGTCCAGATCTCGTTTGGTCGCGCCCATTTTGAGTGCCACAGCAAAGCCCTGAAGGATTTCGTCCATACCTTCTCCGATGCCGTGAATACCCACAACCTTCTCATCGGGCCCGGCGCACACCAGTTTCATCTTTGTCGCCTGACGGTGGGACGTTACTGCAGTGAACATCGCGGTAAATGACGCACTGTAAATTTTAACGTTCTGGTCGCCGAATTTTTCACGGGCCTGGGGTTCAGTAAGACCGACAGTGCCGACAGGTGGGTGGCTGAATACGACAGTGGGGACATTCTGGTAATCCAGATGCTCATCCGGCCTGTTGTTGAACAGGCGCTCAGCCAGGCGACGACCGGCGGCAACGGCAACCGGCGTGAGTTCAAGCTGACCGGTAATATCACCAACGGCATAGATGCCTTCCGCGGAGGTGTTCTGATATTTATCCACAGTGACGTAACCTTCGTCACTGAGCGCCACCCCTGCTGCCTGAATGTTTAAGCCGGATGTATTGGGTTTGCGGCCGGTTGCCCAGATCACGACATCTACTACAATTTTTTCTCCTGAAGCCGTGACCACCGCCACAGAACCATCCGGCTCTGCTGACAGTGACGTGGTAACGGCCTGACGGTGGAGGCGGAGCCCTGATTCATCCATCATGGCAGCCAGGGTAACCCAGCTTTTCTCTGAATGTGAGTGCAGACATATTGATACCTCTGATATTCAGGGGATGCGTGCGGGCATACCCGTCTGTTGAGATATCAAAATTAAGCTCCCCAGTGCAGACCTGATAGAGAGAAACAGGCAGAAAATATAATTTTTATGCTGTTCAGGTGAACGCCCGATCACTTTTCTGGAAATTAACGTCTGAAGCGCAGGGTTGGAAATATTTCTGCCAGTGCAGGAGCGGAAAATTCAGCGTTTTTAAATTTCCGGTTCATGAAACGGATCATGCCGGGTGGATAACTGTTTTGTCGATCGGCTGGCAGCGCGAAAAGCACCGGGCGTGACGCCCATCATCTTTCTGAATCGGAAGCAGAAATAGGCGCTGTCCGTAAATTCACACTGGTGCGCAATTTCGGTGACGGAAAGGCGGGTGTTACGCAGCATTTCTGCTGCGCGGGCCAGCATCTTGCGGACAAGGTAGTCTTTAAAACTGACATGCATGATTTTTTTAAACGTGCGTGAAAAATGCGCAGGTGAAAGCCGGCAGCGTTGAGACGCCTGTGTTAGTGACAGGGTGAAATCCCTGTCACGCTCAATCTGCACAACGAAATCAATGATATTACTGAAGGTATTATCTTGCCCACGGCTCACAGCGATGGTTTCGGTGAACCGGGCCTGAGAAAGGACCGTGTTAAGGAGCAGCAGCATGACCGGATCGACCTCATTTTGCGAGTAAAGCTGCTGATGCTGCTCCGTCAGCCATTCGAATAAAAACTGAATCCGGGCAACGGCAGAAGCGTCCGGCTGCATGATAAACCCCGTATTCTGTTTGAATGCCGGCAGGGGGAATTTCAGGCGATGAATGGCGGCATCGTTATACTGCAGAAGATAACGTTCATGATCGGACGTGTAAGACAGTTCCATATCATGAAGCGTCATGGATGATACGAAAACCAGCGTTCCGTCTGTGACCGGGAATTTTTCACTGCCGATACAAAAGAAACCTGCGGCGCGTTTAAACCACATGATTTCGTGCTCAAGATGAACGTGTGGCCGGATATAAACACCTTTTTCAGGCACACCTTCGCCGGCACGTAACAGGTAGTCCATACCTGCCGTTGTTTCTATACGTTCAAAATAGTGGTCTGAGTTCGACATTGCTATCAGGCGTTCCCCGGATGATTATCATTAATGCCCGACGCGCTGTTCTGATTACTTCAGGTCTGTTACCAATCATTATATGGCCTTCATCTGGAGCATTTATATAAAAGGGGTGAGAAGATTTCCTCACTCACACGGTGTTCTTGATTGTATCTGCTCCCATTTATCGCCCGAATAAAAATTTCAGGAATGAGACAGAATATTTCCGCTGAACATACCGCCCCTGAAAACGCTGGCGGCATTATCCGTTGTAAACAGAACAACATCACTTTGCGCCGACGCTATGAGGGTGAGTTGTTCAGCACTGACCAGCAGACTTTCTCCCGAGTGCAGGATGATATTCTCCACCTTCACCTGGCCTGCAAAAACATATATCAGCCTGGAGATATTTTCAGCCGGGAGGACCGGAAGTGGCAGAGAGGTGTTGAGTTCAAGTCGGACATCCTGAATCCATACGCTGCTGCGAATAATCAGGGGCGCATTTTCCGGGCCTGCAACATTACGCCACTGGTTCAGACTGAACGCGGTATCAAAATCGTGAAACTGTACACATGGTTTCAAATCAGGTGCAGTTGGACGTATAAAAATCTGCAGCCCTTCAAGTTTTCCGCCCTGGTTCAGGACCTGTTCTTCATGCTGAAAAGTATGCCCTGCTCCCATCAGCATAAGACGTGTGGGGCTTATCTCCTCACTGTTTCCTTCAGTATCCATATGCCTGACCAGTCCGCTGCGCAGATAAGTCAGGATCTCATCATCCTTGTGCGGGTGCATGGGTATGACTGTTCCCGGAGAAACTGCGGCATGGTCTATTCTGCCAATCCCTCCAATCCCGCTGTCACCTTTATTAAGTAAAAGGCCGGGCCAGAGAATATCGATACCAAAGCCGCCTGCCTGGTGTCCCCGCTTACGGGTTCTGTCGATTTTTATAAAATTTTTCATAATTTTCCCAGTAAAGGGCAGATATACCTGCCCTGATATCCCTGGTATGCAGCACCATCGGCCACAATCTGTTTGTGGGACTGAAGGTTATGCCTGCACGTTCCAGCTCTGGACTGTTTCACGAACAAAATCGCGATAGTTGCGCAGCGGTCTGCCCAGCAGGCCGGTGAGGATGTCACGGGAAGACTCACCCGGGATCATCCCGTGTTTATGGAAACCCCGGAACATCATCTTGATGTCTCGGGTTAAAACGGCCGGAGCAAACTGCAGCATCATTTCTTCAAAGTTCTTAAGGTCGTCACCAGCATAAGTAACTTCCTTGCCTGTTGCTTCGCTCCAGATAGTGGCGGCTTCCATACCGGTGATCAGGTCCGGGCCCACAATATCAATAATGCATCGAGGCAACGGTACCTGAGACTGTTCACGACGCAGCAGTTCAAGAGCGGCCACTTCAGCAATGTCGCGGGCATCCACCATTGCTGCCCCGCGGTTACCCAGCGGCTGAGAATAAGTCCCATACTGCATAATGGCTTCTCTCAGCATTGAATCATTCTGGAAGAAATAGGCCGGGCGCAGGATGGTTGCTGAGAGCCCCCGATCTTCAATGGCCTTTTCCACATTATATTTAGCGGTGAAATGCGGAACATCACTGAACAGGGCGCCATTGAAAACAGAAAAATATACGATGCGCTGAATACCGGCATCAGCCGCCAGATCGAGAGTGGTCAACGCCTGAGTCAGTTCGTCCGGCACCACGGCGTTGAGCAGAAAAAGCGTTGTTACGCCTTTCAGTGCTTCCCGCATGCTGCCGAGATCGGTCATATCACCCGTAACGGTCTGCACACTGGCGGGAAAATCCGTTTTTTTACCTGCACGTATAAGCGCACTGACATCTGCCCCTTTCGCGGTCAGAATTTCAATAATGTGTGAACCGATGGTTCCGGTACTGCCTGTTACAAGAATGGTCATATCTGTCTCTCTGTCAGAGTTTAAAATGATGATGCGGGACCTGAATGGGCCTGATGTTGAGCGGAAAATTAACTTATCAGCATAGGGGCCAGTTGCGCTCCCGCCTCCGTTGCCCAGCTTCCTGCCAGTTCCGCTATGAGCTGGTTAGTTGAGGTCAGCGTAACGCCAGCCTTCTCCATGCGGCGCAGTGCAATATCATCAGCCATCTTCGTCGGAGAACCGCCAGCATCAGCCACAACCTGCACGTCAAAACCCTGGCTGACCAGCGTCAGGGCGGGGTAGACGGTACAGACGTCGTTAGTGACTCCGGCAATAATGATCTTCTTACGGCCAGTAGCTTTTACGGCGCTGGCAAAATTTTCATCGTCCATTGCATTAACGATCCCCAGGCGCTTGATGCGGTTTTCAAATGCAGATGGCAGAATCTCTTTGAGTTCTGGCAGCAGCGGACCCTGAGCATGTTCTTCCATGCTTGATGTCAGAATGACCGGCAGATCAAGGATCGCAGCGGCTTTAGCCAGAATCAGCGCGTTGCGTTTCATTTCTTCAAAAGTGGTTGAGGTTACCCAACCCATGGTGCCTGTCTGATGGTCTATGAGCAGTAAAGCGGAGTTGTCATTCGTAAATCTTTCAAATTTCATCTTGTTACCCCTGCATGGTGATGTCCCACTTAAAGTGAGCCCGTTAACTGGCCGTCTGGAGATATAACCCGAACCAGTACAGCCATTTCTGTCCGGGTGATTCCCGCTGGCTTCTGGATAACAATCCCTGAGCACAGTCTTCAGAGCATGCATTAAACAAATAAAGGGATAAATAGGGTAAAATAGAAAACATTATTCCATTGGTGGAGCAACTATATGGTAATGCTGAATGACATTGCGCTTTTCGTTGAGGTCGTTAAGTTACGCAGTTTCAGAGGGGCAGCGGAATCACTCGGCATGCCTAATTCAACGCTTTCCCGGCATATCAGCCTGCTTGAGAAAGAGATTGGATTGCGTCTTTTACACCGCACCACGCGTAAGATGGAACTCACGGAGGCGGGACTTATTTACTACGAACGTTGCCGGAGAATTGTGGATGAAGCACGACTGGCACATGAACAGCTGGGAGAGATGCTCGCACAGCCGAGCGGGGTATTACGTGCCTCATTACCCGTTGACTTCGCCAGGGTTTATCTTGCGCCGATCATTGCTGAGTTTTCTGAGCATTATGCCGGAATCAGTTTTGAGTTTGATTTTACACCGCGTCAGGTGGATTTGATTTCTGAGCCTTATGATGTGGCCATCAGGCTGGGGGAGCCTGCAGATTCAACTCTTATCGCCAGAAGTATAGCCCGACTCCCGCGATTTCTTTACGCCTCCCCAGAGTACATCAGCAAAAAGGGCGAACCTCAAAACCCTGCTGAGCTTGTCCTGCATGAGTGTCTTCGCATGAGTACTGACAGCTCCCCTCAATGGGAACTTTTACGGGAAAAGGAAAGTGTAAAGGTGCCGGTTCAGGGACGATTCCTGATGAACAGCATGGGTATGATCAAAAAATTTACCGTAATGAATATGGGGATAGGTCTTTTATCTGCGGGGCTGGTTCAGGAAGAGGTGAATGAAGGCGTTCTGGTCAAGGTTTTACCAGAGTGGCAGGCCTCAGCGATTTCTGTTTATGCCGTGACGGAAACCCGTCTACTGCCGGCGAAAACGCAGCGTTTTATTGACTTCCTCCGTGAAAAACTGAGTAACTGAATTTCCTGGTTGTACTCATAATCCGATGACGCAGGGGGCGAAACATAATTTAATGAAAACATTACCCGGATTAAAATATCCTGAGCAGAGCGGTAACCCCCTATCCGGGATAAAATATATTGCTATGGAAGAGGGGCATGTGACGTCTTATCCAGACTCGACACTACGCTATTTCACACAATCCTGCTAAGGACGACGAACTGGCTAAGCCGGTCTAATTCTCACCGAGCCAGGCCTTCTCAGCCGTCGTTGTTGTCCTCCCAAGCAGCTGATTCCGGTGCGGAAAGCGGCCAAACTTAAGGATGACAGCTCTGTGTTCCTGTTCATTCCGGATGAAGGACGGGTCGCCCAGCTCATCAAACAGAAGCACCGCTTTTTCATGTATCACGGATGACTCCGAATGCATCCAGGGCATAAGCAAGAACGCCCGCTGATGTACACTGAGCTGATGCCATTCCTGACTGCGCAGCGCTTCCTGTGAAAGAATGAGCGCCATACCATCCTGTGCCCATGCGTCTGCGCTTTCCCTGTTAAGATTGCGGGAAAACTGGTCAAGTACAATAATTTCTGCCAGACGCCCCTGCATGCCCTCTCTCCATTCATAGAGTTCTCCCTTGCGGGCCATTTGCCAGCAGGCCGAGAAGCGTTCACTGATAATGGCGTCAAAGTTTTCGTCACGCTTGAACCATTTTTTCTGATTCTGTTCACTGAACCAGAAGTCCAGTACCGTTATGTAATCCATGTTGGCTCCATTGATGTACGTTCATGACGAAAGATACTGCCGATAAGCAGGTTAGTTAATTTAGCGCAGAGTGCGGAGCAAGGAAACTGATTATGGACCGATCGGTCCGGATTGGTTATTCTTCTTTCCATTGAGAGAGGAATTTATGGCCAGACCAAGATCGTTTAACGAGCAGGACGTCCTGCTGCAGGTGATGCAGATATTCTGGAAAAGTGGATATGAAGCGACTTCGCTCAGCGACATCATGCGGGAAACGGGCCTGAGTAAAAGCAGCCTGTATGAAACATTTGGCAGCAAGCGAGAGCTTTTCCTGTCTTCTTTTGAAGTTTACCGCCAGATGCGCATGCGGACTCTTAACGGATACCTGACCAGTCAGCCCACAGCGATGGCATCAATCCGTTACTTTTTCATGATGATCCTGGAGCACGCCCGCCATCAGGAGCGGCCTTTCGGGTGCATGAGCTGTAATGAGGCCGTTGAGCTGGCACCGCACGATGAAGAAGTTCACCGGCTGGTAGAACGCGACTTCCAGGGTATTGAGGATGCGCTTGCCGAAGCCATAGAGCGTGGAATCCGGGATGGCTCCGTACCGTCAGGCAAGAATGCACGTGCCCTGGCACGGCACATGACCGTGGCCCATCATGGCTTTATGATGATGTCCCGTTCGAGGGCAGACATCCGGCGGCTTGAAGACACCATCGAAGTACTGTTGATGCTGCTATGCTGAAAAAGGCCTCTGGCCTTTTTTTTAATCATTCTGGACCGTAAGGTCCATAACGGTCCGGAACTATTCGGATGTCAGGCAGGAAAGCTGATGCCCGAATGTTAATCAGACGAAGAGGAAACCGAAATGAACATCAGAGACGCACGCGTTCTGATCGCTGGCGGTACTGGCGGTCTTGGCGAAGGCATTGTTCGCAGCCTGATGGGCCGCGGAGCTCACGTTATGGTGCCTACCCGTAATCCTGAAAAGCTGAATGCGCTGAATGAATATGTCGCGGATATCCGGACCGGCAGCCTGGAGGGGGTTACCGGTTCGCTAAGGTCATCAACCGTTTTGCCGACAGCCAGTAACTGCAGGAGCGTTAATTATGTGCACCCCCGTTATGAAACACCTTATTCCGGCCGTTAAGCTGGGCGATCTTAATCTTAAAAACAGAATTATTATGGCTCCCCTGACCCGCAGCCGCGCCGGCGAGGGAGATGTTCCCACACCGCTGGTCGCTGAATACTACTGGCAGCGTGCCGGTGCGGGGCTGATTATTACCGAGTCCTCACAGATTTCCCCTCAGGCAAAAGGGTATCCACGGACGCCCGGGATCTTCAGCCAGCAGCAGATTAACGGCTGGCGAACCGTTACGGATGCCGTACACAGCCGTGACGGGAAAATATTCCTGCAGCTGTGGCACGTCGGGCGCCTGTCACATCCGGACGTTCAGCCTGGCGGCGGGTTGCCTGTAGCGCCATCCGCGTTAGCTGCTGAAGGGGAAATTTTTACATCGGCAGGGCTGAGGCCGCTCGTGACGCCACAGGCGCTGACGGAAGAAGGTATTCGCGACATTATACGTGACTTCAGAAAGGCCGCCGAAAATGCCCGTGAAGCCGGTTTTGACGGCGTCGAGATTCACGCTGCAAATGGATATCTTATCGACCAGTTTCTGCGGGATGGCAGTAATAAGCGCACCGATAAATGGGGCGGCAGTGCGGAAAACCGTATGCGTTTACTGAAAGAAATTGTGGAGGCGGTTGTGCCTGTATTTGGTGCAGGCCGAACCGGCGTACGCCTTTCACCGGTTTTCGACGGCTTCTCAATGAGTGACAGCGATCCGGCTGCGACCTTCGGGCTGACAGCAGAAATGCTGAGCAGATTTAATCTGGCGTACCTTCACGTTATGCAGCTGGGCAGCGAAGCCGGCAACTTTAACTTTACGGCTCTTAAAAAGCAGTTTGGCGGAGCCTATATCGCCAACGGCGGCTATGACGCCGACAGTGCCGCACAGGCTATCGCCGACGGTCATGCCGATGCCGTTTCTTTCGGCACGCTGTTTCTGGCGAACCCGGATCTCGTCAGCCGTTTTGCTTCCCGCGCGCCGCTTAATGAGCCTGATAAAACGACGTTTTATCAGGGGGAAGAAAAAGGGTATACCGACTACCCGGTTCTGTCAGGCGTTCCTCAGGGCGGAGAGGGGCAATGGCACTGGATGGGGCTTACCGACAGCCAAAATACCACCGCTAAAAGCAATAAAGGAGAAAAATGATGAACTCAAAAATTTTTAATCACCGGGGCAACAAGCGCAATCTCCACGCAGGTGATCCAGGAATTACTGGCTCAGGGGCATGAGGTTCGTGCCCTGGTCCGTCGTCCTGAAAAAGCGAAGGCGCTGAGTGAGGCTGGCGCTGACATTGCTGTCGGCGATCTGGAAAAACCGGAGACGCTGGAGGCCGCTTTTGCCGGTATTGAAAAGGCGTTTATTCTGACGCCACCATCTGATCGGGCACCGGCCCAGTTCTCCAACGCACTATGGGCAGCTAAGCAGGCGGGGGGCAGATCCGTGACACGGCTTTCAGCATTCGGTGCCGGTCACGACGCCCCCACGATTAACGGCCGCCACCATGCCCTGTCTGACAGCGAACTGATGGATTCTGAACTGGCGTGGACGATTATCCGCCCTCACTTTTTCATGCAGAACCTGATGATGGCCGCGGATGGCGTAAAAGAAAAAGGGAAACTGTATTTTGCGCTGGGTGAAGGCCGGATGGGTGTCATCGACACCCGGGATATTGGTCATTTCATTACCCGCATACTGACAACTCAGGGTCATGAGGGAAAAATCTATACCCTCACCGGACCGGAGTCTGTCAGCATGCACGACGTGGCCGCAGACCTGAGCTCGGTGCTGGGACGGGAAATACGTTATCAGCCGGTTGTAACCGGACTCGCTCTGTCAGAGCTTAAAAGTAAAGGCGCGGATGAGTATACACTGAACGTACTTCACGACTATTTTGTCGAATACAGCCGTAACTGGGGTGATGTGGTGACGGATGACTTTAAGAACGTTACCGGTACTGAGCCACGTACCCTAAAAACTTTCATCAGTGATCATGCCGAAGCTTTCGGAGCATAATAAGACGCTTTTCAGCCTGTGGCCTGATGGTCACAGGCCGCGATCTGGGAACTTATGAGCGATAAGTTTGGCGAAGCGGTGATTGACGTCTGAAAATGTGGATCGAACTCAATCTGCACAGGAAACTGAAAATTGATGACGTAGCACGGCACTCGGGCTATTCAAAATTTTATATTCAGCGGCTGTTCAGGAAAGTCACCGGTGAAAGCATTGCAAGGTACGTCCGTAATAGTAAGCTCGAACATGCCAGAAGAGATCTCGAGAGCACCAACCTGCCTGTTCTTGAAATTGCATTAAAGTACGGTTTCGACACGCAACAGCTTTTTACCCGGGTTTTCAAAAAACGGTTTTCAATGCCCCCAGCCAGTTATCGCCAGCGCCATCAGGATCAGAATTTATAGCGCGTAAAATCGGGTCCATTAACATACCCGAAAATTAGCCGGACCGGTAATAATCTACAGGCGGCTGGCTGGAGTTCCCCAAATGCGATAAGCAGACCTTACTTATTGTCGCTAAAACAGTGTTCATTAAGGCATTCATCGCGACAGTATCCGTTAAAGCTCTCAATAAACCCGTTCTGTGTCGGTTTACCGGGCTGAATAAGCCGCAGCGCGACGCAATGCTCAAAGGCCCACTGGTCAGGTGCTCTGCATGTAAACTCCGGCCTCTGTTCAGTTCTTATGGTTGCTGGATACCTAAGCTAGCCTGCTTACACTCATTCGCGCACTATAATGATCGAAATGTCAGCTTCTGGCACAAAGCGGACATGTGCAACAAACAATGTTCGTTATGAGAGAAAAGCGAACGTTTTGTATATAACTTTTAGACACCATAAACAGTACAGTTTTTATTTATCGTTCAGAAACAGTGAAT
>Ga0308161_1005023_pt1 | contig 11814 bp, 6 predicted proteins | sample PhyFR2_FD_201034 | JGI IMG/M metagenome (GOLD analysis project Ga0308161, IMG submission 201034) | Phyllosphere microbial communities from UC Gill Tract Community Farm, Albany, California, United States - DLSLF.R2 | ecosystem: Host-associated > Plants > Phyllosphere > Unclassified | place: USA...
CTCCGCGTCGACCTCCAGCTCGGCTGCAAAAGGCCGGGACAGGCTTTCGAACAGCACCCGGTCCGGGGCGCGGCGCGTGTAGGCCTGCGCCACGGGCTGCACGTCGAGCTTGGGCAGGTCGACGTAGGCGACGCGGATGTCGCGGCGCTGCGCCAGCGCGTCGCCCAGGCGGCGGATCGGCAGGGTGTTCGTGAACGGACTGCCGGACAGGTCGACGTCCGTGCAGCCCTGCAGCGCGGGCAGCGCCGTGCCGTCGGCGTCGCTCCAGTTGCCGTCGCCGTCGGACCGCAGGCTGATCCGGCCCTTGCCCGCCACGTGCACGTCGAGGCTGCGCACGCGCCACCCCGCATCGCAGCGCAGCAGATAGCCGCAGGCGAACAGGCGGCCGCCGGCGGGGCCGATCAGCACGCCTTCCGCCATGACGCCCGTCTCCTCGATCTCCAGCTCGAGATGTTCCAGTCCGCCACCCTGCTCCGTTGCCCAGCGATAGCTGCGTTTCATGTCGCCTCCTCACGGTGTCCATGCATGACCTAATGTAGCACCAGGGACGGATCGGACCAGGCACGCTTTTGCGTCGCCGAGCTGCGCGCCGCCGCCGCGGTCTTCGCCGTATCATATTGACAAGAGCCATCGTACTGGTGGTTCATTGATCGAGGGGAAAACGTGTTCGGTATCGATGCGCGGACGGCTCGCGTGGTGTGGACGGCCGCGCTGGTGATTGCAGGCCTGTACGGCGTCTTCCTGGTGCGGACGACGCTGCTCGTCATGCTGATCGCGGTGCTGTTCAGCTACCTCATCTATCCCCTGTTCGCGCTGGCCCAGCGCCGGCTCGCCGGCCGCATGCCGCGCACGCCCCTGCTATGCCTCGTCTACCTCGTCGTGGTGGGGCTCGTCGTCATCCTGGTCGGTCTGTTCGGCAACCAGGTGGCGGAACAGGCCACCACCCTCCTGCAACAGTTGCCGACACTGCTCGATCCGGCCACGCTGGAAAAGCGCCTGCCGCTGCCCGGCCTGCTCGAACCGATGCGCGCGCGCCTGGCCGGCGTGCTGCGCGAGGTGCTGGAGGGCGGCTCGGCGCAGGCGATGCCGTTCGTGCGCAATGTCGGCACCGGTTTGATGCACCTGGCGGGCAACCTGGTCTACCTCGTCGTCGTGCCGATCCTGAGTTTCCTGATGATCCTGCAGGCCCCCGTCATCGACGAACTGCTCGTGACGATGCGCAACCGCCGCACCGGCCCGTTCTGGACCGACGTGCTGCACGGCCTGAACGGCGTGCTGTCGAGCTACGTGCGCGCGCTGGCCCTGCTGTCGCTGGCGACGCTGGTGGCGTACGGTCTCGTGCTGCAGCTGATGGGCGTGCCGTTCGCGCTGCTGCTGGCGGGCGTCGCGGCCGTGCTGGAAGTCATTCCCGTGCTCGGTCCGCTCGTCGCCGCGGCGGGCATCGTGGGCGTGGCGCTGTTTTCCGGCTACGAGCACGTCGGCTGGGTGATCGCCTTCATCGGCGCCTACCGCGTATTCCAGGACTACATGCTCAATCCCTACCTGATGAGCGAAGGTGTCGACGTGCCGCCGATCCTCGTCGTGTTCGGCCTGCTCGCCGGCGAGGAACTGGCGGGCGTGTCCGGCATTTTCCTGTCCGTGCCGTTCATCGCCGCCGTCCGGATGGTGGCCGTGCAGGTGCGCCAGCACCGCGCCAAGCTGACGACGCCGGCCACGCCTGCCGTGGTGGTCGCCCCCGTCCCCGCGCCTGCCGCGCCACCGCCACCGCCACCTGCCCCGCCGACTTCCGGATGAGACTGCCATGCGGGCGGCGGGACCACCGCCGCTGTGCCCCGTTCGGCCATTGATGAGTTGGTTAGTTGCAGAGCTGAAGAATCGTTATCCGCTGCCCGGCAGGTTGCCACCCATCCCAGCCCAGGTGTGTTGAAAACACCACATCGTTGACGCGTGCTGTGCCATGCACAACTGATAGCGCTATCAGCGGTTTCTCTCTGGCGCCTGGGGACGTCGCCTCGAATTCCATGCAAACGGCATGACATCGCCTGCTGACGTTTCGCTGCGCAACATGAATCGAGCTTTACAAATTGGCCGGCTTGTTGAAGACTTGGCAAAAATGATAGCGCTAACGGTCGCTCCGAACCGATAGAAAAGGAACAGCATGGCACCACCCATCCATCCCTCCCTCCAGTACGGCGCCGAGCGGCGCTGGGTCATCATGGGCGTCTGCGGATGCGGCAAGAGCACCGTCGGCGCCGCCTTGGCCGAGCGGTTCGGCGTCCCCTTCCTCGAAGGCGACGCCTACCACCCGGCACCCAACGTCGCCAAGATGTCGGCCGGCATCCCGCTGACCGACGACGACCGGGCCGAATGGCTGCAGGCCCTCGCCCGCGAGATCGGCGCGGCGCGCGTGCAGGGCGGCGGCATCGTCGTGTCGTGCTCGGCGCTCAAGCGCCGCTACCGCGACGTGCTGCGCCAGGCCGATCCAGGCCTGCACTTCGCGCACTTGTACGGCACGCGCGACACGATCGGCGAACGCATGCAGACGCGCACCGGCCACTACATGCCGATCTCGCTGCTGGACAGCCAGCTGCGCGACCTCGAGCCGCTGCAGGCGGACGAAGCGGGCATCACCCTCGACATCACCCAGCCGCCGGACATCCTGGTGGCCAGCATCATCGCAAGCACCGCAAGGACGGGCTGAAAGCAAGCAAGGCAAGTCAAGCGTCGCATTCCCGGCCCAGCCGCCCACCGTCCGAGGCGGCATGCCGACCACACGAGAACAATGGAGACACCATGCGTACACCACTACAGAGGACCCTGATCAATCTCGCCGTCGCCAGCGCCTGCGGCATGCTCGGCGCGCTCGCCCACGCGCAGCAAGCGCAGGAGGCGCCGCCGATGCAGGCCAGCGGCAACCCGGCGGCCAGTACGCAGGCCGATGCGTCCGGCGCCGCGCAAGGCGCCAGCGCCGCCGCGCAGACCGCGTCGTCGGCCCCGGACGCGCCGCAGGCCGCCGATCCGGCGCCGCAGGCCGGCACCGCCCCGGCCGTGGCCGAGGCGAACGTCGTGCGCATCTCGGGCTCGCGCATCGCCGCGCGCGGCTTCACGCAGCCGACGCCGACGACGAGCCTGTCCACGGCCGACCTGGAAAAGGCCGCCAAGCCGAACCTGTTCAACACGCTGATCGAACTGCCCGCGCTGCAGGGCAGCACCGGCCGCACGACGAGCACCAACAGCACGTCCAGCGGCATCCAGGGCCTCAGTTCCCTCAGCCTGCGCGGCCTCGGCACCATCCGCACCCTGACGCTGCTGGACGGCCAGCGCGTCGTTGGCGCCAACGTCACCGGCGTGACGGACGTCAGCCAGTTCCCGCAACTGCTCGTCAAGCGCGTGGACGTCGTCACGGGCGGCGCGTCGGCATCGTACGGGTCCGACGCGGTGGGCGGCGTCGTCAACTTCATCACCGATAAAAAATTCACCGGCTTCAAGGCCAACGTCGAGGGCGGCCAGACGCGCTACCACGACGACAAGAGCGGCACCCTGCAGGCTGCCTGGGGCAAGGGCTTCATGAACGACCGCCTGCACGTGACCGTCAGCGGCGAATTCAGCAAGGAGAACGGCATCGATGCGCCGGGCTTCGGCGAGGTCGGCGCGAACGGCCGCACGTGGTACCGCAACACCGTGTTCCAGCGCCGCCCGCTGGCGCAGACGAACGACGGCCAGCCAGAATACAAGGTCATCGACCACGCCCAGCAATACCAGTACGCGAAGTACGGCCTGATCACGAGCGGCCCGCTGCAGGGCACGGCGTTCGGCGCCGGCGGCGTGCCGTACCCCTTCAACTACGGCTCGAATGGCGTGCCGACCGGCAACGGCCAGGTCACCAACTGCGTCAATCCGTTCTGCGTGGGCGGCGATTTGTCCGGCAGCGTGGGCGCCGGCACCAACCTGGCGATGAACTTCAAGCGCCAGGTCGCGTACACGCGCCTGTCGTGGGACCTCGACGCCGACAACGAGATCTACTTCACCGCCAACTATGCGCAGGTGCGCTCGCACTTCTCGCCGAACCCGGGCGCGGCCAAGCAGGCCAACCTGACGATCCAGTGCGACAACGCGTTCCTGCCGGCGTCGATCGCGGCGGCCTGCGCGGCCAACAACATCAAGAGCTTCCAGTACGGCACCGCCAACGCCATCTTCCCGGCCAACATCAACGTGCACCCGACGCGCACGCAGCGCCGCTTCGTCATCGGCGGCGATGGCAAGTTCACGCTGTTCGGCAAGAACTGGTCGTACGACGCGTATGCGGAACACGGCGAGAACACGACCGACATCGTCGTCCACGACATCACGCTGAACACGCGCTACAACAACGCGATCGACGCCGTGCGCGACCCGGCCAGCGGCCGCATCGTGTGCCGCAACGCGGTCGCGGCGGCGAATGGCTGCGTACCGCTGAACATCATCGGCAACAACCCGGTCGATCCGGCCGCGTGGGCGTACATCGCGCCGGCCGCCGGCCCGCTCCAGCGCACCGACCAGAGCCAGGACGTGGCCAGCGCCAACTTCAACGGCGAGGTGTGGGAAGGCTGGGCCGGCCCGCTGTCGATCGCGACCGGTGCCGAGTGGCGCCGCGAGAAATACGCGGTGCGCGGCGACCCGTACGGCGCCGGCGTCTCGCCCGATTCGATCTACGCCGGCAACTACCCGGCGGATCCGACACTGAAAACGGCCGTCGGCAACAACTGGTACGCGGGGAACTACCACAACGGCCAGGGCGCCTACACCGTGCGCGAGGCGTACATCGAGCTGAACCTGCCGGTGCTGAAGTCGGACACGTGGGGCGAGGCGAACCTGAACCTGGCCGACCGCCAGACCAAGTACAGCACCGCGGGCAGCGTCGGCAGCTGGAAGATCGGCGCCACGTGGAAGACGCCGGTCGACGGCCTGCGCCTGCGCGCGGTCAGCTCGAAGGACGTGCGCGCGCCGAACCTGTCCGAACTGTTCGCGGCGCCCGTCGTCGTCAACAACCAGGTGCAGTACCAGGGCAACACGGTCAGCGTGCAACAGCGCACCGTCGGCAACACGAACCTGCGTCCGGAAATCGCGCGCAACAATTCGTTCGGCATCGTGCTGAGCCAGCCGAGCTGGGCGCCCGGCTTCTCGACGTCGGTCGACTACTATGACATCAAGGTCAACGACGTCGTCTCGACGCTGACGATCCAGCAGGAAGTCGACCTGTGCGCCGCCGGCAACCAGGAAATCTGCGGCGCGATGGTGCTCAACAGCCCGGGCAACAACTACGTCACGGTGCAGAACTTCAACCTGGCGTCGCTGCACCTGAAGGGCTTCGACATCGAGTCGGCCTACCGCATGAACCTTGACAAGTTCGGCATGCCGGGCCGCTTCACGGTGCGCGCGCTGGCCACGCGCACGCTGCACTTCATCACGGATTCGGGCGTCGTCGGCACGATCCCGTCGGAAGGCGCGGGCGTCAATCTCGGCAACACGCCGAAGTGGAAGCTGCTGGCCACCCAAACGTGGGACAACGATAAACTCAGCCTCACTTTGACCGAGCGCTGGTTCAGCGACGGCAAGTACAGCAACGAGTACATCGAGTGCCAGACCAACTGCCCGGTGTCGACCCTGACCCACCCGACCATCTACGACAACAAGATGAAGGGCGCGACCTATTTCGACTTCGGCGGCAGCTACAACTTCTCGAAGCAGCTGATGGCCTACTTCAAGATCGACAACCTGACGGACCGCGATCCGGCACCGGCCCCGCAGGCCAACCCCAGCTTCGCGATCAATCCGGCCCTGTACGACGTCGTGGGACGCACCTACCGCGCCGGCCTGCGCTACAACTTCTGATCGGGGCGCACCGTGTGGAATCTGCTGTCCGTACTGGCGGCGGTCGGCCTGCTCACGCTGATGATCGCGTGGGGCAAGGTGCAGCCGCTGCTCGCATTCGTCGTCGCGGCGATCGTCGCCGCGCTGATGCTCGGGATGCCCGCCGCGAAGATCCCGGGCGCCATCGAAAAAGGCATCGGCGACCTGCTTGGCTCGCTCGTCGTCGTGATCTGCCTGGGCGCCGTGTTCGGCAAGCTGATCGCCGACAGCGGCGCCGCACGGCGCATCGCCATCAGCCTCGTCGATAAACTCGGCATGGCGCGCATTCCGGTGGCGATGACCGTCACCGGCTTCGTCGTCGGCCTGCCGCTGTACTACAACGTCGGCTTCGTCTTGATGATCCCGTTGATCTTCTCCCTGGTCGCGCAATCGGGCCGGCCGGCCGTGGCGCTCGGCATGCCCCTGCTGGCGGGACTGTCGATCGCGCACGGCTTCCTGCCGCCGCATCCGTCGGCGACGGCGCTCGTCGTCGCCGTGCATGCGGACATGGGCAAGACGCTGCTGTACGGCCTGATCGTCGCGATCCCGACCCTGGTCATCGCCGGCCCGATCTTTTCGATGTCGCTCAAGCACATCCGCGGCGAGCCGGCGGCGATGTTCCGCACCACGCAGCAGGACGTGCCCGATGCCGAACTGCCGGGCACCTTCAACAGCTTCGCGACGGCGCTCTTGCCCGTCGTGCTGCTGGGCGCCCTCACGCTCGTCACGCTCGCGCGCCCCGACCTCGCCAAGCCGCTGGCGTTTCTATCTAGCCCGCTGGTCGTGATGCTGCTGTCGTACGGTATCGGCATCGTCACTCTGGGCATCGGCCGCGGCCAGCCGTTCGCGCGCGTGACGGACAGCGCCGCCGGCGCGCTGCGCGAAATATCGCCGATCCTGATGATCATCGCCGGCGCCGGTGGCCTGAAGCAGGTGCTGATCGATTCCGGCGTCAGCACGCAGCTGGGCACGCAGCTTGCGCACATGCCGGTGCCGCCGCTCTTGCTCGGCTGGGCGGTGGCCACCCTGATCCGCGTGTGCCTCGGCTCCGCGACGGTTGCCGGCATCACCGCGGCCGGCGTCGTCGGACCCCTCGTGCAGAGTTCCGGCGTCGACCCGAACCTGATGGTGCTGGCGGTCGGCGCGGGGAGCCTGATGTTCAGTCACGTGAACGACTCGGGCTTCTGGATGTTCAAGGAATACTTCGGCCTCACGCTGAAGGACACGTTCCGCTCGTGGACGATGATGGAGACCCTCGTCGGCGTGTTCGGGCTGCTGTTCGTGATGCTGCTGTCGCTGTTCGTCAAACAAGGATAACAACAATGAAGACCACGATTTCCACGCTGCCGCGGCCGTTGCCGGCCGCGCTGGCGCTGCTGTTCACGCTGGCCGCGCCGGCGGCTTGCGCTTCCGCTTCCGCTTCCGTTTCCGCTTCCGTTTCCGTTTCCAGCTTCCAGTCGATGCCCGACGACCCGCGCGCCGTCGTCGTGAAGGCCAGGGGCGACGGCAGGACGGACGACAGCGCCGCCATCCAGCAGGCCATCGACGACGCCGCCAACAAGGGCGAAGGCGGCGTCGTGTTCCTGCCGTCCGGCCGCTACCGCATCACGAAGAGCATCCTGATTCCGCTGGCCGTGCGCGTGTACGGCGTGGGCGCCACGCGCCCCGTGTTCGTGCTGGCGCCGAACACGCCGGGCTTCCAGCAGGGCGTCGCCAACATGGTGATCTTCACCGGCGGCGACCAGTACACGGTCGGCAAGGTGCCGATGCCGGTGGCGGGCGCGGTCGGCGCGAAGGAGGACGTGCGCGACGCGAACTCCGCCACGTTCTATTCCGTGCTGTCGAACGTCGACTTCGAGATCGGCGCCGGCAATCCGGCCGCCACCGGCGTGCGCATGCACACGGCGCAGCACTCGAACCTGTCGCACATCGATTTCCACATCGGCAGCGGCCTGGCCGGCGTCTACCAGGTCGGCAACATCGCCTACGACCTGAAATTCCACGGCGGCCGCTACGGCATCCTGGCCGAGAAGACGTCGCCCGCGTGGCAGTTCACGCTCGTCGACGCCAGCTTCGACGGCCAGCGCGACGCCGCCATCCGCGAGCACGAGGCCGGGCTCACGCTGGACAACGTCGACATCCGCGACACGCCGATTGGCATCGACATCGACCGCGGCTACGGCGACTGGCTGTACGCGAAGAACGTGCGCTTCGAGAACGTGGCGAAGGCCGCCGTCGTCGTCAGCAACGAGGACAATGTCTACACGCAGATCGCGTTCGACCACGCCAGCGCGCGCAACGTGCCGACGTTCGCGCGCTTTCGCGACAGCGGCAGGACGCTCGCCGGCGCAGGGCGCGCGTACGAAGTCACGGAACTCAACTACGGCATGAAGCTCGACCAGCTGGGCGCGCCGGGCCGCTTCGCGACGAACTACAAGACGGCGCCGCTGACCGGGAAGTCGTCGCCGCAGCGCGTGCTGAAGGCGCTGCCCGCGACGAAGGAATGGGCCAACGTGCGCAGCTTCGGTGCCAGGGGCGACGGCCGTGCGGACGACACGGCGGCGATCCAGAAGGCCATCGACAGCCGCCGCGTCGTCTACCTGCCGCAGGGCTTCTACATGGTCAACGACACGATCCGCATGAAGCCGGACACGGTGATCGTCGGGCTGCATCCGGGCCTGACGCAGCTCGTGCTGCCGAACGGCTCGCCGCTGTTCCAGGGTGTCGACACGCCGAAGGCGCTGTTGGAGAGTGCGCGCGGCGGCACCGGCATCGTGTCCGGCATTGGCCTGGCGACCGGGGAAGTCAACAACCGCGCCGTCGCGCTGCTGTGGCGCGCGGGCGAAGCGTCGCTGGTGGACGACGTCCGCATCCAGGGCGGCCACGGCACGCGGCTATACGACGGCTCGCGCGCCGATCCGTACCAGAAGACGGCCAGCTGGGACACGACCGCATGGTGGGACCGCCAGTACCCGAGCATCTGGGTGACGGACGGCGGCGGCGGCACGTTCACCGGCATCTGGTCGCCGAGCGGCTATGCGCAGGCCGGCTTCTACGTGACGAACACGACGACTCCTGGCCGCGTGTACGAACTGTCGGCCGAGCACCACATCCGCAACGAGATCGTGCTGGACGGCGTGGAGAACTGGTCGTTCTACGCGCCGCAGACGGAGGAAGAAGTCCGCGACGGCATGGACTCGGTCTCGTTCGACATCCGCAACTCGAAGAACATCCTGGTCGCGAACTACCACGCCTACCGCGTCACCCGTTCCATCAAGCCGGCGCTGGCGGCCGCGCGCATCGCCAACTCCAGCGACATCCGGTTCAGGAACGTGCACGTGAACGGCGAGAGCGGCTTCGCCACCTGCGACGAGAACGGCTGCACGACGTACCTGCGCGCCTCGAAGTACCCGTACGAGAACGCCATCGTCGACGTCACGCACGGCATCCAGGTGCGCGAGCGCGAGTTCGCGACGCTCGACTACGCGGGCACGCAGGCGAGCGCGCCGCCGGCATCCGGCAAGGTCGAGAAGGTCGCCGACGGCTTCTACTCCATCGCCGGCGCCGCCGTCGATGCCAAGGGCAAGCTGTACTTCATCGACCGCCACTTCAAGCGCATTCACGCGTGGAGCCGCGAGCGCGGGCTGGAGATCGTGCGCGACGCGCCGCTCGATCCGGTCAACCTCGCCATCGACCGCAGCGGCAACGTGATGGTCGTGTCGCACTACGGTCCGAACGCCGGCGTGTATGCGTTCAGGCCGGACGCGCCGCCGACGCCGGACGGCATCACGATGATCAAACCGACGCCGGTCGCGAGCCGCGCGGATGCGCGCGTGGCGGTACCGGTGAACTTCTGGCAGAACGGCGAGTTCCAGGACCAGATCGATCCGAAGACGTACGAGTTCACGACGCTGGCCGAGATGTTCGCGCGCGACGTGGCCAAACCGAAGGCGCAGGAATACGTGTCGCCGGACGGCAGCCTCGTGCTGCCGGCCTACCGCGTCACGCGCCAGGGACCGACGGACCACATGGGCTACCGCTGGTCCGACACGCTCGACACGCACGGCTTCACGAGCGCGCGCGTGGGCGAGCGCGTGGTCTTCACGAACGGTTCGGAAAACCGCACGTTCAGCGGCCTCGTTGGCCAGGGCGGCGCCATCACGGACCTGAAGGCCGTGGCCGACCGCGGCGGCGAGAGCGCGGCGCTGGGCCCGGACGGCAACGTCTACGTCGCGGGCGGCCAGGTGTTCGTCTACGGCCCGGACGGCAAGGCGCGCGGCCGCATCGACGTGCCTGAACGGCCGCTGCAGCTGCTCTTCGGCGGCGCGGACAAGCGCACGCTGTTCATCCTCACGCACCACAGCCTGTACACGAGCCATGTCGACTAAACACGTTTACCTTGCGGCTTTGCTGGCGCTGGTCTGCATTGCGCCTTCGTTTGCCCAGCAAGCCGCGCCGCCTGTGCATCCGCTCTGGCCCGATGGCGCGCCGGGTTCGGAACAGCGTCACGGGGAAGCGGAAAAGCTGGCGGACGGCGCGTACGTCAGCAACGTCCACGATCCGTCGCTGACGGTGCTGCGGGCCGACGCGCGTCACGCGAACGGCGCGGCGATCGTCGTCGTGCCGGGCGGCGGGCACCGCATGCTCGTGTTCCAGAACGAGGGCATGGTCGCAGGCAAGCTGTTGAACCGGATGGGCGTCACGGCGTTCGTGCTGAAATACCGGCTGGCGCGCGATCCGGATTCGCCCGGCTACAGCATCGAAGGCGACGGCGCGGCCGACCTGCGGCGCGCCGTGCGCTGGGTGCGCGCGCATGCGGCGGAATACGGCGTCGATCCGCAGCGCGTGGGCGTCATGGGCTTCTCGGCCGGCGGCGAGCTGGTGTCGCTCGTCGCGGACAATCCCGAGCCGGCGCAAGGTTCGAACGCAAAGGCGGGCAAACCCGATGCGCTGGACCGCCAGAGCGCGCGGCCGGACTTCCAGGTGCTCGTCTATCCGGGGCCGCTGGGGTCGCCGGCCAAGGCGGTAGACGGCGCGCCGCCCGCGTTCCTCGTCGCCGGCTCGCGCGACACGTGCTGCATGCCGCCGACCCTGACGCTGTACCAGCAGCTGGTCAAGGCCGGCGTGTCGGCCGAGCTGCACCTGTACGCGGACACGGACCACGCGTTCAACGTGGGCCAGCGCGGCGAGCGCATCTCGCTGCAGCACTGGCCGGACCGGCTGGCGGACTGGCTGGGCGACGGCGGCTGGCTGGTGCCGCGCAACGGTCGCAAGCCGGAAGGAGTGCCGGCGCCATGAAAGGACTCGCGGTGAAACGCATTGCGCTGATGGTGGCCGCTTCCGTGCTCGCCGTTCCGGCGGCATGGGCTGCGGACAGTCAGTACAAGCTGTTGGTGCTGGCCATCCCGAACAAGTATCACTACGAGTACATCCCGGTCGCGCGCGACAGCTTCGAACGGCTGGCCAAGCTGCATGCGTTCGAGTTCACGTACACGAACAAGCCGGACGTCTTCGAAGGGGACCTGAAGCAGTACGCGGCCGTCGTCTTCCTCAACACGCCGGGCGAGGAACTGAATCCGGCGCAGCGCGCCAGGTTCGAAGCGTACATGCGCGCGGGCGGCAATGCCGTCGTCGTGCACCGCGCCGCGATCACGCCGCCGAACGGGTGGGTATGGTACGAGAAGCTGGTCGGGCGGTCCTTCAGAATCCACCCGATGCTGCAGACGGCGGCCGTCGACGTGGTCGACAAGGGCTTCCCGGCCACGTACGGCATCCCGCCGCGCTGGATCTGGAGCGACGAGTGGTACGAGACGACGAACCCGTACCGGGTCGCGATCCACCCCGTGCTGAACGTGGACGAATCCAGCTACGACCCGACGAAGATCTGGCCGGGCCAGACGGCGACCGGAATGGGTCGCGACCACC
>Ga0308161_1005025_pt1 | contig 11812 bp, 10 predicted proteins | sample PhyFR2_FD_201034 | JGI IMG/M metagenome (GOLD analysis project Ga0308161, IMG submission 201034) | Phyllosphere microbial communities from UC Gill Tract Community Farm, Albany, California, United States - DLSLF.R2 | ecosystem: Host-associated > Plants > Phyllosphere > Unclassified | place: USA...
TCAGATTCGCCGTCAAGAATCACCGGTTCGCCCTGGTTAGAGGCACGTAACACCGATTGATCTTCAGGGATCACGCCGACCAGAGGAATGCGCAGGATTTCCAGCACATCTTCCATACTCAGCATATCACCACGGCTCACCCGGCCAGGGTTATAACGGGTCAGCAGCAGATGCTCCTTAACCGGGTCCTGGCTGTTTTCAGCGCGACGGGATTTGGAGGAGATGATGCCAAGGATGCGGTCGGAGTCACGGACAGAAGAGACTTCCGGGTTGGTAGTGATAATGGCTTCATCGGCAAAGTAGAGCGCCATCAGTGCGCCAGTTTCAATTCCTGCTGGTGAGTCGCATACGATGAAATCGAACTCCATAGCTGCTAAATCGTTCAGGACTTTTTCAACACCTTCACGGGTCAGCGCATCTTTATCACGGGTCTGCGACGCAGGCAGGATATAGAGCATTTCAGTGCGTTTGTCGCGAATCAGCGCCTGATTGAGTGTGGCATCGCCCTGGATGACGTTGACGAAATCGTAGACCACGCGGCGTTCACAGCCCATGATCAAATCCAGGTTACGCAGACCGATATCAAAGTCGATGACAACTGTCTTTTTGCCTTTCTGCGCTAAACCGGTGGCGATGGCCGCGCTTGACGTGGTCTTACCAACGCCCCCTTTACCGGATGTAACTACAATAATGCGTGCCATAAATGTTGATTTCCTTAACAAAAGAAAAGGGGCCTAATTAAGTGTCTGGATAGTCAGCGCGCCATCCTGCAGGCACAGGCGCGCAGCTTTGCCAAAAAATTCTTGCGGGATCTGATCCATGATCCAGTACTCTCCTGCAATCGAGACCAGCTCGGCGGCCAGGTGGGTACAAAAAATCTGGCAGTTCTGGTCACCGCTGGCACCTGCCAGCGCGCGACCACGCATCATGCCGTAAATATGAATGTTGCCATCGGCAACCAGCTCGGCGCCGGCGCTGACGCTGCTGGTGATAATCAAATCAGCATCACGCGCATAAATTTGCTGGCCTGAGCGCACCGGTGTATTCACGATGCGGGTTTTGGTTGCCACCGTCTCGGTTACAACCGGCAGCGGTTCAGGTAGGGGAGCCGGTTGCGGCGCTTCAGCACGCGGTCTGGCCTCTTTACCTTCTGCCAGAACCGGCAGGCCTGCACGGGAGATCATGCTTTTCAGTGCTTCATTTTTGCAGCCGCTCACGCCAACGATGCGTAAACCGGTGGCGAGAATCGCCTGCTGCAGCTGTTTCCAGTTAACATCGGCACTCAATGTGGCAACGTTAAGTACAACCGGGGCGTTTTTCAGGAAATCCGGAGCCTGGTCAATCTTGTCCTGAAGTGCCTTACGAATCACCGCAGGGTCATGGTGATGCAAATGGACGACAGACAGGGTGAAACTGCTACCTTTGAATTCGATTGGCGTTTGCGACATCTGTCCCGACTCAGTCCTGTTTTCACTACCGTTAGCAAGGCGATGATAAAATCATCGATGAAGCGCTAACGGTGAATATTCGAAGTTCTGCAAGCATGTTATAGTTACAGCTATATTCAGACAAGCCTCAACGCCGGTTAATTCGAGTAAAAAATATGTTTTGTGTGATCTACAGAAGCCCGTTACGTGACCAGACTTATCTCTATGTTGAAAAAAAGGACGATTTCTCACGCGTTCCGCAAGAATTGCTGAAAGGTTTTGGCAAGCCGCAGCTGGCGATGGTGCTAAAGCTGGCGGGGCGCGACAGGCTGGCTAACGCGGATATCAATAAAGTGAAGCAGGGATTGAGTGAGCAGGGCTATTATTTACAGCTTCCCCCGCCAATTGAAAGTCTGCTAAAAATTCATTTAGAGGCCGATAAAAAAGTTTAACTCGGATTCTTCTGTAAATATAAATCCTGTCGGTGCGATCCTGGCAGGATTATATTGCTTTGAAGCTGCGTAAAATAACCGTGTAGCTTATCTGTTTCACGCATGACTAAATTCCCTGCGCATTTTTTTCTCGTGATTTGTACGATTATTCAGCGCTCCGACGCCTCTATTTACGCTTTTTGACAAATTCCATACGCTGGAACGTTAAAAGGATCTTATTATCACGCCATGAGGCTGGCATTTCGATCAACGCCTACAACGCCTAAGCAAACATCAACCCGCCAGCAGCGCTGGCATCACACCTAACCTGAACAGGGGATGATCATGTATCAGCATCGTAACTGGCAAGGCGCTCTGTTAGATTTTCCGGTCAGCAAAGTGGTTTGCGTCGGCAGCAATTACGCAAAACACATTAAAGAGATGGGCAGTGCAACGCCGACCGAGCCGGTCATCTTCATCAAGCCGGAGACGTCGCTGTGTGATTTACGCCAGCCGCTGTCGATTCCTGACGCCTTTGGCGAAGTGCATCACGAAGTGGAACTGGCGGTGTTGATTGGCGCGACGCTGAAGCAGGCGACCGAAGAACACGTGGCTAAGGCGATTGCAGGCTATGGCGTGGCGCTGGACCTGACCTTGCGTGACCTGCAGTCCGGACTGAAAAAAGCGGGCCAGCCGTGGGAAAAATCCAAAGGCTTTGATAACGCCTGTCCTGTCTCCGGTTTCATCCCGGTTTCGGACTTCAGTGGCGACCCGCAGAACGTCGAGCTGAAGCTGGTGGTGAATGGTGAAGTGCGTCAGCACGGCAACACCGAAGACATGATTCATAAGATCCTGCCGTTGATTGCCCATATGAGCCGCTACTTTACCCTGCGTGCCGGAGATGTAATTCTGACCGGAACGCCAGAAGGGGTGGGCCCAATGCGTTCGGGTGACCAGCTGGAAGTCTCCCTGGCGGGTCACGGCATCAGTACGCGGGTACTCTAAAAACTTGCATCACCGCAGCATAGGCTTTATAAGGTGCGGTTTAGGCACAATCCGGATAAATCATCATGACTGACACCCCTTTCTGGCAACAAAAACGCCTGGCACAAATGAGCGATGAGGAATGGGAATCCTTGTGTGATGGTTGTGGACAGTGCTGCCTGAACAAGTTGCAGGATGCCGACACCGATGAGATTTACTTCACCAATGTCGCCTGCGATCAGCTCAATATTAAAACCTGCCAGTGCCGTAATTATGAGCGCCGCTTCGAGTTGGAAGAGGATTGCATCAAGTTAACGCGTGAGAATCTGACCACCTTTAACTGGCTGCCGCGCACCTGCGCTTACCGGTTGCTGGGTGAAGGCAAAGATTTACCCGCCTGGCATCCGCTGCGGGCCGGTTCGAAAACAGCCATGCACGCGCAGCGTATTTCGGTGCGTTATATTGCGGTGCGGGAGAGTGAAGTGCGGGACTGGGAAGATCACATCATTGATCGTCCCGATCGCAACGGCTAAGCGCCGCGGCATCAACCTGAAGCGTAAAAAGGCTGCCACTGGCAGCCTTTTTTGATTTCAGCGACCAAAGAGATCGCGGCGTTTCGGTTTCAGCGGCTGGGCAATCAGCACCAGCGCTGCGACCAGCAGATAACCGGCGAACACCACGATCATCCACTGCGGCATGCTGAGAGTCAGGAACGTCCAGCTGCGTTCTGCGCAGTCACCGCTGGCCAGAAACACTGATGGCAGCCACTTATCCAGCGGTAATCCGCTGGGGAAGCGGGCAGCAAAATCACAGGTGGTGAAGGGGTTAGGGTGCAGCTGAATCATCGTATGTTCGTAAGAAAGACGCAGACCTTCCCAGGCACTGTAGATCCACAACGCCAGCGCCGCCAGACGCAACGGTGATTTTGGTGCAATGGCACCCACCAGGCCTGCGCCCAGCACACCGAACAGCGCGTTACGCTCATAGATACACATCACACAGGGCTTAAGCCCCATCACGTGCTGAAAAAAGAGTGCCGTCAATTCCAGAGCCAGAGCCGTCAGTGCCAGTAATAACCAGGCTCCACGGCCCCGTGAACATTGATTCAGATATCGCAACATATTGCATTCCCTGTAAACGTTAATGCCACGCAGTGTAAACCAAAAGCATTTGCAAACCAGCCAGGTGCGGGGAAAAATCGTGTGCAAACATGACCTGATTCTGATCCAGAGCAGGTTAAATGAGGATAAAAAAGGTGATGTCCGTTCAGCAAACAGAGCGGACATTGATGAGGTCGACAAGGCTGGGTGCGTTCGGCAGCAAACGAAACGGCAGACGCAGGCTATCCGGTGCAGACATTCCGTGATTTCAGGATGACATTTTGCCGCGCTGGCACTCGCATCGTTTCAGCACGGGAAATCGTATCAAATGATCGTCGTCTTAACGCAGCAGAATGAACTGTCAGCCATTCTGAAATATGCGCCCGCGCCCGGTTTTAATAGTTATGCAGGCTATATCCGCTATAGGGCGTCTGGTATGATGAGTCCTCATCATGATTAGAAAAGCAACGAGAACACATTGCTATGGTTATAAAGGCTCAGAGTCCAGCGGGATTTGCTGAAGAGTATATTATTGAAAGCATCTGGAACAGTCGCTTTCCACCTGGATCGATTCTTCCTGCTGAGCGTGAGCTTTCTGAATTGATTGGGGTGACGCGCACCACCTTGCGTGAAGTGCTGCAGCGACTGGCGCGTGATGGTTGGCTGACGATTCAGCACGGTAAACCGACGCGGGTGAATGATTTCTGGGAGACGTCCGGTCTCAATATTCTGGAAACGCTGGCCCGTCTCGATCACGACAGTGTTCCGGTGCTGATTGATAACCTGCTGTCAGTCCGCAGTAATATTTCATCGATCTTTATCAGCCGTGCGCTGCGCCATCATCCGGACAAAGCGCGTGAAGTGCTGGAGACGGTGAGTGCCGCAGCCGATCAGGCGGATGCCTACACCGAACTCGACTACCGGGTATTCCGTGGTCTGGCGTTTGCCTCGGGTAATCCGATTTACGGTCTGATCCTGAATGGCCTGAAAGGTCTTTACACCCGCGTTGGCCGTCACTACTTCTCTAATCCGGAAGCCCGCCAGGTCGCGCGCGATTTCTATTTCAAACTCCTGGCGCTGTGCGACAAAGAACCAGGACAGGATGAGATCGTGGACGTGGTGCGCAACTATGGCCGCCGCAGCGGTGAAATCTGGCACAGCATGCAGAAGAACCTGCCCGAAGACCTCGGCAGCAAGCGCTAAAAAAAACCGGACATCGCGTCCGGTTTTTTGCTTCTAGATGTCATCATCAGATGGGCCGTCAGAGTGAAGAACCGCGTGGTGGATTGCGATCCAGCAGTTCCACACTGCCATCCTCGTTCTGCTGTTCCAGAATCACATCAAATCCCCACAGACGATGCACATGCTTCAGCACCTCGCGACGGCTCTTATCCAGCGGCGTGCGACTCTGCGGCACATAGCGCAGGGTCAGGGAACGGTCACCGCGCACATCCACGTTATAGACCTGAATGTTCGGTTCAAGATTACTCAGGTTGTACTGCGCAGAGAGCTGCTGGCGAATCGCCCGGTAGCCTGCCTCATCATGGATAGCGGCGATTTCCAGATAATTGTTGCGATCGTCATCCAGCACGGTAAACAGCCGGAAGTCACGCATCACTTTCGGCGAGAGGAACTGGCTTATAAAACTCTCGTCCTTGAACTCACGCATCGCAAAATGCAGTGTTTCCAGCCAGTCGGAACCGGCGATATCCGGGAACCAGTAGCGATCCTCTTCAGTCGGCGACTGACAGATACGCTTGATATCCTGCATCATCGCAAACCCTAAAGCGTAAGGGTTGATGCCGTTGTACCACTGGCTGTTGTAGGGCGGCTGAAACACCACGTTAGTATGGCTGTGCAGGAACTCCATCATAAAGCGTTCCGACACTTTGCCTTCGTCATACAGGTGATTCAGGATGGTGTAGTGCCAGAAGGTCGCCCAGCCTTCATTCATCACCTGGGTCTGCTTCTGCGGATAGAAATACTGACTCACTTTGCGCACGATGCGCAGGATCTCACGCTGCCATGGCTCCAGCAGCGGGGCGTTTTTTTCCATAAAATAGAGCAGGTTTTCCTGCGGCTCAGAAGGATAACGCGCAGCCTCAAAGGCTACCGCCTCTGTCTCTCGTCGTGGGAGCGTTCGCCACAGGGTGTTCACCTGACTTTGCAGATACTCTTCCCGGCTCTTCTGCCGCGCCTTCTCCTCCTGCAGGGAGATCTTCTGCGGACGTTTATAGCGATCGACGCCATAATTCATTAAGGCATGACAGGAGTCGAGCAGCCGTTCGACCTCTTCAACGCCGTAACGCTCTTCACAGTCACTGATATAGTTTTTGGCAAAAAGCAGGTAATCGACAATCGATCCGGCATCCGTCCAGCTGCGGAAAAGATAGTTATTTTTGAAGAACGAGTTGTGGCCATAGCAGGCATGCGCCATCACCAGCGCCTGCATAGTCATGGTGTTCTCTTCCATAAGGTAGGCGATGCAGGGATTAGAGTTGATGACAATTTCATAGGCCAGGCCCTGCTGACCATGCTTATAGCGTTGCTCGGTCTCGATAAACTTTTTGCCGAATGACCAGTGGGAATAGTTGATGGGCATGCCAACGCTGGAATAGGCGTCCATCATCTGTTCAGAGGTAATGACTTCGATTTGGTGTGGGTAGGTATCAAGCCGGTAGAGTTTCGCGACCCGATCGATCTCTGCTAAGTAGACATCGAGCAGTTCGAATGTCCAGTCTGGTCCGTCATTGAGTCGTTTGCTGTCTCTGATGGCTTCGTCAAAGATTGTCGTCATAGCGCACCTCTTTTATGCAAACCGGCTGACCCGAAAGACAACCCGTTCTGGTTATTTAAGGCTTCATCCTGAAAAAGGGAACCCGAAAAAAACGGAGCGAACACAACAATGATAGCCCACTGTCGCTTATCCGAAATGCGAACTCAAACGAATTCTTTGGCACAAAATCATTAAGAGTGGTGCGGCAGGGAATTTAACAAACGTTAATTCTTAATATATTTTAAATATTGGATTTTAATACTGTTTATAAGCGGAATGTATGGGGTTGAATGATTGTCCTGCAACAGGCAGATTTAACTGCCTCCGTTGTCATTTATTTCTGTGTTTAAAGATTAAGGCGTATAAAACGCTGAAAATGGCCGCGCGACAAGATTTTAGTTACCTGAAAAGTAAAAAAGATGTGAAATAGATGGTGAAATTCTGTGGTGGTGTCCGCTATGTAAATCCGCTGACTATCATCAGTTGAACAGTGAATTATGCTTTTACAGGTCGGGTGGGGGAACTATGCACGTTGTCATTCTTGGAAGTGGTGTGGTCGGGGTAGCAAGTGCCTGGTATCTGGCGCGAGCCGGACATCAGGTGACGGTCATTGATCGTCAGCCCGCCGCAGCGATGGAGACCAGTGCGGGGAATGCCGGTCAGATCTCACCGGGTTATGCCGCACCCTGGGCGGCACCCGGCGTGCCATTGAAAGCGGTGAAGTGGATGTTTCAGCGCCACGCGCCGCTGGCTATCCGGCTGGATGGCAGTAGTTTTCAGCTGGAGTGGATGTGGCACATGCTGCGCAACTGCGACATCAATCACTATCAGCAGAACAAAAGCCGCATGGTGCGGATTGCCGAATATAGCCGTGACTGTCTGAAAGCGTTGCGCAGTGAAACCGGTATCGCCTATGAGGGCCGTCAGGGCGGGACGCTACAACTGTTCCGTACCCAGCAGCAGTTCGACAGCGCCAGCAAAGATATTGCCGTGCTGCGCGACGCGGGCGTGCCCTATGAACTGTTGCAGGCGCATGAACTGTCTCGCGTTGAACCGGCACTGGCGGCAACCCAGCATAAACTTACTGGCGGATTACGCCTGCCTAACGATGAAACCGGCGACTGTCAGCTCTTTACTCAGCGGCTGGCCAAAATGGCCGAAGAAGCGGGCGTAGTCTTCCGCTTTAACACCCCAGTCGATCACCTGCTGCGCGATGGCAATCGCATCTATGGCGTGAAGTGCGGCGATGAGATTATCAAAGCGGACAGCTATGTGGTGGCGTTTGGTTCCTACTCGACCGCGCTGTTAAAAAACGTGATCGATATTCCGGTCTATCCGCTGAAAGGCTACTCACTCACTATTCCGATTAAAAATCCTGACGCCGCACCGGTTTCAACTATCCTGGATGAGACCTACAAAGTGGCGGTGACCCGGTTTGACGATCGTATTCGCGTCGGCGGGATGGCGGAAATTGTTGGTTTTAACACCAAACTCACCGAAGCGCGGCGGGAAACACTGGAGATGGTGGTCAGTGATCTCTATCCTGAAGGCGGTCATGTCGCACAGGCGAGTTTCTGGACCGGTCTGCGTCCGATGACGCCAGACGGTACGCCGATTGTGGGTGCCACGCCAATCTCCAATCTCTGGCTCAACACCGGTCACGGTACGCTGGGCTGGACGATGGCGTGTGGTTCGGGTCAGTTACTGGCCGATCTCATCTCCGGTAAAAAGCCTGCCATTGCGGCGGATGACTTAGCGGTATTCCGCTACTTACCCGGTTTCGCGGCGACCTCATCGCCGCTGCGTAACGCCAACGCAACTCGTTAAGGATTCAGGGAGAGAGAGGATGTCACGTCCGATTATTGCGACCATCAATCAGCAGGCGTTACGTCACAACCTGACGGTCGTTCGCCAGGCAGCGCCCGCATCGCGCGTCTGGTCAGTGGTGAAAGCTAATGCTTATGGCCATGGCATTGAGCGCGTGCGCGAGGCGTTATCTGCCACCGACGGCTTCGCGCTTCTTAATATAGAAGAGGCGATCCAGCTGCGCGAGCAGGGCTGGAAAAAGCCGATTCTGCTGCTGGAAGGTTTTTTCCAGCCCGAAGATCTGCAGCTGATCGACCGCTATCGCCTCACCACCAGCGTGCACAGCAACTGGCAAATCAAAGCGCTGGCCAGTGCCAGACTTGCAGCACCGGTTGATATTTATATCAAAATGAACAGTGGAATGAACCGTCTGGGCTTTCGTCCGGAGCAGGTAAACGGCGCATGGCAGAAGCTGCGGGCGCTGAGCAATGTCGGTGAGATGACGCTGATGGCCCATTTTGCCGATGCCGAAAACCCCCAGGGTCTGATTGCTCCGTTGCAGCGCGTAGAGCAGGCGGCTGAGGGACTGAACTGCCCGCGATCGCTCTCTAACTCCGCCTGCACCCTATGGCATCCTGAAGCGCACTTTGACTGGGTTCGTCCCGGCATCATTCTGTATGGCGCGTCGCCCAGCGGTGACTGGCAGGACATTGCAGGCAGTGGCCTGAAACCGGTGATGACCTTAAGCAGTGAGATTATCGCGGTTCAGCAATTACAGGCTGGCGATGGCGTGGGTTACGGCTACCGCTATCACGCCAGCACGGCGCAGCGGATTGGCGTGGTGGCCTGCGGTTACGCGGATGGCTATCCGCGTCATGCCCCGACGGGTACGCCCGTCTGTGTCGATGGCGTGATGACACAGGTGGTGGGTGCGGTTTCGATGGATATGATCACCGTCGATTTAACCCCCTGTCCCCAGGCCGGTATTGGCTCAGCCGTGGAACTGTGGGGTGAGCAGGTGAAAATCGATCAGGTGGCAAAAGCGGCCGGAACGGTAGGGTATGAGCTGATGTGCGCGCTGGCACCCCGCGTTCCGGTCACCGTTATTTAAGCGCGGTCAGGCTGCCGCGCATCTTTCTGCTGCAGCGCCAGGCGATAAAGGCCAGCGCTGCACCCAGCAGCATCATCAGACTCAGCGACAACTTCTCCGCCACTGGCAGCGCCACAATGACCAGGCTGCCTGACGCACCACCGGCCATCTGAATGAATCCCTGCAAGGCGGACGCCACGCCCGCCTGTTGCTGATACGGCTCCAGCGCATAGCTGGTGGCCGGTCCCACCGTAAAGGCCAGTCCGGCCACCGATACCGCCACCGGGAACATGTAGAGCGCCCAGTGCGTCTGCATCTCCGCCGGGAAAATCTGCGTCCCCGCCACCAGCAGCACCGCGCCCAGCAGCATGGTGAAGAATCCCATCGCCAGACAGAACGGTCGACCCGCTTTGCGAATCGCTTTATTCACGAACATGCTGACAAACATGATCCAGAAACCATTGGCGCCAAAAGCAAAAGAGAACTGGATCGGCGTCAGTCCGCCTTCGGTCATTAATACCTGCGGTGCCAGCGACACGTAGGTCAGCACCATGCCCAGCGCACCGGCATTGGCAAATGCGAACGCCAGAAAGCGCGGCTGACGCAGGATCGCGACATACTGTTTAATCGGTAATCCTTTCACCCGCAGAGTATCCGCCGGGCGCGTCTCTGGCAGCCAGATAATCACCAGCAGCGTAATCAGCACGCCGTAGGCGCAGAGGAACCAGAAGGGTGCGCGCCAGTCAAAGGCGCTGGCCAGCAAACCGCCCAGCAGCGGAGCCAGGGCCGGCACAATGTTTAATGCGCCATTCAGGAATCCGTACGCACGGGCGGCATCATCACCGCTCAGGCGGTCACGCACCCCGCTAAAGGCCACAACCGCGCTGCAGCAAACACCACAGCCCTGCACCAGGCGAGCCAGCACGAACAGCGGGAATGAGGTGGCGGTGGCGGCGATGGCGCTGCCCGTGATGTAAAGCGCCAGGCCCAGCAGGGCAATCGGCTTACGGCCGTAATTGTCCACCAGCGGACCGGTCACCAGCTGTCCCAGCCCCATCACCAGAAGAAACAAAGGAATGGTGGTCTGTACCAGATTAACCGGCGTATTCAGCCCTTCTGCGATTTGTGGCAGCGTGGGCAAATAGAGATCGATGCCTAAGGGTGCCAGCAGCACCAGGCTTAATAACAGCAGAGTAAATTTTTGCATAACAACCAGAGGGTAAACGTTCTGTTAAAAAACGATCGCAGAGGGTAATGATTCAGCGGCAAAAAAGATAGAGGAAGTCGTGCGGAAAGTGCGATGCCTGCTGTAAACAGGCATCGCAGAGGTCTGATTAGTAAGCGCCGTCGCGGCGTACCACTACACCTGCGGTTTTGAACAGGATCGCGATATCGGTCCAGAGCGCCCAGTTTTTAACATACCAGGAGTCAAAGTAGACGCGGGTGTCATAGTCGATATCGTTACGTCCGCTGACCTGCCACAGACCGGTCATACCGGGTTTCGCCATCAGGTAGTAGTCGACATCACCGGCATAACGCTCCAGCTCAGCTTCAATAACCGGACGCGGACCCACCAGGCTCATCTCGCCACGAATCACGTTCCACAGCTGCGGTAACTCATCCAGGCTGGTCTTACGCAGGAAACTACCAATACGGGTCACGCGCGGGTCATTCTTCAGTTTAAAATCTTTATCCCACTCCATACGGGCCTCTTCGCTGGTCGCCAGTAATTTCTCCAGCACCTCTTTGGAATTGGTCACCATGGAACGGAATTTCAGACATTTGAATTTTTTGCCATTCTGGCCCACGCGTTCGTGACCATAAATCGCATTGCCGCCGTCACGTTTCACCATGTAGCAGAGCAGGGCGAAGATCGGGCCGAGGAATAGCAGCAGCATCGACGCCACCACGATATCAAAGGCACGCTTCATGAAACGGGAAGAGTGTTTCGCCAGGTTATTGCTGACGCGCAGGATCATCACTTCATGACTGAAGATAAACGACATGTCCGTGCCGTAAAGCGGCACGCCGCGCAGCGTCGGGATCACTGAAACTGAACGGCAGTTCATCTTCGACAGGAATTTCAGCCAGCGATCGCGCATCGGCTGCTGCTCATATTCCATAGCCACAATAAACTGCACGTTGTCACGGTCAATGGTCTGCCAGTTAATATCTTTCCAGGTCATCACCGGTACGCC
>Ga0308161_1005028_pt1 | contig 11810 bp, 5 predicted proteins | sample PhyFR2_FD_201034 | JGI IMG/M metagenome (GOLD analysis project Ga0308161, IMG submission 201034) | Phyllosphere microbial communities from UC Gill Tract Community Farm, Albany, California, United States - DLSLF.R2 | ecosystem: Host-associated > Plants > Phyllosphere > Unclassified | place: USA...
CGGTGGTCGCCGTATCATTAGTACAACTTTACTTCCCTGACCCTTGGCAAAAGAAACGTCATTTCAAACGTCGTTTTGTTGCCCATGAGCGTATGCCATTGGTTGAACAAAAGCTTGAGCTTGGCGGTACATTCCATGCTGCAACAGATTGGGAACCGTATGCTGAATGGATGCTAGATGTATTAGATAACCGTCCAGACCTTGAAAACTTGGCGGGTAAAGGCAACAGCTACCCACGTCCAGACTGGCGTCCAATCACTAAGTTCGAACGTCGTGGTATTGAGTCAGGTCATAAAATTAATGACTTTATCTTTAAAAAGATTAAGTAAAATTTAACTACTAAAGACAAAAAAATAAAGGCATTAAATATTAGTATTTAATGCCTTTTTTAATCTTTTAAATAAATGAACAATTTAAGATAAAGACCAAAAATAATTTTGGTCTCATCGCCCTAATTTTAAATAATAACTTGCTGGTTATTGATTAGATCATTTAAATTAACGTTTGTATTATTCAATGTTAACAACAATGAACTACTATACGTCGTTCCTGTACCATCCCTATCAATATATAACTGTGTATTTGAACCACTCACAACAGTTTTTATAAATGGTTCCAAACTAGTAAAGCTATAAGTACCAGAATAACCAATTAACAGATCACCAATATCAATTTTATCTGCATTTGTATTTGATGTGGTATTACCAATAGTGAAATCAGACCAGACATCTGTACCATTTCCACCCAGAGCATCAGATTGAACTAATAATTGATATAGTGCGGTATCAGCCCCAGTTCCACCGGTAAGTTGATCATTTCCACCTTGTCCGTCCAAAATGTCATTACCAGCTCCACCATTCAAAGCATTTATTCCACTATTACCTGTAAGAGTATTATTTAATGTATTACCTGTTTCATTGATGGCTGTTGAACCAGTTAAAGTTAAATTTTCTAAATTATTGCCTAATGTATAAGTAATAGAGCTCAGAACCGTATCTATACCTTCACTAGCATTTTCTGTAACAGTATCGCCAGCGTTATCAATTACATAAGTATCATTACCTATACCACCAAGTAACTTATCAGCTCCTGCTCCTCCATCCAGATAATCATCACCTGCACCACCAGTTAAAGTATTAATTGCACTATTACCAACAAGTACATTATTGAGCGCATTACCTGTACCATTAATTGCTGTTGATCCAGTCAATGTTAGATTTTCAAGATTATTACCGAGAGTATAAGTAATTGAACTAAGAACAGTATCTATCCCTTCTCCGGTATTTTCCGTGACAATGTCACCTGTATTGTCAATAACGTAAGAGTCATTACCTGTTCCACCTAATAATTTATCTGCACCAACTCCTCCATCCAGATAATCATCACCTGCGCCACCAGTTAAAGTATTAATTGCACTATTACCAACAATCACATTATTGAGTGCATTACCTGTACCATTAATTGCTGTAGTGCCTGTTAAGGTTAAATTTTCCACATTATTTACTAATGTGTAAGTAACACTACTTTGGACAGTATCAGTTCCTTCATTCACACTTTCACTAATAACATCAGCAGTACTATCCACAATATAAGTGTCATCACCTTTTCCACCGTACATTGTGTCGTTACCAGTACCCCCATTTAAAGTATCATTACCTGCCTGCCCATAAAGAATATCATTACCTGCTTGACCTGTTAGGGTGTCATTCCCTGAAGCTCCATATAACGTATCAGCATTGCTTGTTCCATTTATTGTTTGATTTTGAACAACAAATGTTAGCTTAAACACATCAGAAACTGATTGGTTAGCAATATCTTTGACTGTAATTTTAATATTTAACGGCATTGTGTTATCAGGTGAAGTGCCACTCAACACTCTCGTAGTTGGGTTGAAACTAAGCCACGATGGTAATGGAGAGCCATCTTCTAAGGTAGCCGAATACGTTAATGTATCACTATCAGGGTCTTTGAATGTTGTTGCAGGAACGGTATAGCTAAATGCTTTAGCATCCGTCACGCTTTGATCTGCAATTGCATTTAACAATGTTGGAGCTTGGTTCGGTAGACTAACTTTTAAATTAAATGAGGTGGCGGTACTATAACCATACATATCTGTTCCCCAATAAAAGAACGATAAGTTGCCAGTCACATTAGTAGGAGGAGTACCAGATAAAGTTTGTGTTGCAGTATCAAAACTTAACCATGATGGAATAGATTGGTATTGTCCACTACTATCTTTAGTCGTTAATGTAATTTTATAACTCAAAGAATCCCAGCTATCCTGATCAACAATAATATTATTAGCAAATTTATAGCTAAATTCAGTTCCCTGATTACTTGTAATTAATGGTATAGCTGCATTAACAGTTGGTGCATGGTTTGTTAAGGCTCTATTAACTAATGTGTTAATATCATCAACACCCCAAATCACTCCAGAATCAAAATTAATCTGATCCATCTGATAGGTGGTATTTTCGGTATCTGCAATATAATAATTAGAAAGCCAAATATGATCATTTGTACCTTTAAAACTAAGATATACGCTATCGCCATATTTTTGAGCAGATACATCATTAGCTGAATAACCTTGAATTTTTAATATATTTACAGCATCAATATTATCTTCAAAGCTGTAGGTATCCGTACCACCACCTCGGCTAAAAATATAAGTATCATTTCCGGCTAAACCATCAATATAATTATCTTGCTCATTTCCAACAATGATATTATCAAGATCATTACCAAATCCTGTTTTAGCATTACCTTTTAAAATAAGATTTTCGATGTTATTTTCTAATATTTTCTAACTATCTGTTAAAACTGGATTTCCATTTTCATCTTGACTAATAAAGCGTGCATCTTCCCAACGTTCAAGAGTATCTATACCACCATCAACATCTTCAACAATCTGGTCTCCGTCTATAATGTAAGTAACACCATTATCATCAGTTTCAATCGTTTCGGTTGTATCAACAACATAATAGTCATTACCTATACCTCCTTGCATATAGTCACTACCTGTACGACCATCAATATAGTTATTGCCACTATTGCCAATTAATTTATTATCAAATTCATCTCCATAGGCATTAATATTCTGGTTACCTAATAATGTAACAGCCTCAAAATTATTTAATGCAAGATCAAAATTTTTAGCAATATAAATTGTATCGTAACCACCATTTTGGTCATTTTCTTCATAAGTATCTTGTTCATCAACAATAAAAGTATCATCACCCGAGCCACCCACAAGATGATCTGTCCCAGCTCCACCATCTAAATAAGCTCCACCATTTCCAGCCTTCAATGTGTCATTTCCATCTCCTCCATATAAAAACTGTATATTTGATGAAAGAGAATAACTTACAATAATATCATTACCATCATCGCCATATGCTTCAGTTTTTTGATTACCTAAATAAATATAATCATCACCCTCTCCACCATAAACAACATCTTTAATATCATAGATATTACGCGCTAAATTTATATTTAAATAGGGACTATTACTAATTTGATTATTAGACAAAGGATCATAAGTATAAATTACATCATTACCAGCTCCGCCACTTATTTTGTCAGTTGCAAAGACATCAGGTGTAATGATTACATCATCCCCCTCTCCTGCATAAACTTGACTAGATCCTAAACCAGTATTTATTTGATCATTACCATTACCTGCATAGATAATATCTCCAGATCCAGCACCACCGACATAATCAGTTAAACCTAAAATAATATCATTAGAAGCAGTATATTCTGAAATAACTTCACCCTGTGAAAGAAAATCACCAAAAGAAAGTTTTGTTTTATTAAAAGCATAGGGATTGAGTTCTAAATTAAATTTAAAACCAGAAATTTCCACATCCATATTTTTCAAATTTTCAATATCATTAGGATTAAAAACTCCACCAATTGAAAACTTATAATCCATATTTTTAAGTTCTTTTTGTGATTGATCTCTAATTAATAGTCGAATTTCACCTAATGAGAAATCATAATAGATACTTGAAATTCTCTCGCTATATTTATTGTAGTTATAATACTTAACTCCATTATAATCACTTGAAAATTCAGATAAAGAGTTTATAAAAGGACTAATAACCATGTTAGCTTTTTCTTGTACAAAATTGCTTTCATGGATATCAGAAGCATTATGAATATAAATACTTCCTTTAAAATCTGAATCAAATATCTTAGTATTTCTTCCATTTACTTGATAGGAGTCATATCCTTCTCCACCATAAAATTCACTGTTATTATTTCCTATTAAATTATCATCTCCCTCTCCTCCATAAAGGAATCCAATATTACCTGGATCAACAATAGCATCATTACCATTGCCTCCATATATATAATCAACACCACTTCCACCATAGATTTTATCGTCACCATTTTTTGAATATACAGTATTATTAAAATAAGGATTACCCACTACAATATCATTTCCATCACTACCATTATGAAGAAAATTTATTTTTTGGCTTAAATCTTCTGGATACCATACAGTATCGCTAAATTGTATTTCTTTTATATTATAATTCAAAATAAAATCAGTAATAGCGACGCTTGAATCAACCCCATAAAATATATTTAAATTATTATCAACAATCTGTAACTTTATATTTTCTGAACTTACAGATAAAAACCTTAATACACTTACATCTGTATCATTAATTACATTGTTATATCCTAATATATCAAATACATATTCATCTTCTCCATTTCCTCCTTCTAAAATATTATTGCCTTGTCCACCACTTAAAATATCATTACCATCTCCACCGTATAATTTATCATCACCATCTCCACCGTAAAGCACGTCTCTACCAATATCTCCAAAAATTTGATCATTGCCAGTGCCACCCTCGATAATGTCATTTCCATCGCCAGCTTCTAAATGGTCATCATCATCCCCACCTTCTAAATGATCTTCACCAGCACCACCGAAAAGTTGATCATTGCCAATGCCCCCTTTAATGACATCATTACCATTTCCACCTTTAATGATGTCATTTCCATCACCACCTTCAATAATGTCATTTCCATCACCACCTTCTAACTGATCATCACCTTCACCACCTTCTAACTGATCATCACCTTCACCACCAAAGAGCTGATCATTACCAGTGCCCCCACTAATAAAGTCATTGCCAGTATCCCCCTCTAACCTATCATCCCCTTCATCGCCAAAGAGCTGATCTGAACCACCAAGACCTTTGATAGTGTCATCGCCAATTCCACCATAAACAATATCTTCACTCTCAGAGCCTGTTGTTTGATCATTTCCTCCTAACAAGTGATATTCATTGGCCTGATATTGCGCATACGAAACAACATTATTTCTAATCTGTTGAATATCAACAATGTCACTTAAATCGGAGTTTTCATAAATTAAATTATCATCTTTAATATAACTATTAGTGAAAATTAGATATAACCCTTGGATTCCATGCCAAGAGGTATTCAAAACTTTATAACTTAGTCCTTCACGTTCTTTTAAATAGGTATCAAGATGAATAACATAATCATTCTGAATTGTATTATTTAAATTTGTATTTACATTATATTCATTGCGATTAAAATGAAGATATTGATTATAACCACCCGTAATATTATTTCCATATTCATCTTTAACTATCTCTCCATCAGTCGTTAATTGGGTTTCACGACCATCAGCAAAAGTTAGCTTAAACTGGGGTAAAACAGCATTAGGATCTTGACTTATAGTTGGGCTAATAAGACTAACTGCATTGTTATACCAATAGATATTTATATTTGAAAAATTGAAATTTCCTTCTAAATAATAGTGATTTTCTCCAGAACTATCTAAAACTTTAACTTCCGAATCTCTTACTTGAATATGATAGATATCATTTCCTTCACCCCCAGATAATTGATCATTTCCTTCATTACTTATGAAATAATCATCACCTTTACCACCAAAAATGATATCGTCTCCGGCACCACCATCTAAAGTATCATTACCATCAAAACCAGATAAACTATCTTTTCCATTGCCGCCATAAAGCTGATCATCACCATCAAATGCACGGTTTTTAATCACATCACCTACAAGGAAATCATCTCCGTCTCCTCCATATATAATATCTGAACCTCCATCACCACGAATATTATCATTCCCAGCATCACCATATAACGTATCATTATTATGATATTGGATATCTATCTGATTACTATCACCATAAATATAATCATTATCTTTTCCGCCATATATTATATCTCTGCCACCATCTCCAAAAATTGTGTCATTTCCTTCCCCACCGTAAAGCAAGTCGTCTTTATGATATTGAATATTTATACTAGTTTCATCACCCTCTATATAATCTTCACCCTCTCCGCCATATATAGTATCTGAACCTCCTTCTCCCCAAATCAAATCATTTCCATTACCACCACTAACAGTATCATCTCCATGATATTGAATATCTATATTAATGCCATCTCCTGAAATTCTATCTTCGCCATCACCACCACTTATTGTATCATTGCCTCCCTGTCCCCAAATTTCGTCATTTCCGTCGTTACCCTCAATATTATCTTCAGCATGGTATTTACCATCTAACTCACTATTATCACCGAATATTAAATCATTACCATTTCCACCTTGAATTGTGTCTTTTCCACCATCACCAACAATTTGATCATTTCCATTACCACCATATAAATAGTCATCGCCGTGTATATCCCCAGCTAGATTAGGATGATCTCCTGCGATTTGATCATCATCATCATCACCATAAATTTCGTCACTTCCTAAATTCCCCCAAATTTGATCTTTTCCAGCCCCCCCATAAACAAGATCATGACCAAAACGACTATAAGTCTTAGGTTCAACCGGCGGAGCTAAGGTATCTATTGAATCATTTAAATCAGCTTGAATAATGTCATCGCCATCACCACCGTAGAGTTCATCGCCCTCTAACCCGCCAGTAAGCTCATCATCCCCTTGCCCACCAATAATTTGATCAGCACCATCGCCACCATATAAGATATCTTTATTTTCTCCCCCATATAAATAATCCTTACCATCCATTCCATAGATAGCATCATCACCCACTTCACCATATAAAAAGTCTGTATCAGATGAACCCAAAATAATGTCATTTCCTATACCACCATAAGCGATATCACTACCAGCATAGCCATGACCGTAATTTAAAGATTCTAAAAGATTATAAATATAATACTTACCATTTTTCCCTGTATAATAAATATCAAAAGAGGGTAGAATCTGTTCTGTAATTTGTCCTATACTATTATTTGTATAATGTGAAAATCTATTATTATCGCCTAAATTAATTTCAAAATTAAAATTTAAAATATTATATTCTTTATCTAAGTCTGTGAAACCTGTATCTGCATCTCCCATTTGATTCAATAATGAATCTTTAACAGCATTTAGTCTGTTTGAAGTCATAATGATATCATTACCAACTCCTCCATAAACCTGATCTCTACCACCACCCGAAAATACAATATTACTATCTTGATCTGAAGTAACTACTCCAGCGTAAATAACATCATTCCCACCCCCTGTAGAAATCAGATCATTACCATCACCAGCAATAATTACAGCATCCTCATTGGTTGCATGAATAAAGTCATTTCCTGAAAAACTTACTACATAACGTTCACCAAAAATAATATTATTACCCTCTGATCCAAAGGCATAAATCGAGGTATCGGATGGTGGAATACTATTATTCTCTAAATCACCGAAATTAAGTCCTAATGCCCCATTTTTAAAATATTTTATAATAATACTATTGTTGTCATCGTCTTTACTAATGACTACTTTTTGTGTTCTAGCTACCCCATCAAAGTCTTCGACTAAAGCTAGTGAGTATTGTCCGTCAGCACTTTTCCATAGTTTATTATTAATTTTTTCTCCGACTGAAAGAGCTATAACATCTATTTTTATTTGACCATTACCATCTAAATCATAGATAGTATCGCGCCCAAAATTCCCATTAAAAATATAAGTATCATTGCCTCTTTCATCGACTAAATTATCACCACCTTCTCCGCCATCTAAAATATCATTCCCCATTCCACCATTCAGGTAGTCACTATCTTCAGCACCATTTAACGAATCATCATTACTCCCACCATATAAGGCATCAGAATATTTTGTTCCAGTAAGTGAATCATCCCCATCACCAGAAACAATAGAAATACCTTTTTGAGTTAATAAACTCTTCGCCAAATTTATAAGGTTAATTAATTGTTCATTTAAATTTAATGAAGAAGGTAAATTGGCTATACTCAATAGAATTGATTTTTGTAAAACTAAATTCGTTAACTCTCCATCACTCAAATTATCTTGTTTACTTGAGCCGTAAATGATTGCACGTCCAGAATTATCTACATAACTAATAATATCATTTTTAATTAAAGTTTCTAATGCTTCTAAAAGCTTTCCAGTATCTGGAATAGGTATATTATTAGGTAAAGATGATGAATAATCTTTAGCTTCCGTAATTAAACCTTGCAAATAATTTTCTTGTTTTATTAGAGATGGTAAATCACTTTTATCAAGATCAATTTTCTGCAATTTGTCTTTTTCATCAAATATTATATTTACAGTTTTTCCTATATGATATGGATCAATAGCTCCTTCCGTAAGTAAGTTCGTTAATTGAGCAACCTTATTATCAGATTTATAATCAAAATTATCATCTACAGGAATTACTGAAATATTTTTAATTTGAAAAGATCCATCTTTTCCAACAATAAACTGAGCATCTGGATTAATAGTAAATGACATTGAACCAAACACATAAGATCTATCAACATAATCATTACTACTTGTATCAAGACCATAATTTAAAACCCTAAGCTGAGTTTTTTCATTAGTAGGATAACCAGGATAACCTATCTCTTTAAAAAAATTCTCAGTATTATAAACTTTTCCAACTTCTAGTTTATCAGCATATTCACCTGCCAAAAACTTCCTTATTCCCGTAAAATTGCCCAAACCTACATAACGCCCAGCTCCAGTAGCCATAAATTCAATTGAATTTATATGGGCTTCAGTTACTAAGTTATTACGATCAGAAGAAATAATTTTATCATCAAGTAAATTTTCTGGTTTTATACGCTGCCCATATAAATAATAACTGATCATTTCAAACATATTAATAATAGAACTCACACACACCCCTTAACTAAAAATAATCATATTAAAAAATATTACTTAAAAAATTAAAATAGATTCATAAGATCATTTCAACACCCCAGCCTTACCAAAAAATATAAAATTATTTAAATTAAAAAAACACAAAAGCATAACAAATCATCTATATATTTTATAAATTTAATATTATCAAAAATACTATTTAAAAAATTTAAATTAATATAGTTTATTTCTTTTTCTTAATGAAATATCTTCACCACTTTGAGTTTCACTAGAGTTAAATACTTGCTCTTCTTCTGAAATAGTACCACATGCAGTTACCAATATTCTCCTAACAAATGGATATATATCTTTTCTTAGAGAAGCCATACTCATACGTATCCCATATCTTTGGATATGTTCTGGCTCATTAAGTGCTAAATTTTCATATAACTTCATAATATAAATATTATCAATATTTTGACCATCAATTTGATCCAAATTTAAATCAGGTTCTTTGGTGCTATAATTTTTTTCACCTTCTTTCATTCTTTTCATATTCCCTATCATTTTTAAATCAATTGTTTTAATCGATTTAAGGATTTCTTTATTATCACAACAATGCTTATCAATAGAGTATTCTTCTATACTATAATTACTTTTATCTTTCTTACAATCTTTATTATCATAATATTCCTGCATTGTTGCCACTGCCACAATACCCATATTATCTTCGAATGTTTTATCTAATTTTGCAGTACTTATCACTTTAATAATTTCCCCCTTATTATTAAAATTAAATTTAGAAATATACATTGTATTATCATACACATTAAATCCTTCACGACCGGCCCTAATCCAATGTTCCATTTCTATAGCCAAAAAATCTGCTTTTAAGTTTCTTAACTTTTCTTCATCAGTAAGATACTTATTCTCACTTGTACAAAATCCTTTTTCTTCATTTTTATTAATTATATATTTTTGATATTTATTATTTAAAAATTTAAATATCAAAAAAAACACAAAAACAGCAAAAAAAAATATTTTATATTTCTTCACTTGCAACCTCTTTTATTTTCAAGTAGTCTAATTGGCCTTATTTTCTCTACTTCATTAAAAAAACTAAATGTCTGATTCATATAATTAACAACACCAGATATTTGTTCAATATAATGCATAAGCTCAGGAGTTTTTTCTGCTTGAATTAACTTAACTGATCGTGATGGATCAAAACCATCAAACTGACAGTAAAATAAAGGATCACCACGTTTTAATATTAAATCCTTTGATGTATCGTGCCATTCAAACGCCCACATTAATGGTCTAGGCCAAATATGAATTGGGAAACGTCCACCAAAAATAGTTCCAGGTAAGGGATTTTTACGGTAATGTCCAAATGCATCGAGTTGAGTTAAATACACGACTTCATCAGCTATAAAACAGTAAGGCAATTTAAGTTGAAGAATTGGTACTTGTGGTGTGCGCCATTCATTTTCATTTACCAACGTTAGCAACTCACGTAATTTATTGGCTCGAACAGGTGACTGGTCGCCTAATACATTAACTAAAGTCGGTTTTCCGTTTGCATCTCGGGTGAATCTTAAATGAAAATCAAAAGGACAATTCACCACGAAGTAGCGACTTTCAAGTTGTAATACTGCAGGACAACGACTCGCTGACTTAGCATGCTTGGTTTCAGATTTTGAACGCATTCGGTAAGGTGGTTCATAAAGTAATGCAGACTTATCATCTACCAGAAACCAACCTACCTGTATTACGCCTTCCCCTATGATCTTGTCTTGATCATCAATTGTAAAATTAATATACATTAGGAATTTATGTTTTCATTTTTAATACATTATTTTAACATCAACTATACAAAATTGTCTGTACATATTCCATCTTAATGAAACAGAAAATACGAAAATTTATGTTTTATAACCAGTATTTTTCTCTGATCTTTTTTACTATTAAATCTTAAACAATTAAAGAATTTGTATTACATTCAATTTACTTAAACTCACGAAAAGTCAGAAAACAATATGTTAAAAATTTTAGGGCGTGATAACTCCATTAATGTTCGCAAAGTCTTATGGCTGTGTGAAGAACTAAATCTTGAATATGAAAGAGAAGATTGGGGACGAGGCTTTCGCTCTGCTCAATCACCTGAATATTTACAATTAAACCCCAACGGTCAAATTCCTGTTGTTTTAGATGGCGATTTAGTCCTTTGGCAATCCAACAGTATTATCCGTTATTTAGCAAATGCTTACGATAAAGAGCATCAGCTTTACCCTACTCAAGCGAAAGAAAGATTCTTTGTTGACCAGTGGATTGATTGGCAAGCGATCGAGCTGAATAACAGCTGGACTTATACGATTATGTCTCTCTTGAGACACTCACCAGATCATCAAGATCCAAAGTTGTTAGAGCAAGGTATTGATGACTGGAATCATCATATGCAGATTCTTGATCAACAACTCGCAAAAACTCAGGCCTATGTTGCAGGCTCACAATTTAGCTTAGCCGATATTCCAATTGGTCTATCTGTACAGCGCTGGAAGGCCACCCCTTTTGACCATCCAACGCTTAAGCATGTCGACCAATATTTTGAACGTTTAAATCAACGTGCTGGCTTCTTAAAATGGGGCAATAACGGCGAACCTTAATT
>Ga0308161_1005029_pt1 | contig 11806 bp, 9 predicted proteins | sample PhyFR2_FD_201034 | JGI IMG/M metagenome (GOLD analysis project Ga0308161, IMG submission 201034) | Phyllosphere microbial communities from UC Gill Tract Community Farm, Albany, California, United States - DLSLF.R2 | ecosystem: Host-associated > Plants > Phyllosphere > Unclassified | place: USA...
CCGCTCAGGCCGGCGGCAGGACGCAGGATGCGCTCCGGACCCAGCCCCGCGCGCGCGAGCATCTGGCGCAGCCGGCCCTCGTCGTGCGCGGTGGCGACCGCGCGCAACTGGTCGAGCAGGCCGCGGTCCGGATCGAGCAGGGCCAGGTGCTGGTCGAGCAGCACGCCCGGCAGCGCGTGTACGTCCCCGGATTGCGGCGCGATGGTGCCCGCCAGCGTGCGCAGCAGGGTCGACTTGCCGCAGCCGTTCGGCCCCGTGACGGCGATGCGCGCCGCGCCCGTCGCGCGCCAGGACAGCGCTTGGGGCGGACCGTGGCGGGCGACCAGCGCGTCGCAGGCGAGCGCCGTCTGGCCGGGCGCGATGGCGACGTCCAGCCGGGGGAAGGCCGGGGCCTGGTGCAGGGCGTCGAAGGCGGCGAACGCGGCGCCGACGTCGTCCTGCAACGCCTGCCGCGCGCGCGCATGGCGGACGGCGCGCGCCCCGTCGGTGCGCTCGGCGCGCTGGGGCAGGGCGTTCAGCACGATCCGCGGCAGGCCGCCGTCCGCCTTCGCGCGGGCGCCGCGGGCGTGCTTGTGCGCGGCGCGTTCGGCCTGTTCGCGCAGGCGCGCTTCGCCCTGGCGCCGTTCGGTGCGCGCGCGTTCGAGCCGGGCGCCGGCCGCGGCCAGTTCCGCGTCGCGCTGCGCCGCCACGAGCGCCCAGCCGCCGCCGTAGCGGCGCAGGCCGCGCTCGTGGACTTCCAGCGTGCGCTCGACGTGCTCCAGCAGTGCGCGGTCGTGGCTGACCAGCAGCAGGCCGCGGCCGGCCCGGCGCCACGCGTGCATGCGGTCGAGCAGGAACGCGCGGTTGGCGCGGTCGAGGTGGTTGCCGGGTTCATCCAGCACGAGCAGGTCGGCGTCGCTGCAGAACGCGCCGATCAGCGCGAGCAGCGTGCGCTGGCCGCCCGACAGCGCGGCCGGCGCCAGGTCGGCCGGCAGGCCGGCTGCGTCCAGCATCGCCTGCCAGCGCGCGTCGAGGTCCCAGCGCTCGCCGATCAGGTCGACGTCGTCGGCGCGCGCCTCGCCCGCCGCCAGCCGGCGCAGTGCCGCCAGCGGCGCGGCCAGGCCCGCGACGTCCGCGAGCGTGCGCGCCTGCGCGGGCGCGGCGTGCTGGTGGACGTGGACGATGCGCCCCGGCCGTTCGATTCGGCCGGCCGCAGGGGCCTGCAGGCCGGCGAGCACGCGCCCGAGCGTGGACTTGCCGCTGCCGTTCGGGCCGATCAGGCCGACCGTGGCGGCGTCGAACGTCGCGTGCAGGTCGTGGAAGAGGATGCGCCCATCGGGCAGGATGATGTCGACCCCGTGCAGGGCCGCGAAGTAAGGATGCGCCATGTGATTCCTGTATGCCGGTGAAGCCGGGCCGCGACGATGCGGCGACGTGGTTCGGTGGCCGTCGATGGGACGGCGGGCATTACAGGCGCATGGGTGGAATCCTCCAGGAAGCGATGGTGCATTCTAGCAGCGACCGCCGCGGCGCCGTCAAGCGGTCGTTTTCGCTACAGTAGCGCCATCACCACACGGAGGCCGGCATCGAACCCATCCACTTCGTCGTCGTCACGATCGGCTCGGCCGGCGACTTGTTCCCGTTTCTCGCCATGGCGCTGGCGCTGCGCGCGCGCGGGCATCGCGTGAGCTTCCTCGGACCCGACCAGCACGGGCCGTACGTGCGTCCGACCGGACTGCCGTTCACCGGCCTGCCCGCCGACGAGGCCGTGCTGCGCGACCCGGACCTGTGGCATCCGACGCGCGGCTTCGGCGTCGTCTGGCGCGCGACGCGGCCGGCGATGGCGCGCATCGTTCCCTTCGTGGACGCGCTGCCGCGGCACGAGCGCCCCGTGCTGGTCGTGCATCCGCTGGCGCTGCCGGAAGCGGACCTGTGCCGCGCGGCGCGCCCCGGCCTGCGGGTCGCGGCCGCCTACCTGGCGCCGGCGAACCTGATGACGGTGCACGATCCGCTGCTGATCGGGCCGTGGCGCGTGCCGCCTTGGGTGCCGCCGGGGGCGCGCCGCGCGTTCTGGCGCTGGGCCGTGCGGCGCTTCATCGATCCGGTGGCGCTGGCGGACGTGAACGCGGCGCGCGCGGGCCGCGGCCTGGCGCCGGTGCCCACGCTGATCGACTGGATCGCGGCCGTGCCGGACCTGTCGCTGACGCTGTTCCCGGACTGGTTCGCGCCCACGCAGCCGGACTGGCCGCAGCCGCTCGTGCGCGGCGATTTTCCGCTGTTCGACCCGAACGCCGGCGCGCCGCTCGCGCCCGATCTGACGGCGTTCCTGCAGGCCGGCCCGGCGCCGCTCGTGTTCACGCACGGCACCGGCAACACGCAGGCCGCCGCCTACTTCCGCCATGCGCTGGCCGCGGCGGGGCGCCTGGGAAGACGCGCGATCTTGCTGACGCCGCATCGCGACCAGGTGCCGGCCGACCTGCCGGCGTCGGTGCTGTGGCAGGACTATGTGCCGCTCGCGCGCCTGCTGCCGCACGCGGCGGCGCTGGCGCACCACGGCGGCATCGGCACGACGGCGGAAGCGCTGCGCGCGGGCACGCCGCAGCTCGTCGTGCCGCTGGCGCACGACCAGTTCGATAACGCGGCGCGCGTGACGGCGCTGGGCGTGGGCGCGAGCCTGACGGCGGCGCGGCTGAACGAGGCGCGGCTGGTGCGCACGCTCGGCGGGTTGCTGGCGCAGCCCGGGCTGGCCGAGCGGACACGGGCGGTGGCGGGACGGTTCGTGGAAGGCGAGGGGATGGCGCGGGTGTGCACGGCGCTCGAAACACGGGCGCGTCGTCCCCGCGCAGGCGGGGACCCAATGTAGCGTCGTGTCGAGGCTGAACTTGGGCCCTTGCCAAGGCGGCCGGCGAGGTCAGGGGCGACGGGAGAAGAGCGCAGGGGTACCGATGAGGATGCGCTGCGGCCCCAAGACCGTCGTCCCGGCGCAGGCCGGGACCCAATGTAGCGTCGTGTCGAGGCTGAACTTGGGCCCCTGCCTGCGCAGGGGCGACGATAGAGGGGCGCAGGGGCGACGGGGATGGGCACAGGAGCGACGGGTGCAGGGGGGCGAGGCGCGCTAACGGGTTCAGTCCTTGCGCCAGAACCCCGCGTGCGCCTCCTTCGCCTCCTCCTCGCGCACCGGCCCCACGACCTCGGTCGGCCGCTGCCCGCGCGCGAACACGTCGCGGCATGGCAGCGACAGCGTCGGGTTTTCCGGGTCGCTGCCGGTCAGCGCCAGCAGCGTCGTCTCGGACATGCCGTAGACGACGCGGCCGACGCCGCTCCAGTACGTGCCGCCGGCGCACATCGCGCACGGTTCGGCGTTGCTGTACAGCGTGGCGCCGGCCAGCGTGGCCGGGTCGTGGCGGCGCGACGCGGCGCGCAGCGCGTTCATCTCGGCGTGCGCCGTGCGGTCCGTCGACGAGTCGTTCATCGCCTCGGCGATGACGTTGCCGGCGGCATCGACGACGATGGCGGCGAACGGGTGGTGGCCCTCGTCGCGCGAGCGCTGCGCCAGCGCGAACACGCGCGTGAGGAATTCGTGGTCCTGCGGATTCAAGGTGGTCATGCGTCTCCTTGTGGGGTGAACAAGCCGGCCTGCACGGGCAGGCCGGCAGCGTCGGCTTATTTCGGAATCGTACCTTCGACGCCCTGCACGTACCAGTTCATGCCCTTCAGGTCCGCCAGCGCCAGCTCGCTGCCGGCCGCCACCTTCACGGCGCCCGACTGGTCCTTCAGCGGCCCCTGGAACGGCTTGATCTTGCCGCCGATGATGGCCGCCTTCTTCGCCTCGAACAGCTTGGCGGCATCGGCCGGGATGGCGGCGTTCAGCGGCGACATCTTGACCATGCCTTCCATCAGGCCGCCGCGCACTTCGGCGCTCTTCCACGTGCCGGCCAGCACGGCCTGCGCGGTGCGGGTGTAGAAGTCGCCCCAGGAATTGGTCGTCGCCGTCAGGTGCGCCTTCGGCGCGAAGCGGGCCATGTCGGAATCCCAGCCGAACGCGTACTTGCCCTTTTCCTGCGCGACCTGCAGCGTGGCCGGGGAGTCCGTGTTCTGCGTGAGGACATCGGCGCCCTGCGCGATCAGGGTCTCGGCTGCCTGGCGTTCCTTGGCCGGGTCGTACCAGCTGTTGATCCACACAACCTTGGTCTTGATGGCCGGGTTCACGCTCTGCGCGCCGAGCGTGTAGGCGTTGATGTTGCGGATCACTTCCGGCACCGGGAACGAGCCGACGAAGCCGATCGTGCCGCTCTTGCTCATCTTCGCGGCGAGCACGCCCTGCAGGTAGGTGCCCTCGTACTGGCGGGTCTCGTACACGCCCATGTTCTTGGACAGCTTGAAGCCGGTGGCGTGCTCGAACACGACGTTCGGGAACGTCTTCGCGACCTTCTCCGTCGGGTTCATGAAGCCGAACGACGTGGTGAAGATCAGCTTGTTGCCGTCGGCGGCCAGCTTGCGGATGACGCGCTCGGCGTCCGCGCCTTCCGGCACGTTCTCGACGTAGGTGGTGACGACCTTGCCGGGCATGGCCTTTTCCATGGCCAGGCGGCCCTGTTCGTGGGCATAGGTCCAGCCGGCGTCGCCGACCGGGCCGACGTAGACGAAGGCGACTTTCAGCGGATCGGCCGCGTGCGCGGGCAGCGCGGCGAACGACGAGAACAGGGCGAGGGCGAGCAGGGTGCGGCGGTTCATGGTGTTCCTTTCGGTGTCGGTGTCGGTGTCGGTAGTAGAGCGGACGTCAGAAGTGGTATTCGGCGCGGACCATCGGCGTCTTCGCCGTGGCGCCCGGGACCGTGTCGTCCGGGTTGCCGAACTTGTTCTTCCAGTACTGGTATTCGAGGCCCAGCTTCAGCGTGTTCTTCGGCGCGCCGATGGCCGGGCTCAGGTCGTACATGACCTGCATGTCGACGTTGATCTCGACCGCGGTCGGTCCGCCGAATTCGTTGCGGCCCTTCGTGCCGATGTAGTTGGCGTAGCCTTCGAACGACAGCGGCACGCCCAGCGTGAACGGGATGCCCCACGCGGCCGACAGCATCGCGTGCGTCTTGTACGTGTAGCGCGGCGTGGAGACGCTCGTGAAGCCGTTGAACGGCGCATTGCTCTCGCGCAGGGCGAGCAGGCTGACGTCGAGGAAGCCGGGCACGTCGAACATCATCGTCGGCCCGAGCACCAGCATGCGCTTCTTGGAGTTGTAGCCGGCGTCGGTCTTGCTGTTGACGTCGAAGCCCCCCGTGATGCCCAGGCCGCGCACGGGACCGAACGCGAGGTTCTGGCCGGTCACCTTGCCCAGGTCGAGCGTGTGGCGGTACACGGCATAGGCCTCGTGCGCGCCGCTCGAGGCGCCGACGGCGGACGGGTCGTGCGAGTCCGAGAACAGGAAGTCGACGCTGAAGAAGTTCTTGCCGTACTTGTAGCCGCTCACGTTGGAAAAGTTGGCCACGTGCTTGGTGATGTCCTCGCCGTTGTACGGTTCCGAGAACTTCGTGCCATAGCGCCAGGAAAGCGACGTGTCGCTCCAGTCGGCGGCGTGGGCCGCGGTGGCGGAAGCGGCAAGCAGGGCGAGGCAGGCAAGGCGGGGCAGGGGCGTCTTCATTCAGTGTCCTTGTTATGTGATTGGAGCGGTCGGGATTGCATCCGATCCTGCGGCCGATTGGATGCAATCCCTGCTCATCCTTTAGCAAGGAGCGGGCCAGCCGGCGCGCCCGTCTTGAACGTGGTTGCCGCGTGCTTTGGTGCGCGTCACCCCTCGGCCAGCGCTTCTGCCAGGTTGATCTTGCGTTCCGGTTCGCCCAGGTGCAGCCGGGCTTCGATCTCGAGCAGGTGATGTTCGATGAGGGCGGTGGCCCGCCCGGCATCGCCGGCTTCGATCAGCGCCAGCAGGTCGTGATGGTCGTGGTTGCCGCACATCGGCGTCCCGGGGTTCTCGTACAGCGCGATGATGAGGGAGCAGCGCGACACCAGTTCGGCCATGAAGCGCTGCAGCACCGCGTTGCCGGCGAGGGCCGCCAGCAGCAGGTGGAATTCGCCGCCGAGGCGGATCCAGGCCGCGCGATCGGCGCCGTGGCGCGCCGCTTCCTCGGCCTCGATGGCGCTGCGGATCGCGGCAATCGACGCCGGGGTCGCGCGCGCGACGACGAGGGGCACGATCTCGCGCTCCAGCGCGCGGCGCGCGGCGAACACGTCGCGGGCTTCCTTCGGCGTGGGCGAAGCGACGACGGCGCCGCGGTTCGGCCGCAGTTCGATGATGTGGTCGTGCGCGAGCCGCTGCAGGGCCTTGCGCACCGTGGTGCGGCTGACGTCGTACAGCGCGCAGAAATCCGCTTCGCCCAGGCGGGTGCCGGGCGGCAGGCGGTGGCTCATCACGGCGTTCACGACGGCGCGGTAGATGCGTTCGTCGACGGCGGCGAGGCCGCGCTTGCGCTCGGACGCCGATCGGGCGGCCGGCGCGGCGGGGGTAGCGGTCATTGAGGGTCTCCATGGTAGGCGGGGTGTCCGCGTTGTCGACAATCCAAGCAGGAATCGTGCACACGCGCATGCGGTCGGCGCGGCCGCACCGCGGACAGGCGCGCGCCCGTTTTCGGTGAAGCCTTGACCCGAACCGGTGCGGCCGCCGCTGCCGAACCGTGCACGGACCGTGCGCCCGACCGTGCGCGATGCCGCGCCAGCGCACCCGGCACGCAAATTGCACAAGCCAGCTTACGTTTTGTATACAAGATTGGAGCCAGGATGAACGACCCCCAAGGCCGGATCGAGCCGCGCCTGCGGCTGCTCGGGATCTCGAAAATCTATCCGTCCGTCGTGGCCAACGCCGACGTCGACCTGACGGTGCTGCCCGGCGAGATCCACGCCGTGCTGGGCGAGAACGGCGCCGGCAAGAGCACGCTCATGAAGATGATCTACGGCGTGGTGAAGCCGGACGCCGGCGAGATCATGTGGGAGGGCCGCCAGGTGCGCATCGATTCGCCGTCGGCCGCGCGGCGCCTGGGCATCGGCATGGTGTTCCAGCACTTCGCGCTGTTCGAGACCCTGACGGTGGCGGAGAACATCGCGCTCGCGCTGGACGAGAAGACGACGCCCGCGCTGCTGGCGCCGCGCATCCGCGCCGTCTCGGCGCAGTACGGCCTGCCGCTCGACCCGGACCGCCGCGTGCACAGCATGTCCGTCGGCGAGCGCCAGCGCGTGGAGATCGTGCGCTGCCTGCTGCAGTCGCCGCGCCTCCTGATCATGGACGAACCCACGTCCGTGCTCACGCCGGACGCCGTGCAGACGCTGTTCGTGTCGCTGCGCCGCCTGCGCGACGAGGGCGTGAGCATCCTGTACATCAGCCACAAGCTGGACGAGATCCAGGCCCTGTGCGACCGCGCCACCGTGCTGCGCGCCGGGCGCGTGGCGGGCACCGCCAACCCGCGCGAGGAAACGGCGCAGTCGCTCGCCGAACTGATGATCGGCGGCGACCTGCCCACGTGCACCCTGGCGCCGCGCGCGCCGGGCGACGTGCTGCTCGCCATCGACGGCCTCGACCTGCCGAGCGACGACCCGTTCGGCACCGCGCTGCGGGGCGTCTCGCTCGACGTGTGCGCCGGCGAGATCGTCGGCCTGGCCGGCATCTCCGGCAACGGCCAGCAGGAGCTGCTGAAGGCGATATCGGGCGAGCGGCTGGCGCCCGGCGCATCCGCCATTCGCCTGCTCGGGCGCGATTGTGGCCGGGAAGGTGCTGCCGCCCGCCGCCGGCTGGGCCTCGGCTTCGTGCCGGAAGAGCGCCTGGGCCGCGGCGCCGTGCCCGCGCTGTCGCTGGCCGACAATGCGCTGCTGACGGGCTACCTGAACCCGGCCGCCGGCATGACGTCGTCCGGCGTGATCCGGCGCGGCGCCGTGCGCGCGTTTGCAGGCGCCGTCATCGAGCGCTTCAAGGTCAAGTGCGGCGGCGCGTCGTCCGCTGCGCCCAGCCTGTCCGGCGGCAACCTGCAGAAATTCATCGTCGGGCGCGAGATCCGGCTGGCGCCCAAGGTGATGGTGGTGGCGCAGCCGACGTGGGGCGTGGACGTCGGCGCCGCCATGCTGATCCGCCAGGCCATCATCGATCTGCGCGACGCCGGCGTCGCCGTGCTCGTCGTGTCGGAAGAACTCGACGAACTGTTCATGATGTGCGACCGCATCGCCGTGCTGGCCAAGGGGCGCCTGTCGCGCGCCGTGCCCGCGCACGCCACCTCGGTCGACCGCATCGGCCGCTGGATGGGCGGCGATTTCGACGACGCCGCATCCGCCCCCGCCGCCACCGCTCACCCCGAAGGAGTCCTGCATGTCCCGGCTTGAAGCCCGTCCCGAACCCTCGCGCGCCATGATGCTGGCGTCCCCGCTGATCGCCGCCGGCCTGATGCTCGTCTCCGGCTCGCTGCTGTTCCTGTTCCTCGGCCAGGCGCCGCTGCACGCGTTCTACGTCTATTTCATCCAGCCCCTGACGTCGCTGTACGGCATCGGCGAGCTGCTGCTCAAGGCCACGCCGCTGATCCTGTGCGGCGTCGGCCTTGCGATCGGCTTTCGCGCCAACGTGCACAACATCGGGGCCGACGGCCAGCTGACGATGGGCGCGGTGGCCGCCGGCTGCGTCGCGCTGTATTTCGACGGCGCGCAGGGACCGTGGCTGCTGCCGCTGATGATCCTCGCCGGCGCGGCGGGCGGCGCGGCGTGGGCCGCCGTGCCCGCGCTGCTGCGCACGCGCTTCAACACGAGCGAGATCCTGGTGTCGCTGATGCTCGTGTACGTCGCCTACCTGTTCCTCGGCTACCTCGTCCACGGCCCGGTGCGCGACCCGGCCGGCTACAACTTCCCGCAATCGAAGATGTTCGGCGACGCCGCGCTGCTGCCGCTCCTCAAGGACGGCCTGCGCGTGAACGCCGCGTTCCCGCTGTCGCTCGTCGCCGTGGCCGGCGCCTGGTTCTTCTGCCGCCACAGCTTCGCCGGCTACCGCATGCAGGTGTCCGGCATGGCGCCGGCGGCCGCGCTGTACGCCGGTTTTTCCGAGCCGAAGAACGTGTGGATCGCATTCCTCGCGAGCGGCGCCCTGGCCGGCGTGGCCGGCGTGGGGGAAGTGGCCGGGCCGCTGGGCCAGCTGCAGGCGTCGGTGTCGCCGGGTTACGGCTTCGCCGCCATCATCGTCGCCTACGTCGGGCGGCTGCATCCGGTCGGCGTGCTGCTGGCCGCGCTGCTGATGTCGCTGCTGTACATCGGCGGCGAGACCGCGCAGATCGAGCTGCAGCTGCCGTCCGCCATCACCGGCCTGTTCCAGGGCCTGCTGCTGTTCTACCTGCTGGCGGCCGACCTGTTCATCCATTACCGCATCAAGCCGCGCCGGGTCGCCGTCGCCCCCGCGGCCGCGCTGCCTGTCGCCAAGGAGGCCGCATGAATACCGATTACCTGGTCGCCTTCTTGGCCAGTACGGCGGGCGCCGCCACGCCGCTCGTCCTCGCATCGACGGGGGAACTGGTGGCGGAGCGCTCGGGCGTCATCAACCTCGGGCTGGAGGGCATCATGCTCGTGGGCGCCGTCGCCGGGTTCACCGTCACCCTGCGCACGGGATCGGCCGGGTTCGGGCTGGCCGCCGCGGTCGTCGCCGGCATGGCGATGGCGCTGCTGTTCGCCGTCCTGGTGCTCACCCTGCAGACGAACCAGGTCGCGACCGGCCTCGCGCTCACGCTGTTCGGCCTCGGCCTGTCCGCGTTCGCCGGGCGCGACCTCGTCGGCCAGACCGTCGCGCCGCTGCCGCACCTGCACCTGCCCGTGCTGTCCGACGTGCCGTTCGTGGGCCCGCTGCTGTTCTCGTTCGACGCGATGGTGTACGTGTCGCTGGCGCTCGTGGTCCTCACGGGCTGGATGCTGGCGCGCACGCGCCTCGGGCTCCTCATCCGCGCGGTCGGCGAGGCACCGCACAGCGCGCACGCGCTCGGCATGCCGGTCGTGCGGCTGCGCTACGCGACCGTGCTGGCGGGCGGCGCGCTGGCCGGCCTCGGCGGCGCCTACCTGTCGCTGGCGCTGACGCCGATGTGGGTCGAAGGCATGACGGCGGGGCGCGGCTGGATCGCGCTGGCGCAGGTCGTGTTCGCGACGTGGAAGCCACGCGGCCTGCTGCTGGGCGCCTACCTGTTCGGCGGCGTGACGGTGCTGCAGTTCCACGGCCAGGGACTGGGCGTGCCGATCCCGTCGGAATTCCTGTCGATGCTGCCGTACCTGGCGACGATCGCGGTCCTCGTCGTCATCTGCCGCAATCCGCAGACCATCCTGCTGAACAAGCCGGTGTCGCTCGGCCAGAACTTCAAGGCCGACTGACCAACGGCGCGCCGCGTTTCGGGCCGGCGGGCGACAATGGGCGCTATCATCGATGAGGAAGGAATCAACATGCAACGAAGCGCACTCGTCGTCGGCGCCAGCGGTATCGGCGGCCACGCGACGGCCCGGGAACTGCTGGCGCACGGCTGGACCGTGTACGGCCTCGCACGCCGCCCGCCGGCCGACCTGCCGGGCATGATCCCCGTGCCGGCCGACCTGATGGACCCGCCGCGCCTGGCCGAAGCGCTGGCGACCGCGTTCGGCGACGGCGGAGGTGGAGAAGGCCCGACGCACGTGTTCATCACGACCTGGATGCGCCAGGACAGCGAGGCCGAGAACATCCGCGTCAACGCCGCGCTCGTGCGCAACCTGCTCGACGCGCTGAGCCCGCGCAAGAGCCTGCGCCACGTCGCGCTGGTGACGGGCCTGAAGCACTACCTCGGCCCGTTCGAGGCGTACGCCAGCTCCGGCACCTTGCCGGACACGCCGCTGCGCGAATCCCAGCCCCGCCTGCCGCTCGACAATTTTTACTATGCGCAGGAAGACGAGGTCTACGCGGCGGCTGCGCGCGACCGCTTCACCTGGTCCGTGCACCGCCCGCACACGGTGATCGGCATGGCGGTCGGCAACGCGATGAACCTCGGCACGACCCTGGCCGTGTACGCGTCGATCTGCAAGGAAACCGGCCGGCCGTTCCGCTTCCCCGGCTCGCGCGCGCAGTGGGACGGCCTGTCGGACGTGACGGACGCCCGCATGCTGGCCAAACAGCTGCGCTGGGCCGCCGACACGGACGCGGCGCGCAACGAAGCGTTCAACATCACCAACGGCGACTACTTCCGCTGGAGCTGGCTGTGGCGCCGCCTGGCGGCGTGGTTCGGCGTACAGGCCGTCGGCTTCGAGGACGAGACGCGGCCGCTGGAAACGGAAATGGCGCACGACCACGCCGCCTGGCGCGAGATCGCCGCGCGCCACAAGCTGCTTGAGGCCGACCTGGACCGGCTGGTGTCGCCATGGCATACGGACCTCGACCTGGGCCGTCCCATCGAAGTGATGACGGACATGGCCAACAGCCGGCGCCTGGGGTTCGCGGCGTGGCAGTCGACCGAGGAATCGTTCTACGATCTGTTTACGGAGCTGAGGGCGCGCAGGTTGATCCCATAATGCATGTCGTCGCTGCATTCCAAGCCGTCGTCCCCGCGCAGGCGGGGACCCAAGTTCTTCGCATACCGACGACGTGTAACATGAACGGGTGTGCACGCCACATTGGGCCCCCGCCTGCGCGGGGGTGACGGTTCAGCGACGACGATTGTGCTTGAGCGCACCGACCGCCGCCGCGCTCCCGTGTTCGAATAGCGTATCGTCCATCGCCGGAGCCGCATGCATGCGCGACCACGCCCCCAAGAAACCGTCTGAACCCACCCCGTCCGGCCACGTCCGCGTCCGCGGCGCGCGCGAGCACAAC
>Ga0308161_1005040_pt1 | contig 11787 bp, 7 predicted proteins | sample PhyFR2_FD_201034 | JGI IMG/M metagenome (GOLD analysis project Ga0308161, IMG submission 201034) | Phyllosphere microbial communities from UC Gill Tract Community Farm, Albany, California, United States - DLSLF.R2 | ecosystem: Host-associated > Plants > Phyllosphere > Unclassified | place: USA...
GATAAACGCGTTTTTATTGGTTCGCTTTATACCCGCCAGCAGGCGCTGGCCGTGGCGAAAGTCCATCACGCTAATGCCATACTCTGTAATGCCTGCCTGAGCACTTTTATTTGCCCGACCAGCAGCACGGCAATTAAACCGGCACGCGCGGCAACGCCAACCCGCCATACGCCAAAACATTAATTTGTATGCAGGCAGTTATTGTTCTGCTGTGGCAGAAGGATAATAAAGGGAATTAATGCTGCGGGCCGGTTAGAATAAAAAAAGGCAGCGTAAAGACGCTGCCCTGTTCTTTATTTAAGCCTGTTTAGGCTGGCCATTTGAAGCGGTAATTCCGCCATCAACCGGCAGATTAACGCCGGTAATATAACTGGCTTCATCGCTGGCAATAAAGAGAATGGCACGGGCGATATCATCCGCTTCACCGGCCCGGCGCAGTGGAATACGGTCGTAAAAGCGCTCCAGCAGCGCCTGATCCTGTTTGGCATCTTCGGTCAGATCGGTAAAGGTAAAGCCGGGACAGATTGCATTGACCCGTACGCCATCTGCGCCGTAGTCCATCGCCAGCGCACGGGTGAAGTTGGTAATCGCCCCTTTAGCCGCGTTGTAGATGCTCATGCCCCAGTCGCCGCCTAAACCGGAAACGGAAGAGATGTTAACCACGTTGCCTTTGCTCTTTAACAGGGCAGGCATGAAATAGTGTACGCCGTGGAAAACCCCATCAAGGTCAGTTTTCATCAGGGTTTTCCATGCGTCGAGGTCGACTTCATGGATGCGGCCCTGCACGATGACGCCGGCGTTATTTACCAGCACGTCAACACGGCCATACTTCTTCAGCACGGTTTCTGACAGCTGTTTAACCTGTGCGGCTTCTGAGACGTCGCAGGCAGCCACCAGGTGATCGCCTGGCGTCATGTCGGCCAGCGTCTCTTCCAGTTTCTGCGCGGTACGGCCCACCAGCACCACTGATGCACCCTCTTCAGCGAAGCGTTTTGCGCTGGCTTCGCCAATGCCGGATCCGGCACCTGTCACAACCACAACTTTCTGCGTAAATCTGGACATTATGCCTCCTTTTCAGCATCAATTCTCACTGTTAACAACCGGTTAAGCCTGGCAGCGATCGCCAGAAACACAAGCGCAGCGCGAAATGCGCTGCGCCAGATGACTGCTTTTTAACCGGGTGAGCGGCTATGGACGTCTGAACAGGGCGAAGCTGCGTCCTTCCAGTTCGAAATCCTTCTCTTTGGTGATCACCAGACCGCGCTTCGCGGTGTCGCTGGTGGTCAGTTCCAGCACCCAGCCGCCTTCACCAAACTGCGGGATCTGGAACGGTACATTGCCTTCAAACGGATTGAACAGCATCAGGACGTCGTGCCAGATGCCTTCCTCGGTCTGGAGGTCCGGTCGGCCGATATAAACCCCCAGCGTTGAGCCTTCGTCCCACTGCTCAGCCTGCTGGAAGCCGCCACCGGCGTTAAACCATTTGATATCCATGCCATCACGCCAGTTTTCACGGCGCAGTAACGGCTGCTGAGCACGTAACGTCAGGATCTGGCGGGTGAACTCGCGCAGCGCCTCGGCAGATTCCGGCAGGTTATCCCAGTGTACCCAGGAGATTTCGCTGTCCTGGCAGTAGCCATTGTTGTTGCCCATCTGGCTGCGGCCAAACTCGTCGCCCGCCAGCAGCATTGGCGTACCGTGTGAGAAGATCAGCGTGGCGAGGAAGTTGCGCTTCTGACGCTCGCGCACCGCGTTGATGCCTTCATCATCGGTCGGGCCTTCAACCCCGTAGTTGTAAGAGCGGTTGTCGTTGTGGCCGTCGTTGTTGTCTTCGCCATTCTCCGCGTTATGTTTGTCGTTGTACGACACCAGATCGTTGAGGGTGAAGCCATCGTGCGCGGTGATAAAGTTGACGCTGGCCCATGGACGACGACCGTGCTGATCGTAGAGATCGCCGGAACCCAGCAGGCGGGCAGCAAAGTCTGTGGAGACGTTGTTGCCTTTCCAGTAGTCACGCACCGTATCGCGATACTGATCGTTCCATTCTGCCCAGCCTGGCGGGAAGCTGCCCACCTGATAGCCGCCCGGACCGATATCCCAGGGTTCACCAATCAGCTTTTTCTGCGACAGGACCGGGTCCTGCATGATGGCATCGAAGAAGCCGCCGCGCGGGTCAAAACCATCAGGCTCGCGACCGAGAATGGTACCCAGATCGAAACGGAAGCCGTCGATATGCATTGATTCTGACCAGTAACGCAGCGAATCGAGCACCATCTGCAGCACACGCGGATGCGAGGTGTTGACGGTGTTACCGGTACCGGTGTCGTTGATGTAATAGCGATGCTGGTCTGGCAACGTACGGTAATAGGAGAAGTTATCGATGCCTTTAAACGACAGCGTTGGCCCCAGCTCATTCCCCTCGGCGGTGTGGTTGTAGACCACGTCGAGGATCACCTCAATACCGGCATCATGGAAGGCTCGCACCATGTCACGGAAGCCCTGAATGCCGCGCGGCCCGAAGTAGCGGGTGGCGGGGGCAAAGAAGTTCAGCGTGTTATATCCCCAGAAGTTTTTCAGCCCTTTATCCAGCAGGTGCTGGTCATCCGGGAACCAGTGTACCGGCAGCAGTTCGACCGAGGTAATGCCCAGGCTTTTGATGTAGTCGACGGTCGATTTGTGGCTCATGCCGTCAAAGGTGCCGCGCATTTCAGGTGGCAGGGCGGTGTTGAGCTGCGTGAAGCCCTTAACGTGGGTTTCATAGATGACGGTTTTCGGCCACGGCACATTCGGGCGGTTTTTATCCTGCCAGTCGAATTCGTTGGGATCGATCACCCGGCACTTTGGCGTAAACGGCGCGCTGTCGCGGCTGTCGAAGGTCAGATCTTTATCGTCATGATAGAGATCGTAAGCGAAGTGCGCCTCGTTCCACGCGATGTCACCCGCCAGTTCACGGGCGTAGGGATCGAGCAGCAGCTTGTTCGGGTTAAAGCGATGACCATTTTCCGGGTCATAAGGGCCATAAACGCGATAGCCATAGAGCGCGCCGGGCTGCAGGCCCGGAATATAGCCGTGCCATACTTCATGGGTATATTCCGGCAGCTCCAGACGGGCAATTTCCGTTTTACCGCTGGGATCGTACAGACAGAGTTCAACCCGCTCGGCGTGGGCGCTGAACAGGGCGAAGTTCACGCCCTGACCATCAAAGTTGGCCCCCAGTAAATGGCTGTATCCCGCCGTAATTTCAAAACGCTGACTGTTTGACATTTATGCCTCGTTATTCAATGAACAGATTGACGCGTAATAAAAAAAGTTCTTTCCGGAATTCACTGTGCCACCAGCACGGCACACCACTGCGATGCCAGCCCGGTAAGCGGCAACTGGTCGCCCGCAGCCACCGTTTTACCGGTCAGCACATCCTGGTAGCGGCGCTGGCTCAGTGCGGTGGGCAGCGCAATGACCGTGTCAGCCCAGCGTGCAGCGGGCGGCTGGTCGAGATTCTCCGGCAGCTGGTTAAAGACCCGGCGTGACACAACCACTATCACCGCCTGATCCTGTTCGGTACGGGCAAAGGCCAGCACATTATTCTGCTGCTCGCCCTCTGCCGACAGTGCCAGATAGTCGCCGTGGCGGAACAACGCAGGCTGCTGCTGACGCAGCGTCAGCAGCTTCATAATCGCCTGCTGATTGACCTGGCCGCGCAGCCAGTGCGCCTCACTGCCATCGTGCTGTGGCGCGTTAAGCATCGCCGCCAGCGCGTCGAAATCGGGTTCGCGGCGGTTATCGGGATCGACCAGGCTGAAGTCCAGCGCCTCGCTGCCCTGATAAATATCGGGTACGCCTGGCGCCGTAAGCTTCACCACAGTCTGGGTCAGACTGTTAACCAGACCGGCACGCATAAAGGGTTGCAGCGACTGGCAGAAGTCATTGAGGAAGGGGCTGTTGGCGGGCGCAAGCAGGTGACGGGCATAGTCCAGCACTGCCTCCTCATAGGCGTCGTTGTTGTCGGCCCAGTCGGTACGCAGCTTGGCTTCACGCAGCGCTTTTTCCACATAGACCACAAAGCGGGCTTCCAGCGCCGCCAGACCTTCCGCATCCTGCGGCTGCAGGGTGGTTGGCCAGACGCCCGCCAGCGCTTCATACAGCATCCACTCCACGGCCGGTTCGGGTGCCGGACCATCTTTCAGACGTACGACCTGATCGTGGTTCATCTCCCGCCAGCGGTTGACGCATTCCGCCCAGCGTTGCGGCGCTTCGGTAAGGGTATAGAGTCGCGCACGCGCATCTTCACCGCGCTTGGTGTCGTGTGTGGAGGTGCCCGACAGCGCATCGGGCTGATGTTCGCGCCGCGCCTGCATTTCAGCGTGAAACTGATCCAGCGAGAAGTGGCGCGCCAGCGGTTCAGCGCCGACTTCATTCAGCGCCAGCGCCATGTGCTGACGGAAGAAGAGGGTATCTTCCACCGATTTCGCCATCAGCGGTCCGGTCAGCTGCTGGAAGCGGGTGCGGAATTGCGTGGCATCGTCGCGAGCGGAGTCGGCAACCTCTGCGCGCAGAATATGGGTCAGGAAATCAAGCGCCTGACTGTCGGGCGCATGGGCACTGGCTTTCACCTCGCTGACCACCTGTTGCAACAGCGCGGTGTCGGCTGGGGTCAGGCCCTGCGGCGTACCGTAGGTGCGATAGACCGGGAACGCCACCAGCAGTTCACGCAGCGCATTCTTCAGTTCCGCTTCCGGCTGTGGCGTGCCTTCTGCGTCGGCAATCTTCAGTGCCAGCTGCAGTAACCGGTTAAATTCACCGGCAAAATTGCGGTTTGCCATCAGCAGTTTGGCGGCGCGCAGCTCCGCTTTCATATCAACGGTTTTACCGATGACGGCCTGATACGCTTTGCGCAGTCCGCTCAGCTGATCGCTGTCGACCAGCAGATTGGCGAGTGCGGCCATAAATTCATATCCGGTGGTGCCGGAAACCGGCCATGCATCAGGCAGCTGTTCATTGTCACCCAGGATTTTCTCCACGGTGAGATAGCAGTCGGGACCGGCAGCCTGGCGTAACTGTTCCAGATAGCCGTGCGGATCGGCCAGGCCATCCACGTGGTCGACGCGTAAGCCCTGCACCGCACCGCTGTGAACCAGTTCCAGGATCAGCTGATGCGCGGCATCAAAGACCGTTTTGTCTTCCACGCGCACGCCTACCAGACCGGTGACTTCAAAGAAGCGACGGTAGGAGAGATCGTTGGGCGCATCGCGCCACGACATCAGCCGCCACGGCTGCTGGTCATGCAGTTCAGCAATCTCCGCCGCGTCGCGCAGGGCGAGCACCGCTTCTTCCCGATCCTGCCAGGTATCAGGTGCCAGCGGATAGAAATTGTCGAAGTAGGCCAGCGCCGGTTTGCCGGTCTGCGGATCGCGCTTCACGCTGATCTCGCCGTTGGCCAGCACCGCCTCAAAGGTGTCACCGAGGAACGGCAGCGTCAGGCGGCGTGACCAGTCGATATCGAAGTAATGCGCATAGCGGCTCTGTTCGCCATGCTCAATGACGTCGCGCCACCACGGGTTCTCCAGCGAGGCGGCCATATGGTTGGGCACGATGTCGAGGATCAGCCCCAGCCCGGCCGCTTTCAGCGCAGCAGCCATGCGATCAAATCCTTCACGGCCGCCAATCGACGGCTCGATCTGGTTAACGTCGGTCACGTCGTAGCCGTGGGTCGATTCAGCGGTAGCGCTGAAGATCGGTGACGCGTAAAGATGGCTGATACCCAGCTGTTTCAGGTAGGGCACCAGCGCCGCCGCACGGTCAAACGTCATGCCGTTGCGGAACTGAATGCGGTACGTTGCGGTTGGAATATTCATTCTGCTTCTCTCTTAGCCAGACGAACCACGATAGCGTTGGGAATCAGTTCGCTGGCGGCCTGCGGCCAGGCAAACAGCGTTTCGCCTGGCAGATCGGGGATCGGCTGTGTGCTGTTGCCGACGTTCAGCGCCAGTGACAGCGTGCCCTGCGGGAAGTCCCAGCGCACCGCGAGGAAACCTTCCGCCGTTTTCACCACCTGACCGGCATCGCCACCGGCGGTCTGCAGCAGCGGCACGATATGTTGCTGACGCAGGGCCAGCAGCTGACGCGTCAGCGCCAGCCACTGCTGACCTTCCGGCGTTTCTGTTCGCTGCCAGTTAAGCTTCGACTGTTCAAAGGTGGTGACATCGTTGGGATCCGGCACAGTTTCGCCGTGACCGGCATGGCCTTCAAACTCTCTGGCGCGACCTTCACGCACCGCTTTGGCCAGATCGCCGTGGAAATCGGTGAAGAACAGGAACGGCCGGGTTTCGCCATACTCTTCACCCATAAACAGCAGCGGAATATGAGGCGAGACCAGTAACATCGCCAGCAGCACCTGGGTGCGCTCTGCGCCGGCCAGGCTGATGAGCCGTTCGCCCTGCGCACGGTTGCCCGTCTGGTCATGGTTCTGAATAAAGTCGACAAAGGCGACCGGCGGCTGGCTGCTGCTTTTCACGCCGCGTGGCTCGCCCGACTGCGGCGAGACTTCGCCCTGATAGACAAAGCCTTCTGCCAGCGCCCGCGCTACCCGCTGTTCCGGCTGGTCGGCGAAATCCTGGTAATAGGCGTGGCTTTCACCGGTTGCCAGCACATGCACGGCGTTGTGGAAGTCATCGTTCCATTCGCCGGTAAACAGCGGAGCGTCCCCGTTTTCGTCACGCGGATGCAGGAAGGTGACGTTACGGCAATCTTCGGTGGTCAGATGAATAGGGCGATCGGTAATCGTGGCGCGGATGCGCTCAGCAATGTCAATCAGCACATGCTTGTCGCTGGGATCGTCAATCTGATCGATGGCGTCAAAGCGCAGGCCATCCAGATTAAACTCCTGCAGCCAGTAGAGCGGCGCTTCCACGATATAGCGGCGCACCGCATCAACGTCATAGGCGATACCGGCGCCCCACGGCGTCTGGCGCGCTTTGTGGAAGAAGTCTGGTGAGAGCAGCGGCAGATAGTTGCCCTCCGGGCCGAAGTGGTTCAGCACGATATCCAGCACTACCGACAGACCGTGGCCGTGTGCTGCGTCAATAAAGGCTTTAAAATCATCGGGTGTGCCGTAGGCAGCATGCGGTGCATAGAGCAGCACGCCATCGTAGCCCCAGCCGCGATTACCGCCGAACTGCGACACCGGCAGCACTTCAATCATGGTAATGCCGGTTTCAGCCAGCGTTGGCAGCTTCTCAATCGCCGCCCGGAAGGTGCCCTCAGGCGTAAAGGTGCCGATGTGCAGTTCATACACCACCGACTCCTGCCATGGACGACCCTTCCAGCTCGTGTTCTGCCACTGATAAGCGTCAGGATCGATCACCAGCGACGGGCCATTGACCTCTGCTTTCTGAGCGCGGGCGGCGGGATCGGGCACCGCTGTACCATCGGCCAGCACATAATCATATTCGGCATTGGCTGCCACACCAGCGACCTGAGTTTCAAACCAGCCGTCAGCCTGCGGCGTCATCTCAATGTCTTTACCGGAGAGCCGCAGCGTCACGCGTTGCTGACCGGTTGCCCAGAGGCGGAAACGCACCTCGTCGCTGGCAACCCGTTCAGCGCCCCAACTTTTAAAAAAAGATTTGGATTCCATTCAGTTGCCTCATTTAGCCTGGAAATGCGCGATGGTGGCCACCGCACGAAAAGGATGTCGATGACGCAAGCGTCAAAAATCTTAAAGCTATCAGCGAGACCAGGATGCCAGGTGGGCTGGCGCGTCTCTTCAGTCAGAAAACCGGACTGGTATTCAGCGTGGTGTGGCGGAAAACGGGCCGTGAGACCGCTTCCACGCGGCATACAGAGAGTAATCATAGACTAAGATGTTGCAATCGCAGGGCAGCGGGGGGCGGAGAGGCATTAATTTGCGTTAATTGCTGTGAATCTGCATCCGGCGGGGCGGAAGCAGGAGCCAGGCGCAGAAAAGCCTGCCGGATGGCGCCGATTCGCTATAAGCTTATGCGCGATGGCGCAGGTCGCTCCGGATGACCTGCGGCGCTGAACACTTCAGAAGGATGTTACGTGAGGAAAAGAGTTCTGTTAGCCGCGTTGTTGTTGCTGGTCTCCGCCTGTTCTAACCGGGTCGGACACAGGCTGGACAGCAGTAATCTGCAGCAAATTCATGCCGGTCAGACGACCAAAGCTCAGCTGATCGCGCTGTTTGGTCAGCCTGACAGTGAAACGCCTTACCCGGACGGGCAGCGGTTGCTGAAGTGGACCTACAGCGAGGCGCGCACCCTGAATACCACCGAAGGGCAGACGCTGACCGTGCAGATGAAAAATGACAAAGTGCTGAACTATGCGCTGAGTAAAAGTTAATGCGCTGAACAAACGTGAATTACGGCGGCGGCAGATCGCCACCGCGCATTCTGGTTACTGCCCGCCGCTCTGCTGTGCGTCCCGGCTGTCGGGGCGCGGCTGAGCCAGACGGGCAAAATCGGATCCTGCCGGATGCTGATAAATCTGCAGCTCAAAGTGGCGGGCCATCGCGTAGATATACTCAAAAATCGCTGCCTGAGTATTTTCATAATCGGCCCAGAAAATAGAGGAGGTGAAGCAGTAGATCTCCACCGGCAATCCATCCGGCGACGGTTTCAGCGGTCGCACCACGATATACATCTCTTTCTGAATGTCGTCACGCTGCGCCAGCCAGGCGGTCAGGTATTTACGGAACACCATCAGATTGGTGATGCCGTTCTCCATAAACCAGCGGTCGCCCACGGCATTGATATCACGCCCATCCAGCAGCTCAGTGATCGATTCGCCAGCGAGGCGGATCTGGCTCATCGCCTGCAGCATCTCCTGATTCACAAAGGTGATCGACTTCTGGTCAAGATAAAAGCTGCGCATGATGCGGCGTGCGCCCGAGGAGAACATCGCCTGCCAGTTGGTGTAGGTCTCGGTCAGGAAGTTCTTGGTCGGGATGCGCGAAATGGTGTTGTCCCAGTTGCGGATGGTGATGGTATGCAGGGCAATATCGATCACTTCACCACTGATATTTCTGTCCGGCATCTCAATCCAGTCGCCCAGTTGCAGCACATCGTTAGAGGAGAGCTGAATATTCGCCACCAGCGACAGCAGCGTATGCTGGAAGATCAGCATCAGCACCGCGGCGACCGCACCCAGCGAGGAGATGATAATCGCCGGTGACTTGTTGGACATAATCGCCAGAATCATGATCGCGGCGATAATATGCACCAGAATTTTTCCGATCTGGATATAGCCTTTGATCGAGTGATTCTTGCGTTTTGATTTGCGCGAATAGGAGTTGTTAACAATCTCCAGCACTTCGTTGAAGAAGATCGACAGATAGACAAAAAACAGGATGCCGCAGATGGTCTGAATCGCCACTTTCAGATTTTCAGGCAGGCCCGGCATAAACTGCAGGAAATTGTAGACCACAATCACCGGCACAAAATTTGACAGCTTCTGAGAGAGGCGGACATCTTTATCCAGCGGCACGCCCTTTTTGTGGCTGCTGAAAAAGACCTTCCTGATCACTTTGACGATGAAAAATTTGCAGATCAGGTGAGTGACCATCCCGGCCATAATCAGCAGCAACAGGCTGAAGCTGATCGACAGTACCCTGTTTCCCTCAATAAAACTCATCAGACTCTGAATGTAATGCATGATAACCACGTGCAAAAAAGATAAGGGGCGAATTCAACCACAGCACGGGGACGGTTGTTAAGCGCCGAATGCGTTCAGGCTGAGCCGCACCGCTTTTTTTGCGTAACGGCGCGCTGACAGCACCCTCCATCCTGCGGATTGTTACCTTCTCTGGTGCAACACTCAGATAAACGCCGCGCTGGCCGATAACAGCTTTATCTCCTCTGATATGAGCCTGCGGACATGCTTAAAAATCTTAAAATCACTCACGGTATCGCTGCTGTTCTGGTGGTCTTTGTGGCGTTACTGACCCTGACCGGATTTCTGTTCTATAACGGCGTCTCAAAAGCCGACAAAAACTTCGTGGCGGCAGAGCAGCTTACGCTGCAGCAGCAGCACCTGAGTGACGCGGTAAAAACCCTGATCAAAACCCGCGTCACCATCAACCGCGTGGCAATCCGTTTCCTGAAAAATCAGCAGGATCCAAAATCACTGGCAGCCATGGCTGCGCTGCTGGAGCAGGCTGGAAAGTCTGCTGCTGCTGCCGATGCGGACTTCAAAGCCTGGCAGGCGCTGCCGCGCAAAGAGGGCCAGGGTGAAGCCCAGGCGACGCAGGTGCAGACCGCCTACCAGCAGATGCGTGACACCATGCTGGCCTCCATTACCTTTCTGAAGCAGGGCAACTACGCGGGCTACGGCAACCTTGAAGCGCAGGCGGCGCAGGACCAGCTCGACAGTGCTTATGAGGCCTGGCGTGCAGTGAACATCCAGCTGATGAAAGCGTCCTCGGAGCATAACCAGCGTAGCCTGACGGATGCGCTCTGGGCGCTGCTGACTATTGGCCTGATCACCGGCGTGATTGGGGTCGCGGTCTGGATTGGGCTGCAGAAATTGCTGATTGGCCCACTGGGCAGGCTGACCGGCCATATGCGCGCCATTTCGGGCGGTGATCTGACCTCCGATATTCAGCATGAAGGCCGCAATGAGATGGGCCTGCTGATTCAGGAGCTGCAACAGATGCGCGATGCGCTGGTGGTGACCATTACCTCGGTCGATGACGCCACCCGCTCTATCTTTACCGGTGCAGCGGAAATCTCTGCGGGCAGCACCGATCTCTCTTCCCGTACCGAACAGCAGGCTGCCGCGCTGGAACAGACCGCAGCCAGTATGGAGCAGCTCACCTCAACGGTGAAACTCAATGCAGACAATGCGCAGCAGGCGACCACGGTAGCGAAAGAGGCTTCAGCCACGGCCATGCAGGGCGGTGAGACTGTCGCCCGGGTCATCGCCAATATGGATCAGATCAGCGAAAGCTCGAATCAGATTGCCGGTATCATCGCCATTATCGACAGTATTGCCTTCCAGACCAATATTCTGGCGCTGAACGCCGCCGTTGAAGCCGCGCGTGCCGGTGAGCAGGGTCGTGGATTTGCAGTGGTAGCGGGTGAAGTGCGCTCGCTGGCCGGGCGCAGCGCCAGCGCCGCGCAGGAGATCCGGGGACTGATCGACCGCTCAGCCGAGCGGATTAAAACCGGTGCCGGTCATGCCTCTCAGGCGGGCGTCGCGATGGAGAGCATCGTGACGTCGGTGAGTCGTGTCACCCAACTGATCGAAGAGATCGCGGCCTCTTCCACTGAACAGACCCGTGGCATTGAGCAGGTCTGCAAAGCGGTCTCGGAAATGGATGGTGTGACGCAGCAGAACGCCGCGCTGGTGGAGGAGTCCGCGACTGCCGCCGCCTCACTGGAAGAGCAGGCGAGCTACCTGCGTAAAACGGTATCGGTATTCAAAACCGGCACTCTGCAGGTGGCGTTCTCTGCTGCGCCGGTGGCGAAAGCCCTTGCCGTGCCAAAACTTCAGCCTGCCCGCCTGGCGGACAACGATAACTGGCAGACCTTCTGATAAAAAAAACCGCCCCAAGGGCGGTTTTTTATTTTGTGACGCGGCATGCAGCATCGTGCCGCTGACATCAGGCCGGGACGGACTGTGCCTTCTGGCTGCGCGACCAGACGCGGTGCGCTTTCATCGCCTGAGTGAACTCAGACATCAGCGCGCTCTCCGCCGAGTCGCCCTGCACAATACCTTCTTCCTGATCCGCATCTTCCAGACCGAACTGCGCTTTAAAGCGGCGCGCTTCGCCCA
>Ga0308161_1005041_pt1 | contig 11787 bp, 8 predicted proteins | sample PhyFR2_FD_201034 | JGI IMG/M metagenome (GOLD analysis project Ga0308161, IMG submission 201034) | Phyllosphere microbial communities from UC Gill Tract Community Farm, Albany, California, United States - DLSLF.R2 | ecosystem: Host-associated > Plants > Phyllosphere > Unclassified | place: USA...
CTGCTCTGAGTATCCCGGTGATCTCCGTATGCCGCTACTGGCAGAAGTAACAGGTGATGGATACGGTACGGGTGAACATCTGCGTCGACAGTCGGATAGGAACAAATCCCCCGAACCCCAGTCGAATGCCTCGTTTCCCGGGCCATCCCGGCCTACGAGGTCCCTCCCGATGAAAGCATTCACCCTGGCGACCCTGATGACCCTGGCCGCAAGCCCGGTGTTCGCCTTCAACCTCAGCGATGCGGCCAACGCCGTCTCTGCCATGCAGAACCAGAAGCAACAAGGCCAGGTGCAGGCGCCTGCGGCCCAGGCCAATCTGCTCAATACCCTGGGCAGCCAATTGAACATCACCCCCGAACAGGCCGTGGGCGGGGCGGGGGCGATGCTAGGGATGGCACGTAACAACCTCAGCACTGAGGAATATGGCCAGTTGACCAAAGCGGTGCCTGGGCTGGACCTGCTGGCCGGGGCCAATGCGCTGGGTGGGTTGAGCGGGCTGGGCGATTTGCTGGGCAAGCACAGCGAAAGCCAGTCGGCATTGAGCAACGCGCTGGGCAACAACGTGGAAAACCGCAGCGACTTGTACAGTGCATTCAAGGCGCTGGGGATGGATGCCGGGATGATCGGGCAGTTTGCGCCGTTGATTCTGCAATACCTCGGCCAACAGGGCATTGCAGGGTCGTTGTTGCAGAACCTGGGTAGCTTGTGGACCGCACCAGCGCCCTTGAACCAGCCTTCGGTCTAGGGCACGGTATGGACAATCCAGGTAGATGGTGAAGGCTGGCGCGGCCCTTTCGCGACACGCGTCCGCTCCACAACAGCCAGCGCAGGCCGCCAGATCATTGGATCAGGCAGCTTCGCTGAAATCCACCAGCCGCACCGGGCGGCGGAAGCCGGCGGTCAGGACGGCCAGGTAGGCAAGGCCCAGCGCGAACCAGCACAGCCCGATCACCAGCGTCAGCGCCGACAGGCTGGTCCACAGCCACAGCGTCAGCCCCAATCCCACCAGTGGCACCACGCCATAGCTCAGCAACCCCTTAGTATTGCGCTGGCTGGCATCGTCCATCAGGTGGGTCTTCACCACCGCCAGGTTCACCGCCGAGAACGCCACCAAGGCGCCGAAGCTGATCAGCGAGGCGAGGGTGGACAAGTCGATTACCAGCGCCAGCAGTGAGAACGCCGATACCACCGCGATGGCGAATACCGGTGTGCCGAGGCGTGGCGACAGGTGGCCGAAGGTGCGCGGGGGCAGCACCCGGTCCCGGCCCATGGTGTAGAGGATGCGCGACACTGCGGCCTGGGAGGCCAAGGCCGAGCCGAGGCTACCGGCGACATAAGCGGCCGTGAAGAAGTTGGCCAGGAACTGGCCGCCCGCCTTGAGCATGACCTCGTTTGCAGCAGCATCGGCATTGGCGAAGGTGCTGCCCGGCAGCACCAACTGGCTCACATAGGCCAGCACGGTGAACAGCAGGCCGGCGAACAGCGTGGTGAGGATGATCGCCCGAGGCACATCACGCCGAGCATTGCGGCTTTCCTCGGCCAGGGTGGAAACGGCATCGAACCCCAAGAACGACAGGCACAGCACCGCCGCGCCGGCCATCATCGGACCAAAGCCGGGTGCGCTACCGTCACCTTGCAGCGGCGCCAGCCAGTCGATGGGGTGGCCGTCGCTGAGGGTCTGCCAGGACAGCGCGATGAACACACCAATGAAGACGATCTGCGCGCCCACGATCAGATTGCTGGTCTTGGCCACCGAGCTGATACCAACCACGTTGAGCACGGTCACCAAGGTGATGCAGGCGAGTACGAACGCCCAGGCCGGCACCGCTGGAAAGGCGATATTCAGGAACAGGCCGATGAGCAGGTAGTTGATCATCGGCAGAAACAGATAGTCGAGCAGCAGCGACCAGCCCGCCAGAAAGCCTACGTTCTGGCCAAAAGCCATGTGGGTGTAGGAGTACGCCGAACCCGCGACCGGGAAGCGTTTGACCATAAAGCTGTAGGACGCGGCTGTGAACAGCATGGCCATCAGCGTGATCAGATAGGCGGTTGCCGTACGGCCACCGGTTAGCTCGGTGACGATGCCGTAGGTAGTGAAAATGGTCAGTGGGACCATGTACACCAGGCCAAAGAACACCAGGGCAGGGAGGCCCAGAACACGACGCAGTTGGGGCGGGGCGGAGCTTGATGGGTGGGTCATCGGGCGATCCAGACATTTTTGTAGTTGTGCTGTGATCGATCTTTATCCACAAAAGGGGTGTGTGACAAGAAGTATCAGGGGCCGAATAGACGCCGGACTCTCATTGGCAGGGTGTCCAAGCGTCCAATGCGCCTATCGCCTGGATGCCCCGCGCACCGTCATGACCCCGCAGGACCCAGCATGCCGGCGCCATAGCCATTACAGGCAACAACGTCCCTCATTCCCAACGCAACTGCTCGATCCGTTCATCCTTTTCCAGCCACAGCTGGTTTACCCACGCCTGTACTGCCTGGCGGAAAACAGGATCGCTCTCGTAGTCGCCGGCCCACAACGCTGGGTCGAGCTCACGCACCTGAATGTCGATAATTACCCGGCTGACACTGCCATTGAGCAAGTCCCAGAAACCTGGCGCCTTGTCGCCGGGGTAGACGATGGTGACGTCCAGCAATGCATCGAGCTGCTCACCCAGCGCTGCGAGTACGAACGCCACGCCTCCGGCCTTGGGCTTTAACAGATGGCGGTAGGGTGATTGCTGCTCCTGGCGCTTGGCCTCGGTGAAGCGGGTGCCCTCCAGGTAATTGACCACGGTCACCGGTTGGCGCTTGAACAGCTCGCAGGCAGCCTTGGTGATTTCCAGATCCTTGCCCTTGAGCTCGGGGTGCTTCTCCAGAAAGGCTTTGCTGTAGCGTTTCATGAAGGGATAGTCCAGCCCCCACCATGCCAGGCCCAGCAGCGGCACCCAGATCAATTCCTTTTTCAGGAAGAACTTGAAGAAGGGTGTGCGCCGGTTGAGGCTCTCGATCAAGGCGGGAATGTCCACCCAGCTCTGATGATTGCTGATCGCAAGGTACGAGGTGTCACGGCGCAGGTTTTCGATGCCGCGAATGTCCCATTGGGTGGGGGTGCACAAGGCAAAGATGGCTTTGTCGATTTCCGACCAGGTTTCGGCCACCCACATTACAGCCCCTGATGCATGGTCTCGCCCACGACCAGGTAGCACCAGTTTGAACAAGGCGAACACCAGCAGGGGCCCGATCAACACCAAGGTATTGAGCAGCAGCAAGGTGGCTGTAAGTATGCCGGTCAGCACGCGACGCATAAGGAGACTCTTTCTGTCAGAACCATAACGATCGGCAATGATAAGCAGGGTTGCGAACTACGCCAAACCTCCAATGCCCGGCGGCACGGACAAATGTTTCACATTATGTTGGTTAGGCTTTGGACCGCGAACCTGGGCTGCCTGTGCGGTCTAACCCGTAAATCGATCAAGGAAGCTTGCTTGTGAAATCACTGTTTGCCGTGCTGACCCTGTTGACGCTACCGGTGATGGCCGCCGAGCCTACGCTGTACGGGCGTTACGAGAATATCGCGCTGCCGGAGATTGGCCAGACGCTCAAGGCCAAGATGGATACTGGCGCCTATACGGCGTCACTGTCTGCCAAGGACATCGAGCTGTTCACCCGCGATGGGCAGGAGTGGGTACGTTTCCGTTTGGCAACCAAGGATGCCGACGACAAGGTTTACGAGCACCAGGTCTCGCGCATCAGCAAGATCAAGGGCCGTGCCGATGATGAGGATGAGGGCGATGCACCCGAGAGCGCCAAGCGGCCAGTGGTGGACCTGGAACTGTGCCTGGGAGACGTGAAGCGAACCGTGGAGGTCAACCTGGTGGATCGCAGCAACTTCAATTACCCACTGTTGGTGGGTGCCAAGGCGTTGCGCGAGTTCAAAGGCGCGGTGAACCCTGCCAAACGATTTACCGCTGGCAAGCCTGACTGCTGATTATCGTTGCATGAACGGGCGCATCGCCGCTGACGCACGCCTGCAGGGGCGCCGGATCGCTTCTACACGAGCCGGCTTGACGGCAATAGCCTTCTGTTCAGGCATCGGGTGCGGTGGCGACCATTGACGGCCGTGTGCTCACCTCGGCGTACCAGGCCGCCAGCCCAGGCTGGCGCTCACGCCAGCCAAACGCTGGCTGACGCAAGTCCAGGTACCCCAATGCGCAAGCCACGCCGATTGCTGCCAAATCGAATCCTGACATCAGCTCCGCCAGGTGGGCCTGTTCGAGGTTGGCCAGGCTGCGGCGGATCTTGTCCCCCTGCGCCTCCAACCACCCATCCCAACGTTTCTCGACGGGTCGCACGAACGTTTCGTAGCGGCTCGAGACGGCTGCATCCAGAATGGCATCCGCCTGGGAGGCCAGCGTCATGCGCCGCCAGCGAGCCGAGCCTTCCCGGGGCAGCAGTGGCCACCCCACATGTTGCTGATCCAGGTACTCGCAGATCACCCGGCTGTCATGCAGCACGGTTCCGTCGGCCAGGCGCAGCGCCGGAATCTTGCCGATGGGATTGCCGGCGTTGAGCTGCTCGTCACCGTTGACTGGGCTGATGTTCACAGGCTGCAGTGCCACTCGGTCCAATTGGCCGGTTTCGTGCAATACCACCATGACCTTGCGCACGAATGGCGACAGGGGCGAGTGGAACAGGGTCATGGTGCTCATGCTCAATTCCCTTGCAAGCTGGCCGGCATGCACACGCCCGTCCCGCCGATACCGCAATAGCCGTCCGGGTTCTTGGCCAGGTATTGCTGGTGGTAGGCCTCGGCGAAGTACACAGTGGGTGCTTTGTCGATTTCGGTGGTGATCTGACCGAAGCCAGCCTTGTCCAGCTCGGCCTGGAAGGCCTCGCGGCTGGCCTGGGCCTGCTCGAGCTGCTCTGGGCTCGTGCAGTAGATGGCCGAGCGGTACTGCGTGCCGACATCGTTGCCCTGGCGCATGCCCTGGGTCGGGTTGTGCAGTTCCCAGAACATGGCCAGCAGTTCACCGTAGCTCACTTTGCTCTTGTCGAAGACCACCAGCACAACTTCGGTGTGCCCGGTCAGGCCTGAGCAGACCTCTTCGTAGGTAGGGTTCGGAGTAAAGCCGCCGGCATAACCCACGACGGTACTGACCACACCCTCACGCTGCCAGAATCGACGCTCTGCGCCCCAGAAACACCCCAGGCCGAAAATGGCGAAATCCACATCTTCGAAGAATGGCCCGAGCAGCGGCGTTTCCTCGAACACGTAGTGGAACTCGGGCAGGCTCATCGGCGTTTCGCGGCCAGGCAGAGCCTGCTCCGCAGTGGGCATGACGTTTTTGTTCACCAGTATTTCCGAACGCAGGACCATGGCCGTTCCTCTGTGTCTATTCAGTTGGATAGCTTCAGGGCCATCGCCGACAAGTCCGCTCCCGATCACATGACCTGCGTGATCCTGGTGGGGACGGGCCTGCTCGCGATGTAGCCCGAATGGTTTCTAGTGTGCCCGAGGTTTGCGCCGCTGTCAGGCGGCTGGACCTCGCGGATAGCGTTGCAGGCGCTCTGCCAGCTCTCGCCCCGGAATAGGTCGGTCAAACAGATAGCCCTGCCCGATGTCACACCGGTGTCGACGCAGGAAACCCAGCTGCGCAGGGGTTTCAATGCCTTCGGCTACCACCTTCAGCTTGAGGTTGTGGGCCATGGCGATCACCGCCGAGGTGATTTCCATGTCGTCCTGGTTGTCGGGGATGTCCTTGATGAAGCTGCGGTCGATCTTGAGGATGTCGATCGGGAATTTCTTCAGGTAGCTGAGCGAGGAATAACCGGTGCCGAAGTCATCCATGGCCAGGGTCAGGCCCAAGGCTTTGAGCTCGTCGAGTTGCCGATGGGTGTCCTCACTGGCTTCGAGCAGCAACCCTTCGGTCAGCTCCAGCTCCAGTTGGTGCGCAGGCAAGCCTTCTTCCCTGATGATGCTGCTGATCGAGGCGACCAGATCAGGGTCGGAAAACTGCTTGGGCGACAGGTTGATCGCGACGTGCAGATTGCCAAGCCCTGCTGCACGCAGTTCGTTGCTCATGCGGCACGATTGGCGCACAACCCATTTGCCAATGGGGATGATCAAACCGGTTTCTTCGGCCACGCTGATGAACTGGTCAGGCCGGATCATGCCCCGCTCGGGATGGTTCCAGCGCAACAGTGCCTCCAGGCCCAGCAGCCGGCCGCTGCGCAGGCACAGCTTGGGCTGATAGAACACGTCCAGCTCGTTCTGGGTCAATGCGCGGCGCAGGTTGTTTTCGACGAACAGTTTGTAGCTGGCCTCGGCGTTGAGGACCTCGGTGAACACCTGCACCTGGTGTTTGCCGTTGGCCTTGGCCTTGTGCAGCGCCAACCCGGCATTCTTCATCAGGCTGGTGGGGTCGGCACCATGCTGGGGAGCGCTGGCTAGGCCCACCGATGCTGTGACATTGATCAGTTGGTTATCGACGAACATCGGCTTGTCGAGGGTGCGCAACAATTGCTGGGCAACCCCCTGGCCAGCCTCCAGGCTGGTGTCGTCGAGCAACACGGCGAATTCGTTGCTGGCAAAACGGGCCAGGATACCGCCGGCATGCAGGCTGTTGCGCAGGCGCCTGGCCAGGCTGATAAGCAATTTGTCGCCCGTGTGATGGCCGAGACTGTCGTTGATGCGCTTGAAATTGTCGATGTCCACCAGCAGCAGGCACATCGGATTCTGCACATCCCGGGCGAAGCATTCGTCCAGGCTGCGGATGAACGCCGGACGGTTGCCCAGGTTGGTCAGGTTGTCGGTGTAGGCCAGCCGCTCGATGCGCTGCTGGGCCAGCTTGCTCTGAGTGACGTCTTCGTAGATGCCGATGTAGTGGGTCAGCTCGCGGTTGTCACCATACACCTTGGAGATCGACAGCTGCCCCCAGTAGGGTTCCAGGTTCTTGCGCCGGCTCTTGAATTCACCCTGCCAGCTATTACCCATGGCCAGGCTCGAAGGCGAGTCGAACAGCAGCTCGTTGAGGTTCTCAAGGGCGGGCAGTTCACCCAGGTGACGTCCTTGCACTTCCTCGGTGCTGTATTGGGTGATGGCGGTGAAGCTCGGGTTCACATACTCGACCTGCCCATCCCGGTTCACCAGCAGGAAGGCGCTGGCGCTCTGCTCCACGGCGCGTTGGAACAGGTGCAGCGCACTGGCCGCCGCGCGGCGGTTGTGATTGGTAATGACCTGGGCGAACTGGTCGGCCAGCTCGCCGGCAAAGGCGATCTCATCGGACTGCCAGGCCCGTGGCTGGCCGGCCTGTTCCAGGCACAACACGCCCACCACCTGGCCATCGACGCGAATGCTGGCATCGAGCATGGCCTTGTTGCCAGGCCCCAGGCTCTGCATCAACGCACGTGTACGGGGATCGTGCCCAGCGTTGTGCGCATCGATCGCACGGCTGGCATGCAGGGCCTCGAGGTAATCCGGGAAATGGCTGGCGTCGATTGCCTGGGGTTGCCGGTGCGCTTGCACATCGCTGTACCAGGCGGTGATCGGCTCAAGCCGATGGCCTTCCAGGTGCCAGATACCGGCGCAGTCGATCTTGTAGATCTCACAGGCGCTACGGGTGATCAGTTCGGCGGCTTCGAGCAACGAGTTCTCGGCGCTGTAGCGTTGACGGGCCAGGCGCAGGATCAGGTCTTGCTGGCTGCGTACGCGCTCCAGGTGCTCGAGCTGCTCACGTTGGGCACGCTGGTTCAGTTGCAGGGCCAGTTGCAGGCGGTTGTTGCGTGACTCCAGGTCGCTGGCGGTCTCGCCCGTGTCTTCCGGGTGATCGTCCAGTACGCTCAGGTAGCCGCACAGCAACTGCCGGGCGTGCTGTTTGAAGGCTTCGCCGACCTCCAGCATGCGCACGGAAGCGCCTGGCGTGTGCAGGGTGTAGCGCACGCGGTAGTAGCCGCGTTGCGACAGTTGCAGCTGGATGTCGTCATGCAGCCGGTAGCGGGCCTCAGGTTCCATGAGGCTGGCGTAAGGGGCATCGACCAGCGCGCAGAGGTCACTGGCATGAACGCCGAACTGGCGCTCGCAGGCCGGGTCCAGGTAGAGCAACGACCAACTGGCTTCATTGAGCCTTTCGAAGCGCAGCATGCCCAACCGCGAGGGCACGGGTAACTGCGTGACGACCTCGCCCGTCACACGGTTGCCAGCATCGGGTTGGCTTTTCATCGAAAACTCGCTTGAAGAGGGAACGCGCGCGTTGGACCGCGTCGAATCTGGCAAGGTTGCATCATGTCCCTATAGCTGGCAAGCGGCCATGTACGAAGCTGTAACAAGGATATCGGCCGAGGGTACGGACTCTGTAGGACGGCTGTTCAGAGCGGCTGTGCAACGATGATCGGCAACGCCGACGCGCACCGGGGCCATCATGTCCCCGCACAGCGCCCACTTTGCGCCAGGCAAAAAAAGCCCCGTCAATCGACGGGGTTGAGGTACGAGCGTGGCAGCTCGAAAAAGAGACTGCCCCTCACCGGGAGGGGCAGTGCGCTGCCTTACAGCAGCATGGTGCGGATATCGCCCAGCACATCGCCCAGACGCTTGGTGAAGCGCGCAGCGGCAGCGCCGTTGATCACACGGTGATCGTACGACAGCGACAGCGGCAGCATCAGCTTGGGCTGGAAGGCCTTGCCGTCCCAGACAGGCTGCATGGTCGCCTTGGAGACGCCCAGGATGGCCACCTCAGGGGCGTTGACGATCGGCGTGAAGCCGGTGCCGCCAATATGGCCGAGGCTGGAGATGGTGAAGCAGGCGCCCTGCATCTCGTCCGCCGAGAGCTTCTTGGTACGCGCCTTCTCGGCCAGTGCAGCCGCTTCGGCAGCCAGCTGCAGTAGGCTCTTCTGGTCGACGTTCTTGATCACCGGTACCAGCAGGCCGTCGGGCGTGTCCACGGCAAAGCCGATGTGCACGTATTTCTTGCGGATGACCGCTTTGCCGCTTGGTGCCAGCGAGCTGTTGAAGTCTGGCAGTTCCTTGAGCAGGAAGGCGCAGGCCTTGAGCAACAGCGGCAGGACGGTCAGCTTGACGCCGGCCTTTTCTGCGACGGCTTTCTGGGCCACGCGGAAGGCTTCGAGCTCGGTGATGTCAGCCGAATCGAACTGGGTGACGTGAGGCACGTTCAGCCAGCTGCGGTGCAGGTTGGCAGCACCGACCTGCATCAGGCGGGTCATGGCCACTTCTTCGACTTCACCGAACTTGCTGAAATCGACCACCGGAATCGGCGGAATGCCAGCGCCGCCGGTTGCACCGGCAGCTGCCGGCGCTTCCTTGGCCTTCTGCATCATGGCCTTGACGTAAACCTGCACGTCTTCTTTCAGGATGCGGCCATGTGGGCCGGTCGCTGCCACGGCGCCGAGCTCTACGCCAAATTCACGGGCCAGCTGACGCACGGCTGGGCCGGCGTGCACCTTGGCGTTGTTGCCGGCAGCCGGGGCGGTTGCGGCTGGCGCAGGGGTAGCGGCAGCCGGGGCAGCAGCAGGGGCAGCGGCGGCGGGTTCGGCCTCGGCCTCGGCCTTGGCCGGTGCAGCGGCGGCCGGAGCCTGCGCTGCGGCAGGCGCTGCACCTGCGATTTCAAGCTTGAGGATCAGGTCGCCTGTGCCCACTTCGTCGTCAAGCTTGGCAATGACTTCCTTGACCACGCCAGCAGCAGGCGACGGGATTTCCATGGAGGCCTTGTCGGACTCCAGGGTGATCAGCGATTGATCGGCTTCGACGGTATCGCCTGCCTTGACCAGCACTTCGATGATCTTGGCCTTGCCCGACGAGCCAATGTCCGGCACGTGGATGTCCTGCACGCTGGCAGCAGCCGGGGCGGCAGCAGGCGCTGGCGCTGCTTGGGCAGCAGGCGCCGGTGCGGCCGCTTCAGCCTGTGCGGGCTTCTGCTCGGCGGCAGGTGCCTCAGGGGCCGCATCAGCGGCTCCCTCGGCTTCCAGAACCAGGAGCTCGTCGCCTTCTTTCAGGCGATCGCCCAGCTTGACCTTCAGTTCCTTGACGATACCGGCCTTGGGCGCCGGAATCTCCATGGAGGCCTTGTCGGACTCCAGGGTCAGCAGGCTTTGATCAGCCTCGATACGATCACCGACCTTGACGAACAGCTCGATGATTTCACCTTCACCGCTGCCGATGTCAGGTACGCGAATGAGTTCGCTCACTTAAAAATACTCCTCAGCAGTCCAATGGGTTGCGCTTGTCCGGGTCGATGCCGAACTTGACGATGGCGTCAGCCACAACCTTGGGTTCGATCTCGCCACGGTCAGCCAGCGCTTCCAGGGCAGCCAGTACCACGAAGTGACGGTCTACTTCGAAGAAGTGACGCAGCTTCTTGCGGCTGTCGCTGCGACCGTAACCGTCGGTACCCAGGACCTTGAACTCTTTGCTCGGCACCCACTGGCGGATCTGCTCGGCGAACAGCTTCATGTAGTCGGTGGACGCGATGACCGGCCCCTTGCGGCCGCTCAGGCACTGCTCGACGTAGGTCTGCTGTGGCTTCTGGCCAGGCTTGAGACGGTTGGCACGTTCCACGGCCAGGCCGTCGCGACGCAGTTCGTTGAAGCTGGTGACGCTCCACACGTCGGCCCCGACGTTGAACTCTTCACGCAGAATCTTCGCCGCTTCGCGCACTTCGCGCAGGATGGTGCCCGAACCCATCAGCTGCACGTGGTGTGCGGCTTCGCGGGTGTCTTCTTCAAGCAGGTACATGCCCTTGATGATGCCTTCCTCGGCACCGGCCGGAATGGCAGGCTGCTGGTAGGACTCGTTCATCACGGTGATGTAGTAGAAGATGTCCTGTTGCTCTTCGGTCATCTTCTTCATGCCGTCCTGGATGATCACCGCCAGCTCGTAGCCGTAGGTTGGATCATAGGTGCGGCAGTTCGGGATGGTACCGGCCATCATGTGGCTGTGACCGTCCTCGTGCTGCAGGCCTTCGCCGTTGAGTGTGGTACGGCCGGCGGTGCCGCCGATCAGGAAGCCACGGGTGCGGCTGTCGCCAGCGGCCCAGGCCAGGTCGCCGATACGCTGGAAGCCGAACATCGAGTAGAAGATGTAGAACGGCAGCATCGGTTGGTTGTGGCAGCTGTACGAAGTACCGGCAGCGATGAACGACGACATGGCGCCGGCTTCGTTGATGCCTTCCTCGAGGATCTGGCCTTTCTTGTCCTCGCGGTAGAACATCACCTGGTCCTTGTCGACCGGCTCGTAGAGCTGACCCACCGACGAGTAGATGCCCAACTGGCGGAACATGCCTTCCATGCCGAAGGTGCGGGCTTCGTCAGGGATGATGGGCACGATGCGCTGACCGATTTCCTTGTCCTTGACCAACTGCGCCAGGATGCGCACGAAGGCCATGGTGGTGGAAATTTCACGGTCGCCCGAGCCGTCCAGGATCGCCTTGAGGGTTTCCAGAGGCGGGGTCGGCACGCTGAAGCTCTTGGCGCGGCGCTGAGGCACGAAGCCGCCCAGGGCCGCACGACGCTCGGCCAGGTAACGGGCCTCGGCAGAACCTTCTTCGGGCTTGTAGAACGGCAGGTTCTCCAAGTCCGCATCCTTGACAGGGATATCGAAGCGGTCACGGAAGTGACGCAGGCTGTCGACATCGACCTTCTTGGTGTTGTGCGCGGTGTTCTTGGCTTCGCCGGCACCGGTACCGTAACCCTTGATGGTCTTGGCCAGGATGACGGTAGGCTGGTCCTTGTGGTTGACCGCCTGGTGGTAGGCTGCATAGACCTTGTACGGGTCATGGCCGCCGC
>Ga0308161_1005043_pt1 | contig 11783 bp, 10 predicted proteins | sample PhyFR2_FD_201034 | JGI IMG/M metagenome (GOLD analysis project Ga0308161, IMG submission 201034) | Phyllosphere microbial communities from UC Gill Tract Community Farm, Albany, California, United States - DLSLF.R2 | ecosystem: Host-associated > Plants > Phyllosphere > Unclassified | place: USA...
TCAGGGATGCAGGGCGTGGCGGGCGGTGGCGCGGACGGCGTCGGTGACGGCCTCGAGGAGGGGCGAGGCGAGGGTCCAGCGCTGCCAGAAGAGCGGCACGTCGACCGGGTCGCCGGCGGCCAGTTCGACCAGACGGCCGGCATCGAGTTCGGGGCCGGCCTGCGCCTCGGGCAGCATGCCCCAGCCGAGGCCGAGCACGACGGCCCGGGCGAAGTCGGCCGAGGCGGGCACGTGGTGCCGGGGCGCGAGCGGCTCGTGACCGGTGAGCCGGCGCGCGAAGTCGTGCTGCAGGTCGTCGGCGCGGTCGAAGACCACCATCGGGGCACGATCGAGCCTTCCGTGGTCCAGGCCCCCGCGCTCGGCGGTTCCCCCCGCGCTCGGTCGGGCGCCCAGCCACCGTTCGACGAACCCCGGACTGGCGACCGCGCGGTAGCGCATGACGCCGAGCGGCTCCGAGCTGCAGCCCTGCACGGGCTCCCGGGTCGCGGTGACGGCGGCGAGCACGTCCCCCGATCGCAACAGCTCGGCCGTGTGCTGTTGGTCGGCCCGGCGCAGGTCGAACACCACGGGCACCGTGGGCGGGACGGCGGCCAGCGCGTCGAGGAACCAGGTCGCCGTCGAGTCGGCGTTGACGGCGATGGGGAGGGTTGTGGGGACGGGGTCGTCACCGTCGTCCCCTCCGTCGGGTCGGCCGGCGCCGAGCCGGGCCAGCGCGTCCGACGTGAGCAGGTCGACCTGGCGGGCGTGACGCAGCAACACGTCACCGGCCTCGGTCGTGGTGACCGGTGTCGTGCGTCGCAGCAGCACCTGCCCGGCCGCTCGTTCGAGCTGCTTAATGCGCTGCGACACCGCGGACTGCGTGACGTGCAGGCGTCTCGCCGCCGCCTCGAACGTGCCCTCGTCGACGACGGTGCGGAGGGTGTCGAGCTGGTCGAGCGCGAAACGGGCCATGAGTCGAGCTTATGCAGCATTACGAACATGAGTTGGCGTGATGACCTGGCGCGCCCTTAGCGTGTCGCCATGACCTTCGCGACCGTGCTGCCCGCCGCCCTCTTCGGTTTCGGCACGAGCCTCGCCCTGATCGTCGCCATCGGTGCCCAGAACGCCTACGTGCTGCGCGTCGGGCTCCAGGCCGTGACCCGCGTCGTCGTGCCGGTCGTGGTGGTCTGCGCGGTGAGCGACGCCGTGCTGATCAGTGCCGGGGTGGCCGGGGTCGGCGCGCTCGTCGAGGCCGCGCCGCAGGCGGTCGTCGTCGTGCAGATCGTCGGGGCAGGGTTCCTGCTGGTCTACGGCGCCTTCGCCGCGGAGCGCGCGATCCGGCCCGTCGGCGCGCTCACGGTCGAGGCCGGAGCGCCGCCCGCCCGGGTCGTCCCGGCCGTCCTGGGCGCCCTCGCCTTCACCTGGCTGAACCCGCACACCTACCTCGACACGATCGTGTTCCTCGGCTCGGTGGCGAACCACCAGCCGCCCGAGCTGCGGTGGTGGTTCGCGGGCGGGGCCGTCACGGGCAGTCTCGTGTGGTTCTCGGCGCTGGGATTCGGCGCGCGCCTCCTGCGTCCCCTGTTCGCGAAGCCGGTCGCGTGGCGGGTGCTCGACGCGGTGATCGCCGTCGTGATGGTCGCCCTCGGGCTGCGGCTGCTCTTCGGGCTCTGACGGCCGGCCGCCCCTCGAGGGGTCGGGACCGGCCGCTCGGTTCCGCAGGGGAGCGGTACGTCGTGACGCCTCGCCGCCGGTAGGGTCGCCGCATGGTCAGCTTCGCCGACAAGCCCGTGCTCGACGTGACGGTCGAGCAGTGGCGCGAGTACCTCGAGGGCGACCCCGACGTGGGTGGGGTGCGACTGACGCTCCGCAAGGTGCGGTCGACGAAGCCCGGCATGACCTGGTCGGAGGCCCACGACGTCGCCCTCTGCCACGGCTGGATCGACGGCCAGACCAGCCGACTCGACGACGACTTCACGCTCACGGCGTTCCAACCGAGGCGCAAGGACAGCCCCTGGTCCCAGGTGAACCGCGAACACGTCGCACGCCTGACCGCCGAGGGTCGGATGACCCCCGCGGGTCAGGCCGAGGTCGACCGGGCGAAGGCCGACGGCCGCTGGGACGCCGCCTACCGCCAGAAGGACGCCGTGCCTCCTGACGACCTGCAGGGAGCCCTCGACGCCGACCCGGTGGCGGCGGCGCACTTCGCGACGATGACGAAGACCGAGCGGTTCCGGGTGTACTTCCGGCTGGCCGCGCTGAAGCGGCCCGAGACCCGGGCGGCCCGCATCCGCGACGTGGTCGCGGCGGCCGCCCGCGGCGAGCAGCACTACCGCTGAGTCGCCCGCAGGAGGCGCGGGTCGCGTCATGGGCGCACCCCGCCACGATATAAACACACCGCCACGCAAACTCATGGCGGTTCGTTTACATCGTGGCGGGGTGGCGGGGTGGCGGGACGTGACGGTGCGGCGGCGGCGCGACATGCCGCCCGCAGGAGGCGCGGGTCGCGTCAGCGGCGCGAGCGCTGCTTCCAGAAGCGGCCGGCGAGGCGCGCCAGACCGACCAGCGCGACCGACAGCACGGCGAGTGCGACGAGCAGCACGACCATGTAGAGCGCCACGGGGCCGTAGCCGCCCAGCGCCTCCGGGTCATAGAAGGGATAGGGGTAGAACGACGTGACGGCGCCGCGGACGAGCGAGTACACGCTGTAGAGGACGGGCACGACGAGGCCGAGGCCCGCAGCGGCCCAGGGCAGGCGACGGCCGACGGGCAGCACGAGCCAGTCGACCAGCACGGCGACGGGCATCACCATGTGCACGACGACGTTGACCCAGGGCAGCACGCCGCCGGCCACCTCGGTCAGCAGCAGGTTGAAGACGAGGCCGACGAACACCATGTTCACGACCGCGATCAGCCGGACCACGTCCCAGGCCCGGCTGCCGGGACGACGGAGCAGGGTGCGGACGCCGCCGACGGTGAAGACCACGACCGCGAACAGGTTGCTCAGGTTCGTGAAGAACGAGAAGAAGTTGACGACGCCGTAGTCGTTCTCGAGGGTGTCGGCGAACTGGGCGGAGACGGCCACGAGGGCGAGCGCGGCGAAGACGAACCGGTACGGGACCATGAGCTGAGCGCGCGTCATGTGCTCACCCTAGTGAGGCGGAGCCGACCCGAAGCCGCTCACGAGGTCTTCGGGGCCGGACGCCGGCGTCCGGGTCAGGCCTGCTCGATCTTCTCGATCAGGGTCGCCTTGGTGTGACGCGACACGTTCGTGATGCCCTTGGTGCGGGCGAGGGCGCGCAGCGCGACGAGGGTCTGCGCGTGCAGGTCGACGTGGGCGTCGTGACCGTCGGACAGCTGGACGGTGGTCTCGTCGACCTCGGGCAGGGGCGGCGTGTAGATGGAGCGCGGCTCGGCCGGGGTGGCGGACGACGTGCTCGACGACGAACCGCTCGACGACGAACCTTTCGAGCCCTGCACGGCACCCTTGGCCGTCTTCTTGGCGTCCTTCAAGCCGGACGTGGCGTCGTCGAGGGCGTTCTCGAGCGGCTTCACCGACGGGCGGCTCTTCTTGGCGAGCTTCTTGGCGCGACGCTTGGCCTCGGCGACCGCGGCGCGGGCATCGGTGACGGCGTCCTCGGCCTTGTCGTAGGCCTTGGCGGCGGATTTCTTGAGCTTCTTCTGGTCGGCCACGGGATCGGCCCCTCTCTCGAACGTGCGGAAATCGTGCCTGTGAGCGTGGCACGCCCACCTGGGACGGCTGTCAGTCGACCGGCGTCGTCTTGCCGCTCGCGATGCGGTCCCGCTCGGCACGGAGCGACTCGATCGTCTCGGGATCGAGGAAGTCCACGAACGGGTTCGGCTGCCCCGTGCGGGCGGCCACCACCTCGGTGTAGGCGGCCGAGGCGCGGCGCACCTTCGCAGTGGCGCGACCGAGCCTTTTGGACGACGACGACTTCGCCGTGACGACCTCGGCGTGGTGCTCGAGGGCCTCGACGAGTTCGGCGAGTGCGGTGGGGATCTTCTTGGCCATGCGGGGGCCTCTCGGGTGAGGGAAACGGGTGGAGGGGCGTCCCGGACCGGTCGGGAGGGTGACGGACGCCGACCGGATCATCACCCCACCCGGAGAACGGCAGGTGAACGGACCCGCGGCGCGGGTGCGGACGCGGCTAGGCTCGCCTGCCGTGACGGGCGCGCGGGTGTGGCTGGTCGACCTCGACCTCGACCTCGGCCTCGGCCGAGAAGGCGACGCCGGGGCGCCTCCGGCGAGCGAGGTCTGCGACGGGCACGAACGGGCCCGCGCGGCGGCCCTCGTGGACGCGACCGACGCGCGTCGGTACCTGGCCTCGCATCGTGCGCTGCGCCTCCTGCTCTCGTCCGTGACCGGCCGGGAGGCCGGGTCGATCGAGTTCGGACGCGAGGCCTGTCGCTCGTGCGGTGGTCCGCACGGTCGGCCGGTGCCGGTGCCGTCGGACGACCTGCACGTGAGCCTCAGCCGGAGCGGTCGTTGGGCCGCCGTGGCGGTGCGGGCCGGGGCGCCCGTCGGCGTCGACGTCGAAGGGGCCCGTCCGGCCGGTGCGCTCGAGCACCTCCGGCCCGACGTGAGCCCCGAGGACGTCGACGTGGACGTGCTGCGCGCCTGGGTGCGGAAGGAGGCGCTGCTCAAGTCGACGGGGGAGGGGCTGACCACCGCGATGTCGGCGCTCCGTCTGGGGCCCGGGCCCGGGGGCACGACCACGGACGGTCGACGCGGACTGGTCCACGACCGGCGCTCGGCGACCGGGGTCCTCCTCGCCGTCGCCGGTCCGGCCCTGGACGCGGTCGAGTTCACCGACGTGACACCTGGGGTCCCTACCGTGCGGCCGTGAGCCAGACACTGCCCGGCGTGATCGCCGGTTCGCCCGCGGCCCCCGCACCCCGGACGCTCGTCGACGTCCTGCGGGCCACGGCGCTCGAGCACCCGGACGCCTCGGCCCTCGAGGACGAGCGGGGTGCGTGGAGCTACGCGGAACTCGTCGTCCGCGTCGGAGCCGCTTCGCGCGCGCTCGCCGACGCCGGGGTGCGCCGCGGCGACCGGGTGGGCGTGCGCATGCCCTCGGGCGACTCGTCGCTCTACCTGACGATCCTCGCCGTCCTGGCCGCCGGGGCCGCCTACGTGCCGGTCGACGCCGACGACCCCGACGAGCGGGCCGCCCTGGTCTTCGGCGAGGCCGGTGTCGTGGGCATCGTCTCGGCGGGGGGACGCTTCACCCCGCGTGACGCCGACCGACCCGACAGCCTCGTGCTCGCCGCACCGGCCGGGCACGTCAGCGGGCGGGGCACGGCGCTCGCCGACGACGACCGGTCGCCGACCCCGGACGACGACGCCTGGGTGATCTTCACCTCGGGCTCGACCGGCACGCCGAAGGGCGTCGCCGCGAGTCATCGCTCGGCGGCCGCCCTGGCCGACGCCGAGGCGAGGATGTTCCTGTCGTCGCCCGGGCTCGATCCGCTCGGACCGGGCGACCGGGTGCTGGCCGGACTGTCGGTCGCGTTCGACGCCTCGTGCGAGGAGATGTGGCTGGCCTGGCGCAGTGGCGCCTGCCTGGTGCCGGCCCCTCGCAGCCTCGTCCGGTCGGGTGCCGATCTCGGGCCGTGGCTCGTCACCCACGGCATCACCGTCGTCTCGACCGTGCCGACCCTCGCGGCCCTCTGGCCGGACGAGGCCCTCGAGAGCGTCCGGCTGCTGATCTTCGGCGGAGAAGCGCTCCCGCCCGAGATCGTCGACCGGGTCGTCGGCGACGACCGCGAGGTGTGGAACACCTACGGGCCGACCGAGTCGACCGTGGTGGCCACCGGGGCGCTGGTGCGTGCCGGAGAGACGGTGAGGATCGGTCTGCCGCTCGACGGGTGGGACGTGGCCGTCGTCGACGCCGAGGGCGACCCGGTCGCGGAGGGCGAGGTGGGCGAGCTGATCATCGGCGGCGTCGGCCTGGCCCGCTACCTCGACCCCGCCAAGGACGCGGAGAAGTACGCCCCGCACGAGCAGCTCGGTTGGCAGCGCGCCTATCGCAGCGGTGACCTGGTGCGGTTCGACCGGGCCGGACTCGTGTTCCAGGGGCGGGCCGACGACCAGGTCAAGGTCGGCGGGCGCCGGATCGAGCTCGGGGAGATCGAGACCGCGCTGCAGGCCCTGCCCGGGGTCGGCGGCGCCGCCGCGGCGGTGCGGACGACGGCGGCCGGCAACCAGGTGCTCGTCGGCTACCTCGCGGTCGCGTCCGCCGAGACCTTCGACCGAGGCGCCGCCCTCGCCCGCCTCCGGGACGGACTGCCGGCCGCGCTGGTGCCGCTGCTGGCGCTGGTCACCGGCGACCTGCCGACGAAGACGTCGGGCAAGATCGACCGCGACGCGCTGCCCTGGCCGTTGGTCGACTCGTCGACCGGTGGCGACGGGAGAGGTGGCCGGCCCGACGGTGCCGGTTCGATGACCCCGGTCGAGCAGCTCGTCGCCGACCGCTGGCGCGAGGTCCTCGGCGTGCCCGTCCCGGACGCCGACGCGAACTTCTTCGACCTGGGCGGGGGATCGCTGGCCGCCGCCCAGCTCGTGGCCCGGCTGCGCGAGCTCGACCCCGAGTTCACCGTCGCCGAGATCTACTCGCACCCCCGGCTCGGCGCGCTGGCCGAGGCGCTGACGGTGGCGGACGTCGACGACGAGGCCCCGCCGGCCGTGTTCCACCGGTCGGTGCCGACCCCGCGCCGCACCCAATGGCTACAGACCCTGCTCGGGGTGCCCCTCCTCGTGCTGTCGGGTGCGCGCTGGCTGACCTACGCCCTGACCGCGAGCACCGTGCTGCGCTGGTGGAGCGGGTTCGACGCCCTGCCGGCGGTCGACGGCGGGCTGCTCGTCGTCGCCATCCTCGTGTTCGCGACCCCGCCGGGACGCATGGCGATCTCGGTGCTGGCCTCGCGCCTCCTCCTCCGGGGGGTCGAGGCGGGCGATCATCCGCGCGGCGGCAGCGTGCACCTGAGGCTCTGGCTGGCCGAGCAGGTCGCGCACCAGATCGGGGCGGTCGGGCTCGCCGGCGCCCCGTGGATCAGTTACTACGCGCGGGCCCTCGGGGCTCGCATCGCACCCGACGTCGACCTGCACGCGCTGCCGCCCGTCACCGGCATGCTGCGCATCGGTCGCGGGGCGTCGGTCGAGCCCGAGGTCGACCTGGCCGGGCACTGGATCGACGGCGACGTCGTCCGCATAGGGGCGATCCGCATCGGTGCGGGCAGCACGATCGGCATGCGGAGCACCCTCCTGCCCGGCACCCGGATCGGCAAGGACGCCTCGATCGCGCCCGGGTCCGCGGTCTTCGGGCGGGTGCCCTCGGGTCAGCACTGGGCCGGTTCGCCGGCCGAACGCATCGGCCGCACTCGCGCCTGGTGGCCGGAGGACCGACCCCCGGCACCCACCCGGTGGTTCGTCGCCTACGGGGCGTCGGCCGTCGTCGTCGCGTTGCTGCCGGTGGCGTCGCTGAGCGCAGGAGGCGCGGTCGTCGCGCTCGGCGTGCGGGGTGCGGGTTCGCTGACGGACGCGTGGTGGCGGGCCCTCGCCCTCCTGGTGCCGGGCACGCTCGTGGCCGGGCTGGTGGCCGCCGTGCTGGTCGTCGCACTCACCCGGCTGTGGGCCCTCGGGGTGACCGAGGGCACCTTCGCGGTGCGGTCGAGGGTCGGTTGGCAGGTCTGGAGCACCGAACGCCTGCTCGACCTGTCGCGCACCCTGTTGTTCCCGCTCTACTCGAGCCTGTTCACGCCGGTCTGGCTGCGCCTGCTCGGGGCCGAGATCGGGCGGGACGTCGAGGCGTCGACCGTCCTGCTGCTGCCGTCGATGACGACCGTCCGCGACGGAGCCTTCCTGGCGGACGACACGCTCGTGGCGTCGTACGAGCTCGGCGGCGGCTGGCTGCGCGTGGCCCGGGCCGAGATCGGTCGGCGGGCGTTCCTGGGCAACTCGGGCATGACCGCCCCGGGCCACAAGGTGCCGAAGGACGGTCTGGTGGCCGTGCTCTCGTCGGCTCCGCGCAAGTCCAAGGCGGGGTCGTCGTGGCTCGGTTCACCCGCGGTGCGCCTGCGCCGCACGGTCGCCGTCGCCGACGAGACCCGCACCTTCCGCCCGGCCACGCACCTCCGGGTGGCCCGCATCGCGTGGGAGCTCAGCCGGGTCGTGCCCGTCGTCGTCACCTGCGGCATCGGCCTCGGCCTGGTCGTCGGACTGTGGGCGCTGGTCGACGCGATCGGGGTCGGCGCGACGGCCGCGGTCGGCGGCGTCGTGATGCTCGCCGTCGGGGCGGCGGCCGCCGGGGTCACGACGCTCGCCAAGTGGGCGCTCGTCGGGCGCATCCGGGCCGGCGAGCACCCGCTCTGGTCGTCGTTCGTCTGGCGCAGCGAGGTGTCCGACACCTTCACCGAGATGTGCGCGGCCCCCTGGTTCGCCCACGCGGCGGCCGGCACCCCGGCCCTCGTGTGGTGGCTGCGCTCGCTCGGGGCCTCGATCGGTCGCGGCGTGTGGACCGACAGCTACTGGTTGCCCGAGGCCGACCTGGTGCGACTCGACGACGCGTCGACGGTGAATCGAGGATGCGTCGTGCAGACCCACCTGTTCCATGATCGAATCATGAGCATGGACACCGTCACCCTGGCCGCGGGCTCGACCCTCGGACCCCACAGCGTCGTGCTGCCCGCGGCCCGTCTGGGCGAACACGCCACGGTCGGTCCCGCGTCGCTCGTCATGCGCGGCGAGGTCGTCCCCGTCGGCAGCCGGTGGAGCGGCAACCCGATCGGCCCGTGGCGGGACGTCACGTTCGCGGACTACCACGCCGTCTCGCAGTGACCGGTCCGGCGGCGACCCCGGACGGCTACACGCCCGAGAGCGGCAACACCGGGTACGGCGTGCGCTCGTACGACCTCGTGGTCGGGTACCGCGTGGCGACGAACCGACTGGACGGCGTGGCGACGCTGACGGTCGTGCCGACCGAGGCCGTCCGCACGCTCGTGTTCGACCTGCTCCGCCTCCGTGCCGCGAAGGTGCGGGTGGACGGGCGCAAGGCGCGTCACGCGCAGTCGGCGACGAAGCTCACGGTGACGCTGCCCGAGGAGACCGTGCCGGGTGAGCCGGTCGAGGTGGTCGTCGAGTACGCGGGCTCGCCCGCACCCCGCCGCACCCGCTGGGGCACCCTCGGCTGGGAGGAGCTGACCGACGGCGCACTCGTCGCCTCGCAGCCGAACGGGGCGGCGACCTGGTTCCCGTGCAACGACGACCCGGCGGACAAGGCGACCTACCGGGTGCAGGTCACGACCGAGCAGCCCTACGCCGTCGTCGCCCACGGTGAGCTGACCGACCGGCACACGCGGTCCGGCCGCACGACCTGGGTCTACGAGCAGCCCGAGCCCACGGCGACGTACCTCGCGACGGTGCAGATCGGCCGCTACGAGTTGGTGCCGGTCGTGCTCGCGGGGGTGCCCGGCGTCTTCGCCGGGGTGCCCGCGATGCGGTCCCGCATCGGTCGTGACTTCGGCGAGGTGGCCGACATGATGGCCTGCTTCGTCGAGCGGTTCGGTCCGTACCCCTTCGCGTCGTACTCGGTGGTCGTCACCGACGACGACCTCGAGATCCCGCTCGAGGCCCAGGGCCTCGCGATCTTCGGGGCGAACCACGCCGACGGGGCGGGCGGGTCGCGTCGGCTGATCGCGCACGAACTGGCGCACCAGTGGTTCGGCAACAGCGTGGGCCTGACGACCTGGCGCGACATCTGGCTGAACGAGGGCTTCGCCTGCTACGCCGAGTGGATCTGGTCCGAGGCCTCGGGCGGTCCGTCGGCCGCGCGCATCGCCGCCCAGACCCGCGCGCGGCTGGCCGGTCTGCCCCGCGACCTGCTCGTCGGCGACCCCGGCCCCGACCTGATGTTCGACGATCGCGTCTACAAGCGCGGGGCGCTCGCGGTGCACGCCCTGCGCTCGGCGGTCGGCGACGTCGCGTTCTTCGACGTGCTGCGTGCCTGGACCGCCGAGCACCGGCACGGCGTGGCGACCACGGCCGACTTCGTCGCCCTCGCCACCCGCGTCTCCGGCCACCCCGTCGGACCGCTGCTGCGTCCCTGGCTCGACGAGCGGGCCCTGCCGCCGTCGCCGTGACGATAACGTGACGGCATGACCGCCCCGACGCTGTCCGCACCGCCCGTGATCGCCCTGCTCCGCGACCTCGTCGCGATCGACTCGACCAGCGGCTCACCGGGCGAGGCGGCCGTCCTGCGCCGCGTCGCCGCGGAGTTCGAGGGCGTCGAGGAGGCGCGGGTCGCCTTCGCCCCCGGGGCCGACGGTGAGCCCACGGCGCTGCTGGTCTCGCCGGTGGTCGTCGGCGCCGACAGGCCGCTGCTCGTCTTCGCGTCCCACGCCGACGTCGTCCCGGTGACCGACGCCTCGGCCTGGACCCACGATCCCTTCGCCTCGACCGCCGTCGGCGACCGCCTGTACGGGCGGGGTGCCTCGGACATGAAGTCCGGCCTGGCCGCCTCGATCGTCGCCGTACGGGACCTCCTGCGCCAGGGTGCACCCGTCGCGCTCGCCGTCTCGACCGGTGAGGAGGTCGGCTGCCTCGGGGCTCCTGCCGTCGTCGACCTGCTCGCGGGCCTGCGCGTGGGGGCCGTGGTGATCCCCGAGTCGACCGACGGGCAGGTCGTGCTCGGTCACCGCGGCGCGCTCTGGGCGACCGTCCGCACCTCGGGCGTCGCCGCGCACGGCAGCACGCCCGAGCGGGGCCACAACGCGATCCTCGACCTCGTGGCCGTGCTCGGGCGCCTGGACGACCTGCCCCTCTCGTCCCATGCCGACCTCGGGCGCGAGACGGTCAACGTCGGCGTCGTGTCGGGCGGCAGCGTGCCGAACATCGTGCCCGACGTCTGCGAGGCGCGCATCGACCTGCGCGTCGTCCGGGAGGACGTCGACGAACTCGTCGACTGGTGGCGTGGCCAGCCCGAGGTGACCGACGTCCGCGTCGACCTCGACCTGGCCGCGGTGTGGACCCCGCGCGACCATCCCTGGCTCGCCGGGCTCGACGCCCCGGTCTCGGAGGCGCCCGCGTCGTACTTCACGGACGCCTCGGTGCTCGTGCGGTCGCTCGAGGACGGGGTGCCCGTCGTGGTCTGGGGCCCGGGCGACCCCACCGTCGTCCACACGGTGGACGAGTCCGTGTCGGTCGAGGCGGTCCTGCGGGCCGTCGAGCAGTTCGGCCGCGTCGGCGGGCGGTGGGCCGTCGAGCACTGACCGACGCCCGACGGGGCGGTCGGGGCCGTCGAGCACTGACCGACGCCCGACGGGGCGGACCGGTCAGGCGGGCTCGGGAGTCGACGACCGCGTGCTCTGCCGGCGGACGAGCCTCGGCGCGAACGACACGCGCGCGCCTCCGAGTCCTCCGTCGTCGGAGCCCCGTAGCGAGAGCAGTCGCAGCGCCTCGGCGGCCATGCGGTCGGTCGGCTGCGCCAGGGTCGTCAGGGCCGGGGTCACGTACGAGGCGAAGACGATGTCGTCGAAGCCCGTGACCTGCAGCTCGTCGGGCACCGACACCCCGAGTTCGCGGGCCGCCCTCAGCACGCCCATGGCGATCAGGTCGTCCGCGCAGACGATGGCGTCCGGGCGGTCGTCGGAGGTCAGCAGTCGGCGGGCCGCCGCGTCGCCGCTGTCGACCGAGTAGTCGCCGAGCACGACCCCGTCGCGCACCTCGCGGATGCCGAGTTCGGCCGCCCAGTGCCGGAAGCCCCGGAGGCGCAGGGTCGTCGACGAGT
>Ga0308161_1005046_pt1 | contig 11780 bp, 8 predicted proteins | sample PhyFR2_FD_201034 | JGI IMG/M metagenome (GOLD analysis project Ga0308161, IMG submission 201034) | Phyllosphere microbial communities from UC Gill Tract Community Farm, Albany, California, United States - DLSLF.R2 | ecosystem: Host-associated > Plants > Phyllosphere > Unclassified | place: USA...
TCGCCGAGCTGGAGAGAGGTCACCGGGCACGCCCGGGACGATCCGCCGAAGGGGCACGCGGCTCACGCCGCTGAACTCTCAGGCAAAAGGACAGCGGGAGCGGCACCGGTCATCGTCATCCCGTCATTGCGCAGGCAGTGGCGGTATGTGCGCATGGCCGGCCCCACCGCGCCCGGAGCCTGTCCCATGCTGCTGTCCATCATCTACCTGATCGCCATTTCCGCCGAAGCCATGACCGGTGCCCTGTCTGCCGGCCGCCGCCGCATGGACCTGTTCGGCGTGGTCATGATCGCCTGTGTCACCGCCCTCGGTGGCGGCTCGCTGCGCGACATCCTGCTTGGCCACTATCCGCTGGGCTGGGTGAAACACCCTGAGTACCTCGGCTTCACTGTGTGCGCCGCACTGATCGCCACCTGGGTGGCGCGCTGGATGCACCACTTCCGCCGCACCTTCCTGGTGCTGGACGGGCTGGGCCTGATCGCCTTCACGCTGATCGGCTGCTCGATCGCGCGCGAGGCCGGCCATGCACTGCCGATCGTGCTGATCGCCGGCATGCTCACCGGCGCGTTCGGCGGCGTGCTGCGCGACATCCTCTGCAACGAGGTGCCGTTGATCTTCCAGAAAGAGCTGTACGCCATCATCTCGCTGCTGACCGGTGCGGTGTATCTGCTGTTGCTGCACTGGGGCGTGGCCGATGCCACGGCGATCCTGTGCTGCCTGGGTGGCGGGTTCGCCGTGCGCCTGCTGGCGATCCACTACCGCTGGGAAATGCCGAAGTTCGTGTACCACGACGAAGTGCATTGAGCGCTGGCCGGCACTACCGGCGGGGTGGCATGACCAAGGTCACGCGGCGACCGCCTGCGTAAACCGCTACCATTGGCGCCCCGTCGCACGCGCGACGGCATCCAGCCACGCCGCGCCTGCGGCCCCGCCAGACAATCCTCCTCCCCCGCTGCCCGTGGCCCTTCGTGGTGCCGACGGGCCCGCATGACCCTGCGTGCACGCAGGGCGCAGGATGCCCCATGTCTGTCGCCGAAAACTCCCGCTCACGTCGTGCCCGCCTGCTGCTGGTCGTTGCCGGTCTTGCCTTTGTCGCTGGCCTGGCGTGGTGGCTGTGGCCGCGGGCCGAGGCGGGCAGTGGCGAAGCCGGCAGCGGCAAGACGGTGCCTGTACGCATCGCCCTTGCCAGCGCCGAGCCGCTGGTGCTGCGGATGAAGGCGGTCGGTACGGTCACTCCGCTGCACAGCGTGGTGGTGCGCAGCCGCGTGGACGGCGAACTGATGCGCTTGCATTTCCAGGAAGGTCAGCAGGTCAACGCCGGCGACCTGCTGGCACAGATCGATCCCCGCCCCTACGAAGTGAAGCTTGCGCACGCACAGGGTACGCAGCAGCAGAACCTGGCCGAGCTGGAGAATGCCGAGCGCCAGCTGCAGCGCTACCGCGAACTGCAGCGACAGAACTACGTGTCGGCACAGGAACTGAGCGACCAGCAGAGCAAGGTGCGGCAGCTGCAGGGGCGCCGCCTCAGCGACCAGGCATCGGTGGACGAAGCACGCCTGCAGTTGCAGTACACGCGCATCATCGCCCCGGTCAGCGGCCGTGTCGGCCTGCGCCGGTTGGACGTAGGCAACCTGGTGCACGCCAGCGATACCGAAGGCCTGGTCACGCTGGCGCAGACGGCGCCGATCAGCGTGCTGTTCACCGTGCCCGAGCCGGAGCTTCCCGCCCTGCTCGATGCGGTGCAGGCGCAGCCGGCGCTGGCGGTGGAAAGCTGGGACCGCGAAGAACGACGGCAGCTCGCCAGTGGCACCCTGTCCAGTGTCGACAACCGCATCGATACCGCCACCGGCACGCTGAAGCTGCGCGCGCAGTTCGACAACGCCGACCAGGCGCTGTTCCCCAACCAGTTCGTCAATGTGCGCCTGCAGCTGGGTGAGCATCCCGCGCTGCTGATTCCCGATGCCGCCGTGCAGTTCGGCAGCCGGGGCAACTACGTGCACATCGTCGACAAGGACAACAAGGCACAACGTCGCTCGGTGGTGCTCGGTCCGGCCGACGACGGACGCGTGGCGGTGCGTTCCGGCCTGGTGGCTGGTGACAAGGTGGTGATCGAAGGCATCGACGGGCTGGAAGACGGCACCGCGGTGGAGATCATCACCGAGGAGGCATCGACCAGGGCCGGCGCATGAACCTCTCGCGCGCCTTCATCCTGCGCCCGGTCGCCACCACCCTGCTGATGGTGGCGCTGCTGCTGTCCGGCGTGCTGGCCTATCGCCTGCTGCCGGTGGCGGCGCTGCCGCAGGTCGACTATCCGATCATCCAGATCACCACGCTGTACCCCGGCGCCAGCCCCGAGCTGACCACGCGCACCATCACCGCGCCGCTGGAGCGCCAGCTCGGGCAGATCCCCGGCCTGAAGCAGCTGTCGTCCACCAGTTCCGGGGGAGCGTCGGTGATCACCCTGCAGTTCGGCCTGGAGGTGTCGCTGGGCGTGGCCGAACAGGACGTGCAGGCGGCGATCAACGCCGCCGGCAGCTTCCTGCCCGGCGACCTGCCGGTGCCGCCGGTGTATCGCAAGGTCAATCCGGCCGACACGCCGATCCTGACCCTGGCGGTGACCTCGCAGGGCCTGTCACTGCCCCAGGTGCATGACCTGGTCGATACCCGCATCGCCCAGCGCTTGGCGCAGTTGCCGGGTGTGGGCCTGGTCAGCCTGGCCGGTGGCCAGCGCCCAGCCGTGCGCATCCAGGTCAATCCGGCCGCGCTGGCCGCCAACAACCTGGGCATGGACCACATCCGCACTGCGATTGCCGCAGCCAACGTCAACCTGCCCAAGGGCAGCTTCGATGGCCCGATCCGCGCGGTGATGCTCGATGCCAACGACCAGATGCGCAGCGTTGCCGAGTACCGCGCACTGGTGCTGGCCTGGCGTGAGGGCGCACCGCTGCGGCTGGGCGATGTGGCCACCATCAACGACGGCGCCGAGAACCGCCAGCTGGCGGCATGGAGCGGCACCACCCCGGCGGTGCTGGTGAACATCCAGCGCCAACCCGGCGCGAACGTCATCGCCGTGGTCGGACAGGTGCGTGCGTTGCTGCCGCAGCTGCAGGCCACGCTGCCGGCCGGCGTGCAGATGACCGTGCTCAGCGACCGCACCGAATCGATCCGCGCGTCCGTGCGCGGCGTACAGAAGGAACTGGTGCTGGCCATCGCGCTGGTGGTGCTGGTCACGTGGGTATTCCTGCGCAACCTGCCGGCTACGCTGATTCCCAGCGTGGCGGTGCCGCTGTCGCTGATCGGTACGTTCGCGGTGATGCTGCTGGCCGGCTATTCGCTCAACAACCTCACGCTGATGGCGTTGACCATCGCCACCGGCTTCGTGGTGGACGATGCGATCGTGATGCTGGAGAACATCGCCCGCCACTTGGAAGACGGCGAAAGCCCGCGCGAGGCAGCGCTGAAAGGTGCCAGCGAGATTGGCTTCACCCTGGTGTCGCTGACGGTCTCGTTGATCGCCGTGCTGATCCCACTGCTGTTCATGGCCGACCTGGTGGGCGCGCTGTTCCATGAGTTCGCAGTGACGCTGGCGGTGGCCATCGGCATTTCGCTGCTGGTGTCGCTGACCTTGACGCCGATGCTGTGTGCGCGGTTCCTGAAACCACATGCCAAGGGGTCAGCGCCCCACGGGGATCTGACCCTGGCCGGGTCGGATCCGGTCAGGGCTCCGACCCCGAAGCGCGACGTGTTCGATCGCATCATCGCCCTCTACGACCGCCAGCTGCGCTGGGTACTGCAGCGCCAGCCACTGATGCTGTTGGCAACCGTGGCCACGCTTGCGCTGACGGTGGCGCTGTATTTCGCCGTGCCGAAGGGCTTCTTCCCGGTGCAGGATGCCGGCCTGATACAGGGCATCAGCGAAGCCCCGCAGGCGATCTCGTTCCAGGCCATGCGCGAGCGCCAGCTTGCCTTGGCCACGGCCATTGAACAGGACCCGGCCGTGGCCAGCCTGTCTTCCTACATCGGCGTGGACGGCAACAATGCCGCCCTCAACACCGGCCGCCTGCTGATCGAACTGAAGCCACATGGCGAGCGCGAGGGCGCCGATGTGGTGATGGCGCGGCTGCAACAACGCGTGGCGAGGATTCCCGGCATCACCCTGTACCTGCAACCGGTGCAGGAGCTGGGCATCGAAGACCGCATCAGCCGCAACCAGTACCAGTTCACCTTGACCACGCCGGACCTGCAGACGCTGGAAACCTGGACGCCGAAACTGTTGCAAGCGCTTCGCCAATCGCCGGCGCTGCGTGATGTGGCCAGTGACCTGCAGATGCAGGGCCGGCAGGCCAGGGTGAGCATCGACCGCGATGCCGCCACACGCCTTGGCGTGAGTGTGGAAGCGGTGGCCGACGCACTGTACGACGCCTACGGGCAACGGCAGATCTCGACCATCTTCACCCAGGCCAGCCAGTACCGGGTGGTGCTGGAGGCCGATCCCGCGCGGCAACCGGGGCCGGAGGCGATCAGCGGCCTGCGCGTGCGCAGCAGCAACGGCCAGACCGTGCCGCTGGGCGCGGTGGCGCGCGTCGAGCAGGGGCCAACGGCGCTGCTGCGCAACCATGTCGGTCAGTTCCCGGCGGCCACGCTGTCGTTCAACCTTGCGCCCGGCGCATCGCTGGGCGAAGCGGTGGATGCCGTGCATGCCGCGCAGGCACAGGTGGCATTGCCGCAGAGCATCGAGCTGCGCCTGCAGGGCGCGGCGGCGGCCTTCAGCAGTTCGCTGTCGAGCACGCTGTGGCTGATCCTGGCGGCGGTGGTGGTGATGTACATCGTGCTGGGCGTGCTCTACGAGAGCTTCATCCACCCCATCACCATTCTCTCCACCCTGCCCTCGGCGACCGTGGGCGCCCTGGCCGCGTTGTGGGTGAGCGGACGCAGCCTGGACCTGATCGCAGTGATTGGCATCGTGCTGCTGATCGGCCTGGTGAAGAAGAACGCGATCATGATGATCGACTTCGCGCTGGACGCGCAGCGCACGCGCGGCATGAGCCCGCGTGAGGCGATCCACCAGGCGGCGCTGCTGCGCTTCCGGCCGATCCTGATGACCACCCTGGCCGCGCTGTTCGGCGCGGTACCGCTGATGCTGGCCAGTGGCTCGGGCGCCGAGCTGCGGCAGCCGCTGGGCTGGGTGATGGTGGGTGGCCTGATGGTCAGCCAGGTATTGACCCTGTTCACCACGCCGGTGATCTACCTGGCCTTCGACCGTCTGCAGCGTCGCCGCGCGACAGCACCGGCAACCGCTGGCGAGGCCGGCGCATGACCCCTGTGGCACGCCTGGCACAGGCCTGCGTGCAGCGTCCGGTGGCGACCCTCCTGCTGGCGGTGGCGCTGGTACTGGCCGGCCTGCTGGCGCTGCGCCTGCTGCCGGTGGCACCGCTGCCCCAGGTCGACTATCCCGCCATTGAAGTCAGTGCCAGCCTGCCCGGCGCCTCGCCCGAATCGATGGCGGCCACCGTCGCCACGCCGCTGGAGCGTGCGCTGGGCAGCCTGCCCGGCATCTCGCGCATCGATTCGGCCAGCACCCAGGGGCAGACCGAGATCGAACTGAAGTTCGTGCTCGGCCGCGACATCGACGAGGCCGCGCGCGAAGTGCAGGCCGCGATCAACCTCGCCCGCGGCCAGCTGCCCAGCGGCATGCCGGGCATGCCGCAGTACCGCAAGGTCAATCCGTCGCAGGCGCCGATCCTGGCGCTGGCGCTGACCTCCGATACGCTCTCGCCGGGCCAGCTGTACGACCTGGGTTCGACTGTGCTGGCGCAGAAGCTGTCGCAGGTGCCGGGCGTGGGCGAAGTGCAGGTGGGCGGCAGCGCGCTGCCGGCGGTTCGCGTGTCGCTGGACCCCAATGCCCTCAATCACGCAGGCCTGGCACTGGAAGACGTGGCACAGGCGATCAGCCGCGCCAATGCAGTGCGCCCACTGGGTGCGGTCGCAGGCGCGCAGCAGCACTGGCAACTGGAAGCGCCGCTGCAGCTGCGCCAGGCCGCGCAGTATCGCCAGCTGGCGCTGAAGGCCAGCGATGACCGCCTGCTGCGGCTGGGCGATGTCGCTGCCGTCGCCGATGGCGTCGAGGACCGCTATGCCAGTGGCTTCCACAACGAACGCCCCGCCGTGCTGCTGATCGTCAGCCGCCAGCCCGGCGCCAACATCATCGCCACCGTCGATGCCATCCAGGCGCAGTTGCCGCAGCTGCACGCCCTGCTGCCCAGCACGGTGGACATGCGCCTGGTGATGGACCGCTCGCCGGTGATCCGCGCCACCCTGCACGAAGCAGAAGTGACCCTGCTGCTGGCGATCGCGCTGGTGGTACTGGTGGTGCTCGGCTTCCTCGGCCACTGGCGCGCAGCACTGGTGCCAAGCGTGGCGATTCCGGTGGTGCTGTTCGGCACGCTGGCGTTGATCGCGCTGATGGGCTTCTCGCTCAATACGCTCTCGCTGATGGCCCTGATCGTGGCGGCGGTACTGGTGGTGGACGACGCCATCGTCGTGCTGGAGAACATCGCGCGCCATCGCGAGCTGGGCGCCGACCGCTGGCAGGCGGCGGTGCGCGGTGCGTCCGAAGTAGGCGCCACCCTGCTGTCGATGAACCTGGCGCTGGCGGTGGTGTTCGTCTCGATCCTGTTCCTGGACGATTTCGTCGAGCGCCTGTTCCGCGAATTCTCGCTGACCCTGGTAGCGGCGATGACGGTGTCGGTGCTGGTGTCACTCAGCCTGGTGCCGATGCTGTGCGCGCGCCTGTTCGTCGATGACACACAACAACCCTCACGCTGGCAACGCGGCAGCAATGCGCTGTTCGAGCGCGTGCGTGGCGCCTATCTGCGCACCCTGCAGGCCAGCCTGCGCCACCTGCGCTGGCCCTTGCTGGCCTTCGTGGCGGTCATCGCACTCAACGCCTGGTTGTTCCAGCAGGTACCCAAGGGCATCGTTCCGCAGCAGGACACCGCACAGCTGCGCGGCTTCGCGCGTGGCGATGACGGCCTGTCCTTCCAGGCGATGCAGCCGAAGATCGATGCCTACCGCAGACTGCTGCTGTCCGACCCGGCCATCGAGGACATCATTGGCTACATCGGTGGCAGCAACGGGGTCAACAACGCCTTCATCATGATCAAGATGAAGCCGCTGGCCGAACGCAGAGTCTCCAGCCAGCAGGTGATCGATCGCCTGCGCGCGCGCCTGCCCAAGCTGCCCGGCGGCAATCTGTACCTGTGGGTAGACCAGGACATCCGCCTCGAAGGCGCCGGCAGCAGCGGCAAATACGAATTCCAGCTGCTGTCAGCGGACACCGCACCCTTGCGCCAATGGGCACCGAAGGTCGCTGCTGCGCTGCGTGGCCTGCCGGAACTGGTGGACGTGGAAGCACAGGGCGAGGCCGGCATGCGCCAGGTGATGCTGGACATCGACCGCGAGGCAGCGGCGCGCCACGGCGTGGACCTGCGCATTGTGGCCAACATGCTCAACAACGCCTTCAGCCAGCGCCAGGTCGCCACGTTGTACGACAGCCTCAACCAGTACCGGGTGGTGATGGAGCTGGACCCGAAGCACACCCAGGACCCGGGCACGCTGGCACGGCTGCAGGTGATCGATGGCAGCGGCCAGCGCATTCCACTATCGAGCATCGCCAGCTGGCGCTATGGCATGGCGCCGGACCGCGTGTATCACAGCGAGCAGTTCGCCTCGATCTGGATCGAGTTCGCGCTGGCGCCGGGCGTGGGCCTGGAACAGGCCACCCGGGCCATTGATGCGGCGATGGCCAAACTGATGCTGCCGCGCTCGGTGCAGGCCAGGCTGTCCGGCGAGGCCGGTGGCCTGGAGCAGCTGCGTTCGCGCCAGTTGTGGCTGGTACTGGGTGCGACGCTGGCGGTGTACCTGGTGCTGGGCATCCTCTACGAGAGTTTCCTGCAGCCCTTGGTGATCCTGTCCACGCTGCCGTCGGCCGGCATCGGGGCGTTGCTGGCGCTGTGGCTGTTCGGCAACGAACTGAACCTGATCGCCCTGCTCGGCCTGTTCCTGCTGGTGGGCGTGGTGATGAAGAACACGATCCTGCTGGTCGACTTCGCCCTGGCCGGCGAACGCCGCGGGCTGAGCGCGCAGGATGCGGTGATGGAAGCGGCACGACTGCGCCTGCGGCCGATCCTGATGACCTCGCTGGCGGCACTGCTGGGTACGTTGCCGCTGATGCTGGCCAACGGTGAAGGCTGGGAGCTGCGGCAGCCGCTGGGCATCGCCATCGTCGGCGGGTTGCTGGTCAGCCAGTGGTTGACGCTGTACACCACGCCGGCGATGTATCTGGCGTTGGCGCGAGTACGGGCGGGGCGGTGAGCGAGGTGGCTTCATCCACGCATGGCGTGGGTCTACTGCGGCCATCGCCGGAGCGGGTTTCACACCACCCCGGCGATGTACCTGGCGCTGTCGCACATACGCAGCGCCAGGCGCATCGCCGGTGCAGACGGGCCGGTCTCCAACTCCGACCGGCCCTGATCGCGGCCGCACCCCCGCAGGCGCTGGCCGCCATCCACACACGTGCCGCACTCAAGCGGCTTCGGACACCTTTACCTCACGGCGGGCGCGCACGGCAGCGGCAAGCCGCTCCAGCACCTGCACGGTGGTGTCCCAATCAATGCAGCCATCGGTGATGCTCTGGCCGTAGACCAGCGGCTGGCCTTCCACCAGTTCCTGGCGACCGCCGACCAGATGGCTTTCGACCATCACGCCGACGATGCGCTGCTCGCCATCTTCCAGCTGGATGGCGATGTCTTCGATCACCTTCGGCTGGTTTTCGTGGTTCTTCAGGCTGTTGGCGTGGCTGGCATCGATCATCAGGCGCGTCGGCAGCTTGGCCTTGGCCAGCGCTTGGCAGGCATCGGCCACGCTGGCCGCATCGTAGTTCGGCTGCTTGCCGCCACGCAGGATCACATGGCAGTCGGGGTTTCCGGTGGTGGAGACGATGGCGGTGCCGCCCTGCTTGGTGACCGACAGGAAGTGATGCGGATTGGAGGCCGCGCCCACGGCATCGGCGGCGATCTTGACGTTGCCGTCGGTGCCGTTCTTGAAGCCGACCGGGCACGACAGCCCCGACGCAAGTTCACGATGCACCTGGCTTTCGGTGGTGCGTGCACCGATCGCGCCCCATGCCACCAGGTCGGCGATGTACTGCGGCGAGATCACGTCGAGGAACTCGACGCCAGCCGGCAGGCCCAGCTTGTTGATGTCGCGCAGCAGGCCACGGGCGATGCGCAGGCCCTTGTCGATCTTGAAGCTGCCATCCAGGTCCGGATCGTTGATCAGGCCCTTCCAGCCCACCGTGGTGCGCGGCTTCTCGAAGTACACGCGCATGACGATTTCCAGCTCGCCGGCCAGCGCATCGCGCAGCGGCTTCAGGCGCTGTGCGTACTCGATGGCGGCTTTCGGATCGTGGATCGAGCACGGCCCGACCACCACCGCCAGGCGGTCGTCGCGGCCATGCAGGATCTGGTGCAGGGCGGCGCGCGAAGCGCTGACGGTGTCGGAGGCTTCGTCATCACAGGGCAGCATCGCCAGCAGCTGGGCAGGCGGTGTCAGCGGTTCGATGGTGCGGATACGCAGGTCGTCGGTGTGCGGGGGCATGGTGAGGGGTCTCTACGGAACGTTGGGGGTCCGCAGCGTGGCGACATGAAAAAAGCCGCCAGGTTCGCTGGCGGCTTTCGGGAATGCGTCTGAAGCTTTCTTCAGGGTGAGCGCAATCCTTCCTCCGCCGGGGGCTTCGGAAAGTAATACCAATAAAAGCTGGCGTGGGTTGCGTTCATGGGATCTATTGATAGCACAGGGTTTTGGCGGGTGCCAACTGTTTCATCCGCAACTGCGGGCGCGGTTCAGCGGACTATCGGCCGCCATGCACTTCCACATCCAGCAGCAGCGTCTCGTGGATGTCGACCCAACGCTCCACCACGCGGTCCAGTTCCTGCCTGGCCTCATCAAGCTGTTCGGGGTTGAGCATGGACCTGGCCGTATACAGATCGGACACCAGCTGCCGCAGGGTGGCTTCCTGGATGGCCACCACCGGCCCTTCCAGGCCGGGTACCTGCAGCGCTGGACTGCTGCCCAGCGCTCCGTACAACGTCACCTGGATCTTGCTCTGCATGCTCGACTTCCCTGCGGGTGGATGCGGCCGAGCGCCATCTTTACCCGGAATGGATGACACGCGCATGTGCCACGGGGGTGCCGGAATGCCGTCCGATGAGGCGGTGGCGCATGGGGTCTCCCTTGAAGGTCATGGGGTTGCCGGCCAGCGGCCGGCACTACCGGGAAACGCGGGTGAACGGTACGGCGCTACAGCGAGCGCAGCGCACGCTTGCGGATGTATGTATTGGCTGCGCTGTCGTGCGTTGACTGCCACCGTGCGCATACATCGTGCACCCATCCGGGCTGGCTCTTGCCGGCGTCGTTCAGCCAGTTGCCGACCGAGTCCTGCACATAGCGCTCGGGATCGTCAGCGAGGGCCTCCAGCAGGGGCAACGCGTGCTCGGGTTGCTGCTTGAACAGCGCAATGTGCGTGGCCCATACACCGCGGGGGCGAAGCGCCTCACAGGCGAAGCGGCGCTGATTCGGCGAGCGCTGCAGCGTCCAGGGTTGCAGCAGGGCAAGCGCTTCCAGCGGCTCGGCGACGATATCGCTGCGCAAGGCCAACCATGCCCATTCGCGCACACCGAAGTGCGCATCATCTGCCAGAGGACGCATGGCCTGCAGCTTGTCGGCCAATGCCGCCTGCGGGTCACTGCCAATCAGATAGCACGCCCATCCCCGCACGGTATCGGATGGATGCGCCTGCCTGCGCTGCACGTCGCCCTGCCCTGCCTCGCGCAGTAGCGCTGCGGCCAATGCCATGCGCTGGGTGATCCCCCTGCCTGCGGCGGCCTGCATGCGCTGTATCGAGGCCGGTGGCAAGGTTGGTGCCACCGCCTGCAGCAATGCGGCGAAATCCACTGCGAGGCACTCGGCCAGGTGCGTGCTGGATACGCTGCCCGCATTGAGTGCCTGCAGGCGTGCCGTGCCGATGGTGCCGCTCATGTGCCTGTTTCCTGGCCTGCGTCGGTGTGTCGCCAGACTTTTTCCAGCAGCAGCGACAACTGCACCTGTTCACCGGAATCAAGGCCGTTGAACAGTCCACCGATCCATTGGGTGTGCTGGTCGAACAGATCGCCGGCCAAGTGCTTGCCGCGGGCCGTCAGCACGATCTGCAGACGGCGGCCATCCTCGGCATCGTTGCGTCGCTGCAGCAGGCCGTCACGCTGCAGGCCATCGAGCAACCCGCTGATGGTGGCGCGGGTGACGCCAGCGCGCTCGGCCAACTCGTGCGGAGGCAACGTGCCACCAGCACCGTGCAGCAGGAACAGCACAATGAAACGGCCCTCGCTGAGGCCGTGCGGCGCCAACCGTGCGGCGCAGTCGCGGTCGATCGCGGTGGACAGCGAAAGCAGCTGGAAGCACAGACGAAGCTGGGCCAGGTGGGGATCGCCGCGACGGCCAGCCTCCTGGATGAGAGCCGTGTGTTTTGCTTCAAGCATTCATCAAATCCACGATGATTAGGCGCCTTATTATATTTTCGAACCCGCAGGGCGCAAGCCCGGACCGGGCCGCCGCAGGGCATGACGCGGCGCCGCCCCGGGGCCTGGATGGGGTCGACAGGCGCCAACAGCCAAAGCTGCGGTAGCATCGCGCCACGTCCCGCCAGGAGTTCCACGCATGTGCCG